>Ga0206107_1000033_pt1 | contig 163424 bp, 129 predicted proteins | sample 2B0metagenome_FD_148652 | JGI IMG/M metagenome (GOLD analysis project Ga0206107, IMG submission 148652) | Enriched microbial communities from leaf-cutter ant dump, University of Wisconsin, Madison, United States - 2B0 | ecosystem: Environmental > Terrestrial > Nest > Insects nest > Nest dump... | reverse complement strand
AACCCGAGCTAAATGACAAGCTCAACAAGCCCTCCTTAAGACAGCTTAAGCAGCGCATTACTTTTTCCTATCATCTCTCTCCCATGAAAGAGCAAGAACTTAAGGCCTACCTTTTTCATCGGCTGGCTAAGGCAGGTTATACTTACGGCAATATCTTTACGCCAAAAGCCTGCAAACTTTTGCATAAGGCAACCCGCGGTCTTCCAAGACTAGTCAACGTTATCTGTCATAAATCAATGATGGCGGCCTACGGCCAAGGGAAACAACTCATTAGCCCAAAAGCAGTAAAACAAGCCATTAAAGATACTGATAGCCTAAAGAATAATCTGGGAAAAAAACCGTGGTGGTTTTGGTTCATTGATAGTGTTATCATTATGGGACTGGGAGTTATGTTTTACCTTTTAATTCGTCAAGGAGCAGCTTGGTTATGAGCTTAATTAATGACATGTTAAGATCGCTGGGCAACAGGCCGACTCCAGTTATTTCCAATACATTGGAAGGCATTCAATATGCTGAATCAAAAACGTTTAAATGGAATAAATATTTTATCTATTTGTTTTTTGTTTTTTTCCTCATTGCCGGCCTCTTATCCGAATACTACTATGGGCTTTTAAAACACATTTTTAATGAAACATCCTCTTCCCAAACGCTGACTGCCAAAGCAGATGCTCTCTCCTTGCAGAATATTCCGCCTGCTTTGCCAGTCGCACAAATACCGCTTGATTTCCCGCGTTCTTATATTGTTCCCTTGCTTCCTGAATGGAGAAAAATATTTAATGAAAAAGAAAATATCACCGCAGCTTTAAACGAAAACAATTACGAAAACCGTGTACCTGGTTATACAAGTAATGCTGAACATTTTGAGGAAACTCCAGTATATACTCGTGAAACTGATGAAATTTCCCAGGTAAAAAAAATATACCGTCCCTTGTCCGAAGCTCAGCGGGAAGCAGCATATTATCGAAAAGCGCTAAAGTATCTTGATCAGGGAAAACAGCAAAACGCCGTTGCACTGCTTCAAGATATTCTCTCTCAGAACCCCGCCTACCATCCAGCCAGAGAAGCCCTGATTGGCATTATGCTGGAACAAAAAAACCAGAATGAAGCTAATACTCTTATTAAGGAAGGACTCTCCATTGAACCTGATTATTTACCTTTCGTTCAGACTCAGGCTCAATTGCTGGTTGATGCCAACCAACTTCAGGAAGCCTTGAAACTCTTGAAAAATCAGTCGCCTAATATCGTCACTTATCCAGATTACTACGCTATGTTGGCAGTAGTTTATCAAAAGCTGAATGATGCGCGTCATGCTGGCTCTATCTATCAGGCACTTGTCAAAATTAACCCTCAGAAAGCGATTTATTGGTTAGGCTTAGGAATATCGCTGGAACAAATCCAAAAGCCGCAGTTAGCTGTAAATGCTTATCAGAAAGCATTGTATTTGGGAAATATCCCGATTCAATTAAGAAGTTATGCTGCATCCCGTATTCAATCGCTTCAAGGCTAGGTGGTAATTCATCATGATAAAAAAGTTCCGTCTTGGTGACCGGCTCATTGAAAAAAGCATACTCACCGTACAACAACTGGAAGATGCCATTGACCAACAAAGGAAAACTGGTAAAAGACTTGGTGAAACCTTGATTGCAATGGGACTTCTGGATGAACCTGTTTTATTAAGATTCCTATCAGAACAGCTCAATTTGCCTTATGTGGATCTTGACACCTACGACTTAAACGAAAAACTCGTACAGAGGCTCCCTGAAGCACAGGCCAGACGGTATCAAGCCATTTTGTTACAAGATTTGGGTGATGCTTTATTTATTGGATTAACCGATCCCTTAAACGTTTATGCTTATGATGAAATCGCTCAGTTATTTCAACGTCCTTTAAAGTTAGCACTTGTTTCAGAAAGTGCTCTGACAAGAGCCATTGATCGTATTTACCGGCGCACCGAAGAAATTACAGAACTTGCCAAAGAACTTGCCGGAGAACTTGCCAGAGAAGAAGAAGGTCTCAAAGGTGTTATTGATGAAGGCGGTATTGAAGATGCCTCTGTGGTTAAGCTTCTGCAATCCATTTATGAAGATGCCATTCAGGCGCGTGCCTCTGATATTCACATTGAACCTGGAGAACACACACTACGCATTCGTTTTCGTGTAGATGGACTATTAAGAGAAAATATCCTGGATGACAATCATATTGCCGCAGCTCTGGTGCAGCGTTTAAAACTTAAAGCCAAACTGAACATAGCAGAACGAAGGATTCCTCAAGACGGCCGTTTTAAAATGAATGTCAAAGGGAGACTATTTGACGTACGTGTATCAACCATGCCTATTGCAAACGGTGAATCAGTTGCCATGCGTTTATTGGACCAAACAGCAGCTCTTGTCAATTTTGAAAGCCTTGGCATGCCTTCCTATATGATTGAAAAACTCTCGCGGCTATTTCGGCGACCTCAAGGCATGCTCCTTGTAACAGGCCCAACCGGCAGCGGGAAAACCACAACCCTCTATAGCGTATTAAGCAAACTCAATCAACCCGAAAAAAAGATTATTACCGTTGAAGATCCCGTGGAATACCGCATTGACCGAGTCAATCAGGTTCAGGTTAATTACAAGATCGATTTGGACTTTGCGCGTGTCCTGCGTTCAATCCTGCGCCAGGATCCCGATATTGTCATGGTCGGTGAAATTCGCGACAATGAAACAGCCCAAATTGCCATGAGAGCCGCTATGACAGGCCACCTCGTATTAGCAACCCTGCATACGAACGATGCTGTCAGCAGCGCCATGCGTTTAATGGATATGGGGTGCGAAGGTTATATGGTTGCCAGTGCACTTAAATTTGTTCTTGCTCAACGTTTGGTCAGAAAAATTTGCCCTTCCTGCCGTGAAGACTACTCACCTACTTTACAAGAGGCTGCCTGGCTGACAGGCGTCCTTCAAACAGAAGATATTCCTCGCTCCTTCAAAAAAGGGGCAGGATGCCAGCGATGCAGCGGTTCAGGTTATCAAGGAAGAGTTGGGGTATACGAACTGGTTGAACCTAATGCCGCTGCATTAAGAGCTTTGTGTGATAACGATACAGTAGGATTCATTGATGCAGTCAAAGATAATCCTGACTACACGCCTTTGGCCAGAAATGCTCTAAACCTGGCCATAACTGGAATCACAACAATTTCAGAGGCTATATGGATTGCTGAAGGCTTATCAGATGAGGAGGTATAATGGCTGAATTTTTCTTTCAAGGAAGAGATTGGGAAGGTAAACTCATTTCAGGAAAACGCCTGGCTTCTTCAGAAGAAGAACTCGCTTCCCGCCTCCAGCATGAAGGCATTATGCCCATTCACATTGATGAAATTAAATCAAGAACCTTTTTATCATTGCCTTTCCTGCAATACTTTAAAAAACAGCGTGTTCCTATTGATGAGCTTCTCATGTTCTGCCGTCAGATGTATACACTGATTAAAGCAGGTATTCCCATTATTACAGCAATCACCCGTTTGTCTGAAACAGCCAGAACCCCTCTTTTCTCAAAAATATTGGATGACATTATCCAAACACTTCATTCAGGAGGCACACTGGCTTTTGCCCTATCGAGGCATCCTAAAGTTTTTCCTTCTCTTTTTAGCAATATTGTCAGTGTAGGAGAAAAAACTGGAAAACTGGAAGATGTTTTTCTGCAATTAAGTGAATACCTTCGCCTGGAAGACGACACCAAAAAACGTATTAAAACAACATTACGCTACCCTATGCTGGTTGTTATTGCTGCTATCACCGCTATTTTAGTAATCAATACATTTGTGGTACCCGCTTTTGCAAAAATGTTTTCACAATACCACTCCCAACTGCCGCTCCCAACACGTATCCTTATTGCTTCATCCAATATCATGACGCATTACTGGTATTTTATTATTGGCTTCATCCTGCTTGTCATATACGGCTGGATCCGCTACATTCACACTTCCAAAGGTCGACTTGTTTGGGATACCTATAAACTTAAACTGCCTATTTTCGGATGGATCATCAAACGTATTTATCTGGCACGTTTTTGCCGCTTGCTGGCACTGGTGTTAGCCTCCGGTATTCCTGCACTTGAAGGGCTGGAAATGGTTTCCCGATCCATAGGCAACGTTTACATTGAAAATCGCGCCGTTAAAATGCGGGACATTATTTCGCGAGGCAGCAGCATCAGCAAGGCAGCTACCAATGTCCAACTTTTCTCAACTCTGGTTCTACAAATGCTGGCTTTAGGGGAAGAAACAGGCAACCTTGAAAATATGCTGATTGATGCTGCCGGCTACTATGAACGGGAAACTGAGTATGATCTATTAAAGCTGACCGACGCTCTTGAACCTATTTTACTTCTCGTAATGGCTGGCATGGTACTTGTACTAGCATTAGGCGTTTTTCTACCCATGTGGGATATGGCTAGTATCGCACAGCAGAGGTAACTTACCCGTAATCTTTGAGAATGCATAATTATAGTGACATCGAAATGCCATTTTTCCCACTCCCGTCATTCCTGCCTCTTCCCGTCATTCCCGCGAAAGCGGGAATCCAGAGCGATAATCAGGTTGTTTGGGTATATACCCATTTGTTAGGCACGTTTTTTCCTCTCAACTAAACGACCTATAGCAAACTTATGGATTACGCTGGCTAATAAAGTCTAGTATGGCAGCCCCTCAAGGAGGGCTGTTTTTCTTATTAGGTTAAGATCAGCACCGGATATACGTACATTTACCCGATTGTCTCTTTTAGTATAATTATCTGCTGCCTGTTTAGCTGCTGCCATTACCTTATCTTTGCGCTTAACAGATATAAATTTATCATTTTCCAGATCTTTTAAAATTTCGTGTTCATATTTTTCTATATCAAAGGATTTGTTGCTCGTTTTCATTGTCTACTCCTATTTACCTAGTTTTTTAAATACTGTTTAGTGTGTTTTCTGCTAGGAAAAATAGTTTTTAAAAAAATTCGGTTTTCTTCCTGCACAAAAGGTACTAAATAGACATAACCATCTACATCAACTACATAAAATTGTTGTCCTGCGTATTTTTCTTTATTAGGATGCTCGATAACATCCAACAAACCCTCATTGCTTATATAATAGATAATTTCGTCAAAACTTAATTCCGCGCTCTTCTTTAAGTTTGACGTTTTTTTCCACGCTATATTCGTATTCTATATGAATTCCCATAATAATTTATTATATCATAATAGGCCGAACCAGCTCAATTTTAGCCGAATCGGCTCAGTTTTTTGGTACCAAAGTAAAAAATTTCCCCAGTTTTCTTATCACATCATCTACTGTAATCAAAGCCATAGCTTCCTGAGAATGAACCCGCGTTCCCCAGGGTATGTTATCAGGATCTTTTTTCAAGATGGTCTTTACTGCTTCTGGAAATTTATCAATCGTCAAATCGCGCGAAAAATAAGGCCCTGACAGCGTCGAGGGAGCAACGGCATAAAGCCCAATAACAGGAGTTCCTACAGCCCCTGCCAAATGAAGCGGTCCGGTATCCGGAGATAACAACACATCTACACCACGAAGTACGGCTGCTAACTGTTTTGGCGTTGTTTTCCCCACCCAATTTAAGATGGGAGGATCCAATTGTCCCATAATAGCTTCTGCCAATTTTTTCTCCTCTTCAGAAGGCCCTCCTGTTAAAACGACTTCAATTGACCAGCGTTTTTTGGCTTGACGGATGACTTCAACATAACGCTCTGTCAACCAATTGCGTTCCCGTTTGCTTGCGGATGGGTTGATCGCTAAAATTTTTTTGCCCTGGAACGATAGGGGAAGGTTCTGCTTGACCCACGCTTCATCTTCGTCTGAAATATCCAGATCCCAACGATATAGCTTCTCACAGCAGCCGGCTGCTTCTGCAAACCGCATAAACCCATCGAGCAAATGTTCTTTTGCTGATGGAATCGCTTCATGGATAAAGCAATGGTGTCCGTCACGAGCGCGCATCTTATCGAAGCCCACTTTACGACCGGCAGACAGGAGAGGATAAAAAAGGTTGGCACGAAAACTTGCCTGCATAGCCAATAATATATCAAAGCGATAAGGCTTTAACTGACGATAAATTTTCCAGTAATCCACTGGATTGGAAGGTTTATCAATCACAATAAACTCTACACCGCTTAAGCCTTTCAAGATTTCATAAGAAGATGGACTTGTGATCCAGGTAATTTTATCTTGCGGAAAACAATGCTGCAAAGTTCTCACAACAGGAACACAAAGTACAACATCACCAAATGCCGAAAGACGTAAAAGGCCGATATTTCGGCTTTTCACACTGATTTATCCGCCGTTAATACGAATCGGGTACCGCAATAAGGACATGTAGCTTCTGGTTCCTTGTTCAAAGGGAAATAAACCCTTGGATGAGCATTCCATAAAATCATGTCTTTTGTCGGGCAGCACACAGGCAGCTCGGCACGTGTTACAAAATATTCATGCTGCGTATTAGCAGGTATTTTTTTTGTTTTCATCGTAGTACTCTCTCTTAATAATCTCTTATGATCGCCTGTAAAGTTTCCAGACAATCACTTTCATAAGGATCAAGAAAAACAGCCTTAGGCCAGGGCCTAAGCCATGTCATTTGCCGTTTAGCCAATTGACGCGTAGCGGCCACACCCTGAGAAATCATTCTATCATAGCTGATTTTTCCTTGAAGATACATCCCAATCTGCCGATATCCAACAGTCCGCATACAGGACGATTCCAGAGTGATTCGCTCATCAGATAATAAAGTCTTTACTTCATCTGCCCATCCCTCTGAAAGCATTTGATGAAATCGGGTTTCAATATTCTTGTGCAGCTTTTTTCTGTCCGAAGGCAGCAGCACGATAGACTGATAATGATTTTCATCGCTCTTCAAAGGTTTTTCGAAATGCTCTGTTAACGTTTTGCCGGTTATTGCGTAAACTTCCAAAGCTCGTCCTATACGTTGAGGATCGTTAGGATGAATACGCAATGCAGCTTTCAGGTCAATAGTGCTCAGTTTCTCGTGCATCGCTGTCCAGCCTTTTTGAGAAGCTTCTTCCAAAATCTGCCGGCGAATATCCGGATCAGAAGAAGGCAATTCTGACAAACCCTGCTGCAACGCTTTAAAATAAAGCATCGTTCCTCCTGTCAATAGCGGAATCTTCCTGCGGGATAAAATATCCTCAATAATTGTGTTCGCATCTTGGCAAAAATCGGCCGCAGAATAGGTCTCCCAGGGTTCTCGTATATCAATCAGATGATGAGGAAAATTTTGGAGGATCTTTCTATCCGGTTTTGCCGTGCCAATATCCATACCGCGGTAAACCATAGCAGAATCCACACTCACCACTTCAATTGGAAACTGCTGCATTAGCTGAATAGCCAGATACGTTTTTCCACAAGCAGTAGGGCCCATAAGACATAAAATTGGATGCATCATCTTTAAACTAAACGTGATAAAAAAGTCAATGCTGGCGCAACACGGATACCAAGTCCATCTAAATAATCTTTTTTTCCGTCTGCTGCAATCTGCCACATTTCACAAGCAGGAAAGCGCTTTTTAAAATACTTCAATGCTGGAGAAACATCTGTATCTCCCCATTTACACTCGACACACAGTACCGGTTTTTTATCTAAAACAACCACGAAATCCACTTCACGTCCATCAACATCACGAAAATAACGCAGTTCATAATCTTCTCCACGAGTATCCTGTTGAAAATGCACCCATTTTAACAATGCACAAGCAACAAGATTTTCAAATCTTGCCGACATTTCAGGCACTAATGTCCAATCAAAATGATAATGTTTTTGTTCTTTTTTAACTGCTCGAATTTTAGCAGTTCCAAAAGGCGCAATACGAAAAATAGCATATAATCTTTCAAAAATTTGCATCCAGGCTGAAACTGTTTTGTGACTCACCTGCAAATCTTCTCTTAACGCATTAATTGACAATGGAGAACCAACTAATTCAGGAAGGCGCATTGCCAAAAGCTCCAAGTTCCCAAGATCCTGTACTCTTTCTAATTGAACCAAATCTTCGTGAATAAGACGAATACGATATTCTCTTCTCCAGCGCTTGGATTCTTTTTCAGACCCTCCAAAAAAAGGTTCTGGAAACCCGCCTAACGTAAGCAAATCCATAAATTCATGAATTTTTTTCATCCCAAGTTCTGCTGCAGAAAGCGGGTGCAATCGAAGGTAATGATAACGTCCCTGCAATGAATCACCAGAAAAGCGATAAAGATCCAATCTTGCACTTCCTGTTACCAGGATTTTTTGATGAGGCGGTTTAATATCATACAATCCTTTTAACCAATTACGCCAAACGCGATATTTATGAACTTCATCAAAAATCCATAAAGGCGTTATCGGTAATTGTTTTTTTAGTATAGCCTCTCGATGCTCTGGCACATCCCAATTTAAATAACCAACCTTATCTTCAAGGAAAGATTTAGCTAAAGTCGTTTTACCCACTTGCCTTGGACCACCAACAAAAACCATTTTTCGTTTTAGGTCTGCTTGAATCTGTGAAGTCAAATAGCGTTTTCTCATTCCATAAATATACTACTTTTTTCACCCATAGTCAAAAATACTCGCGAGTATTTTTGACTATGGGTGAAATTACTCGCAATCGTAATGATACCTCTCCGCTGAAAAATTGTCGTTTTACACCGTCATGCGTTTGGAGGATCATGCATCCTTTTTCGTCCACACCCAAGTACTGCCCTTCTACCGTTTCTGCACCCATCAACACTTGCACCGGCTGATCTACCCATTTATCATAGTGCTTCCACAACGATAAAAAAGGCTGTAACCCTTTTTGTTTAAATTGCTCTAAGGCCTTCAATAAATTTTCGATAAGCTGTGCAGCCAGTTTATTACGTTCAGGCGTTTTCTTCATAATTTCGGCTAAATCAACAATGGAATCCTGCTTTAATTCATCAGGCATAGCTAGATTCAAACCAATACCAATGACAGCGTTCTGATGACGTCCAAGTTCAATGAGAATACCCGCCAGTTTACGATTTTGCCATAAAACGTCATTAGGCCATTTCAGTTGAATACCCTGAGCACCATATTGGGTGAGCACTTCCGCCAACACCGTTGCTATAGCCAGGCTTAACCCTGAAAGCTGTGCAGGTGTTCCAGGGAAATGCTGCAATACAGAAAGATATAAATTGCAGCCAAAGGGAGAAACCCAGCTTTTATTTAATCTTCCCCTGCCCTGAGTTTGACTTTCCGCAAGACAAATGGAATATTGCTTTCCCTGATGCACGCCGCCTTCTGTTAAAAATAAATTGGTTGAAGCAATTTCATCAAAAATGATAGCATTTTCCAGATAATGCCGACAATCTGAACTGAGATAGGTTTTTATCTTCGTGAGGTTTAACAGTTCATTCATTTTTTTAAAAACTTTAATAAACCAGTTACAGCGATAAGAAATAAAATAAAAGGGGCTGCCCAGAGCAAATAAGTAGATCTCTTAACAGGAGGATTAAATAAAATAAAATCGCCATAACGCGATACTAAAAGATCCTTAATTTCTTTCTGGGTTTTACCTTCTAAAACCCATTGTTGAATTTCCTTTTTTAAGTCCAAGGCAAAAGCTGCCTGAGACTCTGCCAAATTCTGATTCTGGCAGACAAGGCAGCGAAGATCCTGAACAACCTCATTAAAATCCGCCTCCTGTTCAGGCGTAGAGAAAGTATACATCTCCTGCGTTTCTGCATGCATTTTAAAAGTTGCTAAAAAGAAAGCACACAGGCATATTCCAATGACAAACCGCCGAGCTATGACTGCATTAAAGGTAAACAATAATCTCTCCAGATTTTAAGTGTCATTGGACCTATATTTTTATAACGCACAATTCCATCAGGATCTACCAGAAAAGTTTCAGGAGTACCATATACCCCCCACCTTTCGGCACTTAGCCCATTTGCATCCAATAACACCTGTTGATAAGGATTAGCATAGTGTGATAACCATTTTTGTGCTTTTTTGGGGTCGTCCTTATAATCAATCCCAATGACTGAAACACCCTGACGAGCCAGTTCCAGCAGCACAGGGTTCTCATTCCGGCATGCCCTGCACCAGCTCGACCAAAAATTTACCAAATGCCATTGCCGCTTTTCATTTCGAAACCATTGATTATTTATTAACTTATGCGGCTCAAAGAGATCAGGCAAAGCAAATTCAGGAGCAGATTTTCCTATAAGCACCGAAGGTATTGCATGAGGATCTAAAGCCAATCCTTTCAGCAAGAAAAACGCCATTCCTGCTATAAAAACTAATGGTAGAATACTTAAAAAAAAGCGTCTGTTTTTATAAAAAAATACCATACCCATATTATGGAAAGACATTAACACAAATCAAACAATCAAGCAGCATTTTTAAATTCAGCCGATAATGCCTGCAATGTTGCCTTTGCATCACCAAAGATCATTCTTGCGTTGTCTGCATAAAATAGCGGATTTTCAATACCAGCAAACCCGCTGGCCATAGAACGCTTCAAAATGAAAACATGCCTGGCCTGATCGGCTCGGATAATGGGCATACCGTAAATCGGACTATTTTTATCATCAAGCGCCGAAGGATTGACAACGTCATTTGCACCAATCACAATCGCAACATCCGCTAGAGGCATCTGGGGATTAATGGCATCCATCTCAGCCAATAAATCATAAGAAATATCCGCTTCGGCCAATAATACATTCATGTGTCCAGGCATACGGCCAGCAACAGGATGAATCGCGTATTTCACTTCGCTGCCGTTCTTTTCCAAAAGCTCGCCAAGTTCCCGTACTGCATGCTGAGCCTGAGCGGCAGCCAAACCATACCCTGGTACTATCACCACAGATTTTGCTGCTTCAAGTACAAAAAAAGCATCCTCAACGTTAATCGCCTTGACTTCTTTTCCTGAAGCATCATCTGAGTTCTGTACAGCCGCGCCAAAACCGCCAAAAAGCACATTCGTCAATGAACGATTCATGGCTTTGCACATGATAATGCTCAAGATAATCCCGTTAGCGCCGACAAAAGCTCCCGCAACGATCAACAGAATATTGCGCAACGCAAAGCCAGTTGTACAGGCGACCAAACCTGCATAACTGTTCAAAACAGAAATAACCACAGGCATATCCGCACCGCCGATAGGCAATACTAAAGTAATACCCAGAAACAGCGACAACGCCAATACCATTAAAAAAATAGGATAGTGATATGCCGTGGAGCCGAAAAAGACAATTCCTCCGACAAGGATAGCCGCAAAAGCTGCCGCATTCACCAACCGGATTCCTGGAAAAACAACAGGTTTTCCAGGAAGTTTTTCACTTAGCTTTCCCCATGCAATCAAACTGCCTGTAAAGGTAATACCCCCAATGACAATAGATAAGAAAATGGAAGCCTGCGTCAAAACATCTGAAAACGGATTAACGTCAAATGCTATCCAATCCACAAATAGCGCAGCTAAACCGCCGAAACCGTGCAATAAAGCAATGGTTTCAGGCATTTGTGTCATGGCAGCTTTGATAGCTTTCCATAAACCCAGCAGCGTTCCAAGCACCAACCCAATCATTATCCACTGATAAGCAATAATATGGTGGAAAAATAACGTTGCCGTTACAGCTAATAACATGCCTGCGCTGGAAATAAAATTACCCCGCCGGGCAGTAGTCGGTTTGCCAAGCATTTTAATCCCAAAAGCAAACATTAATGCGCTAATGAGATAACATAAATTCATTGCTATTGAGGAAGTCATCACACCGATCCTTTCTTACGAAACATTTTCAGCATCCTTTCTGTAATCCAATAACCGCCAACGACATTAAACGCAGCAAAAACTACCGCCAGCGTCCCAAGTATTGTTGTCAGCACACTGCTAATTTCTGTTCCAGCAGCCATCAAGGCTCCGACAATGGTAATACCAGAAATGGCATTCGCCTCAGACATCAGAGGCGTATGCAGCAAAGGAGGTACCTTTGTGATTAAAGCAAAGCCCAGGAAAACTGCCAAAACCAAGATAAATAATAAATAAACTAATTCCACAAGCCCCCCCTACACGGTTGTATGATGTATCAATGACTCAATAGAAGGATGAACGATTTTTCCATTTCGTGTAATCAGGCATCCCTTCAGGATATCATCTTCTTTCAAGACCATGCTTTTCGATTCAGCATCCCAATATTCCTCAACCAAAGCAATAATATTGGAAGAAATCATCTGGCTGGCATCCATTGGGACTCTTCCTGCCAAATTGGCAAATCCTACCAGACGCACACCATTTTTGACCACTTCCTCATTAAAAACAATTCCCTCAACATTGCCGCCTGATTCAACAGCCAAATCAACTATCACGGAACCCGGTTTCATTGCTTCCACCATCTCCCGCGTTACCAAAATAGGCGCTTTTTTACCAAAAACCTGGGCCGTTGTAATGACAACATCGGCATTCCGGCAATGTTCCAATAAAGCCTGGCGCTGCCTGTTAAGCTGCTCTTCTGTTAACGCTTTTGCATAACCTCCCTGTGTCTGACCAGTTTCTCCCAAATCAATTTTAATAAATTTAGCGCCCAGTGAAAGCACCTGCTCTTCAGCTGCAGGCCGAGTATCAAAAGCTTCAACACGGGCACCCAGGCGTTTCGCTGTTGCAATGGCTTGCAATCCAGCCACACCAGCTCCCAATACAAGGACACGGGCTGGGGAAATTGTACCTGCCGGTGTCATCATTAAGGGAAAAATTTTTAACAGCCGTTCTGCTGCCAGAATAACCGCTGCATAGCCTGCAAGACTTGCTTGAGAACTTAACACATCCATTTTCTGTGCACGAGTAGTCCGTGGGATCATTTCAAGGCTGACAGCATTGACCGATTTTTGAGCCAAGCGTTCTACTAATTTCAAGTCATTAAAAGGATCTAGAAAACTAATATGGATACTGCCAGGTTTAAGAAGATCAGCTTCTTCCAAAGCAGGCTTCTGCAACCTCACCAAAATATCTGATGAAGCCAATAACCTTGATCGATCAGAAACAATGGAAGCCCCGACAATGGCATAGGCTTCATCAGCAATGTTTGAACGAAGACCAACTCCTGTTTCCACTTCAACCACCGCCCCTTTCTTAACAAGGCGCTCAACTCCTGCTGGAACCAATGCCGCACGCGGTTCTGTCAAAGCGTTTTCCCGCAGCACGCCAATTTTAACAGGCATACAATAACCTCAAATCTTTGTTAAGTAAAAATAAAACCAGCATTATATACTCAAGAAACTTTGAAATACAGAGCTTTTCGAAATAGTCCAAGGACATTTCTAAAAAATTTAACGCGCATTTTCTTTATTTTTTCACAGTAATTGCTGATAATAGCACCATGAAAAAAATACTTTCAATCCTGGTATACGCCGTATCCCTGCTTGCCCACGCTGAAGGCAACATTCAGAAAGGGCAGCAAAAAGCACAGGTATGTACTGCCTGTCATGGCCCTCAAGGCAACCAGACGATTAATCCGGAATGGCCTAATCTTGGCGGGCAGGATCCCGAATATCTTGTTGCCCAAATGCAAGCCTTCAAAAAAGGCGAGAAAGGCAGCCGCTACAATGCCGTTATGTCCCCCTTGATGGCTAATCTCCCTCAGGAAGATATGCAAGACATTGCTGCTTTCTATGCTTCACAACCCAGGGTACATGGGAAGGCTTCGCCGGAGCACTTCAAACTGGGTGCCCAGCTTTATCGCGGCGGCAGCCTGGAACACCATATTCCTGCTTGTTCTGCCTGCCACTCTCCCAAAGGCGACGGCAACCCTGAAGCCAATTTCCCAGCACTTGCAGGCCAGCACAGTGCTTATACTGCCATGCAGCTTAATCATTTTAAAAATAAAACCCGTCAAACCGATTACCAACAAATCATGCAGGGCATTGCTCAAAAAATGACGTCAAAAGACATGGAAGCCGTTGCAGATTATATTCAGGGACTGTATTAAAGTTTCTTTAAACCCGACCAAAAGTAAGTGAATTTGGGTTTGGTCAGTCTTCTGGCAATTTTCCAATACGCAAAAGACCTATCACTTCCTGGATAGGTCTTTCCGGCAATACCAGTAAAGTCTGTTTCTCAGGGCCTATCATTTCCAGAAGACCAACAAGACTATTGCCGCCATGACAGACTGCGTCGGTACGCACGGATTTCTCTACAAAATTACGGATGATGCCGCCCTCAGCCATCGCTGGGTTTTTAATCGCGTAGCTGTTCGCTGGAGTATACATGTCCTGCATCAACCAACGGCTCGATAAAATAATAAATTGCCGATAAGCATCACAACCAGGCATCTTTTGGCTTAAACAGAAAGGATAAAGCACCGTCATCACCTCATTAACCCAGCCATTGCTGCTGGAATCACTAGCATCCATCAACCGGCCATGATTAAACGCGTCTGAAGGTTCGTTAATCTGCAAAGCTAATAATGTATCAATCGTTTTTCGGATAGTATCCCGATACTGCGGGGCAGGATTCACTTTAGCATAATCCATTAAAGACATGGCAAGCCAGCTCGTTGAAACAGAATTCGCTAAACGGTACTCATCACTCACAAATGCCCCATGCGTATTAACATGCTGAACAAATCGGTCAGCAATCTGTGATGCTTTCTCATAATAACGTTTATTCTGGGTAACAGTATAAAGACGGGAAAGTGCTGACAACACCTGCCCTGAATAGAGAAAAGACTGCTGGCGGATTTCATGCCGCTGCCCATCTTTAAAATACACAACGGGGTACACGCTGCCGTTTTTCTCTACACGAGTCAATAACCAATTCCCTGCCTTCTCAGCAGCTTCCAAATATTTTGGTTCTTTCGTACGCTGATATAACGTCAACAAGGTAAAAATCGTTTTTGAAGCAGTTCCCACCACAAACCGCTGATCTTTTTTCCCAGTAACCTTATCGTAAGAATAATGGAAAGCGCCGGAATCCATCCCTTCTTGCTCCTGCATGGACAGTAAAAAATTAGCAATGGGTTGAATTTGCCGCTCGATTTCAGGATCTGGCAATACCTCCTGAATTTTTAACAAAGTCAATAAACTGGATGCCGTATAAATAGTGCGTAATTTGGGTTCTCTCTGATCGAGAGCAGCATCATAGCGTTTAAAAAACGCATGAAACTCCGGATCCATCATTCGCAAAAGGTAAGACTTTGTCAATTCAATATGCTTTTTCAACACATTGGTATCCATAATACGAAGAGGAACAACTTCCCCGATTAATTCAACTCCTTTATCTTCGCTATCTACTATAGAATACTGCCGGTTATCAGGCGGATAATAAAAAGTAACCTTGAATCTGGCCTGTTTCAATTGGTTTTCGTTTAATCCTGATGCCTTAAGTGCCTGAAAAGAAGCTTTTTCTAAAGCACTGGATAAAGCATTAGCTGAGGCCTCTCCTTTTCCTGTCCGCTTCCCTTGAAGATATATATCCATCTCAACACACCAGTTCACTAAAGGATAACCTCCATTTATCCATTGATTATTCTCAATGCGGGGAGACGATATATTATCCGGATGCACATAGTTCCACGCCGTTTGCTTAACAAAACGCATCACTTCATCACGGAAAAGCGTATTTTGCTGAATACTCAATGGTACCGCCTGAACCTCTGCCTCTCCAGCAGAAACATTCAACGTATAGAGCATCAAAAAGGCTAAAATTACTGGTTTTATGAATTGAACGATATACCCAATCAACTTTGAAATGCGAGGTCTGCTTAGAAGAACGTACTGACTCGCAAGAAGGTAAGTACGAGGGCAGGATGCCCGTTTCTGAAAAGCAGACCTCGCATTTCGAAGTAACTTCAGTATAGATGTCATAGTTAAAGCCGCCCTAGGAATTAAATAATAAACCGCCATGCGGCAATCATAATACAACAAAAATTTTTATCTGGTAATTGATCATTTAAAAAAAATTGCGCTATACTTAAATTACCCGATAGATTATGGTTCTTTGAACCAACACTTTAGTTGAGGGGGTCATCCTGATGCCGGTGTTGTGCATGCCTGACTAAAAGAGCTTATTAGCTCAAGCAGGAAGCCTGATCCGACACATCCGACTCCCACTTGAACCTTCGGGTTCAGAGCCTACATCTATCGGGAACTTTTTCTATACTTCTTATGAATTTATCTTTGGACAAAGCTGAACTACGTAAAACCATTCTATCGCAGCGTAAAAACCTCTCTTTAACCATCAAACAACAAGCTTCCGAACGTATTGTTCAAACCATTTTAGAAAGCCCATTTTATTCATCCGCTAAACACATTGGCCTTTATTTTGCTTTTCAGGGAGAAGTGGATTTACAAACGCTCATGCTGCGCGCTTGGCACACAGAAAAAAAAACCTACTTTCCCGTAGTACAAGAAAATAAAACCCTGCTCTTTTTTGAAGTCTCTTCAACAACACCTTTAAAGCCTAATCGTTTTGGGATCCCTGAACCCGTCGTCACTCATCCATCTGTCTCTCTTGAAATTCTTGATAACTTATTTATCCCTCTGGTTGCTTTTGACGATGAACGTTACCGGCTTGGCATGGGACAAGGCTATTATGATAGAACACTGGCACCTTTATATGCCCAAGACCAAATAACTCAAGTAAAAACTATTGGAATCGGCTATGCTTTTCAACATACAGCAGCACTTCCCCGTGAACCCTGGGACATTCCGCTGGATATGATTATTACGGAAAGATATATCTGGAAAGGATGAAAATGGAGTTCATAACTCATCAACATCGACTTTTATTGAAGTAAATGAGGTTGCAAGCCGTTGTTTCACAATCTTTTGCAGCTCATATTCATCCACCAAATCCATTAATTTTTCGTATGTGTCAGCAGGTACAAGGTAAGCTGCTGCTGTATTATGATTAAGAATTACCACTGGTTGTCCATAAGCGTCTTTAATAAGCTTAGTCGGATTTTTCTTTAACTCGCTAATACTTGCTGTTTGTTGCGCCAATAATGTTTGCATATTAAAAACCTCTAATATAACCATTAATATGGCCTAATTTTAGGTCATTTTAGAAATTTAATCAAGGCTTTTCCAATTAATGATGAATATTCACCTTCAACCAGCGGTTCACCAGAGGAATAAATAAAAGACCGACAAAAAAAGCGGCGAAACCGATCCAGGCATAAGATTGAAAAGCCTGTTGATAAATAGCATTCAACTCTATCACGCTCTGGCTGCCTTCAGGAACACTGGCATACTGCGCCAAAACACCGCTTAATTTGCCGCCGAAACCTAAAGTCATAAACCATGCACCCATCATTAATCCTGAATACTCGGCAGGCATAAATTCCGTGATCATGGAAAGACCAATAGGGGAAATGAATAACTCGCCCAGTGTAACGAACAAATAAAATAATACTAGCCAGCCAGCAGAAACCCCTGCTGTACTGCTGCTCTGTCCAATGGCAAAAACAAGCACCTGCATACTCACCCCTAGCAGCAGAAGCGATAAAGCAAATTTCATCGGTATTGAAAACCAGCGCTCCATAAGACTATTGCCTTGCCTGGCACTTTCAGATAACTTCTGCCACATCAGCGCAAGAGCAGGACCGATGAGAATAATAAAAATATCTTCCAATCCTATAAAAACAGAAGCCGGTATTTGATGTCCCCACAGAATGCGATCCACCGCTCTTTCTGTAAAAAGATTAACGGCCAAAAAGATTTCAAAAAATAGCCCCCAAAAAACGGTGGAAATCATAAAGAGCAATAAAATAGCAAAAATCCGGGTTCGAAAAACTTCATCTGATTTTATCGCAAGCCAAATAAGGTAAAACAAGAAAAATAACCCGCCTCCATAAAGAGCATAGCTGCCCAGCCCCTCTGAAACCATGAGCACATAGACAACAGCAATAGCCGCTGCAAACCCTAACAGAATTTTAACTTTCTGAAGATTTTGCGGCGGCAGCCCTTTATTTTCAAAATAACGAAATCCGTATCGAAAAACGCTCACACCAATCAATAAAGCCAGGCTTGCTGCGCCAAAACAGGCACTCCATCCCAGAAAATCCCTGATATAACCTGCACTTAAAGTTGCCAGCAGCACGCCGGTATTAATACCTACATAAAAAATCGTAAATCCAGCCTCTCGTCTTGGATCATTAACATGGTAATACTGCCCTAAAAAACTGGAAATATTAGGTTTCAATAAACCATTACCGGCCGCCGCCAGTGATAAACCCAAAAATAACATATCCTGATTCAACGATAGAAGCGCGTATCCAATACACAACAATAACCCGCCTGAAAGTACGGCCATACGGTTACCGAGAAATCGATCACATGCCCATCCGCCGATAATCGGCATAATATAAGCTAATGCCGTAAACTGTCCGAGAATAGCGTAAGAACGTTCATCAGAAAAAGACAAAGCCTGGGTAAGGTATAATACCAACATCGCCTGGTTAACATAAAAACCAAACCGCTCCCACATTTCAGTCAGAAAGAAAACCTTCAAAGCTTTTGGTTGTTTCATATATGCGCCTTAATAAATATACACTCAATAAACTTCAAAATGCTCGTTTGTCATTGCGAGCTAATGTTGCTACGTGAATGTTCCTTTCTCATCATCACGAGAAGTGAAACTTTAATGCAATCCCTTTACCCGTCATTGCGAGCCGAAGGCGAAGCAATCCAGAGAGAAGCTTGAACCAAACATCCAAACTGGATTGCTTCGTCATTTCATTCCTCACAATGACAAAAAACCGATATCCACGCAACAACATCAGCTCGCAATGACAAATGAGTAAAATGCTGCATTCCAAAGCAAATTTAGTATAAACAGTTTAAATTCATTACCTAATAAAACGAATTAACCAACATTTTAATACTCACTGCGGCCAGAAAAAAAGTAAAAACCTTTCTGACTGTTTTAACTGGCAGCCGATAAGTCAATTTTGCTCCCCAGGGAGTTGCCAGCATGCTGGGGATCCCGACACAAAAAACCGCCGGTAAATAAATATAGCCAATACTCCAGGGAACACCGCGGACAGTGCCGATACCCGTGATAATAAACGTTAGGGTTCCTGTTAAAGCCACTGTCACACTGGCTAGTGCTGCAACACCTGCCGTACCCCGCATTGGAACTCGGCAATGGATAAGAAAAGGGATAGTCAACGTCCCGCCGCCAATACCCAAAAGACCAGATAAACCGCCAATCACAAAACCTACCCCTCGCATTCCCCAATGCCCAGGCAGATGTCTGCGATATTTGGGTCCGCTGAAAGTAAACATCTGAATAGATATCATTAAAAGGAAAATCGCAAAAATAATACTTAATGTTTTTGTATGTAATATATTCGATAAAATCACGCCGCCAACGGCGCCAGCCAACAGACCAGCGGACATTCTCAAATACAACCGCCACAAAACCCTTCCATGCTGCTGATGCGCTCTGGCCGAGGCTTGAGCTGTCAGCACCATAATGGCCAATGAACTGGCTGTCGCCATGTGCATTATAATAGAAGAAGGAATCACAGGATTATGTTCAAAAATAAATGCCAAGGCAGGAACCACAATAATACCGCCGCCCACGCCCAAAAGTCCCGCCAAACATCCTGCAAAAAGGCCAGTCAATATATAAAGCAGGATGTATATCCAATATATTTCAAGATGCACGTACGATCTCCATTAGTAAAAATATACCCAAAATCTTTTAAAATTTAAAATTTACCTAACCGAATCAAACTTCCAAGACCAGCAGCTTCGAACGTCCGCTCCAGATGCAATCGTATAGACATAGGATTATCCATCGCCAGCACATGCTCCAGCGTCTTTTGGCTGGCTTCAAAAGACATATTACAAATAATCCACTTTATCCTGGCCAGGCTATTCGAGCTTATGCTTAGCGAATCAAAACCCATACCTAACAAAATAATCACAGCCAGCGGATCGTTGCTCATTTCTCCGCAGATACTTACCGGAACCTTTTCAAGGTGAGCATTTTCAACGATCTGCATCAAACAACGAAGGACAGAGGGATGCAACGCATCATATAAACTGGAAACACGTGCGTTGTTACGATCAACTGCCAATAAATATTGCGTCAAATCATTACTCCCGACAGACAGAAAATCTACCCTTCTCGCAATTTCCCTCACCTGGTACACGGCCGAAGGTACCTCAATCATTGCGCCAACCCGCGGCCTTTTAATTTCAAATCCTTCTTCCAATAACTCATTATAAGCCTGATCCATCAACTGTAAAGCTTCATCCAACTCTGTAACCCGGCTTATCATGGGGAAAAGGATCTGCAAATTATCCAAATCTTCACTCGCCTGAAGCATGGCGCGCAGCTGGATTAAAAAAACCTCTGGATGATCCAGCGTTACACGAATACCCCGCCATCCCAAAAAAGGATTTTCTTCATCAATAGGAAAATAAGGCAGCGTTTTATCGCCGCCAATGTCTAAAGTGCGCATGGTAACCACACGCGGAGCAAAGGCTCTTAACATCTGGTGATAAACAATACGCTGTTCTTCTTCAGAAGGAAAACGATCCCGTATCATAAAAGGCAGCTCACTCCGATACAAACCAACCCCATCAGCACCAACTGACAATGACATACTGGTATCCACAGCCAAGCCTGTATTTACATAAAGCGCCACGCATCGGCCGTCAAGCGTCTTTGTTTCTTTATCGCGTAAAGATTCCAGCTTTTCATTTAATTCTCTTTCTTCTTCCTGCAGCTGCCGAAAATCTTCCAGTTTCTCAGGAGACGGTGAAATATAAGCTAATCCCGAATAACCATCAATAACGATGAGCTTTTCAGCTATATGTTTAAATGGAATTCCCCGGGTTCCCATCATAGTCGGAATACCCAAGGTACGTGCTAGAATCGCCGCATGAGAATTAACTGATCCTCTTGAAGAAATAATACCTCTTAAACAACCCTCAGGCACCTCTGCTAAAGCAGCCGCTGTAATTTCTTCTCCGACAAGAATGGTATCTTCAGGATAATCCATCTGCATAGGAGCATCTTTCTGCAAATTGGATAACACACGCCTTCCCAAATCACGGAAGTCTTCTGCCCTCTCCCTTAAATAGGGATCTTCCATATTTTCAAACTGCTGGGTATAACGCCGGACGACTTTACCTAATGCAGCTTGAGCCCAAACTTTTTCCTCCTGAATTATGCGGATAACCTCAGAGGTAAAACTTCCTTCAGATAAAAGACGAATATAGACATCAAATAATGCCTGTTCTTCTGGAGGCAATGTCTTTCCGATCCTTTTGGATAACTGAACAATCGCATCCCGCGTCTTCTGCAAGGCATTATTAAACAAAGCCACTTCTTCTTCAGCATCCTCAACCTGCCGTTCAGGCACTGACTCAAGATCAGCAGGAGGATACACTAAAACGGCATTCCCGATACCAATACCAGAACTACTCGCTATACCTGTGAGCATCACTGCCTGTGAGCTGTCCGTTACCGCCTTTTCGCCAAACAATGCGGACATTAATTCATCAAGACTTCCTGTTGCTTCTGCCTGACCAATCACATCGCCTAACTGTGCTGCTAACGTAATCAGCAAAGCTTCTTCAGATTCATCAAAACAGCGCTTCTCTTCCTCCTGAAGCGTTAACACACCGTAGAGCCTTCGCCGGTGAATAATAGGAACCCCCAGAAAAGCCCTGTACTTTTCTTCACCTAAATCGGGATGATGAAAAAAATCTGGATGGGTTTGGGCATCTTCCAGATTAATCGGTTCTTCACGCCTTCCTATCCAGCCAAGTAACCCCTGGCTTAAGGGCACCCTCACCTTCCCAACAGACTCAGTATTCAACCCGTCAGCGGATACAAGCACATACTCTGCACTCCGATAATCAATCAGATAAACCGCAGCAGCCTGGGTATGCAGGATTTCTTTAACGCGGCGCGCAAGTATATCCAAGCCGCTGCTAAGATTTTTAGCAGATGTAACCTCTTGGAGAATACGGCGCAATACTTTCAACATAACTACCTATATAAAACCTGCCTATCTTCGATACTTTCCGCTTCCACGGCGCCTATACCCGTTAGTACTTGTGCTTGGGTATAACTGTGCACTCTCAAGTTGATTGGGTATATCACCTTTCAATAAAGGCTCAAGTTCTTTCAACGCCTGGCGGTATACTTGCTGCTTAAAATAAATCACTTCAGATACAGGATCCCAATAATCTGCCCACCGCCAGCTATCAAATTCCGGAGACTCACTTAAATCCAACCGCACTTTTTGTTCACTGCACTTCAATCTTAGTAAGAACCAACGCTGCTTTTGTCCAATAACCAGAGGTCTAGTATCTGGCCTCAAATATTGCTTTGGCAAACGATATTTTAGCCAATGTCTGGTATAGCCCATCACAATAACATCGGTTGGTTCCAGACCGACTTCTTCTTTCAACTCCCTGTATAGCGCTTCCATGACTGTCTCATTTTCGTTCAAACCACCCTGGGGAAACTGCCAGGCATTATGCCCCAAACGTCGTGCAAGAAAAACACTTCCCTCCTCATTAACAAGGATAATACCTACATTAAAACGATACCCAGCACGATCAACAATCATATCCTAATACTCTAAGAAAGCCTACAACCCTCGGCTATTATAGTATGTTATTGATATGAAGATAAATAAAAAAATGCCGCTTAAAGCTGCAGGCTTTTAAATTTTCTACATTTCCGCTTGCTATAGAAGTCAATTCAGGGATATAATGTGCTTCCAACTTATGTTATAATTAGTTCAACACAATAGGAAAAAGAATGTTAGAAATGATATATTTCGATACTTTACAATACGCAGAAAAGTTAAAAGCAGCGGGAGTCCCTGAAGCACAGGCGAAAGTTTTTACTGAAGTCCAGCGGGATGCTTTGTCCGAATGTCTCGATTCTACCCTAGCAACTAAAACTGAACTTTCAGCAGTAAAAACAGAGCTAAAAGCAGATATTGCAGGGGTTAAAGCAGAACTCAAAGCAGAAATTTCAGAAGTAAGAACAGAGATTAAAGAAGTAAAGACCGAGGTAAAACTGTTAAAATGGATGATAGGATTTATTTTAGCAGGTATCGGTGCCTTGGTTTCAGGCATGGGGGCCTTGCTCTTAAAAGCATTTTTTTGATAACTGCCCTACAATACAATCCATGACTCCAGTAACCCAATATACTTCTCTGCTTTTTCCTGAATCTCCAAAAAACTAAAATAAGTCGCGTCATATTCTATTCGTAGTGTTATACTTTCTTTGAGAGGTTCCACAGAAATAACCCAGTTAATCGGATAATGAAACTTATCGTGGAAAGAAAGCCTTTTGACCTTGAAAGCATCACTAAAAGGCAGCTCTTTTGTATTATGAAACCAGGTAAAGTTAAAAGTCGAGATAAAAGGCCATTCTCCAGAATACGGATAATGGATATAAGGCTCAATACTATTTAATACATTCTGAGTCATTTGGATTTGTTTGACCTTATCTTTCTGGCCAGTAGAAACAAAAGGAACAATATTCCAGAAAAGTCCCTGCGCGTGGATGGGATCAGACAGCTTTTCAGAACGTCCATTGCTTACAACACCAATGGGAACAAAAGACTGTTTAAGAGAATCTTCCATCAACTCATTCAATGCACTTAAAAAAATCGTTTTAACAGAAACTTGCAACTTTTGAGCCAACAATAAAAGCCCTCGACTGATTTTTTCATCCAAAACCCTCATAAAATGAGGTTCTAACGACAAAACCGTATTCTTTTTCAATACAGGCCAAACTGCTTTTTCCAAGTGATTTTTCCAGAAAGACTGCGCTTCTTTGGAAGATGCCATGACCTTCTCCAGCGCGATATGCTCTTTATGCACGTTAGGTTTAGGCACAATAGCAATATCAGAAACCTTCAAAGTTTGGTACAAGGAAAAAAGCTCTCTGAGAAATTCGACATGGCTCCAGCCGTCTTCAATAGCATGATGAATAGAAATCAGAAATTCAAATTCATCATCTGAAATGCAGAACAAACAAAACCGAAACAGCGGCGCTTGCAAATCATCAAAATGAGCATCTTCCTTAATCGATTGCTTAATCAATTGCTCTTGAGTTTCCGGATCCTCATGACGCATATCCACAATAGGCACAAACACTTTACCGTGTTTCTTGATAACCTGGACAGGTTCTTCACCTTTCATACAGAAAACAGCACGAAGCGGCGCATGGGCAGCAATAACATGAGAAATCGCATCGCAGAAAGCTCTTGGCGAAAAATCCTTATCGGTGATACGGAGTCTTTCCTGTGTATGGTAAACCGGCTGTTCCTGGGTATTATGCGCATAATGGTACAACATTAATTTTTGCATACTGGAAGCTGGATAAACATCTTCTACATCATCAGGCATTTGCCTTTGAATTTCCTCTATAATATCATCCGGCAATTTCAATAAATCTATTGAGACTGTTTTATCCATTGCTTGATGATTAACCGATTGAAGCGATTCCATATAGTTTGCCAGCGTGCGAATTGTCTGATACGTCAAGATATCCTTAACAAAGATCTTTTCTCGTCCAGAATGCCCATTTTTCTGATTAATATCATAAATAATCTGTACAGCCCGAATCGAATCGCCGCCGATACTGAAAAAATTATCATCAATTCCAACGAATTTGCGCCCCAACACCTGGCACCAGATGGCTGTTAACATCGCTTCCAAATCAGTAAGCTCTGCTATTACAGGTGTTTCATCTGCAACCTGAGAAGAAACCGTTGGTTCAGGCAATTTTTTCTCATCTATTTTGCCATTGTTATTCAGCGGCAGATCAGCTATCTCTACAAAAAATGCCGGAACCTTATGCGGAGGAAGCTGGCTTGAAGCAAACTGATGCACTTCCGAAGAATTCAATTTCTCTCCAGCATAACATACAAAATAAGCAACCAAATAAAGATGACCTTGAACACTTTCGCGTGCTGTAACAAAGGCTTTTTCTATTTTAGGATGCAAAAGCAACGTTTGTTCAATTTCCTCAGGTTCAACCCTGAACCCGCGCACTTTGACTTGCTTATCTGCCCGTCCAACATAAACCAAATGCCCGCTCGGTAAACGATAAGCCAGATCGCCTGAACGATAAAGCTTTTCACCTGCCTTCCAGGGATTATCGATAAAACGTTCTAAGGTTAATTCTGGATATTTCCAGTAACCTTTGGCAACACCTGCGCCGCCAATATACATCTCTCCAATACTGCCTTCAGAAACAAGCTGCCTATCTTCATCCAGCAGATAAATGGCCAAATCTTGCAAAGGAACCCCAATAATACTCTCATTTTTATAACAGTCTTCATTATCCAAAGCATAATACGTGCCATGGACAGTGATTTCCGTAATACCGTACATGTTAACAAGCTGAGGTTTTTTATCGCCCCAGCGCTCAAACCAAGGCTGCAACTTTGAAAAAACCAGCTTCTCGCCGCCAAAGATAATATAACGTAATGACTGCTGCCCCGCAGGATGCTGCAAATCCTCTTGCATATAACTAAGAAAAGCCCTGGGCGTCTGGTTCATCACCGTTACCTTGTGCTCTTGAACAAGCTGATAAAATAAGGCCGGATCGCGGCTTTCCATATAGGAAACTAACACCAAACGCCCTCCATGCAACAAAGCACCCCATATCTCCCATACTGAAAAGTCAAAGGCAAATGAATGAAATAATGTCCAGACATCTTTTTCATTGAAATGAAAATAATCCTGAACAGAGCTAAACAACCGGCATACATGATCATGCTGAACCGGCACGCCTTTGGGTTTTCCTGTTGTTCCTGAAGTATAGATAACATAAGCAAGACTCGACGGCCCTAACAGACAACCCGGGTTATATACTTGTGTTCTTTGGGTAGATAATTCACTTGATTCCCTGAGAGCAACCTCAATACATAAATGAGGAACAGATAAATCAGCACAATCTGAGAGCCATTTTTCCTCAACTAACAACAATGCCGGTTGGGCCTCCTCAACCAACGCATTCAGGTAACTCATCGAAAGCGCCGGATCTAAAGGGAGATAAGCACCACCAGCTTTCAAAATCGCAATAATGCCAATAACCATTTCCATATTACGGCCAGCACAAAGTCCGATAAGAGTATCTGGAATGATATCCTTTGAATACATCTCTTGATACTGAGCACACAGCCGCCGAGCTAACTGATTCGCTTTCTGGTTTAACTCTTGATAACTTAAAGTATTTTCTCCTTCAATCAACGCGATATTATCCGGATATTTTTCAACTTGTTCCTCAAAAATCTGAATAAGCGTTTTTGATGCCGAATCGTTATATACTCGATCAACTTCGAACTGCGCGTTCTGCTTTGAAGAACGTGCTGACTCGGATACAGGTAAGCTCGAGGGCAGGATGCCCGCTTCTGAAAAGCAGAACGTGCAGTTCGAAGTACCCTCCGTATAGCTGTCTTCTCCAAAAGCAAGATCATCAATATATTGCTGAGGGTTGCCGACGATACAGGACAACAACGCCTCAAAATCCAAAACAATCTGATGAATACTTTCCGGCTTAAACAATGCCGTATTATATTCAATATAGCCGGACAGACCGTCAGCAGTTTCCTGAAGACAGAAAGTCCAATCAAATTTTGACGTGTGATGTTCCGGTATCAGTTGAGCAGCTTTTAAATCGGATAACAGCAGCTCGGGCTGTTCTGTTAAAGCGTGATAAACCAAAACAATTTGAACCAAAGGCGAGCGATCCGTTGTGTAAGTCACATCCGCCGTCTGGATAATAGTTTTGAAAGGCAAGATCTGATGCAATTGCGCTTGTAGGATACTATCTTTTGTCAATCTCAGCAGATAATCAAAACGCGGGTTATAATTCAGATCACTTCTCAAAGGAAGCAAATTAACAAAGTAACCGACAATCTCTTCAAGCTCTCGATGCGGCCGATAAGACGACGGAATACCGATAAGAATATCCGTTTGCCTGGTATAACGATAAAGCAGCACATTAAAAGCTGCCAGCATGACAGTGAAAAGCGTTACATGGCGTTTTTTGGCCAATTGCGTCAAACTGCTGATCGCTTCTGAAGACAGTGTAAAATAATGCCGTGCACCGTCAAAAGTCTGTTGGGCAGGCCGCACATAATCCAAAGGAAAATGGAGAGGCTTCCAGTTTTTCAGGCAACTTTTCCAAAACTTTTTTGCCGAATCCAACGGCTGCTCTTTTTGCCAAAGTGCGTAATCCGCATACTGTACAGTCAAAGGTTTAAAATCCGGATTGGTATCATTTCTGAAAGCATTATAGGCTTTGGACAAATCATTCAATATGAGCGGAAGTGTCCATCCGTCCATAATAATATGGTGAAAAACCAGTAAAAGCAGACTACTTTTTTCGCCCAATCTTAATAAGCATAGCCGAAATAAAGGACCTTTTTCAAGGTTAAACGCTTTACAAATCACTTCATTGATTCTTGAAGCCAGCGTAACATTTTCCGTTAGCGCCCGTTGAAAATCATGGTTAATGCCAAGATCGGCCTTATCCTCCTGACTCCACTCTACTTTCATCACAGGTTCTATTTTTTGGAAAAGCGTACCATTTTTCATGATAAACCACGTACGCAAACTGGAATGACGCTCTATTAACAATTCAACGCTTTTACGCAGAGCAATTTCATCCAATACTCCGGACAAATGGAAAAGTACAGATTCGTTATAAACAGCACTTTTCCGATTGCCATAGTGATGCAAAAACCATAATTCTTCCTGAGCAAAAGATGCTGCTGTCTCATCACCTTTTTCGTATATTTTGAAATGCTCTTGCTTCCCATCCTCAAGATGCTGAAGGTGATTAGCCAGCTCCCTAACGGTAGGATATTTAAACAAGGTGGGTATGAAACAATGGTAACCTAAAAGCTCATGAACACGCGTCCTTATCCGCATTGCCTTGATAGAATTGCCGCCATATTCAAAAAAACTATCGTCTAATGAAGCATTGGAATAATCCAATATTTCTTCCCATATTCCAATAAGAGCAGCTTGTGTCGGATTCAGCGCTTCCTTTGGGCGATCATCAGACAAGGTGCGGTTTCCGACAAGGGGATCAGGCAGCTGCCGATAATCCGTCTTTCCGTTTGTTGTCAAAGGAATGTGATCGATCCACATAAACACATAAGGCACCATATAATACGGTAAAGATTCTACACAATGCACCCGAAGCCTATTCAATTTTTCCTGTTTTTCTTGCGCATCCAAAGACCGCTTGGACACCATATATGCCGCCAGCGCTTTTTCATTCTCATTTTTCTGATAAACGGTAACAACCGCCTGTGATACACATTCATGCTGACACAAAATAGACTCAATCTGCCCTGTTTCTATCCGAAAACCGCTGACTTTTACCTGCCTATCCTTACGTTCCAGATAAACCAGATTACCATCAGAGCGGCGATATGCTAAATCACCCGTTCGATACATCCGCTCGCCCGGCTTCCAGGGATTATCCATAAAACGTTCTTTTGTGAGTTCAGGACGGTTATGATAGCCTCTAGCCACCCCCGGGCCGCTGATATACATTTCCCCTGGACTGCCTTGGGGAACGAGTTGCATCTGGTCATCCAATAAATAGATATCTGTTCCGGGAATGGGTTTACCAATAAGACTCTCCGTCACTTTTGCATTTTCAATATTTAAGAAATAACATGTGCTCAATATCGAAGCTTCTGTTACACCGTAAACATTGATCAGCTTAATTTTACCTTTCCATACCTCCAGCCAATTTTTTATTTTTGCAAAATGTAGTTTTTCACCACCGACAATAATATATTTTAATGCGCTTGATCCCACATTACCATATACTTGATCATTCTCCAGGTATCTCATAAAAGATGTAGGTGTTTGAGTCATAACAGTAACTTGCTGTTTCCAAATAAGCTGATAGAATAAGGTGGAATCCTCAAGACAAATATCAGGAACAATCACCAAACGCCCTCCATGCAGCAATGCTCCCCACATTTCCCATACTGAAGGATCAGCAGATGACGCGTGAAACAATGTCCAGGTATCTTTTTCAGTAAAATGAAAATAACTTTGCACTGAGACAAACAAGCTTGCAACCTGCTGATGTTCCACTGCAACACCTTTTGGCTTTCCTGTTGTACCAGAAGTATAAATCACACAGGCCAAATTGGATGAATTGATTAAAAGATCAAGATTGGTCGTCCCAAACTTATTCGCTCCTAAGACATTTTCAATTCTAATCACTGGAACAGTAGTATGCAAATAATCCGAAAATTTTTTCTGAACAAGCAGCAAAGTTTCTTGTGCCTCACCAATCATTTCATTTATATCATTATTCAAAAAAATGGGTTCTAGAGGCAAATAAGCTCCCCCTGCTTTCAAAATGGCAATAATACTGATAACCATTTCTAATCCACGATCAACACAGAGACCAATGATAGTATCTGGCATCATCTCTCTGCCATAAATTTGAAAATATTCTAATCGAATCCATCTGGCTAATTGGTTAGCCTTCTCATTAAGTTCTTGATAACTTAATACTTCATCTTGAAAACAAAGCGCTGTTTTATTAGCATTTTTTTCAGCTTGCTGCTCAAAACACTTCAGAATGGAAAAAGTCTTTTTTTCCACAGAAGGAAAATGGTTCATATAGACGGTTTAAATTTTAAATGGTTTACACTTAACTACAAACACAAGCCAATAAAAATGAGGTTCAAAAATTTGCCTTGAATACATCCTGATCAATGATCAAAAATTGGATATTCTATAACAAACAACCAACGCATGATTTTAAATTTCAGAAAACTGTATTTTTATTTTGGCCTTTCGTTGCATCCCTAAATATTCATTACTATCTAACTATTTCCTATGAGGTAATCTTTCTCTCTCAATATCCTTGCCGCTCCACTTCCTTTAAAATGGATTTTAGTGTATCATAAGCTTAGTTTTATAGGAATCTTTTGAATTATTTTTGCGTAATATACTCAAATTTCTTCGAAATGCAACTCCACTGACGTCATTCCCGCGAAAGCGGGAATCCAGCGCAATAATCAGCATGGTTACTGGATTCCCGCTTTCGCGGGAATGACGAGGGGAAGCGGAAACGACGGGAGGAGGCAGGAATGACGTCGAAGAAAACTAAGCATTATCAAGTTGTTTGGGTATATACTTGTAATCTTTCCCGAGTGTTTCAAAAGGGAAAAAGTCGCAACAAAGTACCATTTTGAAAGACGACGGGTATATATTGTTCGCAAGAACAGAACAGTCCGCATTAACGTTCGGAAGATTATAAATGCAGGATAATTGTCCAATATATCTATTAAGAGGCCGTAATGAAAAATAGTTTTCGATTCAGACAATCAATAACTTGGATCTTGCTATTATCGGGGTTCCTTATGGGACTACTTTTCAAACCAGCCTTAGCTGCTAATAAACTTCCCCAAAAGCTGCCAGTTATCCGAATTGCCGTTCTTGACAATCCTAACATGCCTCAGCAACTCTGGCTCTGGTCCCGTTATGAAAACGCTTATCTTGCAGGTATTGAAACTGCTGCCTTAGCTGCTGAAAAAAAAGGCTATAAAATAGAATATAAAACCTTCTTTTATGGAGCAGGCCCTCTCGATATCCTTGATCAAATTCCTAAAGTAAAGGCTTGGAAGCCCGACTTTATTCTAGGCCCTCACTATTCTAATCAGTTCTTACTACTGGGTAAATATTTCAAAGACGTTTTGGTCATTTCTTCCTACGCCTCGGATGTAAGCATTGCTAAATTGCCTGACAATTTTTATAGTCTTTTTCCGCCAGATGATAATTTTATACAGGCTATTGTAAAATTTATTCAAAAGACGGGGGAAAACAAAAACATTTTCTTACTTACCCAGGCTGATTGTAAAGAATGTGTCAGTATAAGCAATTTATTCCTATCTTCTTTCGAAAAAGAAAACTCTTCGATAAAAATCACTCAAGTGAAGTTTTTAGAAAATACTCTTAATAACGCTAATGGTATTAAGACAATCACAAAGGAATATCATCCTAATGACCTTATCCTCATATTTCCTGCTACTTACTACATTTACAGTAAGCTTGTCTCACAAATAACCAGTTTTCTCAAAATACCAGATTTAACATATATATCTACAATAGATAATTGGGGTAATTCAAAATTGGAAACAATTGCTATAGGAAAATCGTCATTAAAATATCGGGCTTATCGTATCACCCCATTAATTTTCAACCTAAATCCCAATGAAAAAAAGACCCAGGAATTTAGTCACTTTTTCTTTGAAAAATACCGAATCTCCCCAACGGAAGCTATCTCGTACATGACTTTCTTAACCGTAACAGCAGTTATATCAACTTTAGATGATTTTCCAACAGATCCGTCCTCGATAACGCGAGAAAAAGTTTTAATGAATTTCAAAAAAGCTCTCAAAAAAAATCCCAACTGGTTTCGTCCCAAGGAATATGCTGTTTACCAGTACAGCGATAAAGGAGAAACCTTGGTCAACACTTTTATGGCATTTGATTAAAACCACTAAAAAATAATGATATTCAAACTCTTTACCAACAATAAAAACTCACTAGCTGCTGAAATTAAAGGAGAAATCACTACCCGCATTCTCTTTTGTTTACTGCTGCTGTTTATCGGCATTTTTATCCTGAGTATTACCAATGTTGTCTTCAGTTTGGAACAGTTAGAAAGAAACGTTAAATCTCAATGCAAGGATATTGAAAGCTTTACTATCAGTCAATTGCTTATTGACAACAAAGAGGCAATTAAGCTCAGTCTCAAAGATATTAATGCTCAAAATTCATTGATTCACTTTCAATGGATTGAGCATGAGAAGCCTATTTCCAAAAATGAGCTTCAATGGAAACCACCTTTCTCATGGAGTTACAATTACCCCATTATCTCGCCGGATAATGATTATTTTGGATATTTTCGGGTAACGGGCTCACTTATTTATAGTAAAATCCTGCTGATTCAGCTTCTCACCCGAATTGCTGTCACCATTCTTTTTTCAGTCATGATCTTTTTCCTCCTCTATCCATTAGGTAAAAAAATCCCTCAACGGCTTTTTGTCAAACCGGTTACTGAACTATTAACACTGTTGAAAGAAGGATGCTTGACAAGCCCAACAGAAACAGAAAAAAAACGCTCCAAACGTTCTCGCGTACCTATCGAGATAGAAGAAATCAAGTCAAAAATACTGCAAATGCTGAAAGAAGCCGAAATTCATTCACGAAAAGCTGCACTCGGACAAATTGCAGCTAAAGTTGCCCATGACATCCGTTCTCCCCTGGCAGCATTGAATATGATGCAAAAAAAGCAGATCACCGCTTTGCCGGAGGAACAGAGAAATATGATGCTGAATGCTATACAAAGGATCAACGATATTGCCAATAACCTTTTGTCTAAACATCAAAATAATATCAATGACATAACTGCCGCAGACAATCTGACCATTGAACCCGCTGTTACGCTTTTAGAAAAAATTGTCTCAGAAAAACGTGCTCAATATGATGACAAACCTATCGAATTTCAATTAAACGTCGCCGAAAATACGCATGGCACCTTTATTAAAGTAAACGCCAACGAATTTCAGCGCAGCCTGTCTAACCTTATCAATAATGCCGTTGAAGCCATCTCATCCGAAAAAGGCATCGTTACAATGAGAATATTCCGCAACAGCGAAAGCGCTGTTGTTTTTTCCATTAAAGATAACGGCTGCGGCATTCCTGAAGACCTTCTGCCAAAGATTTTAGACGGCGCCAGCATCGGGAAAAAAGCAGGCACGGGGATAGGTTTATCAAGTGCCAAGAAATCCATTGAAGCTTGGGGAGGACAGTTTTCAATACAATCTCAAGCGGGAAAAGGAACCATTGTCACAATAACCTTATCTGAAACACCTCCGCCTCTCTGGTTCACGCCAGAACTCATCATTAAACAGAATACAACCGTCGTTTTGCTGGACGACGATAACCTGATACATGAAATCTGGAATAATCGGTTCGAAAAAACGGAAGGTGTTGAAGTGATTCACTTCTATGACCCAAACGCTTTTTTGGAATGGCACAATCACCACCAAAATCGTGAAGCTTTCTTCCTGATTGATTATGAATTAATCGGCTCACCTTTTAATGGATTAGATATTATGGAAAAAGCCAATATCGTTCATCGTTCTGTTTTAGTCACCAGCCGGTACGATGATTCAGAAGTACAATCACGTATAAAGAAAATAAAGGCGAAACTTATCCCCAAAACATTCGCTGTGCATATTCCCATTAGAATTCTCTGTGAAACCCCTGATCTGATCTTTGTAGATGACAGCACCTACCTCACAGAAGCCTGGGAAGCGCATGCCAAGCTTTCAGGAAAGAAAATCGCCATTTTCCACCAGGCCGAAGAGGTGGAACGTTTTATGCACCATTTCTCCAAGGATACTCCCTTTTACATTGACTCTAACCTTAATGGAGGAATAAAAGGAGAACATCTAGCCAAAAAACTGCATGATGAAGGATTTACCACACTCTATCTAGCAACGGGAGCAGACAACATTACTCTTTCTGATATACCATGGATAAAAAAGATAGTCGGTAAAGAGTATCCTGATAGTTTGTAGAGAACAATGGATTCCCCTCTCCCGCTTACGGGAGAAGGTGGTGCGAAGCACCGGGAGAGGGCTGACTGATCCCCTCATAGCATAAGGGGTTTATTTTTACTGTTTTTTTTGAGCAACCTGTTGCTAGAATCATGCGTGAAGGAAAACACCACTATTTCCCCTCTCGAAAGCTGAGACGAAGTGAGCACTCTTTCCCTTCTCCTCCCGCGAAAGAGAGCCCTACCATTTCCCCTCTCCCCCCGCCGAAGCGCAAGCGGAGGCGAGGTGGGAGAGGGTTAGGGTGAGGGGGTTATTCATCATCGTCGCGAAGCGACACCATTTAAATGACGCTCAATGACCGCTATCACAGCAGGTAATTGACCTCATACTTCATGATTCCAAAAACGGATAACTTTAAATCCAATACTATTAAAATATTGCGTCCTGATGTGATCATAGGCCTGATTGTTTTGGTGCTGCTCTCCATCTAACTCGATAATAAGCCGTTTCTCGATGCAAACAAAATCGACAATATCATGTCCTAAAGGCAATTGGCGTTTAAATTTTACACCTAAACAACGATGACAAAGTTGAAACCAAAGCTTTTTTTCTGCGTCTGTACTGTGCTTTCTCAACTGTTTGGCGCGTTGCTGTAAAATTGACTTTTGCATGCTATTTTTCCATGAATAAGGTTGAACCATCTATACTACTATAAAAGGTGTCGCTTCGCGACGATGATTGATACCCCCCTCACCCTAACCCTCTCCCACCTCGCCTCCGCTTGCGCTTCGGCGGGAGGAGAGGGGAAATGGTAGGGCTCTCTTTCGCGGGAGGAGAAGGGAAAGAGTGCTCGCTTCGTCTCAGCTTTCGAGAGGGGAAATGGTAGGGCTCTCTTTCGCAGGAGGAGAAGGGAAAGAGTGCTCACTTCGTCTCAGCTTTCGAGAGGGGAAATCGTGGGGCTCTCTTTCACGGGAGGAGAAGGGAAATAATGCTCACTTCGCCTTAGCTTATGAGGGAGATACCTCAGGGAAGAGGGCTATTATCTATCTCGTTTTATTATTGAAATATCGGGAACTCTATCTTCACCTCAAGTCCTGTTTGCGGTAAAGGTGAAGAATTCAGTGTTACCGTCAATCCGCATAACTTTGCAATCTGGTTGACAATGGCAAGCCCGAGACCGTTTCCTGATGATTTATACCCAAGCTCCTGAAAAAAAGGTTCAAAGGCTTGAACACGCAATTCGTCCGGAATTCCAGGGCCAGTATCCACTACTCGAAGTACGCAGCACTGATTCTCCTTCTCAATATAAACATAAATATTGCCTCCAGCCGGCGTAAAACGCACTGCATTATCCAGGATATTAGCCAGCAAAATTTCCAACATTTCCCGATTATTCGGAAGTATGCACTTTTTATCCTCAGAAACCAATTCGATTTCAATATTTTCCTGAATAGCAGAAGGTACTTTCGCAGAAATAGCCTCTACGGCTAATTGATGAAGAGAAACTTCTGAAAAAACATTTTCAGCAGAGGCCAAAGCAATCACCCTTCGGATAACCAACAGCTGATCAATAATATGTTTTCCCCTATCAATACTTTCAACCACCAAAGCTAAAGCTTTATTACGTTCTTCCTCTGTAACAGCCTTCATGGCAACCTGAGACTGAATTTTAGCAGCTGACATCGGCGTACGGAGAGCGTGCGAAGCATCCGATGAAAAATGCTTTTCCTGCTCAAACCCTTTTTTCAGCCGTTCAAAAAGTTTATCTAATACGTTGATAAATGCCAGCAAATGAACAGAAACACCTTTTAATGCTAAAGGCTTCAGAGAACAAAAGTCCGTTTTTTCCAATATTTTGCTCAACGCATCCAGGTTATTAAAGATCTTTCTTCGTGAAACCAGCAATGAAAGGAACATAATCAGCAGCAAAATATTGCCGGCTAAAGAGGCCAACGTCAAGTAACTATAATTCCACATACTTCTTACTATTCTCTTTCAAGCATATAACCAACACCTCGAACCGTCCGTATAAACGAAGCATCCAGTTTTTTTCTTAAATTATGGACATGTACCTCAAGCGCATTACTATCTACCTCTTCTTCCCAGCCATATAAAGTTTGCGCTAACTGTTCACGTGATAAAACCTGTCCAATATTTTCTAACAATTTCTGAAGCAAAGCAAATTCACGCCTGGGAAGGCTGACTGGCTCACCTTTTAGCGTAACGGTGTGGCCGGCAGGATCCATAACAATATCACGATAAGTAATCAAAGGTTCAGCTCTTCCCGTCGCCCGTCGAATCAACGCCCGAATTCTTGCGCACATCTCATCAATATCAAAAGGTTTTTTAAGGTAATCATCAGCTCCGCTGTCAAGCCCCTTTACACGATCTTCAATAGATTCTCTTGCTGTAATAATCAGAACAGGGGTATTAATATTATCCCGTCGAATACTCTGGAGCAAAGCCAACCCTGACATCTTTGGCAATCCAAGATCTAAAAGGATCAGATCAAACTTATTAGAATTAAGCGCAAAACGTGCTGTTTCACCATCTTTTAACCAATCAACGGTATAACCGTACTGTTTTAAACCGCCTCTTACACCATCGCCTAGCAGCTCATCATCTTCCACCAACAAAATTCTCATTATTGAGTCTCTCCAAAAGTAAAGCGTGCATGCCGAAACAGGTATGCTGCCTGTCCGAAAGCAAATAAGAGTGTCAAGCCGAAGCCCCCAAAAAGTTTAAAATTTACCCAGGTATCCGTATCAAAGTGATAAGCCACATAGATATTCACTGCTCCCATTAAGGTAAAAAATACAATCCATCCCAAATTCAGGCGCGACCATATTGAAACGGGCAAAATAACATTTTTACCCATTAATTTCTGTAATAAAGTTGTTTTACCCCATAAGCTGGCAGATAACAAAGCCGCTGCAAATACCCAGTAAACAACCGTCGGTTTCCATTTGATAAACATGGGGTTATGGAAGAGTAACGTAGCTCCTCCCAAGAAAAGTACGAAAAGCAGGGTAATTCCTTGCATAGGATCAATACGCCTGTTTTTTAACCAATATACGGCAACCTGTATCAATGAAGCTGCCATCATTATCAAGGTTGCTGTATAGATCCCATAAAATTTAAAAAACACAAAAAAGAGTAAAATAGGAAAAAAATCAAATAATAGCTTCATACTTACCTAAATAGCTGCTTAAACATTCTAGTTTCAGTATAGCACCTACTGAAAAATATGTGAATAAAATTTAACTATGCCAGTTTTAGGATATCTTAACCCAAAATATCCCTTTCCAGCCCCTCTCTTTCACGGAGTATTGTTGCATTTCGAAAGACGAAAGGTATAAAATATCCGATTTAAAATTTAAACTCAAATTTTGCTTTCGGAGAATTATGAAAACCCAGTTTAAGCGCTTTGTTTGTACCAGTTTGACATTACTGACATTAAGCATCTGCTTTTACACATCTGCCTCTCATGCAGATACTCTGCCGGAACTTGCACCAATCGCTAGTACACCCGTTGCCGATACCCCCGTTATCAATCCAACGCCGCCGTCTCTGGAATCAGCCGCTTACATGCTGATTGATGCCAACAGCGGGAAAATCCTTGCCCAAAAAGATATTGACAAAAAACGCCCGCCGGCAAGCCTCACCAAGATAATGACTTTATACGTAGTCTCTTCTGCTCTCAAATCAGGTCAAATTACACTGGAAACAGAAGTACCTATCAGCGAGAAAGCCTGGAGGACAGGCGGCTCAAAAATGTTTGTCAAAGTCGGCGATAATGTCAAAATCAGCGATTTACTTAAAGGCATCATTGTTGATTCAGGTAATGACGCCTGTGTCGCCATGGCTGAATACATCGGAGGAAATGAAACCTCTTTTGCTGCTGTTATGAATGAAGAAGCCAAAAAACTTGGCATGACTAACAGTCATTTTACTGACAGCACCGGCCTTCCTGACCCCAACCATTATACAACACCGCGGGATTTAGCTGTCCTCGCGCGCGCACTCATTCAGCATTTTCCCGAGTACTACCCGTGGTATAAAGAAAAATGGTTTACCTATGCCGGCATCCGACAGCCTAACAGAAACAGGCTGCTGTGGCGGGATGCAAGTGTTGACGGCATTAAAACAGGGCACACTGAAGAAGCCGGTTTTTGTCTTGTTTCATCAGCCAAGAAAGACGACATGAGGCTGATTGCCATTGTCATGGGAGCACCCAGCGACGCACTCCGTGCCAGCGATAGTCAGGCACTGCTTAATTATGGTTTTCGTTTTTTTGAAACCCACCAAGTTTTTAAAGCAGGTCAGAAAGCAGGCGATGTCCGTGTGTGGAAAGGAGAAAAATCCAGCATTCCCGTTGGCGTTAATAAAGAACTTTACGTAACTATCCCTGCCAATCAGTATAAAAACCTCCTTATTACCCAGGAGATACCCAAAGATTTATCAGCCCCTATCAACAAGGGACAAGTATTGGGCAATATCGTCATCAAACTCAATGATGAAGTCATTGCCTCTCAACCAGTTATCGCTTTGGAAGAAGATCCTTTAGGAGGTATCTGGACACGAATGAAAGATACAGTCAAATTGACACTAAAAAATACTTTTAGCGATGAAAGTTAATTGGAATATACTCAAAATTTTTGAGCATGCCTCTCATTTTCCCCTCTCCCCTTGTGGGAGAGAGTGCCCGGAGGGCGGGTGAGGGGTACACATTTGAAAGACGACGGGGATAAACCATGCAGATCCAGTATCTAGGATTACAAGACTATCTCACAACATGGGAAAAAATGAAGGCGTTCACTCAAGAGCGAACGCCTGACATTGAAGATCAAATCTGGATATTACAGCATTCTCCTGTTTTTACTCAGGGACAAGCCGGAAAACCTGAGCATGTACTCTCGCATTCTGACATCCCTATCGTACAAACCGATCGCGGCGGTCAGATAACTTATCATGGCCCAGGTCAGGTTGTTGCTTATATTCTACTAAACTTAAAAAAGTACAACCTAACCGTACGTTCCCTTGTCTGCTTACTGGAACAATCCGTCATTGAGCTGCTGCATCAATACGGCATTCAAGCAACTGGTTCCCGTGAAGCACCTGGCGTTTATGTCCCAATGAACACACAAGATGAACTGCAACAAAGCTGCCATTTGAAAGACACCAAGCCTATACCCACAGTATTTCAAACGGCAGCGAGGCGCAGCGAAATCGAGCGCGCGGAGTGTACAAACACGTACATGAGCACGCGAAATGAACTGCAACAAAGCTGCCGTTTGAAAGACACCAAGCCTATACCCACAGTATTTCAAACGGCAGCGAGGCGCAGCGAAATCGAGCGCGCGGAGTGTACAAACACGTACATGAGCACGCGAAATGAGCTGCAACAAAGCTGCCGTTTGAAAGACGAAGGGTATACTCTTGGAAAAAAAATTGCGTCAATTGGCCTTCGTATCAAACACGGCTACAGTTACCATGGCCTTGCATTAAATGTAGACATGGACCTTCAACCTTTTTCCTTGATCCGGCCTTGCGGCTTAAACAACATAACAATAACCCAAATCAAAGATTATGTACCTTCTATTTCGATAGCGAAGGTAGAATCTGCTTTGGGGGAAATTTTGGTCAAAAATTTTACTTGACTTTTTTGAAATTAATGATAAATTGTGCGTTCAGTCTTGGATAGGACTGTCAAGACGTCATTAGACCGTCTTGAAAAACAATAAAAAATGGGGTTATTATCATGTTAATTGCTTTGAGCGTGTAATTTGTGCTCTACTTGAGGTCAGATTGCGCGTTTTTTTGGAGGGCTTGAAAAATGACAACGATTCAAGGCACTGCTCTTGCTAAAGCAGAAAATCAGGAACCGCCGCCCTGGCTTCAATCCACTATATACCACGGAGTATATAAAGAATACATGAGCATGCACGTCTTGCTGCAGCAAACTACCATTTTGAAAGACGAAGGCTATCGTCAAGGAGGCTGCCATGAATAACAAAGTACTCAGTCTACAGTATAATCCTGATATTCAAGAATTTTCTGAAAACTCCGAAAACATTCAGCATGCTGAGTCTTTTTTCAAAATTCGCCATTGGAGCCAAAATACCCTCTCCATTAACGCCGCCGGACATCTGGAAATTGAGATTGAAAAAGACGTCCGCCTTGACCTTTTTAAACTGGCAGAAACCCTTTCCTCCACAGGAGACTGGCCAGTTCTGCTGAGGTTTCCCGCGCTAATCAGCCGTAATGTTTCGATGATTCATGAAGCATTCCATAAAATAATGGCCAAATTTCAATACCCAAGCCAATATATATTGGCTTATCCGCTTAAAGTCAATCCGCACGCCGGTGTGGTTAATGCCATACTTAGCTCGCCTCATGCACCTAATACTACGTTTGAAGTCGGCAGCAAAGCTGAGCTGCTTATTGCCCTGGCCTACACAACACCCCATCAGCGTATCATGTGTAACGGCTTCAAAGACAAAGCTTATCTGGATTTGGTCATTGAATCCGCCAAAAACGGCCAAAGTATATGTCTGGTCTTTGAAACCATTGATGAAATCTCTGAATTGCTGGACCACACACGTCAATTGCCTTCTTCAATGGATTTAGGCGTCCGGCTCAGGTTAACCAGCTCCGCTTCCGGTCATTGGGAAGATTCTAATGGAAAACATTCCAAGTTCGGGTTGTCCAGCACAGAAGCCATACAAACTATTTCTATGTTAAAAAAGCAGCAGCTCTTAACACATTTAAATACGCTTCACATCCATCCCGGCTCTCAGGTAACAGCCATTGAAGACCTGCGTCAATGTTTTAAAGAATTTATTCGCTACTATCACGAATTGTTGAAACTTGATGTACCGCTGCAATACGTAGATATCGGCGGCGGGCTGGCAATGGATTATTCAGGTGCCGAAGAAGAAACACTCCGCGACTACACATTGGAAGACTATGCTGCTGCTATTGTTGAACCAATGGCAGGATACTGCCGCGAGCATGGCCTCTCTTTTCCGCATATCCTTTCGGAAACAGGCAGAAATACTGTGGCACACTCCACCATGCTGCTGACAGACATCAAACGCCTTGGCAACCAGAATATCGAACCCATTACACGATTGGACAAAAAACACTCCCCTTCCGTTCAGCAGCTGTGGGAATTGCATCATTTCATTTCAAGTTTTCAGAATAATGAACCCACATCAGCCGCGAATGTTCAATTAGATCATCTGCTAAAAACAATCCGTCAGGAATTTCTTGACAACCAGCTTTCGCTCGCTGAACTTGCCTGGTCAGAAAAAACCTATATGCAGTGCCAGACATTGCTCCATGGACCAGCCGATTATCAGAAATACATTGCGAATTTTTCTGTTTTTCAGTCTCTGCCAGACTATTGGGGAATTGACCAGTTCATTCCTTCCCTGTCTTTGCACGGCTATGAACACCCGCTAACCCGTTCAGGCGTCTTTTATGACTTAACGTGCGACTCTGACGGCGTTATTGATTACTACCTTCATCCTCGAAACCTGCAGTCTAAACTTTCCATGCCTAACTGCGATGTAAGCTATATTGGCTTTTTTCTGGTAGGCGCTTATCAGGAAATCATGGCCAGCGGCCATAACCTGTTTGAACGGCTGTTATGCCTGGATATTGTATTTAATCCTGAAACACAAATGTTTGAAGCCTATTCTTATCAGCCGTGCAGCGTTGCTGACAGCCTGGAAGAAATTGGATACGAAAAAACTGCCATTGCCCAACAAATGAATGAAAAATTCACAGCACCGGTAATGAAAAGCCTCGTCCAGAAGAGTCTGTCAGGAACAAGTTATATGGTTCTGTAACCTCCTGGATATATACCCAAGTTCCTTCGAAAAGCAGTATTTTCTACAGCCGTCATTGCGAGGAGCATCGCTCCGTGGCAATCCAGATCGAAGCTAAATGAAACATCCAAACTGGATTGCGTCGTCATTCCTCGCAATGACGACGCATTTCCAAAGATCACGGGTATATACTCATCGCCCCACTTTTTTCGAATTTCCTTATATGGTAGAATTTTGGTTTTTCAATTTTTTATGATGAGCTTGTGAGACCCGTTGTGGACAAAAACTACTCCCCCAAAAATACCGAGCAAAAACGTTACGAGCAATGGGAAAAAGAAGGATGCTTTTTGCCCTCAGGAAAAGGTAAGCCGTATTGTATCATGCTGCCTCCGCCCAACGTTACCGGCAGCCTGCACATGGGGCATGGATTTCAGCATACCTTAATGGATGCGCTTATCCGTTACCACCGCATGCAAGGGGAAAATACCTTATGGCAGCCAGGCACCGATCACGCCGGCATCTCAACTCAAATGGTCGTTGAAAGAGAAATTAATGCACAAGGATTAACAAAAAACGACTTCTCCCGAGAAGCTTTTATTGAAAAGATATGGGAATGGAAGGAAATATCCGGCAGTCGAATCGGAGAACAGCTGCGCCGTATGGGTTCTTCTCCAGATTGGACACGTGAACGCTTTACGCTCGATGAAGGGCTGTCAGCAGCCGTTCAGAAAGTATTTATTGAACTTTACAACGAAGGCCTAATCTATCGGGGACAAAGATTAGTTAACTGGGATCCCAAATTAGGAACAGCCGTTTCTGACCTCGAAGTAGTTGCGGAAGAAGAACAAGGTTTTCTATGGCACATCCGCTACCCTATTGCCAACAGCAATGACTTTATCATCATTGCCACCACACGGCCCGAAACCCTGTTAGGTGATACAGCCGTTGCAGTTCACCCTGATGATAAACGATACCAGCACTTAATAGGCCGTCAGATTCAATTGCCTCTAACAGACAGGTTGATTCCCATCATTGCTGATGACGCAGTTGATCCGGAATTTGGCAGCGGATGTGTTAAAATTACGCCGGCTCATGACTTTAACGACTATGAAATCGGCAAACGGCACAACCTCGAAAAAATCAATATACTGAATAAAGATGCCACACTGAATATAGAAGTCCCTCAAGCTTATCAGGGTTTGGATCGTTTTGCTGCCCGCAAGAAAATCCTTGATGATTTGAAAGCTTTGGAACTCTTGGAGAAAACGGAGCCGCACACCTTGAAAATTCCGAGAGGCGAGAAATCAGAAGCCATTATTGAACCTTACTTAACGGATCAATGGTATATCCGCATGGCACCATTGGCCGAACCTGCCATTGAAGCTGTAAAAAGCGGCAAAATCCGGTTGATTCCGGAAGGATGGACAAAGACCTATTTTCAATGGATGGAAACCATCGAAGACTGGTGCATCAGCCGCCAGTTATGGTGGGGGCACCGCATACCCGCCTGGTACGGTGAAAACGATCAAATTTACGTTGGCTCCAGCGAAGAAGATGTACGCTTTCGCCATAAACTTCCTAAAGACTTGCCGTTGCGGCAAGATGAAGACGTACTCGACACGTGGTTTTCTTCTGCATTATGGCCTTTTTCCACATTAGGGTGGCCAGACAATACACCCGAGCTGCAAACCTTTTACCCCACCAGCGTATTAGTTACCGGCTTTGATATTATCTTTTTCTGGGTTGCCCGAATGATTGTCATGGGTCTTAAATTTACAGGAAAGATCCCCTTTCATGATGTTTATATTACTGGACTCATTCGCGATGCAGAAGGTAAAAAAATGTCGAAATCCAAGGGAAACGTCCTTGATCCCATTGACATTATTGACGGTATTGAACTGGATAAACTCATTGAAAAGCGTACAGCCAATCTTTTATTAGGATCCCAAAAAGATAAAATTATCCAAAACACACGAAAAGAATTTCCCAACGGCATCCCCAGCTACGGAACAGATGCTTTGCGTTTTGCGTTCTGCTCTCTTGCTTCCCCCACCCGCAATATCAACTTCGATTTAGCACGTGTGGAAGGCTGCCGTAACTTCTGCAACAAATTATGGAATGCCGCACGTTATGTCATGATGAATATCGAATCCGACGAACAGCAGGATCTCGAAGACGGCGCTTTTCAATATAGTGCTGCCGATCAATTTATTTTATCAAAGCTGCAAACAACGATTGAAAAAGCACATCAATATTTCAAACAGTACCGCTTCGATCTGCTGGCGCATACGCTTTATGAGTTCACCTGGTATGAATACTGCGATTGGTATCTTGAATTTTCCAAACCAACGCTTCAGGGTGAAAACGTGCTTGACGCATTAAAAAGAGGCACCCGAAAAACCTTGCTTCATGTTCTGGAAACACTTTTAAGATTATTACACCCGCTCATTCCTTTTATTACTGAAGAAATCTGGCAAAAAGCAGCGCCGCTTGCCGGCCAATCCGGCAGCACCATCATGCTGCAGTCTTATCCCGTGCCTGATGATACCTTGAAAAACCCAGTAATTGAGGAAGAAATTCAGTGGATAAAAGACATTGTCATTGCCATTCGAAACGTCCGCGGCGAAATGAACGTTCCTCCCTCCAAGATGCTGAATGTTTACTTTAATCAGGGCTGCGCAAACGATACTGGCCGCTTAAAAAAATACCGAAAAGATTTAAAATCGCTGGCCAAACTGGAAAGCATTCAATGGCTGAAAGATCAAACACTGCCTCCTTCCGCAACCGCTCTTGCAGGTTCTCTGGAAATTCTGATCCCCTTGGAAGGCCTGGTTAATTACGAAGAAGAAAAAAACCGATTAACCCGCGAAATTGCTAAAATTGAAAAATCGCTTAACCAATGCGAAGCGAAACTGAACAACCCTGAGTTTCTCACTAAAGCACCGGAAAACCTGGTCAACAAGGAAAAAGAAAAACAAGCTCAATGCCTTCAGGCCATTGAACAGTTAAAAGAAAAACTGCAGAAAATTGTTGTTTTATAACAGAGAAAGCGAAAATATGGACTTCCTGAATAAAATTCGTCTATAATTCTGCTTATATCTTAATTGTAAGCGAGCTATCTTATGTCAACCGTTGTCTTAGAAAAAAACACGCGATTTTCGCAATCATTACTTTGGCAATATCAGAGGGATTATTTTAAACAGCAAGGCATTAACGCGTGGGCAGGCCAGGTTCCTTTTTATATTACCAGCAATCCTTTTATTGGCCATGCCTACGCTGAAATCATTATTAACTACCTGCAAGATCTTTCTGCTAAAAATGCGCTTGCCTTTGACAAGCCTATCATTGTCCTTGAGCTAGGCACAGGATCAGGCCGATTCAGCTACTATTGCATGAAACACCTATTTGAACTTCAGGAAAACCTTGGACTTCAGCACCTGAAAATCCAATATGTCATGTCTGATTTTACTGACAATAACCAGCAATTCTGGCTTTCTCATGAAGCGCTTCAGCCTTATTTTCAAAATGGAAAACTGGATACAGCCATCTTTAATCTGGAAGAAGATCAGTCTATAAAACTAACACAAAGCGGATTTTTACTGACTGCAAACAGCCTGGAGAACCCTTTAATTGTTATCGGCAATTATATCTTCGATACAATCTGCCACGATGCTTTCAGGGTAGAAGATTATAAACTTTCAGAACTCCATACACATCTTGAAACAGATAGCAGCAACCTTCAAAATGAACAGCCGAAAGCATTAGACAAAATTAAAACAACTTTTCAACCGAAACCTGTTAACGCCGATAATTACTACGATGATCCCGTCTATAACAGCATATTGAAAAGTTATGAAAAACAGTTCCAGAATACCAGCTTTCTTTTTCCGCTTGGCGGATTAAATGCTTTAAAAACGTTGGCTTCCTGGTCCAATCAGCGGCTTCTGGTAATTAGCACTGATAAAAGTTACAGCACAACTGAAGAACTCAATCATCGTTATGATCCGAGCGTAACCTTCCATGGCAGCTTTTCCATGATGGTCAATTTCCACGCGATGGGAGAATTTTTCAAAAAGAGCCAAGGCGATGCCTTCCAGCAAAGTTTGCGGCGTATCACGAAAACTTCTGCTTTTGTAATGGGAGCCTCATTTAAAGAATTGCCGCAAACACATCGAGCACTTCAAAATTACCTTGAAGGCTTCAGCCCGGGCGATTTCTTTAATTTGCATGAACATGTTAAAAAAACAGCCAAGGAAGCTGATCTTAAGGTGTTAGTCTCTCATCTTTATTTAAGCCATTGGGATCCGCATATTTATAATTACATGGCAGACAGAATTTCTAAAGAAATTGGAGACACTGGAACCGATGATATTGTTCGTCAATCTTTAAAGGCAGGCATGCCAAAAATTCTTGCTAATATCTACTGGATGCCAGGGGCACATAACAGCTTTTTTGATATAGCTTCTCTTTTTCATGCGATTAAAGATTATAACCAGGCTTTAGAGTGCTATCATAAAGCAGTTAAACATTTTGGCGGATCGTTAGCGATTTATCATAATATGGCGCTCTGTTATTACTTCCAGGGCGATGAGAAGCAAGCACTGGACTATTTTAAAAAAGCGATTGCCTATGACGCTAATTCTACTGTTACACGTGAATGGATTGAAAAGCTTGAGAAAAAACAGACTTAACGGCTAAACCGGAAACCAAACAACCGCTCGTGCAATCTGTAAGCATATTCATCCGTCATGCTGGCAATATAATCACAAACGACTCTCATACCTTCATTAGAGTTAGCAGCATTCTCATAGCTTCGGCGGTATGGAAGGCTTAAAAGCTGTTCAGGGTTTGATGAAACAGCCTCAAACAAATGCTGAATAATCATTTGCCCTCCATGTTCCAACGTTCTAGCCTCATGGGAATTGATAATATGTTCAAAAACAATCTCCTTGAAATATTCCAGGAGAAGAGCAGTATTTTCAGGCAATATCGCATTATAACGCAGCAGCGGTTCCTTAAAGCTTTCATGAACCGTCATTACAGCTGCCGATGTGATAAAGCCATTCACTAAAGCACTGATAGCCTGTTTACGCTCATTGGCGCTGCGATAAAATAATCTTTCCAATAAATCCTGACTATTCGCTATCTGCATTGCATTGTTTGGAAAAGCTTGATCAAATAAATGCTTCAACTGCTCTGATGCCGCTTGCTCGTAATGGATCATCCCAAGATGAATAGCGTCTTCCAAATCATGAACACCATAGGCAATATCATCAGCAATATCCATTATGGAAGAATCCAGCGAGCGATACAAAGCCTTACGGTGCGATCCAGCCTTTTTGCCTGCTATATGCGTCTGAAAGCGCGCTTTATCTTCAGGCTCCAACGGCAGCAAAACCCAATCCGCTTCAACCTGCTCTGTATCCAGGTAGCCCTTTGGCGGTACCCACGCATTAATTTTTACAGGATGATTCAAAGAACCTGTTAAAGCTGCGTTTAGCTGAGAATAAGGAACAGGATATTTTAAAATGCCTAACAAAGTCCGCCTCGTCAGATCCAAACCAAATGGAGCATAACTGGACTCCAGTTTTGTCAGCAGACGCAACGTCTGTCCGTTGGCTTCAAAACCGCCGTGATCACGCATCATATAATTCAGGACAGTTTCTCCTCCATGCCCAAAAGGCGGATGGCCGATATCATGAGATAAAGCAATGGCTGTAATCAGATCTTCATCCGGCAAGAATCTGGACGCATCCAGTGATTGTTTTCCCAACGAATAACGTAAATTCCTTACAAGACTTCTTGCAATCGAATCCACTTCCAGCGAATGAGTCAACCTTGTGCGATGAAAATCACCCTCCAGTGTACCAAAAACCTGTGTTTTCCGCTGGAGGCGGCGAAAAGCAGAAGCGTGAATTAAACGCGTCCTATCCCTTTCATAAGGCGTTCTATGATCATTGGAGGAGCGCAGTTGTTCAGCTCCAGAGCGTCTTTGTTGCCACATAATGTGTAAATTTAACATAATTTATTTTTTATTGCGAGGTATCTTTACACATCAAAATCCGCTATGATAAAGCGATGTCTGCTCAGAAAAAAACGCATTTTGGCTACCAGGAAGTTACCTGGGATCAGAAACAGGACAAAGTCAATGCTGTCTTTGATTCTGTCGCCAATCATTACGATATCATGAACGACTTAATGTCGTTTGGTCTTCATAGGCTGTGGAAAAAATTTACTTTGGATATCAGCCATGTACGAAAAGGACAATGCGTACTTGATCTTGCAGGCGGCAGCGGCGACCTTACACAAAGGCTTGCGGAGAAAACCGGCCAGGAAGGGCTTGTTGTACTGGCCGATATCAATGCCAGCATGCTCAAACGCGGGCGGGAACGCTTACTGAACAGAGGTTACCTTCAACCTGTTCAATATGCACAAGTCAATGCAGAATGCCTTCCTTTTGAAGCCAATACTTTTGATTGCATTACCATGGGATTTGGGCTTCGCAATGTTCGCGATAAAGAAGCCGCTCTTCGCTCCATGTTTCAGGTAACCAAACCAGGCGGGCGCATCATGATTCTGGAATTCTCAAAACCAAGAGCAATTCTCGATCCTCTTTTTCAGACTTACCTCTTTTCAGTTTTGCCTTTTCTGGGTAAAGTCATTGCCAAAGACGCTGACAGTTATCGTTATCTGGCAGAGTCCATTCGAGTACATCCTGATGCTGAAACACTCAAACAAATGATAGAAAAAACCGGATTCAGAGACTGCCATTACCACCGCCTAAGCGGCGGCATCGTGGCATTGCATATTGCCTTTAAATATTAATCGCCGATTATGTTAAATACATTTTTCGAATTTTCTCTTAATCAATGCCTTAAAAAAGGTTTAAGATGTGATCCCCTATTACATGAAACACTTCTTCCTCTTCAAGGCAAGACCATAATCATTACTGCCTTGCTTCCCGCCGGCGTTGAAAAAGATTGGGTTTTACAATTCAAAGAAAACAGGATTGATTGTCCTGCTATTCTGTCTTCAAAAGCTGATTTACGAATTTGGGCATCGCCTAAAACACTTCTCGAACTGATCCTAAAAAATAACCATTCGGCCATCAAGATGGAAGGCGACGTTATCCTTGCGCAATCGCTTCAAAAATGTTTAAACCGTCTGCCCATGAACTGGGAGAATTATCTTTCTGATACACTTGGAGAAACTTTAAGTTATCCTGTCATTTCACTACTGAAAAAAGGGCGTGAAAGTATTGAGCAATGGAATAAAAACAACAAAACCCGTATCGCTGATTATCTCCAGGAAGATACTCAACAGCTGCCTCTGCCTGAGGAAATCGAACAATTCTGCAGCGAGGTAGACGAACTTAAACTGCGTGCCGACAGACTCGAAGCACTTTGGGAACAAAAATCACACAAGAGAAGCCATCCATGAAAACATTATCGCGATTTTTCAGGCTGCTTCACATTCAGTACGTTTTTGCCAAATATGGCCTCGATAAAATTTTCTTTTCCCTTCCTGGGCTTATTCCATTAAAGTTCTTAAGTCTGTTTAACCCCTGGAATTGGTTTCGGCGCAGTCCCTATCAGCGTGGAGAAGCTCTCCGTATGGCACTTGAAGAACTGGGGCCTATTTTTGTTAAATTTGGACAAGCACTTTCCACAAGGCACGATTTATTGCCGGATGACATTGCTGTCGAACTTTCCAAACTGCAAGACTGTGTACCGCCTTTCGATTCTTCCCTGGCAAAAACAATGATTGAAGACTCATTGGGACAATCTCTTGGCATTGTTTTTCGTTTCTTTGATGACACACCTTTAGCCTCTGCCTCCATTGCCCAGGTGCATGCCGCTATTTTGCTTAATGGGAAAAACGTTGTTGTTAAAGTATTGCGCCCCGGCATTCGAAAACAAATTCAACGTGATTTAGGTTTAATAAAAATGATGGCTGACCTGGCTGAAAAATCAAAGAAATTCCGCCGGTTCAAACCTAAAGCGATCGTGCATGAATTTGAACTGACACTTTTTGATGAACTGGATCTGCCAAGAGAAGCTGCCAATGCAGCCCAACTTAAACGTAATTTTCAACATTCCTCCTTGCTTTATATTCCCGAAATTGAATGGCAGTATACCAAAGAGCATATTATTGTCATGGAACGAATCTATGGAATACCCATTGCTGATCTCTCTGCCCTCAAAACACATGGCATTAATCTCAAAAAGCTGGCTGAAAACAGTTTTGAAATTTTCTTAACTCAAGTATTTCGTGATGCTTTTTTCCATGCCGATCTTCATCCAGGCAACATTTTCGTTGCTTTCTCCAACCCAGAAGATCCTCAGTCCATTTATGTGGATTTTGGGATTATCGGCACACTCAACGAGCAGGATAAACGTTATATCGCTGAAAATCTTTACGCTTTTCTTAATCGCGATTACCGCCGCGTGGCAGAACTGCATGTAGAATCCGGATGGCTTGATGAAAACGTGCGAGTTGATCGTTTTGAAAGCGCAATCCGCACCGTTTCTGAACCTATTTTTGAAAAACCGCTTAAAGATATTTCTCTAGCCCAGCTTATTCTTCGACTTATACAGACCGCACAGCGTTTTCACATTAACATTCAACCGCAGCTTATTTTATTGCAGAAAACTCTTTTAGCTATTGAAGGCCTTGGACGTTACCTCTACCCTAATCTTGATCTTTGGGCAACTGCCAAACCCTTTCTGGAACGCTGGATTCAGGAGCAAATTGGCCCCCAAGCTTTTTTCCGTCGTACAAAGGATAATTTACCTTTTATCTTTGAAAAATTACCTGAATTCCCCAAACTTATATATGATTATCTGCAGCAAACTTCTGCAATACGTGTCCAAGAATCAAAACGCATCACTTCCTCTTCAACATCAAGATCTCGTTTTCTGTCTTCAGTAGTGGGTATCGTTTTCCTTCTGACACCTCCAATTCATTTCATTGCAGCCGCAAATTTGCCGCTGACATCCAGCAATATTTTAGGTCTCACAGTTTCCATGATTGGTTTGGTTATTCTTCTCTTTTCACGGACAATATGAAATGAATTTCTCAGAATTACTGGTTATCTTTTTAGTAGCATTAATTGTATTTACACCTAAAAAACTTCCTGAACTTGCTCAAACGCTTGCCAAGGTTATTCATTTTCTACGTCAATGGCAATCCCATTTAAAAGAACATTTCAACACTTTTATTCAATATGGAAAGCTAAAAGAAAATGAAGAAAAAGCAAGAAAAGTGGAAAATCAAGAATAGAGTTCTCACTAATACACCAAAAAGCCTATGTTTTTTATGATTTGAATAAAAACATCAACTTTTCGTATAAAAGCAGCACCGTTTCCCCCTCTCGAAAGCTGAGACGAAGTGAGAAAGGGTTAGAAGCACCGCTATTTCCCCTCTCCTCCCACTGAAAGAACAGCATTTCCCCCTCTCGAAAGCTGAGACGAAGCGAGAGAAGGTTAGGAGCCCCACCATTTCCCCTCTCCTCCCGCCGAAGCGCAAGCGGAGGCGAGGTGGGAGAGGGTTAGGGTGAGGGGGTTATAAAAAATCGCCGCGAAGCGGCGCCTTGAAAAATAGCATGCAAAAGTCAATTTTACAGCAACGTGCCAAACAGTTGAGAAGACACAGTACAGACGCAGAAAAAAATCTTTGGTTTCAACTTCGTCATCGTCGTTTGGGCGTAAAATTTAAACGACAATTGCCCTTGGGACATTATATTGTCGATTTTGTTTGCATAGAGAAACGGCTTATTATCGAGTTAGATGGAGGGCAACATCAAAATAATCAGACCTATGATCACATCAGGACACAATATAAGGTGTCGCTTCGCGACTATGATTGATACCCCCTCACCCTAACCCTCTCCCACCTCGCCTCCGCTTACGCTTCGGCGGGAGGAGAGGGGAAATAGCAGTGCTCCTAACCTTTTCTCACTTCGTCTCAGCTTTCGAGAGGGGGAAATGCTGTTCTTTCAGTGGGAGGAGAGGGGAAATCGTGCTACTTCTTTCGACAGGAGAGAAGAGAAATACTAATCCCTCAGTTTCAAAACCACTTGGCTTTTTGCTCGTTTTATGATGTGATAAACGTTTTAACGTTAACGAAGGAATAAACCTTGGATTTTCTATTTCCGTGTTTCATGGTGGCACTCATCACAGGCATGAGTATACTCGCGCTGAAACATATTGCGCCTAAAATCGGGCTGCTTGATTCTCCTGGCGGAAGAAAACGCCACCAAGGCCAAGTACCTCTGGTCGGCGGACTTGCCATACTCATCGGTTTTCTATTCACCTGCCTTACCGTCTCATGGCCTTTAAGCCCTTATAAACCTTTTTTTGCCTGCACGATTCTCATCGTTTTTCTTGGCATTGCCGATGACTTACACGAATTAAGCCCAAGACTTCGTTTAGCAGGGCAAGCTTTCATTGTTCTATTAGCCGTCTTCTGGGGCGGTAATGCGCTTCATGATCTAGGTGATCTTTTCTTTATGGGCAACATTCACCTCGGCCATTTATCATTACTCTTTACCCTTGCCGCCTGGTTAAGCTTTATCAACGCCAGCAACATGCTTGATGGTACAGACGGATTAGCCGGCAGTATTAACCTCTTGCAGCTTGGGTGGCTCTGTGTCATCGCATTCCTGAACGGTGCAAATTCCGACGGTTTCATTTTATTATTATTCATCACCGCAATAGTGGTTTTCTTGCTGTTCAATTTTCCTTATTCTTTCAGAAAAAACATGAGGATAATACCCACAGTATTTCGAGCTGCAACGAGGCGAGATGAAGCGCAACAAAGTTGCAGCCCGAAAGACGAAGGGTATAAAATTTTTTTGGGTGATGCAGGCAGCTTATTACTAGGCTTCATTGTTGCCTGGTTCGCTATCCGCTTTTCCCAACAAGGAGGACATTTCCCATCACCTGTTGTTTTCCTCTGGATAACAGCCGTCCCCTTATTAGACTTTTTTGCTGTTACTATCCGCCGCATCAGAAGATCACAATCCCCGCTTCAGGGAGGCAGAGACCATATCCACCATATTCTCGCGGAAAGAGGTTTTTCATCATTAAAAATTGTGCTCACTATGGCAATGGTTTCACTTATCCTGGCTTCGATTGGCCTCGTTTTATGGGTCATACACTGCCCTGACGGCTTCTCTTTCCTTCTATTAATTGCTTTATTAATTTTTTACGTCCAACAACTTTCAAAACAGGAAACAAAAAATGCTCCAATCACCTCTCACCATCCACCTGGCATTGAATAAAATTCATGGTTTTGGTCCAAAACACATCCTCCTAATAGAACGGCATCTAGGTAACCTTAGCTGCTTACCTGAGTTAAGTGCTAATGAACTCCGCAGCATTGGATGGACCGAACAGCAAATAACTGCCTGGCATCATACCGCATGGGATAAAATAGAGCAGGAAATTCGCCGGGCTGAAAAGCTGAATTGCGCCATACTTCACTGGCACGATCCCTATTATCCCCGATTACTCAAGGAAATTGCCAACCCTCCCTCCATCCTCTATGTTCGAGGAAAAAAAGAGATATTAAATCAACGATGCCTGGCTATTGTTGGGACGCGCCATCCAACGATTCAAGGACAGAAAAATGCTGAATATTTTAGCCGCCAACTTGCCGAACTTGGGTTCTGCATCGTAAGCGGCCTAGCCATGGGAATTGACGGTATTGCTCACCAAAACGCATTAGCTTATGGAACAATCGGGGTTGTCGCTACGGGATTGGATCAAACCTATCCCGTCCGGCATACCAAGCTGGCTGAGCAAATGGTAGAACATGGTGCCGTTATCTCTGAATTTCCATTCAATACGCCGCCCAAAGCAGAACATTTTCCACGGCGAAACCGCATCATCAGCGGTTTATCCCTAGGCATTATCATCATCGAAGCAGCGCTTAAAAGCGGCTCGCTCATCACCGCCCGTTATGCTGCTGAACAGAACCGTGAAGTTTTTGCTATTCCAGGCAGTATCCACAATAAATTCTCCCAGGGCTGTCATGAATTAATCCGTCAAGGTGCAAAACTGACAGAACATGTCAACCACGTTCTGGAAGAATTTGGAATAACTGCCTCTTATGAAGAAAAACCTTCTTCCCAGCTGACTACTCCATTAGAAAAACCGCTTATGGACCTTTTGACGTTGATAAGTGAATACCCGATCTCAATGGATGAATTAATTGAGAGGACAGGACTCTCAGTGCATATTTTATCTCAGTATTTACTTGAACTGGAATTGTCCAAACTTATTCAGGCAGAAGAAAATGGTTACTCAAGGGTTTTTTAGAAAAATCTTTAACCTAAAATATTAAACGCTAAAATTTATTGGCAAATACTTGAAAAATACAACCAGTTCCGAGTAAAGTTGGAAGTTATGAGTAAACATTTGGTTATTGTCGAATCACCGGCTAAAGCAAAAACGATAAAAAAATACCTTGGAGCTGATTTTGAGGTATTGGCTTCCTATGGACATGTAAGGGATTTACCTGCCAAAAAAGGCTCGGTCAATCCTGAAGACCACTTTGCCATGAAGTATGAGACCATAGAAAAAAATGCCAAACATGTCGCCGCCATAGCCAGTGCACTCAAAGCAGCCGACAGTTTATACCTTGCTACTGACCCGGATCGCGAAGGCGAAGCCATCTCCTGGCACGTTTGCGAGTTGATGAAAGGCAAGCTAAAAAACAAACCTGTTCATCGTGTTGTGTTTCACGAAATTACACAAAAATCCGTCAAAGAAGCAATAACCAATCCGCGCGAGATTTCCATGGAACTCGTTAATGCCCAACAGGCACGGCGGGCATTAGATTATCTGGTAGGGTTTAATCTTTCTCCGCTTCTATGGAAAAAAGTACGCCGCGGGTTATCCGCAGGCCGGGTACAAAGCCCTGCTCTCCGGTTAATTGTAGAACGAGAAGAAGAAATTGAACGGTTTCAGACCCGCGAATACTGGACAATTACGGCTCATATCGCACAACCGAAAGCATTTACTGCTAAATTAACGTATTATCAAGGTAAGAAGCAGGAGCAATTCAGTTTGACTGATGAAGCTTCAGCTAAAGCAGTGGAAAAGCACCTGACACAAATAGCTGAAGGTGTCTTAAGAGTAATTAAAGTTGAGAAAAAACAGCGCAAACGCCAGCCGGCTCCGCCTTTTACAACTTCAACCCTTCAGCAGGAAGCCGCCAGAAAGCTTGGGTTTCCAACACGAAAAACCATGATGATCGCCCAGCAGCTCTATGAAGGAATTGACATCGGCAGCGGAACCGTTGGTTTAATTACCTATATGCGTACTGATTCATTGAACCTGGCTGCTGAAGCTGTCAGTGAAATACGTCAGTTCATTGATAAATCATTTGGCTCCCATAGCCTGCCGGAACAACCCAGAATCTACAAAACGAAATCCAAAAATGCTCAGGAAGCACATGAAGCTATCCGTCCCACAGCTGTTTTCCAAACGCCAACGATGATTAAATCGCATTTAAGCGCTGATCAGTTCAAGCTCTATGACTTAATTTGGAAACGCGCAGTGGCCTGCCAGATGATACATGCTCTGATTGATACCGTTGCAGCAGATCTTGCCTGCGGGCCTGGAAATGATAACCTCTTTCGGGCTAATGGTTCCACAATTGCTCAACCAGGATTCATTGCCGTGTATCAGGAAGGAAAAGACGATGCTCAAGAGGATGATTCCGATGATAAGCAGCTGCCGGAAATTCATGAAGGTGAAATTGTACCGCTAAACCAGATCTTATCCGAACAGCACTTTACAGAACCTCCACCCCGCTTTTCTGAAGCAAGTCTGGTAAAGGCACTTGAAGAATTTGGAATAGGCCGGCCTTCTACCTACGCCAGCATCATTCATACACTTCAGCATCGTGAATATGCGGTTTTAGAAAATAAGCGCTTTATTCCTACCGATGTAGGCCGTATTGTCAATCACTTTCTCACGGAATATTTTACGCGTTATGTTGATTATGGATTTACTGCCAATCTGGAAGATGAGCTCGATGCGATTTCACGAGGCGAAAAAGAATGGATTCCTGTATTAAACGAATTCTGGAATCCATTTATTACCCAGGTCGGCACCATTGACAAAACAGTACAACGCAAAGACGTTACCACTGAAACACTGGATCAGCAATGTCCCAAATGCGGTAAGCCTGTTGCCATCCGCCTTGGGAAAAAAGGGCGTTTCATCGGATGTACTGGTTTTCCTGACTGCGACTATACCGCCAATCTTGACGGCGAAGAAACCTCTTCTGCTCAACCAGAAGAAGTGCTTGATCGTACCTGCCCGCAATGCGGCGGCAAACTGTATATCCGTCAAGGCAGATATGGCCGTTTCATTGGATGCAGTCAATATCCCAAATGCAAATTCATTGAGCCGTTGGAAAAACCTAACGACACACAGATCGCCTGTCCAGAATGCCATCAAGGCACCCTGGTCGAGAAAAAATCCAGACGCTACGGCAAAATTTTCTATGGCTGCAACCGTTATCCGGATTGCAATTATGCGATATGGAATCCGCCCATCAATGAACCTTGCCCTAAATGCGCCTGGCCTATTCTCACCTTAAAAGAAACCAAACGCAGAGGTAAGGAAAAAGTCTGTCCAAGAAAAGAATGCGGCTTCAGCGAACAGATCGCAGAAGAATAACCCCGTCATATACTAAAGTTTCTTGGAAATGCTACGTTTACTCCGACGTCATTGCTGTAAAGGTTATGTAATTCGTTGACAGTAATAGCAACGCTATAATTATAAACAAAATGAAAATAATAAAGCTAGAATGTCTTATGAATATCCCACGGATTTAAAAGTTTAACCCCTGTAGACTGAAAATCAGCAATATTCCTTGTTACAATAACCATACCATGAACCAATGCTGTTGCAGCAATGATAGCATCACGATCAGAGCAGGGATCAGGAACATGCAGCTTGGCACAGTATTGTGCTACTGCTGTATCAACAGAAAGGATACGATCAGAAAACGCAGGCAGTACACTGGCATTTAACCAGGCGCGAAGCATGGCACCTTGTGCAGCATCCCGCCGTTCACATAACAATATACCCCTTTCAAGCTCCAAAATCGTAATAACAGATAAAAACAAAGCACCTGTTGAAACACTTTTGGCCCACTTGATAACCTGTTTATCTGACTTGCCGGACTTTGCTTTTCTTAGTTCAGAAATAACATTTGTATCTAACAGATACATATACCCCTCTTCTCTCAAAATGCTGCTTTGCTTGCAGCTTGTCTTACATGCTCAATTGCGCTGTGCCTCATTCCATTTCGAAATACTCGGCTATAACCGCGCGTTTCCAAAGATCACGGGTATATACCCCTCTATAATTTTTCTGGACGATATATTGGCTTATCCAATCGAGGCGGATCAAACTCAATATCAGCACCATCAGACATGGCCAACAATTCAACAATATTCTCTTTCTTTTCTATCATTTCTCGATACCACTCAATATTCAGCAAAACATGCGCCGGCCGGCCGCGATCGGTAATAAACACAGGTCCATCCATAGCCGCCCTTTTTGCCCTGCTGACATTTTGGTTAAATTCTCTGCTCGACATCGTCGTAATACCCATAAAAATTTTCTCGCCAGTCTATGTAGTTATGTTACTACATAAATTTCAAAAGATCAAGTGGGTTATCTTGTCATCACATTTATACAGGACTATAATAGTACTATATTTTTTGTTTAACCTTCGTTGAGATAATTTACTGTGTTTAATATTGACAAAATTCGGGAAGATTTTCCTATTCTTCATCAGGAAATTAACAGTCATCCATTAGTCTATCTGGATAACGCTGCCACAAGCCAGAAACCCCGCCAAGTCATTGACACCATCAATGATTATTATATGCGCTACAATGCCAACGTTCACCGCGGCGTGCATGTATTAAGTGAACTGGCCACAGAAGCTTATGAAAAAGCCCGCGAGAAAGTTCAAAGCTTTATTAATGCTTCTTCTGTAAAAGAATGTATTTTTACACGCGGTACGACAGAATCCATTAATCTCGTTGCCCAGAGTTTTCTTGCACCTCGATTAAAAACTGGAGACAAGATATTAATTACCTGCCTGGAACACCATTCCAATATTGTTCCCTGGCAAATGATCTGCCAGAAAACCGGTGCTCAACTGAAGGTCATTCCCATTAATCAAAATGGCGATTTAATCCTGGATAACCTGGATACCTTCTTCACCCCTGATTTAAAACTGGTTGCCTTAAACCATATCTCCAATGCTATCGGCACAATTAATCCAGTTGAAAAAATCATTGCTGCCTTTAAACAGTATAACCCGGAAATTCCTATCCTTATTGATGGTGCTCAGGCAGCACCTCATGCAATGATAGATGTTAAAGCACTTGGCTGCGATTTTTATGCTTTTTCAGGACATAAAATGTATGGCCCTACAGGTATCGGCGTATTGTGGGGAAAAGAACATTTACTTAATGCCGCAGAACCCTATCAAGGCGGCGGGGAAATGATTCTCAAGGTGTCCTTTGAAAAAAGCGAGTATAAACCGCTTCCTCATAAATTTGAGGCAGGAACCCCAAATATTGCAGGCGCTATCGGTCTTGGCGCCGCAATAGATTACCTCAATAACCTTGATAGGGAAAAAGCGCTTGCCCATGAACACGAACTGCTGAATTATTCACGGGCACTCATCCGCGATTTTCCTGACATTACCGTTATCGGCAAAGCTGAAAGTAAAGCGCCTATACTCTCTTTTGTGCATCAAACAGTGCATGCCCACGACATCGGCACCATTTTGAATAACACCGGCATTGCCGTACGCAGCGGACACCACTGCGCCATGCCGCTTATGGATTTTCTCAAGCTTCCAGGGACAATTCGAGCTTCATTTGCTTTCTACAACACCCATCAAGAAGTGGAGAAACTTATAGAGAGCCTGGTTCAGATATACGAGGTTTTTAAAGTATGATCGAATTACGCGATTTATATCAGGAAGTGATCCTTGACCACAATCGAAGTCCAAGGAATTTTCACATCATGGAAGATGCTACAGCCTCTGCTGAAGGTTACAACCCTCTCTGCGGCGACAAACTATCCCTTTACCTTAAAGTAGACAATCGTACTATTGCTGACATCAGTTTTGTCGGCTGCGGCTGCGCGATTTCCACAGCATCAGCCTCCTTAATGACAGAATCGCTGAAAGGTAAGACCGTAGAAGAAGCTGTTGAATTATTCGAAAAATTCCACAGTCTCCTGACAGAAGAAAATGCCCTGCCAGATAACCTTGGAAAACTGGCAGCACTTTCCGGAGTACGCACCTTCCCTTCTCGGGTAAAATGTGCAACCCTGGCCTGGCACACCCTGCAGGCAGCACTGTCTCATTCTTCTCAAACGGTTTCAACCGAATAAATCAGGAATATTCATGCTGGGACTCAAGCGAACATCCAAAAAACAGAAAATGTTGAAAGAAACCGTATTGGAAGCACTCCGCAATATTTACGATCCGGAAATCCCTGTCAATATCTATGACCTCGGCTTGATTTATGAGGTTAATATTAACAAAGAAGGCCACGTTGACATACAGATGACACTCACAACACCAGGCTGCCCCGTTGCTCAGACTTTCCCTTCAACCGTAGAAACCGCTATCAACCAGATTCAAGAAATTGAGGACTGCACAGTAACACTCGTTTGGGATCCACCATGGACACAGGACAGAATGACAGAAGCAGCTAAACTTCAGCTCGGGCTGCTATAACCATGGATACATCAGATACCCCTTTATGGCAGCCATCGGCCAACCTGGAAGATCTCAGAAAACGGGCCGATCTCATTAAGCAAATTCGAGCGTTCTTTGACGAACGAGGTTTACTGGAAGTTGAGACACCCATTTTATCCCGCTACACAGTGACTGATCCTCACCTATCCAGTTTCAAAACACAGTGTCATTCTCGATCGGCCTATTTTTTACAAACCTCTCCTGAGTATCACATGAAACGGCTTATTGCAGCAGGAAGCGGCCCAATTTTCCAAATTACCAAGGTCTTCCGCCAGGATGAATCTGGCCGTATCCATAATCCTGAATTTACCATGCTGGAATGGTACCGTCCTGAATATCACTACCACCAGCTCATGGATGAAATGGATTTACTGCTGCAGGCAATATTGAAAGTAAAAACAGCTGAACGCCTCACGTATCAGGATGTTTTTCTGCGATACTTGAACATTGACCCTCATACCGCTGAAATATCCGCATTAAAAAACTGTGCACAAGAACAAGGCATTGATTTCAAGACAGTAAACGACACCCATGATCTCTGGCTTGACTTACTCATGTCGCATTGCATCGAACCTCAACTGGGAGAACACCGCCCCATTTTTATTTACGACTATCCCGCCTCACAAGCCGCACTGGCTGTTATTCGTTCCAAACCTTATCCTGTAGGAGAACGATTTGAAGTGTATTATCGAGGCATTGAACTGGCCAACGGCTTTCATGAACTCACCGATGCCAACGAACAGAAACAGCGTTTCCTTATCAATAATCAGCAGCGCAAACAGTTGAACCTGCCTGAACTTCCTATAGACACCTTATTCCTGGCTGCTCTTGAAAACGGATTACCTCCCTGCTCAGGCGTTGCTTTAGGCTTGGATCGCCTATTAATGCTCGCTCTCCAAAAACAACACCTTCGCGAAGTCCTGAGTTTCAATATCGAAAGAGCCTGAAAATTTTTTCAAAAAAACGAAAACATGATTATTGTTTCCCGAAAAATATGATAGAATAAATTCTGTTTTTTTGAATTATATGGTTTTGCCAGTGTTAGGCTGCTAGCCTATCGGGCATTGATTGTATTGTTAAATTAGAATAATTTTTGGGAGAACATAATGAATGAACCATTTTCTAAACAAACTCAGCAGAGGTCAAATACCTCCTCCGACTCTTTTTTGCGTAGCCCATGGTTTTGGGTCTTGACCGCTGCAACCGTTACTGCAGCTGTTTTTACAGGCGGATTAGCACTGTTAGCCCTGATACCTGTTTTCGCCATAATGACGGAGAAGCAGGAAGGAATTCCGCTTTTTTTCCTCTGCTGGGGGATGTTGTTTGGAGGGGGTAGACGTCAGACCAATCAACCTGATGACAATAAAGAATCATTTTTTAAAAAATGGCAACAGAGGTTACGTGCCTGGTGGAATAGCCCCCACTGTTTCGTACGTAACCCCTGGTTTTGGGTCTTGACCGCTGCAACCGTTACTGCAGCTGTTTTTACAGGCGGATTAGTACTGTTAGGCCTGATACCTTGTTTCGTCGTAATGACAGAAGTTCTATTATCGAAGGAAGGAAAACCACATTTTGACGACTCTGGGCGCCCGATCTACCCACCTGATGATAAAAAACCACCTATTTATAAGGTAATTTCAAGCATTATACGTGACTGGTTGAAAAGCCCTGAATGTTTTTTGCGTAACCCCTGGTTTTGGGTCTTGACCGCTGCAACCGTTACTGCAGCTGTTTTTACAGGCGGATTAGCACTGTTAGCCCTGATACCTGTTTTCGCCATGTTCACGGAGAAAGAAGAAAAACCACATCTTGGCCGGGCCAGCCAACCTAACAACAAAAACAAGCTGCCCGCGAAAGTTCCAAGCAGTGAAAGAAGTACAGAGGAAACAACCCAACAAGAATCGAGGAACTCTTCAGAGCAAAGAGCAGCGCATCGCAACGCTAACTCAGAAGTAACAGTATCTGCTGAAAAAAGGCAAACACCCCAATCCCAGCAGCCAGTTCAACAAATTAATAGCTCTCTACAATTTTTCCCAAAGCCAACCACACATAAAATGAATTCAAGCCTTGAGCAAAAACCAGAGGTACAGAACACAGAAAACCGCCGCAGCAACTTGCGTTGAGTTAATGTAAAGGTTAGCTAACTCTCGTTTCAGAAAAAATTTTCAAAAAAAGCTTGCAAAAGGAAAAAATGGGGCTATAATGGGAATTGCGAGGTTGGACTTGCTACGTGTCATTCCACTGGGTCTGTCGGGACACGTCGACGGGCCCTTTCTATTTCTCAGTATAAGAAATTTTGTCACATTTCGACTTTAAGTCATTTTTAAACACGCTTACTACTCATCCTGGCGTTTACCAGATGCTTAATGACAAGGATGAAGTGCTTTATGTAGGCAAAGCAGCTAATCTAAAAAACCGCGTCAGCAGCTATTTTTCAGGAAAAACGTTAGGCGTCAAAACAGAAGCGCTTGTCAAACACATCGCCCGCATTCAGACAACTGTAACTGCCAACGAAACCGAAGCACTTCTGCTTGAGCATAACCTGATTAAACAACTCAAGCCCAAATATAATATTCTATTACGTGATGACAAAAGTTACCCTTATATTCACGTTTCCATTCAGGATACTTATCCCCGTATCGAAACTTACCGAGGAAAGAAGAAAGATAAAAAAGGGCTTTACTTCGGCCCCTATCCCAATGCTTTATCTGTAAAAGAAACGCTTTATCTTTTACAGAAAATTTTTAAAATCCGCTCGTGCAGCAACATTTTTTTTAGAAACCGCTCAAGACCTTGTCTGCAATACCAGATCCAGCGCTGTTCTGCCCCTTGTGTCAAATATATTTCTCCGGAAGAGTATAAAATTTCCGTTGATAATGCGCTCCAGTTCCTGCAAGGTAAGAGCCAAACACTGCTTAAAAAGCTCGAAAAACAAATGGAGGATGCCAGTCTCAACCTGGATTTCGAACTTGCTGCCCGGTACCGCGATCAGTTGATACATTTAAGAAAGATCCAGGAGAGGAAAGAAATTGTTCGTACAAGCAATAACCTGGATGTTATTGGTATCACTTTTCAACATGGATTAGCCTGTTTGCATCTTTTACCTGTTCGCAGCGGCGAAGTGCAAGGAGGCCAGAACTTTTTTCCTAGTCTTCCCGATGATAACAGCAACTTAGGTACCATACTTGAAGCCTTTATCATGCAGTATTACTTATCCCCAGAGCATCAAACGAACATTCCTCCAGCGATCATCATCCCTCCTTTATTTTCCGATGAAACTTCCCTTGAAACTCTTGAAGCAGCTTTAAGTCAGCTTCGCGGAAAAAAATGCCGGTTATTCTCAAAAGTCAGAGGAATCCGTGCCAAATGGCTCCAACTCGCTGAACGGAACAGTATCATAGCACTTCAGCAGCGTTTAGGTGCCCAAAGCACTTTAAAACAGCGGTTTGAGGCACTCAAAACGGCACTTTCATTGAAGAAAGCTCCTCAACGCCTTGAATGTTTTGATATCAGCCATACTGCTGGAGAAGAAACCGTCGCTTCCTGTGTCGTTTTTGATGAAAATGGCCCCAAGAAAAGTGATTACAGGCGTTTTAACATACAAGGCATTAAGGGGGGCGATGATTATGCCGCCATGCGCCAGGCACTCTATCGGCGCTATAGCCGGTCTGCTCAGGAAAATACAACGATGCCCGATATTCTATTCATTGACGGCGGGAAAGGACAGCTGAGGCAAGCAGTTGATGTCCTTGAGGAACTGAATATTTCATCCATACAGTGCATTGGTATTGCCAAAGGACCGGACCGCAAGCCTGGACTTGAAACACTCATCTTGGCAAACAATATCTCCCGCGCCATGACGCTCAATCCCGATTCACCAGCATTGCATCTGATCCAGCATATTCGCGACGAATCTCATCGTTTTGCTCTCCTTGGGCACCGTCATAAACGCGATCAAAAAAGAACCCGATCCACACTCGAAGGAATTGACGGCATCGGCGCCAAACGCCGCCAGGCATTATACCGCCGGTTTGGAGGGCTGCAAGAAATCAAAAAAGCCAGTATCGAAGAACTGGCACAAACTCCTGGCATCAGCCCCGCGCTTGCCGCAAAAATTCATGAAATGCTGCATTAATAAGTTATATCCTATATTTTTTATTGTTTTATTAAGTTATATCTTATATAATTATAACTAATAAACAAGATACACGAGAAATGAATACCCTAAATCTATACGATATACTTTACAAATGGAACCACTGGGGCGGGCAAAAGCGCGAAGAAAGCTTTCCGCGTAAAATTGCCGATAAAATAAAATCCTTCATCAATGAGCCAGAAATCATCACGATTATTGGACCAAGAAGAGCGGGTAAAACAACTATTATGTTCCAGATAATGCAGTATCTTGAAGAACAAGGCGTCGATCCAAAAGCGATATTACACCTCAATTTTGAAGAACCTGCCCTATCACCAGAATTAAAACTTCCTTTACTGGATAGTATTTATGAAACCTATAGAAATCATGTCTTTCCTAAAGGAAAAGCGTACCTATTTTTTGATGAAATACAGAATGTTCCGGAATGGGAACGCTGGGTAAGAACCAAAAATGATACAGATGACGTTAAAATTTTTATTACAGGTTCTTCAGCACAACTCATGTCTCGAGAACTAGCCACACTGCTCACAGGGCGTCATATTACTTTTGAAGTACTTCCTCTTGATTTTTCCGAAGTGCTGCAATTTAGAAAAATCACACTGCCTAATCAACCCTATCCCTCAAAAGCACCGCCAGAAATTCAGCATGTCCTATTGGATTATCTACGATGGGGCGGATTTCCTCGAATCGTTCTCACCAACGATGAAACAGTACGGCACCAATTACTCAAGCGTTATTTCGAAGATATTCTATATAAAGACATCATTATTCGTCATCACATACGTGATGTAAAAACACTACGCAGCTTAGCTGTCTATCTTCTCACACAAACTGCTTCTTTAATATCTTACAAGCGGTTGTGCGATCTGTTTTCCGTTTCTCATGACCTGGTGGAAAACTATTGCCGCTATTTACAGGAATCCTTTATTATTGATTTACTGCCTTTTTACACATTCAAAACTGGAGAAAGAGTAAGAAAGCCAATCAAGGTATATGCCATTGACCTAGGATTGCGGCGCATTGCCAGCTTCGATGAGGACAACTATGGAAAACAAATTGAAACTCTCGTTTTTCGGCATTTGTTCACGCAGGAACAAGACGGATTATTCTACTGGCAGAACAAAGGGGAAATTGATTTAATTGCTCGGAAAGGAATGGAAATTACATCACTTATTCAAATAACCCATTCCGGATTAGATAACCCCAAAACATTTAAACGAGAAATAGCTGCACTTATTGAAGCAGGAGAACACTTCCCAAGAGCTAAAAAATACATTATTACTTTAGATCTCCCTCAACACTATCCCGCAGAAAAACCGCAAGATATACATATCATTCCTTTATGGCAATATCTTTTGGATCCGGCTTCTGAACGAATAAAACACCCGCCAGAATAAATAGCACACCAAAAATCTGGTAAGTTTCGATAGGAAGATGCAGCCAGAGATCATCCCAGATAATTGCTAACACAGGCACAATGTACATGACACTAACCGCTCGAATGGCTCCCCATTCGGTAATCAGGTAGTTATACATCATCCAGGCAAGTGCTGTTGAAAAAATACCCAGATAAACAATAGAAAAAAGTGCAAGAGACGTAACCGAACTTATCCTGGGTATCGGTTCAAAACATAATGAAACGAGCAAAAGAAACGCAAAGCTTCCAAAATGCTGATGCCATACGCTCGCATGGAAACCTGCCTGATTGCCGTCGGAAAAGAACTTCTGATATAAAACAGCTCCCGCTGCATAGGAAAGAGCCATACCACAAACTGCCAATACACCCAGCAAAGTCATGATACTTTCGTCTACTACAATCATCGGCGCAAAAATGGTAAGAATTCCTCCGAACCCAAGCCCAAGACCTAATATTTTCTTAAGCCCGAATGCCCCCTTTTCTCGTAAAATCAAGCCATTAATGAGAAGAACCCACAAAGGGACCGTCGCATTAATAATGCTTGCCAAAGCAGGGGCAATATACTGCTCTCCCCAGAAAAGAAAGGCAAATGCCATTCCCTGCGCGATGATACCTAAAACCCATAATCGAACAGCCGTTTTAAAAGGGACATATAGACGTGCTTTTAGAAATAAAAACATGATGGTTAACGAGAGTAAAGCCAATCCTACACGAAGCATCGCGCCAAATATGGGAGGAAACGCATCCACACTAAATCGGATAGCAATAAAAGAAAGGCTCCAGACCAAAGCCAGTAATATGAAAAAACTGTAGGCACGCAAGGAATGATATGGATTCATGGAAATTAACAGGTCGTCAATAGAAATACTCTCTCGTTCTGGGCACAGCCTTTAATAAAACACCAATGGCCAGAATGATACGGGCGAAGTATACAGGAGCTTTCTATAAATTACCAGAACCTATCCAGATGAAGGGTTCACTGAATTTTTGCACTCTCTCCACCCACCCCCATCGGCTGCTCCTATCATCGCCTGCCCACCACGGCTACTACCATCACCTACGCCCCACGGCTACTACTATCGCCTACGCCCCGCGGCTTGTCCGCGGGGGCCATGGAGTGGATGCCGCGAACAAGTCGCGGCACGTAGGCAGTAGGTAAACCGCGGTACGCAGGAATTGGGTTAGACGAGACACGCAGACGAGCGTAGGCGATGATAGGAGCCGTTGGGCAGGCAGTAAGTGAGATGCAGTAACCCTATTCCGGAAACCTCGAAAATTCAGGGGATGACTCAGCTTATCCAGAACGAACTACTTCCTTGGAGATACGTGGTGTTGAGACGATGGCAGCGGTAGTTCCCTTAAAAGAGCTTCTGCCTGATTGATAAAAAATCCCAACTTCATAGAGTCTACTCCTTTCAGATTCCTAATTAAATCTGCGACTTTCCTATTATTAAAGTCAAAAAGCCTTCTTCGATCCCAGGTTGATAAATGCTCAGTTGGATATTCTCTTAGCTGCCTAATCAACACTTTTGCCTCGCCTACAAGAGCAGCTCTACGATCGTCTCCATTTCTTGAAGCAGAACCAGGTACTGCTCTAACAGTATCTCTTGCTGCACTTGAATGCGGGGCTTTTTCCTCTTTCTCTTTTTCAGAAGAGCTAGCCGAATCTGGTCTTGCCATGAATGACATTCGATCGGGCATAACATGAGCAGAACCAGACTGTGGAGTTTCAGGTAATGTATCTATTATCGTACTTGAATTTGGGGCTTCTTCATCTTCTTTATAAGAGCGAACCAAATCTGGGCTTGCCATGGCAGAACCAGACTGCGGAGTTTCAGGTAATCCACTATCCTGGGAAAGCAATCTTGAATAACCTGATTCAGGCGATCTCAAAACAGAATCCAAATTGTCCACGTATTCACTGGGAAGAAAATCTCCTGATGCAAATGCCCCAGGATCCTTCTGGATATATTGTTCTATTTTTGTTTCTAGTTCCCCTTTTTTTTCAACTATCTTATCTGCTAAATACCTTCGATGTAACAATTCAGTACGGTCACAAACATCTCTATACTGCTGATAGTCCATTGGAGTTGGCAATACACCTTCTACCATCTCCTTTCGAGGTTGACCATAAACCAACCGAGGTTCTACACGTAGAGATTCAATTTCCAACATCAGCTCTTTGATTTGCTCTAAAATCTCCAACCTTGTATTTTCTCCTGCTTGCTTTTCCTCATTCTGAAAGGCAGGATCTTTGTGTTTTAATTTTAAATGCTCTTCCATATCATGTATCCAATCGCGCCGCACTCCCTCAGGAACTGAAAGCAAACCATCTGCGTTAGCACGCCACTCCCATCGCGGATTTACAGGCAAAGGATAACCTATACTTCTTAAAATATTGATAAACCGGCAGATGCTTTTTTCTGCATCAATTGATGTTGCTTCCTGCAGCGCAAGATAATGAAGTGTATTTCCATCTTCTGTTGTAATATCCCCAATATGATCATTTATCCAATTCTTATCCTCTTCACTAACACGGTCTAATTGCTCTTGCAGGTGTTCAAGTGGAGGAAGGTTAACCAGGTATATTACCCCACCTACAAAACTTTCTGGTTTAGGATTATTTACCTCTGGCCCATGATTGGTTGCACCCTCAGTATCATTTTTTTGAGCCACTTTAATTGCCCATTGGATTTCATTCACTTTCCCCATGCTTTCACGTAATTCGGGAGTATAAAATCGCGTTCGATCGGTGAGATAATGTTCCATGGCAATCCCTGCTACTCTATCAATAGGATCTTGATTCGTTAGAAGAGAACAAAAGTTACGCACACTCAGTTGAGTGAGCATAGATTCATTGAGTGAAATCCTTGGTGCGTATACATAGGTAGTTTTTTTAGCCATTTCTTGTTCTTTAGAATCTTTCAGCTCCCCTTCATCTTTTGTTTCGCTTTCTACAGGATTCTGTTGATTATTTTCTAAAGGGTAAAGTGGATAATAGGCTAACATGGGAAAAAAAGTTTGTGCTGATGAAGTTAATTCATCATAATCGGCCGTTACCGGCCTTTGCTCCTCAACATATTGCCCATCATCTAATTTTCTGTAATAACAATAGGCCAAAATCTCAACCCTCTCCAGGCGAGCGTCTCCCAACTCTGTTTGCGGGTCAGGAACTTGTTCATAACGATTGTCTTCATAATTATATTTCCATATATTTTCTTTGGAATTTGGATCCATCGCATAAAATTTAGGCACAAGTCTACCATTGACTTCCTCGAAGACAACTTCATTATCTCCTTCAGTAACATAATATAAATAAAATTCTCCAGAAATCCCTTCTAATTCAACTCTCTTGCCAACAGAAGTAACGTAGTTCTGCTCATTAAATTCATTGTATTCATCTGGTGTACCAAGCTTCCCCTCTTCTCTCAAACGATCCATTTTTTCACGAGCTGTCTCAATCACTGTACGATTCATGTCGGTAAAATATTGAGTATCTTTCTGAACTTTAGCAAGATCTGCTTGAGCAGATAATTTACTTAATCGAGCATCTACAGGAATATCTCCAGCAATCGGACCATATTCAGATGATTTTCCTTTCGTATTAAGGGCTTTCCCTACATACCCTTGACTGTACTTCTCAGAAACAGCAGCATTAATAGGCCGCCACATTAGCACAAGATTATTATCTTCGCACATTTCTGCAACACTTTTCAGGTGCTTTTCATACATCGTATTAGTTCGCATTATGAACACCTCACAAAAACAACAAGCAGGATGTTTTAATATTTAACTATATAGACTATGTTTACAAAAAAAACAAACTGTGATTTTATCAAACCTCTTCCCGAACCGAAGAATCAGCTGCACTCAGAGCCGGACCTTTCTTCCTCTCTCCTGCGAAACGGGAGAGGGTGCCCGGAGGGCGGGTGAGGGGAAAAGTAAAGATTTTGGATATATTTTCAGAATGAAGAAGGTTTAGCACCAGCTGTATCGGAATGTCCAGAGGATGCTGCTGGTTGGCATGAACTGAAAAAACTTGAGGAATAAGTACCCTGACTCGGAGCAATAACCTGTTTAACAGCTTGTAAAGCCAACGTTAACAAATGATGCGTAATATTGGAGATTTTAAGAAACAATGATGGATCCACTGAACCCAATTTTTCTAAACCGAAGTTGTCTACTACAGTTTGTTGTGCCGTGGTACTTTCTTTTGCTATATGAGAAGCGCCAATTAAAACAATACTGCATCTGGCTCCTAAAGGAAGTATTTTACTGCGCGGCGATAGGATCTTGGTCGCGTACTCAGCAACCTTTTCTTTGCACATATCACCATTGTTATCACTCAATGCAAGCAATGATTCCAGGACTTTTTCCAGGTCAGAACGCCGGTTTAAAAAAAGATCAAAAACACTATTGAAATTATCTTTCAATATCTGAACAGCAATCTCTAGCTGAGTACGATGAGCATCGTCTATGATATTTTCCATAGCGTCGTCGAGGATGTGATTCAGGAAACTGATTTGTGCATCAGTAGTTTGAATAATAGTAGGCATAAAATTTTCCGCTACTTCAGTGTGGATATAAACATTATACTCTACAATAAAATATCCTACAACTCATCATCAGCCTGCAACAGCCCTGCGCACTGTGTTCTGTTCCGACTGATCTGACTGAACAGTAATATCAGGTTTAGGTTGAACTGAACCAACGCCTTGATTACTCATCTTAAATTCCGCCATATAACGAGCTACTTTCTTCTCAAACATCTCTTCACCTGTATTAATCACTTGAGATGTATGGATATTAACTGCAACGCCACGAACTGTCAGAATCCGGCTTAACGCAGTTGCGGCAGCTAATGCCACATTAACCAGCTCTGCATCCATACCAGAAATAGTAATGGAAGGAGCAGTATCACCGCTATTCACTTTCCCCGTGATGATGACAAATACAGACTTTTTCACCATTTCCTTTTCAGCATCGAATAACCCGCGAAAACCTAAAAGTTTTCTTGTTCTATCACCTGTACAAGGACTTGTATAAGCCATCTTCAATGTTCTATCACCATTAGCACTTTTGGAAACTTCCTCTCGAACCAGAGGAGCGTATCCCAAACTTGTTTTTTCTTTAAGGCTCTGCTTAAACTGTCCTATTACCGAATTCAAAGCCTTACCAAGATCATTGTTTGCTATGGTTTCCATAAGCCTTGGAAGTGATGCTTCAAGTACTAAATCTGTCTGTTGGGATCTTCGTGAATATTCACTGCGTTCCTGTCTTTTTCTATCAGCATCCCTGACCGCCGTATAAAAAGGTCTTGTTCTCAGGTTACTCAACACATTTTCAGGAAGTGATTCTACAATACTCCGGACACTTCTCATCCAATTACTGCCAGAACCTTCAGGATGAGGCCTGGATGACGTTTCAGCATCTCTGGAAAACACTCTTCTGACGAACTCCCTAATTGATCTCCTGAAAGAAAAACTGTCTGATCCATTATCGTTTTCTGCTGATTCAACATCAGATTCCCTTTCAGCCGTCATCATAATATCACCGAACGCATCCAGGCGGGAACCAAGCTGCTCCAGCCACACTTTTTCAATGGCTTCTCTAAAAAATTGGATGTTACCCCTAACAGTATTTAACGTTTGCTCAATTGCCTGTTTCTGAGCATTTATTTTTGATTGGACTTCATCTTGCCTATACTCATAAATAGAACAAAAACGCTCTAACTCTTCATTGCTTATATCCAACGAATCCAGACTTTCCTGCAACCGAATCTCATAGATTTGTAATTGAGCCAGTATTTCATCCATATTTTTTTGAGAATTTAATATATGCAACAAATTGCCCATCTCCTCCAACATGGATACCTGTCTGGAAAGATCACCGTTCTTTCCATTAAAGGAAAAACGGAGCATCTCTTGATAAAAGTCCTGATAATGCTGTCTATCACGAGCATTTAAAATAGCATCGGTCTTCTCTTGAATAATCTTAACTTCGGGGAAGATTGGCTGAGAGGATTGCGGCAAAGCACAGAACAACCGATCGATAAAAGCCCTTTTCCTTTCTTCCTGACGCTCTTCAGAAATTAGAGGTTCTTGCTCAGCAGCATCAGTTTCCAATAGACCCTGCTGCCCTTCTCTGGGCTGTGGTACATTGGACTGCCTTAAAAACCTATCAAGCATCCTTTGAATAAAATTTTTGTTCTGGTGAATGTTCTGCTCTGTTAATTCTTCAGCGGACTCAGACAATCCTACTGATTCTCGCGAGCTGGATGCCAATCGAGGCATTTTCGGAGCAAAAAAACGGCCAAAACTCCCAAAAGGTACTGAAATTATTTTTAAACTCGCTATACCTGCATAAAACGGCACTACTAAAATCGCTTTTAGCACGCCGCAAAATCCATTTAAAATTTGCCCTGCCAGAGAACCTTGTTCTAACCACGGATCGCTTCGACTATCCTGATCCCAAAACTTCCACCACTGAATACGAAAAAACCCGTCAACAGCCTGAGACCAGGTAAGAGCAGCTATAGAAAGTCCTGTCTGAATCCCAATAAAAAGTAATGCCCCCCATGTAAGCAAATTAAATTTCTTAAATCCAAAATTTTCGAGTTCTTTATCGTCCAGACCAAAATTCTCTTTACAATACTTCTCAAAAAGCATTCGTGCTATTGTTTTGCTAGAAGGATCTGAAGGATTTATCGAATTCCAAGCAAAAGGGAAACGAGCCTCTCCTCGCCGGCCAACTTGTTTTGCAGGAAGAGGGTAATTTAATTGTGTTAAAAGAGCGATTGCCTGACCCTTTTTTTTTCCTAACCTAAAATCTGAGAAAATTATTTGGAATGCTCCTGCAACCTTCTGTAAAAATCCGCCGTCGGTACCATTACCCATATCTTGCTCCAAACCAGGTATTTAAATTTCTATTTATAGTGTAATTATAGGCGAGCTGCCTTAAGGAAAAATTAAGAGTCATGCTTTTCCAAAGCACACGAGTATATCATAAACATAGTTTGATACGCCTGAAGTTTACAATATAACCAGGAATATGAGAAAATCCGCTAATGCCTTACCCCCCCTTAAAAAATATAATCTGCCCTATTTTCATGGGTGCCCTTCTTGCATTGGCTTTTGCGCCTGTTAATCTGCCCGGCTTTGCTGTTATCAGTTTAGGCTGGTTATTTTATTATTTGAGAGAAATCCCCCCTACCCCCCCTTTTATCATAGGCTGGTTCTATGGTATGGGCCAATTTGGAGCTGGTGTTTCCTGGATATATGTCAGCCTGCATACCTACGGACAGGCAGCACCCTGGCTTGCCGGTTTTATTACTCTATTATTCGTCATGTTCATGGCACTTTACTGCGGCTTCTTTACTCAAATAACCCGACGGCTTTTTCTCAGGAAAAATATCTGGATACAGGCTTTCATCTTTTCGGCCGTCTGGACAATCATCGAATGGGCAAGATCCGGTTTATTTTCCGGCTTTCCCTGGCTTTTGCTGGGATACGCCCAAACAGCTACTCCATTAAAATACGCGGCACCGCTCATTGGTACCTATGGATTAAGTTTTATTACCGCTTTCTCAGGCTGTCTTCTTGCCATAGGTTTCAATAGTATCAAACAGGCTCGCTCTATCAAAAAAGGAATCTATCCAATTGCGGGCATGCTCCTGATTTATACAACACCAACCTTCCTTCAATATCAACAATGGACAACCATTGCTCCCACTCCTGTTGCTGTCAGCATTATTCAAGGCAATATTGCAGAAAACGAAAAATGGCTCCCCGGCGCCTTTCAAAAAACGCTCGAAACCTACATGTCCTTGACCAAAGAAGCACTTCACAGCCAACCCTCCATCATTATCTGGCCTGAAGGGGCAATCCCTTTACCTTATCCGCACGCTAAAAGTTTTCTGAATAGTCTTTCCTTCTCGCTTCAGGAGGAAAATACCACTTTAATTACCGGAATTCCTTATGCAGCACAGGATAAGCCAGAAAACTATTATAATGCTGTCATGGTATTGGGAAAAAATTCAGGTCATTATTTCAAACGGCATCTGGTTCCTTTCGGAGAATATATCCCGCTCAAAATTTTTCAGGACATTATTCAGTTTCTTGGTATCAACGTTTATGAAACCCGAAAAGGACCGGCGAATCAGCCTTTACTCCATATTGGCGAATTCTCCCTGGCACCTTTCATTTGCTACGAAATTGCCTATACCCAACTGCTTCTTGAGGCGCTGCCTGAAGCACAGATGTTGGTAACATTAAGCGATGATGCCTGGTTTGGACGATCACTCGCCAGAGGCCAGCATCTACAAATTGCCGAGATGCGGTCGCTGGAATCAGGCCGTTACCAAATTGTCGCCGCTAATAACGGCATTTCTGCCATTATTTCACCTCAAGGACAAATTCTTCATACAATCCCTTCATTTAAAACAGGTATTTTAAACGGTAACGTCTATCCGGCTTCAGGACTCACGCCTTTTGCTATCATCGGCGATAAAAGTATTATGGCACTTTTAGGCATAATGCTGATATTCTGTTTATTCCAAAAACAACGAAGAAAAAATTTACTGAAGCTTCTCAAGCCCCAAGCGCTCAAATAACGCATTATCCTTTTCAGGAACAGGATTACCCGCTGTTAACAGCTTCTCGCCATAAAACATGGAATTAGCACCAGCCAGAAAACACAAAGACTGCAATTCATCGGACATTTGTTCTCTTCCTGCAGAAAGGCGAATATAAGCTTTCGGCATCAGAATTCTTGCCAGCGCAATCGTACGCACAAAATCGAAAGGATCGACTTCGCTCTCATTTTCAAGCGGCGTACCAGGGATCCGAATTAACTGATTAATTGGTACGGATTCCGGCGGTTCAGCAAGATTCGCCAGCGTTACCAGCATCTTGATACGATCGTCGTTGGTCTCTCCCATGCCAAGGATACCGCCGCAGCAGACTTTAATACCCGACTCGCGCACTTTCCCCAATGTATCCAGCCTATCCTGAAAAGTTCTTGTCGTAATGACCTTATCATAAAACTCTTCAGAGGTATCAATATTATGATTATAGAAATCCAGCCCTGCTTCTTTTAGCATTTCTGCCTGCCCGTCCTTGAGCAACCCCAGCGTAACACAGGTTTCAAGGCCAAGCTTCTTTACCTCTTTTACCATTTCACAAACGCGTTTCAAATCCTCATCATGCGGCCCCCGCCACGCAGCACCCATACAAAAGCGTGTACTGCCCGCCTCCTTGGCTCGTCTTGCCGCTTCCAATACCGCTTCCATCTCCATAAGCGGCTCTTTCTGAAGACCGGTTTTATAGTGGGCAGACTGAGGACAATAAGCACAATTCTCAGGGCATCGGCCTGTCTTTATACTTAAAAGTGTGCTAATCTGGACGGCATTTGGGTTAAAGTGCTCCCGATGCACCGATTGAGCTTGATAAATCAGCTCAGCAAAGGGTAATTCAAAAATCTTTTTGGCCTCTTGAAAGGTGAGTTCTTTTTTCATATATGTATCAAACTTATCAGCAATATTACACAAAGCGTAAGGATATAGGAAAATACCGCCAATTGCCAGAGAGTCAGTTTAAACCCACACTAGACTTCTCCACCAATGACTATCTTGCACTAAGCCAGCATGAAGCGCTGCTTGCAGCTGCCGTCCAGGCAGGAAAAACCTATGGCACAGGTGCCACAGGCTCACGGCTTTTTTCAGGAAACCAATTGATCTTTGAGCAATTGGAAGAACGCATTGCTTTCGATAAAAATACGGAATCGGCACTGATTTTTAATTCTGGTTTCCAGACAAATATTACTGTACTTTCAAGTCTTCTGGATGCTTCCATCCTCGGAAAACCGCCCATTGTCTTCTTCGACAAACTTAATCATGCCAGTTTATATCAAGCGCTGTTTTTAAGCGGAGCAGAAATCATCCGCTATCACCACAATGATATGCAGCACTTATCGGACAAACTTAGCCAATTTAAAAATGTTGATCGGCCAAAATTTATTGTTGCCGAAACATTGTTCGGCATGGACGGCGATATCCTGCCCATTCAGGATGTTACCCATTTGGCCTTTCAACACAGCGCTTTTCTTTATTTAGATGAAGCGCATGCCATGGGTATTTTAGGACAGCACGGTTACGGTCTCTCAACCACAGTAGATCTACACCATATCCCCTATCTCATTATGGGAACATTCAGTAAAGCGCTTGGCAGCTCAGGAGGTTATATTGCCTGTTCTCAGATCCTTAAAAACTATCTGATCAATAAAGCACCTGGGTTCATTTATTCCACTGCACCGTCACCGATGGCTGCAGGTGCAGCGTTAAAGGCTTGGGACATGGTAAAATCTTTTGAAAATGAGCGAGAAAAACTCTTTGCTTTAAGCAGCCATTTAAGAACGGCATTAAACCACAAGGGTTTTAATACAGGGGAATCCGCTTCTCACATCATCCCCGTTATTCTTGGCAATGAAGATCAAGCCATGCAGGTAAAAGATACCCTCCAAAAAGAAGGCATCTTAGTTTCTGCTGTCCGGCCGCCAACTGTACCTCCAGGAACATCGCGCCTGCGCATCGCGTTGAACATCCAGCATACTGAAAAAGATATTGACCAGCTAGCAGAATGTCTAGAAGGTACCCTTCGGTCCGATGAGGTGGAACCATGAAACCTCACTTCATATTCTGTCACGGCTGGGGATTGGATCCTGACTTCTGGCGTTTTCTAAAACCTTATTTCCCCGAAGAAGATGCTTTTTATTGTGATTTGGGGTATTTTGGAGAGAATGAGCCCTCTCCCGCTCTGCGGGAGAGGGTGGCGCGTAGCGCCGGGAGAGGGATACAATACATTGGAATCGGCCATTCTTTAGGCCTCATCAAACTCCTCTCCTTAAACATTCCTTTTCAATGCCTCATTGGCCTTCAAAGCTTTATTCATTTTCTTGGCTTTAACCCAGAGCTTCACGAGAAACGACAGCAGGAATTGGCCGCATTAACGAAACATTTTACACGCTCCCCCATTCCTACGTTAAAAACTTTCTGCAAACGCTGTGGTTTACCGGCAGCCAGCGATGAAAAACTTGAACAGATCAATCAAGATAATCTGTCTCACGACCTTGAACTGTTATCGCATCCTTTTGACAGACCTCAAGTACCCTTATACATCATCGGTTCTCAAGACGACGTCATTGTCCCGCCTGAACTGATTCGGGATAATTTTGAGAACCATGCTCTCATTGAATTTTTGGATACTGGAAAACATGGACTCGGTTATCACCATGCTGAAATCATCAGCAAAAAAATCATGGGTTTTATCAGTGCCTACGGAGGAATATACCCGTGATCTTTGAGAATGCTAAGTTTACTCTGACATCATTGCGAGCCGAAGGCGAAGCAATCCAGTTCGGATATCCTCTTCTCGCTTTGTGCTGGATTGCCACGGAGCTTTCGCTCCTCGCAATGACGGGACGGGGAAAGCTCCTCGCCATGACGGCTCAAGAAAATACGGCTTTTCGAAGTCACTTGGGTATATACCCAATCAACTTTGAAATGCATCCCATTTTCCCCTCTCCCCTTGCGGAAGAGGGTACCCAGGATCTTACGAATCACCCTCTCCCCTTGCGGAAGAGGGGTTGTAATATAATAAATACCTTATTCGCTTTATCCTATACCCCTCACCGCCGCTTCGCGGCTGCCTCTCCCGCAAGGGGAGAGGCGACAAGAAAGAAAGCCGTCGCAGCTCTTCCTAAGAGGAGAGGCAACTCAAAAATAACAGTTCCAATGATCTTGGGTATATGAGAAATACATGAGCACGCAAGCCTTGCTGCAACAAAGTACCATAGCGAAAGACGATGGGTATAAATATAAAATCTCACAGCAATTCAACAAAGCCTCCCACACCTATGAAACCGCCGCACACGTCCAGAAAATCTGTGCAGAACAGCTAACCCAGAAACTTTTGACAACATTGCCTGACTTTTATCCTGCTTCCATTTTAGATTTAGGAACAGGCTCAGGCTATATTCCTGAAATTTTACTTTCGCATTTTCCTCAAAGCCGCTATACGCTTAACGATATAGCGCCCAGCATGTTAGAAAAAGCCAAAAAAAAATTTCGTGCATTTTCGCAGTTCCAGTTTTGCGCCGGCGATATGGAAAATCTGAACATTGATTTTCATGCGCTCACCATCAGCAATCTTGCACTGCAATGGGCCAATGATCTCTCAAATACCCTGAAGAAATATTATGCTAACACGCAAGTACTGGCTTTTTCTTCTCTTGCATTAGGCACTTTTCAGGAATGGACAAACATTTTCGATCAGTACGGTCAGCCCTCTCCAGTACATCCCTATCCTTCCGAAAAAGAACTTTATGACTTGCTGCAACAGCTTAATCCTGTCAACTATTCATACGAAACGCAAGATTTTCAAATCGCCTTTGGCAGTCCTCAAGCCTTCATGCACTACCTTAAACAACTTGGCGCCTCAACGCCAAATACCGAAGTTCCTTTCAATGTCTTAAAGAAAATCGTTGCTCATCAGGAACCTCTCACGGTAACTTACAAAGTATTTTTTGGTATTCTTGGAAAACTATCACAATGAACGTCTTTATCACCGGTACCGACACCAACATCGGCAAAACATTCATTTCTGCCTGGCTCTGCCTGCACACAGGCTATGACTATTTTAAACCTATCCAGACAGGCAGCATTGAAGGAACAGACAGTGCATTCGTTAAAAATCTGGCCAATGTTAAAATACATCCGGAAAATTATCTTTACAAAGCTCCAGTTTCGCCGCACCTGGCCGCTCAAATTGAAAATGACAATATTGACATTAACCGCATCCAATTGCCTTCAACTCTCACAGGCAAAGGATTAATTGTTGAAGGTGCAGGCGGTCTTTTGGTACCTTTAAACAGACAAATGCTCATGATTGATCTGATTCAACATTTTTCTGTTCCCGTCATTCTTGTCGCTCGATCTACACTCGGCACGATCAATCATACCCTTTTAAGTATTGAAGCATTGAGACGACGCCAGATTCCGCTGCTTGGCATTATCGTTAATGGCGAATATAATAGGCCAAATTGTGAAGCGATTGAATATTACGGAAACACAACCGTACTAGCAGAAATGCCGAAACTGGATAGTGTCAATACCGCTTCTTTACTTAACATCCCGCCAGGAAAGCGGTTACATTCATTATTTGAGGTATAACATGCAGCTAAGCCAAAGAGACAAAGCCATCATCTGGCACCCTTTAACGCAGGAAAAAACAGCCGATTTGCCCATTGCTATAAAAAAGGCAAAAGGTTCTTATGTTTATGATGAAAAAGACAAAGCTTACCTTGATCTGATTTCCAGCTGGTGGGTAAATATCCACGGGCATGCCCATCCTGAAATTGCCAAAGCGATCTATGAACAGGCAATGAACCTGGAACATGTCATCTTTGCAGGCTTTACGCACGAACCTGCCGTTCAAATCTGCGAGTTATTAAAAACTTTGCTGCCGGAATCGCTGACACGTTTTTTCTTTTCGGATAATGGTTCCACCAGCGTTGAAATTGCCTTAAAAATGGCTTATCAATATTGGTTTAATCAAGGCAATGAAGAAAGAAAGCTTTTTTTAAGCTTTGAAGGTGATTATCATGGCGATACGCTTGGCGCCATGAGTGTTGGGGCAGAATCCGGCTTTCATGATCCTTTTAGAAATCTGTTTTTTGAAGTGTTGAATATTCCCTTTCCTGCTACCTGGGATAATGATGAATGGGTGGAAAAGAAAGAAGAGTCGGCACTTGCCGTACTCGATGAATACCTGGAAAAACACGGCAGCCGGATTGCTGCATTGATTACGGAACCTTTGGTTCAAGGCGCAAAAGGCATGCGCATGTGCCGGCCGGAATTTTTAAGAAAGGTGGTCGAACGTGTCAGACATTATCACATTCTGGTTATTTACGATGAAGTGATGACCGGCTTTGGACGTACAGGAACCACTTTTGCCATGGATCAAATTGGTGTTTATCCAGATTTTATTTGTCTTTCCAAGGGCATCACCGGCGGATTTCTTCCGCTGGCGCTCACAGTAACCACACAAAAAGTTTACGAAGCGTTTTTAAGCGATCATTGGCATCAGGCTTTTGCTCACAGCCATTCTTATACAGCCAATCCCATTGCCTGCGCAGCAGCAATCGCGTCTTTCAAACTGCTTTCGAAGCCGGAAACACAAAGCGCAATGGCTGCCATTCAACAAACCCATATCGAGAATTTATCCTGTCTTAAAAACACATGCAAAAATATTCAATGCTCACGAGTCCAAGGTACCATTGCCGCTTTTGAAGTTGAAGGACAATATGATTTTAACCTGAATCAGGCGCTTAAATCCCGCTTCTTAAGCGAAGGCTTGCTGCTTAGGCCTCTAAGCAATACTATCTATCTCATACCGCCCTACTCAACTACATCTCTCGAACTGGACGCTGCCTATGCCAAAATTGCCAGCGTCCTGGAAACACTCACCCGACAAAAACAGGTTTCATCCATTATGCTGGATATGGTGTAAGAGATAGTTCAAATAACTAAAATAACACAATCTCACTGTAAACCTTCAGACTATTTACCTCCAGGCTTTAGCGCAAGAGTATTTTCATCACCTTTCTCAACGCTTTCCTGGGATGTTTTACTCCTTCTCCTTTGCAATACCAACATGTATCCCTCATAGGATGCTTGAATAAATGACTCTGAAGAAACAACAGTATTTTCCCGGGATGTTTCACTTCTTCTTCTTTGTAACACCGACTTATATCCCTCGTATGATGCTTGAATAAACGATCTTGAAGCAATAGCACTTTTCTGGGACGTTTCACTCTTTCTTCTTTGCAGCACCGACTTATATCCCTCATAGGATGCTTGAATAAACGATCTTGAGGCGATTTCGTCTCTCATACAGTTCATGATATGTCTTACACAATCTAATTCTTCCAGTATTTCTTCTCCTTTCCCCTGAAGACCTTTAACAAACCGTTCGCCTTGTAATCTGGCATCCATTTCCTCTAACAACTCATGCTCACTCCAACCTAATCTTAAATCCGCAGGCCGATTAACTACTCTAAGATAAATACCTTCGAATAACTTCATAAGCTCCTGCATTTCTCTCGAAACCTTTGGCTTCGCAGGTTCTTTATCAAGTTCATCCATATAAGAGTACACCCGGTTCAAATTACTATCTACCTTATCTCGTAACGCTTCGTCACTGAGTCCGGATAAGTCTATTTCTTCTATTGGAAGCGCAAAGGTTTCCAGTATAGGGGCTAATATGAACTGTATACTCTCTAATAGTTCACGTCCAGTCATCGGGGCCGAAAGCTGTTGTCCTTGTTCAGTTATTCCAAGATCGCTGCAAAATCTTAGCATCTTTTTCTTTATTGACAGTAATGAAGATTGTTGATAAGCCCACTTCACTACCTCGCTCCATATTACGTATCGGCCTTGCTCCCGAAGAGGAGATTCCAACGGAATATCAAGTAATGGTTCCGCTAAATAGCGCAAGGCATCTTGCAGGCACATCAGGCAATCTGTTTTATTGCGATGTTCTTCAATCTCTTGAATATAATTGGCCAATCCGTTTCTATCATCTTCATCCTGGAGACGCATCAAAAAATTCTGAAGTAACTCCATTACCGCAACATACATTTCGTCCAATGAAAATATTTTCCGGTTGCTGCCTGGACCATATTTTCCCAGTAAAACAATATTCTTGACACTTCTGCCATATCATCTAATAACGCAGAAGTCATCCCACGATCTTCATTCAACAATTTATTATTAAACATAAAACCTCTCAAGGTATCTCTATTAAACTACAAAAGGCACAACGTACCAACATTTTGAATAACAGGCTGTCATTCATTCTTATCATGAAAAATAGCCGCTAGGTTTTGGTGCAGTGTCTGATTTTTTCTCTTCGAGTTTTTCACCTGCAGTATCTTGCCAGTTTTTCCTTTGCGCCGATATTAATTCAGCATTCGATACTTGTTGTTCTGGCATAGCTTCGTTCACTGCCGACGTTGACGCTTGAAAATCAGGCAATGCTCTTAAAGATTCCAAAACATTTCCTACATGCTTTATATTAGCATCTAACGCATTATCATCTTGAGCATTTATGCCATGGATTTCCCACAGTATTTGCTTCTCCTCTTGCAGTTCAAGGTTAAACTGCTGTGTAAACTTTTCATCGCTTAACAATGCCGCCATCTCAGTTAGTAATTCACGGTTATTCCTGGCTCTCAAATTCACATTTTGACCAGTTACCCTTAAACAAATACTTTCAAACAATCCTTTTAACTGTTGCATTCTATCCGATATCCCAGGTTTTTCAGACACAGCCTGAGGATAATGCTGCGTCGGCTCACTGACAGGTTGCAGAAATTGTTGTGCTGTTTCTTGCGCCAACGTTAAATTTGTTTTTATCTCCTGCAGTAAAGCCTCGTCATCAAGATCCGACGGTTTCGTTATCACTGGAATATTAAACATCTCCAAAACAAACTCCAGACTACTCCACATAATTTCCAATAACTCCCTTTTTTCCATTGGAACAGACAACTGCTGTACTGCATCAGACATTCCCAACGTCGAAAACAATTCTAACATTTCTTGCTTAACGACTTGTGCACGATTCAATATCGTTTCGCTTGACCTATTTGACACTTTCTCTTTCAAGATTTGATAATGAAGAACGATATCCAACGGCATCAAGACCTTTTGTTTCACCAAACCTCCGATTACCTTATCTAAGATCATTTCAAGACACTCTATACGTGACAATTTCGTTTTACATTCTTTAAAGACTTTCATAGCTTTTAATAAACTGTTCATCGTCTTTAATACATCAACGGTACCATCAAGCAACTTGAGCAGTTTTTCTTCTAAAGCTTCTTCTTCATTTAGCTTAGGTAAAGAATATGGAAGGCCGATGGGTTTCAATGTCACTAACCTAACCCATTGCAATACCGTATAGGCACTTTTTATTCTTAATTCGAGTTCTCTTTCATTTTCTTCCGCACTCCTCAGTAAATCTTCGTAATTTTGGAAAGACAATGATAATAAGTCTTGTACAACTGGTAACAATGCTTGTTTCATTTTATCAACGGTTTCCCATAAGGAGTCATTATTCATTGTTTTATGAAACAAACGAAAGATATTTGCATCAATCCCTTTCTCGACTAAAACAATAACTACCGCCTGCCTCACTTCTTCCAAACGATCCTTAAACTCATTGCTTGTCGCAGCAGGAACATCAGCGATATCCATATCCGCCTTTTCATAAACGAATTTCACTACTCTCCATAACTGACTGATTTCCCACTCCAACACAGCATCACCCATCAGATCAGTATGAACCAGCTGACTATTCTGCTGCTGTTCAAGAACATCTCTAGATAAAGCCCAATCTACTACCTCCAACCATCTTACCAAACCATCCTTGCTTTCGCGCAAAGTAGAATTAGCAGGAATACTCTGCAAAAATTGTTCTGCTAACTGACGTAAACCGTTTTGTATCCATTTCAGATAGCTGCCCGGATCATTACGACATGCCTCGAACTGACTAATAAAGTCCGTCAAAATTTCTTTATCCAATCCTGATGGAAGAACACTGTAATATTGGTTAAGTAATTCAAGCACAGCCTCATATATTTGAGGCAATGAAGATATTTCTCGATCACTATTTACAACATGATTGCCTAGCAGAACAATTTTTTGATATACGGATTGCACCTGAAAAAGGTCTTCCTCCTCCAGTTCCTGCTGTACATCAATTGGATTCTGTGGTGGTAATTCACTCATTTCAGAGCCTTCAGGAAATACGGTGTTATTGGCCTGCCGTGAACCCAATCGTTCTTCGTGTATTGAGGATAATTTCCCATATATAAATTCCATCGCTTCGTAGATAGGTATTAATGGAAAAGCCTCATTCTCTCGAAACAATAAGTCTACAGCATCTTGCACCCATGCCCCTTCAGTAATTAATAACAGATCCAAGACTTCTTGTCGTAAGTCATCATCAGACATGAACTTAAACTCTTTAACTGGGTTCCCTAACATTTCTGCCGCATTTTTCAATAGATTTATCAGCTGCCCACGATAAATATCGTCTTCCGACATATTACCGTTGATAAAGTTACCAATATTACCACCACGACCAGACATAAAACCTCTCAATTTGTTTATTATTAAATTAAAAAAAACAAATTATAGGCATACCACTCAAAAAAATCAATCTGAAGAACGTGCTGATTCGGACTTCGTCTCGTACGAGAGCAGGACGCTTCTTCTGAAAAGCAATCCTCACATTTCCAAGAAACTTCAGTACAGATCTCTTGTGTTTTTTCGTATTTCGCCGTATCCTAATTTTCCCGAATGATTTAAACAAATAAAATGGCAGATACGACAACTCAAGATGCTCCAGACCAGCATCACACCTATAATCCTCTGAAAATCGAACAGGAAGCTCAGGCTTTCTGGAAGAGAGAACAAACATTTAAAGTCAAAGAAGATCCCAGTAAAGAAAAATATTATTGTCTTTCCATGTTTCCCTATCCCAGCGGAACGCTGCACATGGGACATGTCAGAAATTATACTTTGGGAGATGTTATAAGCCGCTATCAGCGGGCATTAGGCAAAAATGTCCTCCAACCTATCGGCTGGGATGCCTTTGGTCTTCCCGCTGAAAACGCCGCCATCAAACACGGCGTCCACCCTTCCGAATGGACTTACAAAAACATTGAATCCATGAGAACCCAGTTTAAACGCCTCGGAAACGCTTATGACTGGAGCCGCGAAATTTGCACTTGTAATCCCGATTATTACCGTTGGGAACAATGGCTGTTTATTCAATTATATAAAAAAGGACTTGCCTACAAGAAAAATACTGTCGTCAACTGGGATCCTGTTGATAATACTGTGTTGGCCAATGAACAAGTCGTTGACGGCAGAGGATGGCGGTCTGGAGCACTGATTGAAAGACGGGAAATTTCACAATGGTTTCTTAAAATTACGCATTATACTGAAGAACTGCTTCAAGAATTGGACAATCTGGAACATTGGCCGGATTCTGTCAGACAAATGCAAAAAAACTGGATTGGACGTTCCGAAGGACTGGAAATTTTATTTGATATTGAAGGCAATGAAAAACCTTTACAAATCTATACAACAAGACCTGACACCTTAATGGGCGTTACCTGCCTGGCCATCGCCAGCGAACATCCTTTGTCCCATCAAGCAGCCGTCAATAATCCTGACATCCAAACTTTTATTGAATCCTGTAAACATCTCAAAGTCTCCGAAGCAGAAATTGCAACCATTGAAAAGAAAGGCATTGATACCGGTATTAAAGCCATTCATCCCATCACCGGAGAAAAACTGCCTGTTTGGATTGCCAATTTTATTCTGGCAGATTACGGTGCAGGAGCAGCCATGTGTGTACCTGCCCACGACCAGCGCGATTTTGAATTCGCAGCCGCCTATCATCTGCCGGTAAAACCAGTTATCCAACAGCTCGACGGTTCAGAACATGATTATCACGTTTCTGCATTAACAGAAAAAGGGATATTATACCATTCTGGCACATTTGACGGCCTCGACTTTGAAAAAGCTTTCAATGCCATTGCAGAACATCTTGGCAAGCAAGGCTGTAGAACAACCCACTACCGCCTGCGCGATTGGGGCGTTTCCCGCCAGCGCTATTGGGGAACCCCTATCCCAATGATTTTATGCAACCACTGTGGTGAAGTTCCTGTGCCTGAAGAAGATTTACCTGTCATTCTTCCAGAAGATCTCGCCTTTACAGGCCCAATTTCCCCGCTTAAGCAATGTTCAGAATTTAAAGATGTTAAATGCCCTCAGTGCGGGCACACAGCTGAACGCGAAACCGACACTTTCGATACGTTTATAGAATCTTCCTGGTATTACGCCCGCTTTGCCTGCCCCAATCAAGATAACGCCATGCTGGACGACCGTGCCAAATACTGGACGCCAATAGACCAATATATCGGCGGCGTGGAACATGCCGTTATGCACTTGCTCTATGTACGTTTTTTTCACAAAGTCCTCAGAGACGAAGGACTTTTAAATTCCGATGAACCATTTAAAAGCCTTCTTACCCAGGGCATGGTGCTTAAAGACGGCATTAAAATGTCCAAATCAAAAGGCAACATTGTAGATCCCAATGCCTTGATTGATCAGTACGGCGCCGACACTGTCCGATTTTTTGCACTCTTTGCTTCTCCGCCGGAACAATCGCTCGAATGGTCAGACAGCGGCGTAGAGGGTTCTCACCGTTTCTTGAAAAAGCTCTGGCAGTTTGCTTTTCAATACCATAGTCTTATTCGGGAAATCAACCAATCACAGGAAGATAACGATTATTACCCCTGTCTTGACTCTTGGGACAACGCACCGGCCGCATTGAAACATTTACGGCATGACCTCTATGAACTTGTTTCCCAGATCCTTTTTGATTATGAAAAGGGACAATTCAATACGGTCGCTTCCGGCTGTATGAAACTGCTGAATCTTTTAGTCAAGGTTCCACCAGAGCCTTGCCCAGGCCAGATACTGATACATGAAGGTATGAGCCTGCTGCTTCGGTTTCTATCACCTCTATGCCCGCATATCACACACCACTTGTGGCAAGAACTGAATTACGGCAAAAATATCATTAAAGCGCCTTGGCCAAAGGTGGTCAAAGAAGCGCTCAGACTGGAAAACGTTGAATATGTGCTGCAGGTTAACGGTAAACTTCGAGGACATGTGACTGTTCCTTTTGATGCGGATCAAGAGACCGTTACTGCGGCAGCACTGGAACAAGATGTTATACAGAAACTATTAATTTCCGGATCGCTTAAAAAGGCCATTGTACTTGGCGAGAGAAAGCTTATTAATTTGGTTATAGGATAATATAGTTGGTTCAAAACATGTCATTCAACCCTCTCCCGCAAAGCGGGAGAGGGAACCTACAGCAAAAGGATACAACTTTGAGCTTGATTAAGTACAATAATTATAAATGGCTGATACCAGCTATCATAAGCCTTATGCTGTCTGCCTGCGGATTTCACCTTCGCGGCAATGTGCCCTTGCCGCCTGGACTCAGCCCCATCTATATTGAAACCGCTTCGCCTTACGATCCTTTTATACAGACATTAGAAGAAACGCTAACGCATCGCGGCATAGCACTCGCTGAATCACCTAAAGACGCCAGCACCACGCTGCATATTATCCGTTTAAACCTTGCCGAAAACCTCAATAGCGTTAGTGCCAGCACCAACACACGCCAGTATACCCTGGTTTATTCTGTCGAATTTGAGCTGCTTGGCAAAAAAGGGCAAATCTTACTGCCTCAAGCCGCCCTCAGCACTTCAAGCCCTGTTACCGTCAACAGCAGTCAAGTGCTTAGCACCAGCAGCGAAGAACAAACCATCAAACAAGAAATGCAGCAAAGACTGGTTCAACAGCTTATGGCCAGACTTGGCGCAGAGAATACACGAAAAGCACTGAAATATCATTAGTCAGCGGCGTCATGGTTAAAAATTATTCTTTTTGGTCATAAATTTTCAAAAAAGCCAACAAAATGCTTGTGCCAGAGAGGAAACGTGGTATACTTAAGTTAAGTAGACGATCCTTGTCCTGTATACGCAGGCTGAATGAAATAGTAGGGTGATTTATGGGTACAAAATTAGGTAATTTTTTTAGAGGTCCAGATACACCACTTTTATATGGTTTTCTAGCCAATGGTCTTGCCAGGATGACAGGCGACAACTCAAAGTATATCACAGGAGGAGCTCTACTCTACTCTGAACACTCTTCAGAGCAGCAGCATACACTGGAATTTTTTTCTAAACTGATAAACTTGAGCAAATCAATTTCAGGAAAAGGAGAATCACAGTCCATACTTAAAGACTGGCAAAGAGGTATATACGATGTATTGCAAAGTTCATCTGTATTCCCAGAACCAGCTAAAAAGGAACTGGAAACAATACATAACCTTGTTTTAAGAACACAACGCAATATATCCAACGAGGATATCTCCGCTATTGTATCTGACATTGAGAAGGATTTAGACGCTTTACCAGACGAGGCTGCGAAATCAGGTTTAAAAACACTTTTGACAACACTTGGTAGTAATACCTCTTCGGAAAACAGAGCGGCCTCATTTTTTGACAATTTGGAGGTATTTATCCTCGCTTTTATTACCAGCTTCCTTGAGAGATACCTCTTTTCCAAAATCCAAAACGAAGAACATCGCAGAAAAGCAACAGCGGCTTTTGTTGCCTCATTTCATCAAACAGCCTTAGGAGACACAGTTTCTTCACTGGTTGGAACAGTACAGATTCCCTTGTCAAATAATTTAAATGAGCAGTATGGAAATTCAGAATCTGGATCTAAAGAATTGCAACGGCAGTCAAAAATCCACGGAAGGGAAAAACAACAGTTTACTCAACGCGATGATGGTATTGACATAGCACAAACCTGTCATTTTGGAGACCCTCCAATATTCTCACTCTCCCTATTGCACAGCGTTACTGTGGACAATGCTGGAAACGTTAACTATTCTGTAAAAAAACTGGAGTTTAATGTTCAACAAGGACTATGTGAAGAACGGTTAGGACTTCCTATTGAAGCATATTCGTTTGACACAGAAGCTTTTACTCAATTATTGAGTGCCGTTAACCTGGTTAATGAGATAATAGAAAAATACAAAGATATTGATTGCTCAGGCAACGCGCACTTGGGTAGCGTACTTTGTGATCTCCTTGGTAAAACCGTTATCGCAATAGCTTCTGGGAAACCTATTGACCATTTATTCAATTTTGCAACTCTTTTACAATCTTATGCTAACTATAAAAATTTCCTTTTGCAGGAGCAGAATAACGCCAAAGTTAATTCTCGTTCACAGGCAAAGCGCATAGCAGAATACATTGTCAATCTTGAGAAACTTGAAAATCAGCTATTGAACGAAATGCTTGAAGCTACAGACGCAGAACAATATCTCAATATTCTCCAATCAGGAGAGGATGCACTTGCCTATTTTAGGGCAACAGTGAGATGTATTGAAAGTATAGAGATCCTTACAAACGGTGAAGGCTATACAATTCCAGGATATAATGAAATCTCTGAAATCGGAAAAAAACTTATTGATTCGTCTACGCTTTACCAAAGAACCTTAGCATTCAAATCAGCATTTGATAACCATCAGGGAAAATTAAAGAATTTGCCCAGCGAATCGAGTAACGTTGTTGAAGGCTCTCTTTGGGCAAGAATAAAAACAGCAATTTTTAAGTGGTTCAAGACAATTTTTGAAAATGTAATAGAAAAAAGGGCAGAAAAAGTAGTAGCAGGCTACAAAAGTCAGATCCAATCCGTAAAACCGGAAGCACCTTTTGCTCGTGTTGCTGAGTCATCATCCCCTATTCCTGAAAACGCTGAAGTACAAAAACTAGAACAGAAGGAACATAAAGATTCCACATCATCATTGGCCAGCAACCTATCAACTGATGATGATAACGAGAAAAATGATGATCATATGGATGAAAAAGAGATATTACAAGCATTGGGAGAAAACGCTTACTCCGCAGCTCCTACTCTTGTACCCGCTGTATCACCTACAGAGGCTAGTAGAAACCAACAATCTCCGTCCCCCCTTCCAGAAGAAGATCGCCCCCGCTCTGATTCTGATCTCTCTGACGAAGGGTCTACTACATCTGAAAGTTCTAGTTCTACTATAGAAGAAAGCGATAACCCCAATCCTTCTTCTAAACATAAAGAAACAGCTCCTGCTAATAAAAAATCTGATACCAACGTTTTGCTCTCTAAGAAAACAGAAATTTATCAAACTGAAACAACAACCTCATTACACCACTCATAACATAACCGTGATCTTTGAAAAGGCTGCTTCTGTGAGCAGCTTCTCCCCTTATGGGAGAGAGAGGCCGCGACAGCTTTCAGCTTTCTCCTTTTGTCGCCTCTCCCCTTGAGGGCTGAGGGATCTTCCTGAATTTTTTCGTCCTCTTCGCCAATGCCCCGCGACTTAGCTCATATCGCCTACGCCCCGCGGCTTGTCCGCGGGGTCCACTCTCTGGATGCCGCGGACAAGCCGCGGCACGTAGGCAATGGGTAGATCACGGCGCGTAGGCAGTAGGTGGAGCATGGCATGCAGGAGCAGGCAGACCATGAGGCATAGGTAGTGGGTTGAAGTGCGGCACTTAGGATTAAACCTACCCAACACTTCAGCGTAAGGCAAAAAAAATTTAGCGGATGCTTCAGGGGAGAGGAGATAAGAGATGCCTTTTCAAGTTATTTGAGTATATACCCTGTAATAGCTGTTAAATACTACAACTCACTTAAATTGAAATTTTCGTAAAGGCTTGGCTGGGGCACCAGGATTCGAACCTGGGAATGCGGGGATCAAAACCCCGTGCCTTACCACTTGGCGATGCCCCAAGAAAGGAAGATTCAAAAAAACAGAAGGATAATCCATCTGCTCTGTAGAAGCGGTATATTCTGCAGGAATATTAAGTCAATGTCAATATTTTTTCAGGAATTTTTAGGGGATTTTCTTGCGCCTATCCACGCTATCAATTGTATTTCAGTGCAGGCTTGGCTGGCTGGGGCACCAGGATTCGAACCTGGGATGCGAGGGTCAGAACCTCGTGCCTTGCCGCTTGGCTATGCCCCATTTTTCTTGCGATTATATACCCATCGTCTTTCAAAATGCAATGAGCGTATACATTTAAATACATTAAGAAATCAAGCATCACTGCTTTATTGCAATAAGAAAACAGGTTAATTTTCGTTAAAATTGAATAAACTATTCAAAAAATCCAATAAAAAGCTTTAAAAATATCAAAAATCAGATATAATTAAAAAATGTACAATTTTTTTCAAATTTGACTTTTATTATGCCTTTTTATCCAGAAAATACTAACCAACCATCAGAAACGACTACTGCTGCTCAATACTGCGATGCAGTTGTTTCGCTTTTAACTGCATTTTCAGAAGACGAAGAAGAATCCTTCTTTATCACACAGGCGCTCAACTTCTACTACAAAGAAGCTGAATTACAAAACAACCAAATTGCGCAATATGCCCAATCCCTTGACTCTGTTATTTCCAAAGTCATTTTCCGTAAAGCAAATGAATGCTACAGAGGTATATCTAACGATATAGACATGCTGATTTTTCCGCGGCAAGGAAAAGATATTGTTGATATCGTCAATAGAAACCTCCAACTTCTTTATATAGAGAAAAATCAGCCTCGTAGACTCTCAGAGTATACTCCACAAAGTACGCAAACCATTGAACCTCTTGAAGAAAAAGCGACCAACCCTGACGAGTTCTTTAAAAACTTAAAAAATATGAGTATCGAGGAAAAAATAAACGACTTTATCCCGCTGGAAGATCCCAATGAATATAGAGAATTTATTCAGTTCTGTTACAAACATAAAAATCAATTTAATCAATTTTTTAGCAAAATTTCTTCTGATCTCCAAGCAGCGGAAGATAAGGAAAATTGGGAATACCTCCAAAACGCCAATAACTTACTGCAATTATTAAGCCAATTTGACAAAGATCCACAGGTTATTTTAGATCATAAAGAACTCATTCCAGTTTTGAACGCTGAACAAAATGTTCGTTTTAAGGCGGAAATTTTTAATCTAATCCGTAATGAAACCGTTAATGAAGGATTTATTCATTCGTTCATCGAACACTTAGATTTGAATGAACAAAAAGAATTATTTCAACTTTTACACAGCAAATACGGACAAAACCTTCCACAATCTTTCAAAGAAAGATATGAAATTCTCACGTTGTTCAGCCTGCTTGATGAAAAACCATTGAAGGAAGCACAGATTATTACTTTCCTAAACAAGCAGACCGATCATAATTTATACACTACCATTTATTCACTGAATGACGAACAAATTCTCTCCATTGCTCCTCTTTTAGTTGATGACCGAGCCAAAAATATCGACATACTTTTAGAGGACAGGCAATATGACAAACTTCAACGGACCGTTCATAATTATCAGACTCAGGCATTAACTCAGCAAATTGTAGCAGATATTACTACTTCTACAGAAGTTCAGCCAAATACTAATGATACCGGCAGGGATAAGGTTGACTACTATGGAAGAAAACTTGCTATTCTTGAGTGCGGCCTTAAAACAATGGCTCTATTGAAAAAAACAAATGCCTGTCTGGAAACTCTGGAAGAAACACATTCTTGCTGCCTTCAAGGATCCAGGTCGAAATCTGGTGAGGAAAGGAGAACAATAGTCGAGCTTCAGAAAGCACTGCTTCAATGTCCCGTATTTCTCACTTCAGGAAAAACACTTACTGAAGAACGATATACCCGTTTTACAAGAGTGTTTAATCATCATAGCAAAACTTTATCTTGTTCGGGAATAGAAGCTGTCAAAATGCTTTTTCAAAAAGCTCTTTCCATTATTTCCACTTTTTTATTTGGTGTTTGCACACTCTCTACTCCTCACTGCGGTTACAATAAACAAAGGGAAATCACCATTGGGTTTGGTCAAGATGCCGCAAAGTTAACAGGAAAAAATAGCTTTTTCTTACCTAGGCCCAAAAGCGTAAAACAGCTGCTGACACATTCTGCTTCTTTTAGATTTAAAGAATAAAGGCAAGAGACACTACCAGTTGCGAAAAATTTCTAGGGCAAGCTGATATAGCAATACCTTGAGAAGTTTTCTGTCTTGAATAAAACCTCTTTTCTCCCCTTGCGGCAGGGCCGCTCAACCGATAATTCCCCTCTCCCGCTTCGCGGGAGAGGGTGGTGCGAAGCACCGGGAGAGGGGTATATAAAAAAGAAATTTTATTTTCATTATATACCCCTCACCGCCGCTACGCGTCTGCCTCTCCCTCAAGGGGAGAGGCATTATTTATTCAACAACGTCCTTTGAAAAAGGGGGCACTCTGCAAAGCAGGCGGGGGATTTTTGAGAGGCAGTAACAGCTTACTCTGCTACTTCTCCTCCTCCGAAGAAAACGAATCCCTTAAAGCACGTTCAACATCATCTGCCGTTGGTTTAGCAACAGTATGAGCTTGAAGTTTTCTTTTTACCTGTTTGTTCCGGCGGTTAGTATGATAAGCCAAACCTGTTCCCGCAGGAATGAGACGGCCTACCATCACATTTTCCTTCAATCCTCGCAACTCATCCATTTTGCCGCTTACTGCTGCTTCAGTCAGAACACGTGTCGTTTCCTGGAAAGAAGCCGCTGACACAAAAGAATTGGTTGCCAGTGAAGCTTTGGTAATACCCAATAAAATTGGCACACCGCGCGCAGGTTCCTTACCCTCAGCAAGCACTCTATCATTTTCCTTCAAGAAGAGCGTTTCTTCAACCTGCTCGCCTGCCAGCAGCCTTGTATCACCTGCAAAAGTAACTATTCGCTTTCTTAACATCTGACGAATAATCACTTCAATATGCTTATCATTGATCTTCACACCCTGCAGACGATAAACGTCCTGGACCTCATTCACAATATAATTTGCCAGCTCGCTGATACCAAGTAAACGTAAAATATCATGCGAATTCAATGGACCATCTACAATAATTTCGCCCTTTTCAACATGCTCGCCTTCGAATACAGAAACCTGACGCCATTTAGGTATCATTTCTTCATGAGCCAGTCCATCAGCAGCTGTAATAATCAATCGGCGTTTACCCTTGGTTTCTTTGCCAAAGCTGACAATACCTGAGATTTCTGCCATGATAGCAGAATCCTTGGGTTTCCTTGCTTCGAACAAATCGGCAACCCGTGGAAGCCCCCCGGTAATATCACGTGTTTTTGATGTTTCCTGAGGAATCCTTGCAATAATATCCCCGATGCCCACCAGACTTCCGTCATTCAGACTGATAACAGCTCCTACTGGCAGGTAATACTGAGCCGCTACTTTGGTGCCCTCAAGATAAACATCCTTTCCTTTTTCATCTACCAGCTTAATCATCGGACGCAATTCTTTGCCCGAAGCGCTTCGCTGTTTGGGATCAATGACCACAATACTGCTAAGACCTGTGATTTCGTCTGTCTGGCGATTCATTGTTACGCCATCAACGAGATCAACAAATTTCAATCGTCCTTCTACTTCGCAGATCACAGGATGAGTATGTGGATCCCATTGAGCAATCACCTGTCCTGTCTTAACTTTCTCCCCTTCCTTAACAGTTAACACTGCCCCATAAGGCAATTTGTATCTCTCACGTTCACGACCATACTCATCTACAATAGAGGCTTCCCCTGATCGTGAAACAGCAACCAGTGTACCATTTTTATGTTTAACGGTTTTAATATTATGGAGCTTCAGTACACCATTACTTTTAACCTGAATATTATTGACCGCTGTTGCCCGAGAAGCAGCCCCCCCAATATGGAAGGTACGCATGGTCAACTGGGTTCCAGGCTCACCAATGGACTGTGCTGCAATCACACCGACGGCTTCCCCAATATTTACGAGATGCCCACGGGCAAGATCACGCCCATAACATTTTGCACAAATACCATAACGCGCCTGGCAGGTAATTGGCGAGCGTACCAATACCTGATCTACACCAATTTTCTCAAATTTTTCTACCCAATGCTCATCAAGTAAAGTGCCAGCCTGAACAACGAGCTTATCCGTACCAGGAGCATAGACGTCTACCGCAGCAACACGACCAAGCACACGTTCTCTCAAAGGCTCAATGATGTCGCCCCCTTCGATCAAAGGCGACATTAACAGACCGTTTTCAGTACCGCAGTCAGGAATGGTAATCACCACATCCTGAGCCACATCCACCAAACGGCGGGTCAAATAACCCGAGTTTGCTGTTTTCAACGCCGTATCCGCCAACCCTTTTCGCGCACCGTGGGTTGAAATAAAGTATTGTAATACGTTCAAACCTTCACGGAAGTTTGCAGTAATTGGCGTCTCGATAATAGAACCGTCCGGTTTTGCCATCAATCCGCGCATACCAGCAAGCTGACGGATCTGAGCAGCAGAACCTCTCGCACCAGAGTCTGCCATCATGAAAATAGGGTTAAAAGAATCCTGCTGTACTTTTTTACCATCCGCATCAGTAACAGTTTCTTTCGCCATTTTGTTCATCATGGCTTTTGCTACCTGATCATTGGTTCTTGACCATATATCAATCACTTTGTTAGAACGTTCGCCGTTGGTTACCAGACCTGAGCGGTATTGGTTTTCAATTTCTTCTACTTCCTGCTGCGCTGCATTAATAATCTTGGCTTTTTCTTCAGGGATAATCATATCATCCACACCAATGGATGCCCCTGCTTTCGTCGCATACTTAAAGCCCATATACATTAATCGGTCGGCAAAAATAACCGTGGTTTTCAAACCCAACTGACGATAGCAAGTGTCAATCAATTTTGAAATCGTCTTCTTTGTCATGATGCGATTGACAAGTTCAAAAGGTAATCCTTCAGGCAGAATTTCTGAAAACAAGGCACGTCCCACTGTAGTTTCCACAAGACAAAAGCCTGTACCATTACCATGTGAACCGCCCGATTCTGAATCATCAGAACTGGTGCCGTCAATCAGGTTCTGTTTAAACCGCACCTTAACCTTGGCATGCAGTTCAACTAACCCTGCATCATAGAAATGCTGCACTTCATCAATATTTGCAAAAACCTTACCTTCACCTTTTGCATTAATTTTTTCTCGTGTCAGATAGTAAAGCCCAAGTACCACGTCCTGGCTGGGTACAATAATCGGCTCGCCGTTGGCGGGCGACAGAATATTGTTAGTTGACATCATCAGCGCACGCGCTTCCAGCTGAGCTTCCAATGTCAAGGGAATATGAACCGCCATCTGGTCTCCGTCAAAGTCGGCATTATAGGCTGTACATACCAATGGATGCAGCTGTATTGCCTTACCTTCAACCAAAACAGGCTCAAATGCCTGGATACCCAGACGGTGAAGCGTTGGCGCACGATTGAGAAGGACTGGATGTTCACGAATCACTTCATCCAATACGTCCCATACGACGGGATCTTCATGCTCAACCATCTTCTTGGCAGCCTTGATAGTGCTTGCAAGACCGCGGTATTCCAGCTTACTGAAAATAAATGGTTTGAATAACTCCAGCGCCATTTTCTTAGGCAGCCCGCACTGATGAAGTTTTAACGTAGGACCAACAACAATCACTGAACGGCCTGAGTAGTCTACACGTTTACCCAATAAGTTTTGACGGAACCGGCCTTGTTTACCCTTGATCATATCCGCCAGAGATTTTAATGGCCGTTTGTTCGAACCCGTAATTGCTCTACCTCGGCGGCCATTATCCAGCAGCGCATCAACGGCTTCCTGAAGCATACGTTTTTCATTACGAACAATAATATCAGGCGCATTAAGATCCAATAATCTTTTCAGCCGGTTGTTGCGATTAATCACACGACGATAAAGATCATTTAAATCGGAAGTAGCAAAACGTCCGCCGTCTAGAGGTACCAAAGGCCGAAGATCGGGAGGCAATACAGGAAGTACATCCATAACCATCCATTCAGGATGGTTGCCTGATTCTTCAAAAGCTTCCAGCAATTTAAGACGCTTCGTGAGTTTCTTAATACGTGTTTCAGAAGTCGTTCTGGGTAATTCTTCACGAATTGTTGCAATTTCTTCTTTGAGGTCAATCCGCTTGAGTAGATCGCGTATTGCATCTGCCCCCATACGTGCATCAAATTCGTCGCCATAGAGCTCCATAGCTTCAAGGTAAGCTTCATCAGTCAGAAGCTGTCCTCGTTCCAGCTCAGTCATTCCTGCATCAACAACGACAAAAGCCTCAAAATAAAGGATCCTTTCAATATCACGCAGCGTCATATCCAGTAAAAGTCCGATTCGTGAAGGCAAAGATTTCAAGAACCAGATATGGGCCACAGGGCTTGCCAGCTCGATATGCCCCATCCGCTCGCGACGCACTTTGGTCAAAGCAAGCTCCACACCACACTTTTCGCAGATAACGCCGCGATGTTTCAATCGTTTATATTTACCGCATAAGCATTCGTAATCTTTAACTGGTCCAAAAATCTTGGCACAGAATAAACCGTCACGTTCCGGTTTAAAGGTTCTATAATTAATTGTTTCCGGTTTTTTCACTTCTCCATAAGACCAGGAACGAATCATATCAGCTGATGCCAAACCAATTTTAATGGCATCAAATTCCTCTATCTGACCTTGCTGCTTGAGCATAGCCAGCAGATCACTCATCATGGGTGCGGATGACGTTATTTTTAATGAATCAATAGCGGCCAAGGCTTATACCTCCAAAAATCAATTTTGTTCTAATTCAATGTTAATTCCAAGCGCTTTTATTTCTTTCAACAAGACGTTAAAAGACTCTGGAATGCTCGCATCCATACGATGATCCCCGTCCACGATGTTTTTATACACTTTAGTACGTCCAGCAACATCGTCTGATTTAACTGTCAGCATTTCCTGTAAGGTGTAAGCAGCGCCATAAGCTTCTAATGCCCATACTTCCATTTCCCCAAAACGCTGGCCGCCAAACTGTGCTTTACCACCAAGGGGCTGCTGTGTAACCAAACTATAAGAACCGGTTGAACGGGCATGCATTTTGTCATCCACTAAGTGGTTGAGTTTTAATATATACATATATCCAACAGTAACAGGGTTATCAAAAGGCTGTCCTGTTCTGCCATCAATTAAAGTGGTTTTACCATCTTCCGGTAAATCAGCCAGTCTTAACATTTCCTTAATTTCCGCTTCAGACGCACCATCAAAAACAGGGGTCGCCATCGGAACACCTTCCCTAAGATTGTTAGCTAACTCCATAACCTCTTCATCCGATAAATCTTTCAGACTTATTCTGGAAGTTGCATTGTGGTTATAAATTTTATCCAGAAAATCACGAATATGAGAAACTTTTCCCTGAGCATCTAACATACCACCAATCTTTACACCAAGACCTTTCGCTGCCCAGCCTAAGTGCGTTTCAAGTACCTGGCCGATATTCATACGAGAAGGCACTCCAAGAGGATTTAAAACAATATCTACCGGCGTACCATCTTCCATATACGGCATATCCTCAACAGGGACCACGATAGAAATAACCCCCTTGTTACCATGACGGCCAGCCATTTTATCTCCAGGCTGCAATCGTCTTTTCACTGCCAAATAAACCTTAACGATCTTAAGTACGCCAGGAGCCAAATCATCACCTTGGGTAATTTTCCTTTTACTTTCCATAAAACGCTTTTCAAGGTTTTTACGGAGTCTTTCAAGCTGCTTGGAAGCATTTTCAAGCTGCTGGTTCATATCGTCATCTTTCAAACGAATATCAAACCATTGCTCACGATCCAGCTTTGACAAATATTCTTCGGTTATTTTACTACCTGGTTTTAACCCTTTCGGTCCGCCAGCGGCTGTTTCTTTTAACAAGAGTGTCTCAATTCGCTGGAAAATATCATCTTCCCGAATACGACGTTCATCAGTTAAGTCTTTCTTGATACGGATTAATTGCTCTTCTTCAATGCTTAAAGCACGAGCATCTTTCTTAATACCATCTCGGGTAAAAATCTGTACGTCAATTACCGTACCACTCATTCCTGAAGGAACACGTAGTGAGGAATCTTTCACATCCGACGCTTTTTCACCAAAAATAGCTCGCAGCAGTTTTTCTTCAGGACTTAATTGAGTTTCACCTTTTGGTGTTACCTTGCCAACCAAAATATCACCGGCAGAAACCTCCGCACCGATATAAACAACACCGGCATCATCCAGTTTGGATAAAGCACCTTCGCTTACATTAGGAATATCCGAAGTAACCTCTTCAGCACCTAGTTTAGTGTCTCTGGCAATACAGGTTAATTCTTCAATATGGATAGTTGTAAACCGGTCTTCCTGAACAACCCGCTCTGAGATGAGAATGGAGTCTTCAAAATTATAACCATTCCATGGCATAAACGCAGTTAAAAGATTCTGGCCTAATGCCAATTCGCCCATATCAATACACGGACCATCAGCCAGTTCATCACCTCTGGAAATCCTATCGCCTTCTTTAACAATAGGCTGCTGGTTAATACAGGTATTATGGTTAGAACGTGAATATTTGGTTAAATTATAAATATCCACACCGGTTTCACCTGAAATAGTTTCATCATCGTTGACTCGTACAATGATACGAGACGCATCCACTGAATCAACAACCCCGCCGCGTCTTGCAATAACCGCTACGCCTGAGTCTATGGCAACAGTCCTTTCCATTCCCGTTCCAACCAGTGGTTTCTCAGAGCGCAATGTCGGTACTGCCTGGCGCTGCATGTTAGAACCCATGAGCGCACGGTTAGCATCGTCGTGTTCAAGAAATGGAATCAACGATGCTGCAACAGATACAGTCTGCTTGGGAGAAACGTCCATATAATCCACTTTATCCGTGGTAACCAACGTAAATTCATTCTGATAACGACAAGGTACCAGCCCTTCTATGAGCCGTCCTTTATTATCAATTTCGACATCTGCCTGAGCAATATAATGATTGACTTCTTCAATAGCAGAAAGGTAAACCACTTCATCGGTTACCTTGCCATTCACCACTTTTCGGCAAGGTGTTTCAATAAAACCATATTCATTGGTTCTTGCATAAACAGACAATGAGTTGATCAAACCGATGTTTGGCCCTTCAGGTGTTTCAATTGGACATACACGGCCATAATGCGTAGTATGTACGTCGCGCACTTCAAATCCTGCACGTTCTCTGGTTAAACCACCTGGGCCGAGGGCTGAAACGCGGCGTTTATGGGTAATACCAGACAATGGATTGACCTGATCCATAAATTGAGAAAGCTGGCTTGAGCCAAAAAACTCTTTGATGGCAGCAGAAATTGGCTTAGCATTCACTAAGTCTTGGGGCATCAGATCTTCAGATTCCGCAATACTTAACCGTTCTTTCACCGCCCTTTCTACTCGAACAAGACCTATTCTGAACTGATTTTCGGTCATTTCACCAACACTTCTGACACGACGGTTACCTAGATGGTCAATATCATCGACTGTACCTTTCCCATTACGAATATCAATTAATGTTTTTAATACATCAATGATATCTTCTTTCTCAAGTACACCAAGACCTTCACTGGAATCTCTGCCCACACGCCGATTAAGTTTCATTCTGCCTACAGCAGAAAGATCGTAACGTTCGCTGGTAAAGAAAAGATTTTTAAATAAAGCTTCAGCTGCTTCTTTGGTAGGTGGTTCACCAGGACGCATCATACGATAGATTTCAACTAATGCTTCCAAAGTAGTATTCGTTGGATCGATCTTCAAGGTATCGGAAATATATGCGCCTTCATCCAGATCATTTGTATAAATAGTTTTAAACTGCTTAATGCTATTTTTCTTGAGCACATTCAGCAGTTCGCCTGTAATTTCTGTATTAGGCTCTGCAATAATTTCGCCTGTTTCTTCGTTGATAATCGCTTCATAGGTATTTTTACCAATGACATATTCCCTGGGAACAGAAAGTTTCTTCAAACCACTTTTTTCCATTGTTTGGATATGCCGCGCTGTAATACGCCGACCAGCTTCAACAATGACCTTACCAGAAGAATCTTTAATATCAAATGTGGTAATTTCACCGCGCAGCCGTTCAGGCACAAGCTCTAGTAGCAACTCATCACCCTTTAAGTGGAAAACGCTGTGTTTAAAAAATAATTCAATAATTTCTTGAGGAGTATAGCCTAGTGCTTTGAGCAAAATGGTAACAGGCAGCTTACGTCGTCTGTCAATACGCACAAAAAGAGCATCTTTAGGATCGAATTCAAAATCCAACCACGAACCTCGGTAAGGAATAATACGGGCAGAATAAAGCAACTTGCCAGATGAATGCGTTTTACCTTTATCGTCTTCAAAAAATGCACCTGGAGAACGATGCAGCTGAGATACAACAACACGTTCTGTTCCATTGATAACAAAGGTACCCACTTCAGTCATTAAAGGGAGTTCACCCATATAAACATCCTGTTCACGAATGTCCTTGATAACAGGCTCTCCTGGACTTTCTTTGTCAAAAATAACCAGCCGCAATTTCACTCTCAGGGGAGCAGAGTAAGTCAAACCTTTTGACTTGCACTCCCGCACATCAAAAACAGGTTCTCCAAGAGTATAGTTCACAAATCCAATTTCAGCATATCCTGAATAACTGCGGATCGGAAAAACAGAAGTGAATACTGATTGTAAACCAGTATTTTTACGTTGTTCAATGGGCACATCCTGCTGTAATAATCCACGAAAGGAGTTAACCTGAGTCTCCAAAAGATCGGGCGTTTCTACTTCTGGAATATCTAAAACTTCTTCGATTCTTTTTTTACCAAAAGAATTACGAATACGTTTTTTTTCAGCGTAAGAGTAATGAGACTTTGCTTTTGCAGTTTTGGCCACTTTTGCGATCCCCAAATCTATGTAAATACAAAAATTCAGGCACGAGTAAACTCATGCCTGAAATGATATCATACGTAACTGCACATCAGCAGTTGAAGCGTGCAGTTATCTGAACACAGAAAATTACTTGATTTCAGCTGCAGCACCAGCTTCTTCCAAGCGTTTCTTAATTTCTTCAGCTTCCTGTTTAGCCACACCGGATTTAATTTTCGCAGGAACAGCTTCAACCATATCTTTCGCTTCTTTCAAGCCAAGACCAGTGATTTCCCGAACCACTTTAATCACAGCCACCTTGTTGTCGCCGAATGCAGTCATTACCACATCAAATTCGGTTTTTTCTTCAGCACCAGCATTAGCAGCAGCACCGCCTGCAGCAGCAACAGCCACTGTAGCAGCAGCGGCAGAAACGCCGAATTTTTCTTCCATTGCCTTAACCAAATCAACGACTTCCATAACGCTCATATTGGCTATGGTTTCTAATATTTCTTCTTTATTAACGGCCATTTTAAATGTTCTCCAAAATAAATAATAAATTTAAGTTAGTTCTTGAATTAACCTGCTTTCTTTTTATCAGCTACGGCAGAAACTGTTCTTACCAGCTTAGCATGCGGCTCGGCCAAGGTACGAACAAATTTTTCTATCGGAGCTTTCATCACAAACAAGAGTTTCGACAATGCTTCTGTACGTGTCGGCAGATTTGCAATAGCTTCAAGGTTCGAAGCATCATACAAAGTTCCGCTAACAGCCAGCGCTGTTACTTTGAGATTTTCGTGTTCTTTACCAAAATCTCTTAATAAACGTGCTGCATCTCCGGGCGCTTCTGTAGACAAAGCTATGCACAACGGCCCGAATAAAGCATCATTTAAACACTCAAACTGTGTTCCCGCAAAAGCCCTTTTTGCTAAGGTATTTTTAACTACTTGAAGGTAAATACCTTTTTCACGGGCTTCTTTGCGAAGTTGTGTCATTTCAAGAACGGTTAACCCTCGATATTCAGCAACAACAGCAGAAATAGCCTTCGAAGCTTTTTCAACTACTTCAGCCACAACCGCTTTTTTCTGTACAAGCGTTAATGCCACTTTGACCAACCTCCAATAAACTCAGAAAAGGTTCCGAGTATATCACTCTTCATGCGAAAGTCAACACTTTCACACACCATCATCTACGCAGGCCATTAAGCAGGTACCCATTAAGCACCCGCACCTGCGGTCTTCGACGCACTCAGGCGGCCCATTTCAGGACAAGTCATCAATTCTACCCAACTGGGTATAAAACAATAAACAACTCACCCTCGTTTTTTACAACATTTAAAACGAGATACCCGCTCACGCGAATTCTTTTCTATGCTTCCACTGATGCCTTATCAATGGACAATCCAGGCCCCATTGTCGTAGAAAGGGTAATTTTTTTGATGTAAACCCCTTTTGAAGTTGCCGGCTTGGCCTTCTTCAGATCACCCAACAATGCCTGAATATTTTCTTTTAAATCTTCTACGGTAAAGTTCACTCTGCCAACGATACAATGAATAATGCCAGATTTATCGGTTCGATAACGCACCTGCCCTGCTTTGGCATTCAGAACAGCCGTTTTGACATCAGCAGTAACCGTTCCAACCTTAGGATTGGGCATTAAGCCTCTCGGCCCCAAAACCTGACCTAATTGTCCAACTAATTTCATCGCATCCGGTGTTGCAATCAATACGTCAAAATTCATCTCTCCCTGTTTAATTTCAGCTGCCAAATCTTCAAAACCAACCCGTTCAGCCCCAGCTTCCTTAGCCAGTTCAGCTTGTTCATTCTGCGCAAAGACAGCAACGCGAACATCGCGGCCGGTTCCTTTTGGAAGAAGGGTAGCACCACGTACAACCTGATCCGATTTACGTGTATCAACTCCCAGGTTAATAGCTGCTTCCACATTTTCAACAAATTTTACTTTTGAACACTTTTTCAACAAGTCAATCGCATCATTAATAGGATATTCCTTTGACGAATCAACCAGTGCCCGAATTTCTTTCATTCTTTTTGATAATTTTGCCATTGTTATACCCTCTTAAAACCCTTCTACTTCAATACCCATACTGCGGGCGCTGCCAGCAATGGTCTTAAGCGCTGCTTCAAGAGAAGCTGCAGTCAAATCAGGAGTTTTGAGTTTAGCAATTGATTCAGCTTGAGCACGTGTAATTTTACCAACTTTCTTAACGTTAGGATTACTGCTGCCTTTTTCAATCCCAGCTGCCTTCTTGATTAATACCGAAGCAGGCGGAGTTTTGAGAACAAAAGTAAAACTTCGATCCGCATAAACTGAAATCACAACAGGAATCAGCATGCCCTGTTCTAAATTTTGGGTTTCAGCATTGAAAGCCTTGCAGAATTCCATAATATTTACACCTTTCTGACCTAAAGCAGGCCCGACAGGCGGACTTGGATTGGCTTTACCTGCAGGAATCTGCAGTTTAATAAAAGCCTCTGGCTTTTTTGTTGACTTAGACTTTGGCTCAGCCATAGTAGTTTCTCCTCACAGATGGGTACGAACGCCGCAAGGCTCCCCGTTTATAAAAAATTTATACCCTTCGTCTTTCAAAATGGTACTTTATTGCAGCTTGTCTCGCGTGCTCACGTATTATCCATACACTCCGCGTGCTCGACTGCGCGGTACCTCGTCCTCTTTTGAAATACCCGGGTATAATTTTGCATTTTCAAAGATCCCGAGTATATATATCAGCTCTTCTGAACTTGACTAAACTCCAGTTCTACTGGTGTAGACCGCCCAAAAATCAAAACAGCCACTCTCAAGCGGTTTTTTTCATAATTGACTTCTTCAACAACACCGTTGAAATCAGCGAAAGGACCATCCACGACCCGAACAACTTCGCCAGGTTCAAATAAAATCTTAGGCCTAGGCTTACTTACCCCTTCTTCAACACGTCTCAAGATCCCCTGGGCTTCCTTATCGCTAATAGGTGTTGGCGTTTGGCCTGTTCCACCAATAAAACCAAGCACTCTTGGAATAGCCCGAATCATATGCCACATTTCATCGTCCATAACCATATGGACAAGCACATAACCAGGAAAAAACTTACGGGTACTTTTACGCTTTTGGCCAGCTCTCATCTCTACCACTTCTTCCGATGGAACAACTACTTCATCAACCTTATGTTCCAACTGATGCCGCTCAACCCGGCTTTTAATTTCGCGCATGACAAAATTTTCATACCCGGAATAGGCGTGTACAACATACCAACTCTTATCAAGCTTCTCTTCCACAAAAATCACCTAAAATTTATACAATTTTTAACTGTGTCATTTTACCAATAAACCATATAAGGGCAGAATCAATACCCCACAAACACAATCCTGCTATAAAAACCATCAAAATGACGATAAAAGCTATCTGAAGCGCTTCCTGGCGAGAAGGCCAAACAACTTTTCTCAGTTCAACGCGTGCTTCTTTTGCAAACTCGATAACTTGCTTACCCTGTTGAGTAGTGAGCAAAATGCCTGCCGAAGCTGTCAAGATAATAATCCAGCCGATAATTTTTAACGGAATCGCTGCTGCCGAAAAAAAATAATGCGAAAAGAAACCTGCGGCTAAAAGAAAGAGAGCTAGTCCCCATTTCACCGATTCCCCTCGTTCCCGCTTTACTGTTTTACTCATGAATGATATTTTATCAGCCTTTATAACTTTAAATACACCTAGGTGCCTTCAACCTGCCATCTGGCAGGCCAGGAGGGACTTGAACCCCCAACCTGCGGTTTTGGAGACCGCTGCTCTGCCAATTGAGCTACTGGCCTAGTTAAAACTCAAAATCTGGTGCCCACAACTGGACTCGAACCAGCGACCTCTTCCTTACCAAGGAAGTGCTCTACCGCCTGAGCTATGTGGGCATCTCAGTCACTGGAGCGGGTGATGGGAATCGAACCCACGCTATCAGCTTGGAAGGCTGAAGTTCTACCATTGAACTACACCCGCATTTTGCCCGGCAGCCAAGCTGCCTAACACTTGGTGGAGGGGGAAGGATTCGAACCTTCGAAGGCGTAAGCCGTCAGATTTACAGTCTGATCCCTTTGGCCGCTCGGGAACCCCTCCAAAATCAAGATGACTATTTTCCTTAAGACAGACCAGGAAGTCAATACATTTTATGAAATTATATGAAATTCACGCCTTGATTGGTTTCAATCAACACTTTAATTTTCTCAAGCATCATTTGGGTTATTTACATCACCATTTCAACGGGTATACTAAAATCCAGGAGGTTCTTGGTTATCACCCCATCAATATTGACCCGCCTTCTTTAAAACCCTTTTTCTCTCCTTTCGTCAAATTCCGTTACTAAACTCAATTTTTATATCTCTTCCTTAATTTTTCCTCTCTCTCTTTTAACTCTTCTTCTTTTTTCCTTAATTCTTCCTCTTTCTCTCCTAACTTTTGTTCCTGGTTTCTTAATGCTCTCGCCTTCTCTCCCAGCTTTTTTTCCTGATTTCTTAATTCTCCCGCTTTCTCTCCCAGCTTTGCTTCCTGGCTTTTTAATTCTCCCGCTTTCTCTCCCAGCTTTGCTTCCTGGCTTTTTAATTCCCCCGCTTTCTCTCCTAGCTTTGCTTCCTGGCTTTTTAATTCCCCCGCTTTCTCTTCGAGCTTTTGTTTTTCGCTTCCGATTTCCTTCAATTGCTTCCTAACTCCTTTCATTTTTTCTTCAACCTCATCCATTTTTCCCTCGACCTCCTCCATCTTTCCCTCAACCTCCTCCATCTTTCCTTTGACCTCCTCCATTTTTTCTTTGATTCCTGTGAAAAAAGTTCTTTCTCTACTGACAGCATCCCAATAGGCCGAATAAGAAATTAATTCTTTAGGCGTATAAGCCGATTCCTGGGCAAGAGACAAAGCCTCTGCAATTTCAGGAACAGCATTCAACGCTTCATCTACTTCCCATGTTTTTTCGTCAATTTCTGACATAAAGCGAAGCCACAGTATTGAAAGCCTTTTGTCTTGCAAAGTAACTGGCTGGAATTTGGGCAATTCTACAATCACCAACTGAATATCATCCAACACCTTTTCGTGGTTTTTAACATTCATCATTTTATAATGGTGATACCATTCTGGAATATCATCAAAAAGTTTATGCGCAAGAATTGACAGCCCGTAAACCTGCTGAAGCTTTTGGTAAGCTTCGCCTCGGCTGATTTGCCTGACGTAAGCAGTACTTGCATTGAATAATACCCTTTCCAAAAATGCAGAAACCCACTGAATCTGCATCTCAACAATAAATGTACGGCCATTCTGATCACGGCATTTGACATCTACAATAGTCGCCTTGAATTCGGGCAATTCAGGCACCTGTTCAGCACTCAAATACTCTAGAGATTCTATCTTGGCATCAGGGGGAAGCGGCAATAACGCATTCAGGAAACTTTTCAGCAAATGCGGGCAACTTCCAAAGATTTTTTTAAAAACAATATCGCTTTTTGGATCGAGATAACGAGACATGGATTGTTCCTCTTAATTATTATATTTAACCTGCATATTAACTAACCTTGTTAATATTTATTTCTCCTAAATCCTAACATAAATCATTCAGAATAATCAAAACATTTTTTAGCTTATGCAATCCTCCTGTATATGGTAGAATCAAAAAAATTAACTATCTATCTGTGGAGAATAATGCATGATTTCCTCTCAAGGTAAAGAACCTGCTGCTATTTATCGAAAAGACTATAAAGCGCCTCAATTTGAACTTGATACCGTTAACCTTCACTTTGACATTCGAAGCGAAGAAGAAGTCATCGTTGATAACGAAATTCAGATTAAACGAACCGGCACACCAGATGCTCCTCTTTTCTTAAACGGCGAAGACATGGAACTATTATCTATTCACCTTGATGAGAAACTGCTTACCCCTAACGACTATCAATTAGACAAAGAATCATTAACCATACCTTCTGTCCCCAACCGCTTTACACTGAGAACTTCTGTCCGCATTAATCCTAAAAACAATACTCAGCTTTCAGGACTCTATTTTGCTGATGGATTATTTTGCACACAGTGCGAATCCCATGGTTTTCGGCGAATCACTTATTTTATTGACCGGCCGGACACATTAGCCAGTTATCGAGTGAGCATTACAGCCGACAGTGAAAAATATCCTGTTCTGCTCTCCAACGGCAACCGAATAGCACAAGGGCAACATCCTGATAAAGGCACCCACTTTGTCGAATGGGAAGACCCTTTCAAAAAGCCGTGCTATCTCTTTGCGCTTGTTGCTGGCAATTTATCCTGTATTTCTGATTATTATGTCACTCAATCCGGACGGAGAGTAGCACTTCGCATGTACAGCGATCATGATAATCAGGACAAATGTGAACACGCCATGACTTCGGTGAAAAACGCCATGCGCTGGGACGAAGAACAATTTGGCCGTGAGTATGATCTGGATATTTACATGATCGTTGCTGTCCGCAGTTTTAATATGGGCGCCATGGAAAACAAAGGCTTAAATATCTTTAACGCCAAATATGTTCTAGCCCGTCCAGAAAATGCCGCGGATAGTGATTTTATCGGCATTGAGCGTGTTATCGGCCACGAGTATTTTCATAACTGGACAGGCAATCGTGTTACCTGCCGGGACTGGTTCCAATTAAGCCTCAAAGAAGGTTTAACCGTTTTCCGCGATGCTGAGTTTTCGCGCGATATGCAAAACAGCGACGTCTGCAGAATCCAGGATGTTAAAACCCTTCGTAGTTCTCAATTCATCGAAGATGCCAGCCCTATGGCTCATCCAGTCCGCCCTGAATCTTATATTGAAGTCAACAATTTCTATACAGCGACTATTTACAACAAGGGCGCTGAAGTTATCCGCATGCAGCGTACACTATTAGGCCATACAGGCTTCCGTAAAGGAATGGATCTTTATTTTGAACGGCACGACGGCCAGGCAGTAACCATTGATGACTTCGTCAAAGCCATGGAAGATGCTAATCATGCAGATCTCACCCAGTTTAAACGCTGGTACAGCCAATCAGGTACCCCTGAGGTTACAGCAGAAACCCGTTATGATGCAGAACATAAACAATTTATTCTAACCCTCTCGCAACACTGTCCTCCTACACCTGGACAAAAGCAAAAGCTGCCGTTTCATATTCCCATTTCAGCAGCTCTTTGGGATGCCAAGGGCAATCTGATACCGGATTCCTGTAGACTCATTGAACTGAAAGAGCCTCAACAAACGTTTGTTTTTGAGCATGTACCTGCTGAACCAGTTATCTCACTGCTGAGAGATTTTTCTGCTCCCATTAAACTGCATATTGACTATTCTGATGAACAACTACAATTGCTCATGCGATCTGAACATGACGGATTTTCCCGTTGGGAAGCCGGCCAAAGGATAGCAAACAAATATTTGACCCAGCTTGCTCAACAGTATCAAGAAGGAAAAGCATTAAACCTTCCGGAAACCATTATACAAACTTATGAAGCTATCCTTGAAGATCCTAAGCTTGAGCTTTCTCTAAAAGCAGAACTCATGATTCTTCCCAATTTTAACGAAGCAAGTCAGATTTTTAGCTGTATTGATGTGGACGCTATTGAATCAGCCCGCAATTATTTCTACCAAACTGTGGGGAAAACGTTATACAAACACTTCCTTTCACTTTACGAGACACTTCACGCCAAGGGTGTTTCAGATATGAGTCCTGAAGCCTATGCTGAACGCAAGATGAAAAACGTCTGCCTGGGTTACCTGATTTACTCGGAAAACCCAGATGCTGTAGAATTTGCCTACAAGCAATTTATGCATGCTCAAAATATGACCGATGAAATAGGCGCTTTATCCTGTCTGGTACATGTTGAAGATCCGAGAAACAAACAGGCGGTCGAAACATTTTACCAAAAATGGCAGCATGACGATCTGGTCATGGATAAATGGTTTGCTGTTCAAGCCTCCTCTCGGCTGCCCTATGCATTCGAAACAGTTAAAACATTGCTTTCTCACCCTAAACTGGATCGCAACAATCCTAATAAAGTCAAGGCACTGTTAGCTACCTTTGCTATTCACAACCCCAGAAGCTTTCATGCTTTAAGCGGCAAACCTTACGAACTGTTCACACAACTGATTTTGGAATTTGATCGTAAAAACCCTTACCTCTCCGCCAATCTTGTACGTTCTATGATATCCTGGAAACACTATGATGAAAAACGCAGCGAACTCATGAAAAAATCACTGGAACATATACTGGCCGCCAAACCTATTTCGCGTGATCTTTATGAGGTGGTGAGCAAGAGCTTGGAGTAAACGAAAGCAGCATTTCCAAAGGTCACGAGTATAGATTTCCCAGTAGACTATTGGGTATGATCGTAACGTAACCGTTATGTATAGCCATTTCAATCAGTTGAGATTTGGTGCGGCAACGCAATTTGTTTTTTATGCGGCCAATATACGTTTCAACTGTTTTGTGAGAAAGTTGTAAATTTGCGGCAATTTCTTTCGTGGTTTGTCCACGAATAAGAAAAAATAAACACTGCGATTCTCTGATACTGAGATCATCACGATAAGAATACTGACTAATAAGATAGCTACCATGTGACGAATGATGATGCCCTATTATCTTGCTGTCTTGTTGAGCAAGTAAATGGGCCATCGTAAAAATAGTCTTCGTCGTCAATGCAATAGAATGTCCTATTATTCCCGCGAGCTTTTTATCCTGCCCAAATAACTCAGCTTTTTCAGTTAGTAAAATACGGCGTTCGCCGTCTGGATAAGTATGAATATTTAACGTTGTGATTTTGTTACCTAGCAAACTTTGCTTATCTTGCGCAATAAAATCATCCGCATTGCTGCTCAACTCACAAGATAACTCATAATCGGTTAATCCTGTCATATCTAAGCCATGTTTATAACCTAAAATACGCGCGAAAGCATGATTAGCTCCTAAAAAAACGGAATGAACATCTTTCCAAAAGATATACCCTGGAAAATGTAATAGCAGCTGTTCAACTTTAGGATTAATTTCCATAAGACAATTTTAACACAGAGTTTAATTTTGAGTCGCTACACGACAAAATTTTTCTATACCCTTCACCCCTGAGGAATCCCCTGAATTTTTTCGTCCTTCCCCTCTCTCACTTCGCCTACGGAGAGGAGAAAATAGCACAATGTCCGTATTTTTTCCGACTTTCTTAAACTTTTTAACTCAAGTATCATATTTGACAATTTATAACAATCAGGAGAAATATTATGCCAGTTATCTACGATAATGTCAGCAATTCGACAACTAGCAATACGCGAAGACACTGGGCAATATCTGTTACAGATATCATCATCAGCGGCATAGAAGCCTCTACAGGCGCTGCTTGTCTCGTCGTTACAAGAGGTGTCGGAGCACACTTGGGATGCAGTTTGGTGTTTGCGCACGGCATAGATAGCATATACAGCAATGTGCGCGATCTACTGCTTGGATACAATGGCAACACCCTTACCCATCAAGTCTTCACGCCCGTTTTAGGAGAAATGGGCGCTGATATAGCTGATATCCTATGCGGACGAGGGCTTCTTATGCGAGGACAGGATGCTTTAGTCCAATATGCAGGAGCACTGGTTGACGCACATGATACAATGGATGTCGCCAGTCAACTTTGGCGAGAAATTTCTACGCGTTATGCTACAGACATACGACGCTTCTGTTTCGAAAACCCCTCCCGTCACTTACACGCAGCCCCACTCCACTTAGCAGCATTAATACCAGGCTCCGAACGAACAACCGTTCCTCCCCCTACCCTGCCTGCTCCAGCCACACATACTACCCAACAAACCCTACCAACTATTCCTCCAGCATCGCTACAACCCATTGCCCCACTGCCAACAACTATACATGAAGCATTCCGAGCACAGCAACCCGTTCCTCTCTCTCAACTCTTTTCTACATTGCCTCAACAAACCACGGCAGCCCCACGCCCTAGGCCTTTAGGCCCAGTTGATCTCGCTTTAACCGGCGGAGGACTCACACTGACTGTAACAGGCCCATGGGCACTCGTTGTGGTAGGAGGCTTCTTTGCTATTCGAGCTTTGCTCGATTCCCGCGAAACCCATGTTCAGGAACACATCGGCTGTATTATCGCAAATTTTGCAGAACACAATTATAAAGTGTATGGATTTAAAAGCCATAACGGTTCTGACGTCTGGCAGAATGACAGTGGACCTGGTTGGTTTGGATGTGTTAGTCTACGTGACGTATCCACACCAGGCACATTAGTCTCGATACAATTAATACCTAACCAAAGGTATCTTATACAAGCAACTGGCCATGCAAACCCTGGTGTTACTGCCTATTTGTATGTTGGTTCGGGCGATAAGAATCTTGTGTGGAATGATATACCGTTACCTGACTGTTCTCACCATGGTACTATTGCGGTTGAATTTACAACGCCGACAACATCATCACCAACATATGACGCAAGAGTCGGTGTGCTATTCTCGGGCCCCAAAGAAAGATACATATTCCGTTTAGATGACTTTGTTGTCATTCCAATTGATTATCCTCATGAAACATTCAGAGGTAAACCCGTACAGACAATCAGCACTTCCAGCAGCTTCTTTTCATCACCACGCGTATCAGATACTTCGCCAGATGCAAAACCATCTGCTACACTTCGTTAAGTATCAACGCAGCATTGCTAAAACACATTTTTCGCTTCTTGCTATTTCTTGGCAAGAAGCAAAAAAGGCGGTTTGTTCTGAGCCAACACGACCTTTCAAATTTATGGAATAAAAGTAAAAGCATCTGAAAAAATATGCTGTGGATTTAAACTTTGTTTAAGAAAGCGTTCCTTAGCCGCGAACACCATATCAAAAGGCCCTGCTGCCAACACCTGGTAACCTGACAAATCGGGATAATCTTCAAGGACAGCATCAACAGGCGTTCCTCGTCTATCACTCCAGGTTTTTGAAATTTCCTGAGATAATACTGACGTATAGCGAAAGTTTTCCACATGTACAGCCCAGCTCTTCGGCAGCTCATCCAAATACAAATCACCTAAGGTTTTAGCCCCCCAATACAAATGAATCGCCGGCGGCTCACCTAAAGCCAATAGCTGCTCAATAATCGCTTTAATAGGAGCAAACCCGCTGCCGCCAGCAAGCAAAATAACGGGAAGATCCGGTTTCAAGGAAAGGTAAGTACAATTTCCAAAAGGTGCTCTAACAGTTAATACCCTTTTCTCTTGAAGCACTTTCAATAATTCGTTCACTAATGAATTTTGAGGCGTATGCCCAATATGAAGTTCCAACTGCGAACTTCCCAATGGCGCATTCGCAATGGATAGCGGAATCACTTTCTCAGTTTGCGTTATCACTTCAAGATATTGCCCTGCCAAATAATGCAAAGGCACAGGCAGCTGAAGGAAAACCTGAAGCACCCTGTCAGTTAAAGGCCTTGCTTGAAGAACAGGCAAATGATAGATATCAGCCATTGAGTAACACTTACTCCTGACGTTTCATTGCTTCAAAAAATTCCTGATTGGTTTTATGATCCTTAAGGCGCTCAAGTAAAAATTCAATGGCAGCCAGTTCGTCCATTGAATGGAGCAATTTGCGCAAAATCCAGATTTTTTGCAGCTCATCGGGTTGAACCAATAATTCTTCGCGCCGTGTACCCGAGCGATTGATATTGATAGCCGGATAAACACGTTTCTCAGCTACAGGTCTGCTCAAATGAATTTCCATATTACCGGTACCTTTAAATTCCTCATAAATGACTTCATCCATTTTGGAACCTGTGTCTATCAAAGCTGTGGCAATAATTGTCAAGCTGCCGCCTTCTTCAATATTACGGGCAGCACCAAAGAAACGCTTGGGTCTTTGCAACGCCTGTGCGTCTACCCCGCCTGTCAGCACCTTTCCTGAAGAAGGCACCACGGTATTATAGGCTCGTGCTAGGCGTGTCATGGAATCCAGCAGGATAACAACATCCCGTTTATGTTCAACGAGACGTTTAGCCTTTTCAATCACCATTTCAGCTACCTGAATATGCCGTGTTGCCGGCTCGTCAAAAGTACTGGCAATCACCTCGCCTTTTACGGATCGTTCCATATCCGTCACTTCCTCAGGACGTTCGTCAATCAACAAAACAATTAAATAGCAATCTGGATAGTTCTTCTCAATGGAATGAGCAATGTTCTGCAGCATCAGTGTTTTACCGGCTTTTGGAGGCGACACAATCAAGCCGCGCTGTCCCCGGCCAAAAGGCGCAATTAAATCAATGACTCTTGCTGTCAGATCTTCTGTACTGCCATTGCCCTGTTCCAGACGAAGCCTTTGCTCAGGAAAGAGCGGCGTGAGGTTTTCAAACAGGATTTTCGTCTTTGTCGCTTCAGGCACGTCAAAATTAATAGCGTCCACTTTAAGTAAGGCAAAGTAGCGCTCGCCTTCTTTGGGAGGACGAATTTTACCGGAAATTGTATCGCCTGTTCTTAATCCAAAACGGCGTACCTGATTTGGAGAAACATAAATATCATCTGGGCCTGCCATATAAGAACCTTCCGATGATCGTAAAAAGCCAAAGCCGTCAGGCAGTACTTCCAAAACCCCGTCTCCGTAAATATCATCTCCCTTTTTAGCCAATCTTTTAAGAATTTCAAAGATCAACTCTTGCTTGCGCATGCGGGCAATAGCAAAATCTTCTACCCCCAGTTCCTTAGCAATTTGAACAAGCTCCGAGATAGGAAGGGTCTTTAATTCAGTTAATTTCATATAGTCTTAGTCTCTCTCAATAAAACAAACAGGAATTGCCGTGTAACAGCAGTTTACCGTTATCTTAAATTCATTAATCGGCAATACAATACAGGTATTGGCTTACACAGCCCAGGTAAGCCCAAATAGGACGCAGCAGGATTCATGCTTACGAACGAAGGAGGCATCCTAACACAAGCAACCCCTGATGTCTAGTCAAATATCAAAAAAATTTATTACACGCTGCTTTCAATAAATGCAATTAGCTGGGATTTTGAAAGAAGCCCTACTTTCGTTACTTCAGGGTTACCATTTTTGAATAAAATTAACGTAGGAATGCTCATTACATTATAATGACCAGCGGTCTGAGGACTATCATCAACATTCAGCTTAACAATCTTTACTTTATCGCCATGACTTTGAGATACTTCTTCCAAAATAGGCCCTAATGCCCGGCAAGGGCCGCACCATTCAGCCCAGAAATCCACCAGGACAGGGATACTGGCTTTAAGCACTTCCTGTTCAAAATCTGCATCGCTTACTTGACTAATATGTTGACTCATGAATATTACTCTCTCTGTTTGTTAGTATTGATAGACAATTTTTATTTTAAGGAGGATGCTTTCATATATAGAGCTAAGCTCTGTCATTCTCTTCTGCTTTCGTCATCCCTACCTCTCTCATCATTCGCACCTCCCTTATCAGTTCCGCCTCCCTCGTCATTCCCGCGAAAGCGGGAATCCACTCCACTTTACCCTTCCTGGTAACTGGATTACGAACAACCCACAACTGAAATGACGGTGTAGAGTTTATTAGAAAAAACTGACGGCTTCAGCACACAAAGACGCCTCGCCTTCTCAGAACGCCTATGCATTCTGAACGGTTCTTACAATCAAAACATCGCATTCTGCGCCGTGCATAATGGCATTGGCTGTTGATCCAAGAAGCAGAGCCAATCCATGTTTACCATGGCTTCCTGCAACAATGAGATCAACATTCAGATCCTTGGCTACACGCAGCACTTCATTTTTCGTTGCGCCTGTTTCCAGGTATAAATGGGTTTCCGGTACTTTAAGTTCAGAACCCAATTTTTTCAATTCCTGCTCAGCTTTTTCACGAATAGGCAATTCAATTTCAGTAAACCCGGCAAATCCAGGATAAGCATAAGCTGGAATAGGCTCCACAACGTGAACCAGATAAAGTTCAGCGTGATTTTCATCAGCAATCTTGCGTGCTTTTTTAGCCGCATTGATACCCACAGCATCAAAATCAGTGGCAAATAAAATCTTTTTATACATAATCCAAATCTCCAAAGGTAAAACGGTAAACGCAGAAAACCTGCTTAACCTTTATACTCCACGTATTTCACAGCAGATGAGTATATGTTCAAAGTATTGCACAAAATTTTCAAACCCTCAAGTATTGAAAAGAAAGCCTCTGCGCAATATACTGGAATAATGGCAACATCAACCATTTTTGACTCTATTTCAAGTCCTGAATTCATTGCAAAACACTTATCAGGAAGCGCAAGAAGCCTGGCTCTTGGCCAATGGGCAAAGAACCGATTTGTTTGTGCCGTCGTACCAGATTCACTGAGTGCACAGCGTTTACAGGATGAACTTCAATTTTTCCAAAGAGAAATGTCAGATGCTCCTCCTGTTTTACTGTTTCCTGATTGGGAAACCTTGCCTTATGACTGCTTTTCTCCTCACCAAGACATTATTTCAGAGCGATTAAGTACATTGTCAAAACTCAAGGCAATGAAAACAGGATTTGTCATTGTTTCCATGCCTACCCTTTTACATTGGCTTCCTCCTTACGAATTCATTGCCGCTCACAGTTTTGATCTATCGTTAAAGGAAAAACTTGACGTTGAAATGTTTCGCAAGCGGCTTGAACAAGCGGGTTATTTATTTGTGAATAAAGTCATGGAGCATGGTGAATGCGCCATTCGAGGCTCTATCATTGATATTTATCCCATGGGCAGCCGGGAGCCTTTCCGCATTGACTTATTAGACGATGAAATCGACAGTATCCGTCTTTTTGAAGTAGATTCACAGCGTTCAACCCAAAAAATTGACCGTATCCAACTTTTGCCTGCCAGAGAATTCCCTCTCGACGAAAAAAATATTGCTCAGTTCCGGCAGGCCTGGCGAAACCGATTTGCTGGTAATCCCAGCCAATGCCCTGTGTATAACGCCGTTAGCGACGGCATGACACCAGCAGGTATTGAATATTATCTACCGCTCTTTTTTGAAAACAGCGCCTCATTACTCGATTATCTTCCCCCAAAAGCCTCAACCCTGCTCATGGACACTGAAGAAACCTTGCAGTCCGCCCAAGACAAATTCCTGAATGAAACCAAACTTCGATACGAACAGCGAAGACATGATATCACCCGCCCTTTGCTTGCACCGGAATCATTATTATTAACGCCGGAAACGCTTAAGGAAAAACTCAATGCTTTTGAAGTCATTGCTTTGCCTTTTTCGGACGAAGGTAATCCCGAGGACAGAGCCTGCCCCGTACTTGATACGGGGATGCCCGCTTCTGAGCGAAATGCCAAACGTTTTGAAAGCATTGCATCGTATCTCAAACAACAGCAGCATATCTTGTTCTGCACGCAAACAATTGGCCGACGTGAATTGCTCAATGAACAATTGAGAGCTTCAGGCATCCACGCCAAATATTACCCCAGTTGGAAAGCCTTCATTGAAAGCTGGAATGAAGATCATCACATTGGCATTACACAAGGCCTGCTGGATTCAGGCTTTATCCTTCACACACCGCCCCTTTCTGTGGTCACTGAACATGAACTTTGGGGCGAAACAGCCGTACAGCAGAGAAAAACTGGCCGCCGCACGTTGGATACAGAAACAATTGTGCGAGATCTTTCTGAACTCCATATTGGCTCGCCTGTTGTCCATATTGAACACGGCATCGGCAGATATCTTGGATTGAAAAACATTGAATACGACGGCCAAACGAATGAATTTCTCACACTGGAATATGCCGGCGGCGATAAAATCTATGTGCCGGTAACCAGCCTTGAAAAGATTAGCCGCTATACCGGTGCGGATACTGAACATGTGCCTTTGCACCGCTTAGGCAGTGACAAATGGCAGAAAGAAAAGAAAAAAGCAGAAGAAAAAATCTGTGATGCCGCCGTGGAATTACTCGAAATTTACGCACAGCGCGAAGCCCGAGAAAGACAGTCTTATGCTGCCCCTGACAAAGAATACCAACAGTTTGCCAGCGCCTTTCCTTTTGAAGAAACACCTGATCAAACTCAAGCTATCGAATGTATTATACGGGATCTTCAATCTCCTAGACCCATGGATAGGCTCATTTGTGGCGACGTAGGCTTTGGAAAAACGGAAGTAGCGATGCGGGCTTGTTTTCTGGCTGTGCAGAATCATAAACAAGTGTGTGTGCTGGCGCCGACAACACTACTTGCTGCCCAACATTATGAAAACTTTTGTGATCGCTTTGCCGAATTCGGCGCTAACATTGAGCTGCTTTCCCGCTTCCGAACGACAAAAGAAGCCCAAAAAGTACTGGACGGCTTGAAAAACGGACAGATAGATATTGTTATTGGGACACATAAGCTCTTCCAGAAAACCGTCCAATTTGCCCGCCTTGGACTGCTTGTCATTGACGAAGAACACCGCTTCGGCGTCAAACAAAAAGAATTTATTAAATCACTTCGCCATGAAGTAGACATCCTGTCATTAACAGCAACCCCCATACCGCGGACACTCAACATGTCGCTGTCAGGGCTGCGTGATATTTCCGTTATTGCTACTCCGCCGCTGAAACGATTAGCCATTAAAACTTTTTGCCTTGAGAAAGATCTCAATACCATTCGAGAAGCCATATTGCGGGAAATTATGCGCGGAGGACAGGTTTTCTACCTGCATAATCAGGTAAAATCCATGGAAAATTCGCTTCATGAACTCAAAAAACTTATCCCCGAAGCTTCCATCCAAATTGCACACGGCCAAATGCCGGAGCGTCAGCTTGAAAAAATCATGTCGGATTTCTATCATCATCGTTTTCAAGTGTTACTCTGCTCAACGATTATCGAAACCGGTATTGATATCCCAACAGCCAACACCATTATCATCGAGCGAGCCGATACTTTTGGTCTCGCTCAACTTCATCAGCTTCGCGGACGTGTCGGGCGATCCCATCATCAGGCTTATGCTTATCTGCTCACACCGCCTCAAAACACGATAACAGCAGATGTTGTCAAACGTCTTGATGCCATTATGTCCATTGAAGATTTAGGTGCTGGATTTACTCTGGCGACCCATGACCTTGAAATCCGCGGCGCCGGCGAACTCTTAGGCGAAGAACAAAGCGGCAACATGAATGCTATTGGATTCAGCCTTTATATGGAACTACTTGAAAGAGCCGTAAAAGATTTAAAATCTGGTAAAACACCAGAATTATCCAAAGACCCCGACTCCAAACCGGAAATTGATCTCAAAATCAGCACCATTATTCCAGAAAATTATATGGCAGACGTCCATACACGTTTAATTTTTTATAAACGTATCGCCCATGCAGCAACCGAAGCCGAATTAGATGACCTGCAAGTGGAAATGATCGATCGCTTTGGTCTGCTGCCAGAACCAGTTAAAAATCTTTTTCGCATTACAGCATTAAAACAAACAGCACAAAAACTGGGAATCAAAAAAATTACAGCAAGCAAAGAGTGGGGGAAAATTGATTTTGAAGCTCATCCGAATGTTGATCCAGGCATCATTATTCAAATGATCCAGGTTCAACCAAAAACCTACCGTCTTGAGGGACCTTCACGATTGAAATTTGCTTTCCCTGAAGCTGATGATCGGATCCTTATCACTTCCCAGGTGTTAGCAAAACTGCATAAATTGCCAGGTGCCTAGCTCCTCCAGATTCATAGGCATTTGACTACTGATAAGAAATCATTATACTTAAAGCATTCAATTTAACAAGCTTAACCGATGGAGAGTATCATGCCGCATCTTCAACAATTTCGATTTCTTGCTCAACGTTTTAACGACTATATTCAAAAAGATATTGATATTATCCAAAATCACTCAAATGAAACTATTACGCCGCGCACAAAAGCGGTTTGGGTGCCGCAATGGCGCTGCTAATACCGCCGATATACCTACTTTTTTCTTCATATCTCTTAAATTTCACTCTCAACTTCATTGTTTCGTCATTGGAAAATCCTCTGACCGAGGAATGGCATCATTTCAGCCAAACGATATGCACAACATTCACCTTTATCTTGCTGAAATTTTTCCTACTAGGGATAACTCCAGGATTTTACGAAGCACTTCGGCGAATGCCGCTTGAACAGCAAGCACAAGAACCTGATGGCACAAACTTCACCCCAGTAACAAGAATCGGAATATTTGGTTCTCGAATTGCAGAAAACCAAATAGCACATCATAACCTATTTACTGCACCTCCTGGTCATATGCCCCAGGAAGAATCACCGCACCGCAGTTAATTAAGAAATTTTTGGTATTCCGCTTTTAACTCAACAGAAAATATTTTACAGCAGGACCTTTTCCAACTCTTTGTATTTTTCCTGCCTTTATGAGCTGTGCCAGTTTTCGTGTAGCAGTATTGCGGGAAACACCAAGATAGGTTTCAATTTCCGACAATCGGGCTTCCCGGTGCATTTTAAAAAATGTAAGTAATTTATCCCTGTCAGATAATGAAGCTTTTACAGCAGGCAAGAAAGGAAAAATCACTTTAACACTGTCAGCACCTTCTATAAACTCAGGTTCTTTAATACCCATTTTTTGGCAGCTCTCCAAAATAAGCCGAATCCCTGTACCTAATTTCTCGATAACCCCAAGACGTCTGGCTATTCTTGCAAGATTCGGGTTACGTAAATAAGTCGTTCCATCCCCTAAATGGGTCACATCTATCAGCCCAGGAAAATTTCCAGGACTGAATATTTCTAGCCGATTGTCATAAAGCGCTATTTTCACAGCACCAGGAATCCAATATTTTCTATGAATAAGTGCATTTGTAATTGCTTCTCGCAGTGCTTCAGGAGGAACCATCATTTTTCCTTTCAGCTTTGTACCTGAAAGCGCATAATTTCGTATCAGCCACGATTTAACGAGCTGAAAACTAGTTTCAATCTGTTTTTCCAGATAACCATGTATCGTTTCACTTTGAATGATATCCCGCCCGCTGATGCCGCTAAAACGCGTACACTGAACAATGGCTTCAGGAATATGCGCCTCAGGATTTTCACAAAAAAGCAGCACTCCTGCCACAGTCGGATAATATTTTTCACTATTTGCAGGCAAACGAATCAATACTTTTTCCGTTATCAATCTCTCAGTATTAACCCTTCCAAAAGCACTTTTAAGTAATGCTTCAGACAAAATTTTTGGATCCGCAGCAATGGTTTCTTCATCAAAAGAGGTACGTTTATTTTCTCGCATTAATTCCTCAACATATTCTTGATTCGCTTTCCGCGTATTGGAACCTGCTCTTAAATAAACACCCTTTGGCAAACCTTCTTTCGTAATAAAAACAGGCTTTTTGATACTTTGAGGAATTTCAATAACCATGATACTTCGCTCGCCGAAATTCCTTTCGTAAATCTCAGCTAACAAATTGGGAGTTGTCATGTCGTACAAACTGTTAGGAAACTCATCATAAACTTTATTACGAATTTCATCATTAATGCCGATAATTTCATGAGTATTATCATCAACTCCAATAATAATTTTCCCGCCAACACCATTAGCAAACGCTGCACAAGTTTTCACCAGCTGACTCAATTGAGGAAGTTTAGATTTGAATTCCAGTGATTTAGATTCTCTTTCAGGGTAATAATATTGCACCAATTGCACCAATTCTATATCAATTGCACCAATTGCACCAATTCTATATCAATTGCACCAATTGTGCAATGTACTCAAGTTACTTCCAGCGCCGGTGTGTCCAGAGCCACTGCTCAGGATGGGCAAGAACAAGTTTTTCTAGCGCCTGGTTGTACAGTAAAGTATTCTGTTCGATTTCATGGCGAGATCCCGATTCTGAAGCATGCCAAGAGATGGGATCGTAAAAAGCCAGTACATGTTTCCCATCCAGCTTTCGGTAAGAAGCTGCCGGAACAACAGGAATGTTAGTATAGCGCGCAATCGTTGCAAGGCTGCGATAGGTTGCCGCTTTTTTACCAAAAAAAGGCACGAGAACGCCATCTTTGGACGCCAAACTTGCATGCTGATCCATCACAAAAACGACTGCATGCTGATTTTCTAAAACAGCACATACTTGAGAAAGCGAATTTTTTTTGGGGATCACATTTAAGCCTGAGCGATAATAACGCTGGAAAATTATTTTTTCCAGCCATTTGGGGCGCAGTGTTTTACGAATAAAATAAAATTTTCCCTGAAACTGTTTAAAGTTTAAAATACCGGCAATCGGTGCAAATTCCCAGTTGCCGAAATGTCCTGTCAGAATTAAAACGCCACCGTGCTTTTTGGCAATTTCAATGACCTTTTCATGACCTACCACTTCAGCTTGAGAGCCAATCGCTTCTTCTGACATAAAACGCATGGCAAGATTCTCGCGAATTGAAGCAGCCAAATGCGAATAGAAGCACTGGGCTAACAAGCGCTTTTCTTCAAAAGATAATGTATCACCAAAAACTTGGCTCATGTTTTCCAGAATAACTTTTTTTCGATAAGGTAAAAAATAATAGAGAAATTTTCCCGCTTTTGTTGGATTTAGTGTTGAAAGGTATTTGTGGATAGACATGTTACACTCAATAAACTTCAAAATACTCTAACGCTATTGCAAAGATGGTTTTCGTCATTGCGAGGAGTGCAACGACGAAGCAATCCAGAATGAAGCTTGAACAAAAACTGCTGAACTGGATTGCCGCGACCTGCTTCGCTACGCTTGCAGGTCTCGCAATGACGACGAGGTAAATAACGCATTTCGAGAAAACTCCAATAGACATATATCAACCATGAGCCGCTTTCAAAAACAAACTGGTATCCATCCCGCCAAAACCGCGGGCAACAACCAATCCAATGGAAGATAACGTTTTCTGCGGTAGACTCGATACTGAAATACCCTGACACTCATCCGCTAAATCCGTTAACGTCGGGATGCCAGGCACTTTTTGATGGTTCAATGCCAATATTGTTAGTACAGTATCTATAACACCAGCAGCACACAACGTATGCGACACCGACCACTTAAACCCTGTTACCGGCGTATGATAACGGCCAAATAACGCACTTAAAGCCTGCGCTTCACTGTGATCCGACTGCATATTACCATTGGCATGGGCCGTAATCATGCCGATATCGCCAGCCTTCAACTGTAACCGCTCTAATCCCGACTGAATGAGGTGCTCTAAACTTTTGCCTGAAGGCTCCAAACCAAAAATACCGCACGCCTCTGAACGCTGCTGCCCGCCTAAAATTTCTGCATACACCCTAGCGTTCCTTTCTTTCACAGCCGCCTCACTTTCCAAAACCAGCGCAGCTGCACCCTCCCCTAACACCGTTCCATCTCGTTTCATATCGAAAGAACGGATCATACCTGTTGGGCTAATCACGCCCAATGCCTCATAATAAGCCTGGCCCTGTGGTTCAAAACCCACATCATAAGCAGCAGCTACTGCCCGTTCCGTTTGGCCTGTTGCTATCGCCCAGTAAGCTTCAATTACCGCCTGCAGACCGCTGGCAGCGTGGTTGACAATATTCTGATTCGGCCCTTTAAAACCATGTTGAATACCAGCGTAAGCCAGCACATTATTGGGCAAAATCTTTAAAAGCCACATGGGATGAACCGTTTCAAACAACTTCTCGGCAAACGCTGGCATCTTACCTTTTGATGCCGCCATCAATGGCATAAAATCATACTGTTGAAAGAATTTATTACCCGACGAACCAATATAAAGTCCCATATTTTCATTAAAAACGGCTTGAGCTTCCGGCTCGAGGCTATCCCGATAAGTGACACATTGGCTGTGATCAATGGCCTGAAAAACAGCATTCAATCCAATCACATCCTGCCTTGATATTAATTTTAACCATTTTGGATCAGGCACCATTTTCCTTGGCTGATAATCTTTCAACTCTCCGCCAGTAAAAACATCAGATTGAGACCACGCATTAACAGGCCGGATACCGCTTTCACCATTGTTTACTGCCTGCCATACTTCATCAGGATTCATACCGGCTGCGCTCACTAATCCCATGCCGGTAACATAAACTTTTTTCAACATTTCCCCTTCTCCATATCAGGGTGCTTCAAAAGCAAACAGCTATTAGAACCTCCAAATCCAAAGGAATTGGACAAAGCAGCTCGAATGAATTTATGGCGAGTTCCCTCACGGACGTAATCTAAATCGCATTCCGGATCAGGTGTTGCCAAATTCGCTGTCATGGGTATTTTTCCTTCGTGAATACATAAAGCTGTAATTGCCCCTTCAAGAGCACCGGCAGCCGCAATCAAATGCCCGCTCATACTTTTCGTCGAACTGACAGGGATCGTTTTGGCCCGCTCGCCGAAAACAGCTTTGATCGCATTGGTTTCACTTAAGTCATTCATTTTCGTCGAAGTACCATGAGCATTGATATAATCCACATCGCCCGGGCCAATACCTGCATCTTTCAATGCCCATTGAATGGCCTGAATAGCACCGTCGCCCGAAGGATGCGAATCTGTAATACGATAAGAACTTAAAGAATTACCCTCACCGGCCAGCTCAGCATAAATTTTAGCACCTCGCTGCCTGGCTTTTTCCAGATCCTCGAGAATCATGAAGGCCGCACCTTCGCCCAGCACAAAACCGCTGCGCGTGTAATCAAACGGACGGCTTGCCGTTTCAGGGGTGTCGTTATACGGCGACAACGTGCCCAAAAGACAAAAACTGGATACTCCCACAGGGTTAATCATCGAATCAAACCCGCCGGCCAGTACATAATCTGCTTCACCGCGGCGGATCCATTCCAACCCAAGCCCTAACGCCTGACCGCCTGACGCGCAGGCAGTATGTACTGACGTTGCACTGCCTTTAATTTGGAACTGTTCCAGCAATAACGCTAATCCGCTATTAGGCAGCGTCTTTCCCAAATCGGTCACACGATAAAAATCAGGTTTATTGGAAAATTGAATGGTGCCATCCTCATTATCGGCAAAAGTCTTTTGGAACTTCAACCAATAATCAAATTCGGACGTCATCATTCCGCTGCCAACAACTGCTCCCCACCGCTCAGCATCAGCCGCTTTAGGAAAAATACCTGCATCTTCAAAAGCTTCTTGTGCAGCATTTAATGCGTATTGAATAAAAGGCACACTGTATTTTAAAAGCTTTTTATGAATCTTTGGAGAAATTGAAAAGTCTTTCACTTCAGCAGCAATATGGCATGGAAATTTTGAAGCATCAAAATGCGTAATATTGCTGATACCACTTTTTCCCGCCAGCAAATTGCCCCAGAAAGTTTCCCTGTCATTGCCTAAAGGCGAAACAATACCAATTCCCGTAATTGCCGCACGCTTACTTTTCACAGCTCCTCCTCTGCAGGCTGTTTAACAAATACAGCTTCCGCAACACATACTTTTTTATTTTCCGATTCTGAATGGTAGCTAAGGATGACTTTATCTTCTGTTTTTTCTTTCAAACGCAAACGTATTGATACAATATCACCTGGCTGTACAAAGGCATTCATTTTGACCTTTTGTACTGCGGCAGGTTTAAAATACTGTCCATCAGGAAAAGAATGAGACAAAAATTGTGATCCCAAAGATAATTTGGCCTGAAGTAAAATGGTTAAAGGCAGAACAGGCTTTCTTGGAAAATGATCAGCAAAATAAGGCGCACTCAAACTAACCGCTTTTTCTGCAACAACTTCTTCTGCCGGATGCCAAGATACGATGCGGTCAAAAGAGGCCACTCCTTCCAACTGTGAAAAACCATCCTCACTGTGAGGAACATTCTCTTCCTTTCCGTCATTGCTTCGTCGCTGCGCTTCTCGCAATGACGGAAAGGAAGAAGAGGAGAGAGGTTCTTTCAATGACGCATAAGAACCTGGCCGATAAATACGATCAAACTGCATTTTAACCGCTTTTTTGGAGATAAAATCTTCCATTGGCAGCATAGGCCCCAAAGCGCTTTCAATGGTAAATACAGGATTGCCATTAACTAAAGCTGTACTATGGTATTCCACCGCAGCATCGTCCAACGCGTCAATATAGGTATTCAGCAAAATGGTATCACCCGCATAAGCATCTGCATGAATATGCACTGCAGAAACAATCCCAGCAACCGGGCGCTTTGTAAAACCATTAGCCTGCATAGCGCACCACGCACCTAATTGTCCCAACGTCTCGCCAATAATAGCAGGCATCAAAGCTGCTCCTACGGGCGTGCAATATAAATAACTATCTGAACGTGTTACCTGCTTGATTCCCTGGATAAAACGCCCTTCTTCCATGTGTAAAATTCTGTCAACAAATAAGAAACTCATATCAGTTTCCTATGCCGCCTCCGCTGCTTTGGCATTCACAATCAGTTTGCAGAAGGTTTCTACAGTAAAAAGCATAGGAATTTCATTAACTTTCAAAGGCTTGTCAAATGCTTCAGCTGGGATCTCGCTCAAATAAGCTTTCAAAGCTTGCATGCCTTTCTCAGTTACCTGGCCGCCTTGCTCAAACTCACCTTCTGCCAGATCACCGCGAGCATTTTTTTCAAGCTGCCCGCGAGGAATCTTAATCTTGAATTCCCGCTCCAATTGAAAGATAAAGTCAAGAAAATCAATGGACTCAGCCCCAAGATCGCCAATTAAACGGCTATTTAATTGAATACCATCTTCATCAATGGCTAAAACATCCGCAACAATCGCGCGCACCTTTGGGAAAACCTGATCAACCGTCATTTGCATATATTCACTTACTCTTAAAGAATTGGTTAAACTACAATAAATTTTCGATTTTATCATATTATTTAATGGATTACCATTAGAAAAACATGCCCGCACGGATAATATAATCGCTCCTTGCAACTAGCCAGTTTTTACTTTATTAATTTGCAAATTCCACATGCCATGTTGAATTTGTTATGAATACCTTATTCCCCTTCTTGAACGTCCACATTTTATTGAAGCTATTACCAACAATTTCACGTGCATCCAGTGTGTGCTTTATTGGGCCCCAGGCAATGGCAATGCGGCAAAACAACCTTGGCTAAACTAACTTTTGGATCTCGAACCTGCCAACCCATCAATCGCTTCATTGGCCAGTTTATCGGCCATTTCATTTTCCCGATGGCCTGAATGTCCTTTTACCCAATGCCAGGTAATTTCATGATATTTGGCCAATACATCCAGCATTTCCCAAAGCTCAACGTTTTTTACCGGTTTTTTGTCGCTGGTTTTCCATCCATTTTTTTTCCATTGGTTAAGCCAGCGGGTGATGCCGTTTTTAACATATACTGAATCTGTGTAGAGTTCTATCACACAAGGGTATTTTAATGCTTCCAATGCTTTAATTGCCGCGGTCAATTCCATGCGGTTATTGGTTGTATGCGATTCTCCTCCTTTAAGCAGCTTTTCTGTCGTCTGATAACGCAATACAGCACCCCATCCGCCTGGGCCCGGGTTCCCTCGACATGCGCCGTCAGTAAAAACTTCAACTTTTTTCTTGTGAATTGTCATGCTCAATCCTGAGAAGCTCGGAGCCGTTTCTCGGCCTTGCCAATAGCCAACAAAACCGCTTCCCGGGCAGAAGAATCTTCAGGAAGATAAGGCAATAATTGCTGCCAATAATGAATGGCTTCTTCATCATGATGATGAATGTAAGCATCCATCGCCAGAAAATCCAATAATAAGGGATGTTTTGGCCAATGCGTTTCAAGCCGATCAATCAAAGCATTAATTTCAGCATTGCGTGTTTGGTTGTTCAGTAAGTATAACACCTGCATATACTCAAAAACATAATCAAATTTCTCAGAATTCAGTTGATACGCCTTTTGAAAAGCTGCTTCTGCTTTGGGATTATTATTTTGCGAACGATAGAGCCTTCCTAACAAATACCAGCCTTTGGCTTTTTCAGGATGCTGTTGTACTGCTTTTTCCATTTTTGCAATAATTTCGTCTTTACTTTTAAATTGAGCGAGCACTTCTTCAACTTGTTTTTCTTTGTCCTGTTTTTCGTAATATTGAGCGAGTAGTGGCATACTTCCCCATTTCCAATAGAGACCAGCGATAATCAAAGGGGAAAAAACAATGATACTTATAAATAAAACTTTATTTTTTCGTAAAGGCCATGCTGCTAAAAATGATATTGCAACAGTGATCACAGCAAACAAACATAAAAGATAAAATACACGATTCATTGCTCACTCACTTCTTAAAAAAATGTCCGGCCCAATCTAATGCTTCATCGAGATAATGCTCTTCAACAGACATTGCATATCGGTTATTGCGACTTGCAGGTTCTCCAATCGCTTTCAATAAAATAAAATAGGGAGTATTGTGAACGGATTTTTTATCTCTTTGCAAGACTTTTTTAAAGGTTTCTTTATCCTGAAATGCCGCTGTACTTAAGGGCAGACCATAGTTTTGCAATACCTGAATAATGCGTTCTAATGCTTCTTGTTGAAGCAGACTGCTAAGTACCGACAAATAACCCTCAACTATCATGCCAATCGCAACCGCTTCTCCATGTCCCATTTGATAATGCTCAAGTACCTCCACTGCATGGCCTATGCTATGACCAAAATTCAAAAGCTCTCTTATTCCTTGCGTTTCCCTTGCATCTTGTTCAACAATATTTTGCTTAATGTTGCGGCTCTCAGTAATCATGTTGTCTAAAAACACAGGGTTATTCTGGATATCCGATAAGCAGCGATTTTCTAATTGGTGGAAAATATCACTTGAGGCAATTAGGGCATGTTTAATGACTTCAGCCATACCATTCTTCCATTCCTTTTCAGGCAAAGTTTTCAAAAAATCACTATCCATCCAAACAGCATGAGGCTCAGAAAAAACGCCTATTAAATTCTTTCCATACGGTGTATTGACTGCTGTTTTGCCGCCAGCAGCTGCATCAACCATCGCTAACAATGTCGTTGGGATATAAATGACATCCACACCTCGGCAATAAGTCGCTGCCAGAAACCCGGCCAGATCCGTTACCACGCCGCCGCCAAATGCCAGGATTACTGTATCCCGTCCGAAATTTTTTTCCAATAATTGATCTTCCAATTGTTGTTTTGTCTCACGGGTTTTATAATTTTCTCCCGCAGGAAATGTCAATATTTCGCAGGTCAAACGACGCTCTTCAAAAAAGTTTTCCCAATAGGTTCTGTATAATGCATGGAGGTTTTCATCCGTGATCAGCACTAAACGTTTGTTTAAATCCAATGTTTTCATTTTACAGTAACTTTCTCCCCACCAAAACCTGCATCACGAGGCCATTACTAACAGCCTATACCCGCCGCCAATTAATGGCCTACGTCCCGCGGCTTGTCCGCGGGATCCATACCATCGAGCAAAGAAGCCTTGGATCCCGCGGACAAGCCGCGGGACGTAGGCTGTGCAGAAAGGCAGGCCATAGACTGCGAAGGCAAGCTAGATCCAGGTAACAGGAGAAAATAGTTACGAACCTTCTTCATAATCTCATCAAAAGTTTCACAGGAAATGGTTTGTTTTGCATCGGATACCGATTGATCAGGATGAGTGTGCACCTCTAGCATGATACCGTCTGCGCCGGCAGCAACAGCAGCATATACCATCGGCGGAACGATTTGTCTTAAACCGGTTCCGTGGCTTGGATCAACGATAACAGGCAAATGGCTTAATTCATGTAAAATTGGCACTGCAGCAATATCTAACGTATTACGGGAATAGGTTTCAAATGTCCGAATGCCTCGTTCACATAAAATGACGTGCGGATTACCGGATTGCAAAATGTATTCTGCCGCCATCAGAAATTCCTGGTAAGTCGCTGCAAACCCGCGTTTCAATAACACAGGTTTCCCCGCTTTTCCTACCTGCTTTAACAAACTGAAATTCTGCATATTGCGCGAACCAATTTGCAGAATATCGGCATACTCAGCCACCAGTTCAATTTCTTTCGTATCCATTACCTCAGAAACACAAAGCAATTGATTGGCTCGCGCAGCAGAGTGCAAATACTTTAATCCTTCTTCACCAAGTCCTTGAAAATCATGCGGCGAGGTTCTCGGTTTGAATGCCCCGCCGCGCAAAATATGCGCACCGCTCTTTGCAACAGCATGAGCAATAGTATGAATCTGCTCCTCAGATTCCACAGAGCACGGCCCTGCAATGACAACAAGTGAACCATCACCGATGACGCAATTTTTTAGTGGTATCGCTAAACGATCGGTCATTTTTTCTTACTCTTTACAAATTTCATTAACCGCTTGCGTTTATATTGCTGTCGGGGTGTCAAACGGTTACGCTTGCCTTCAAACGGATTGTCCCCCGTTTTTAGCTCAATACGAATTGGCGTACCTGACAATTTCAGGGCAATTCGAAAAGTATTAATAAGATAACGCCGGTAACTTTCCGGCAGCACTTCGGTCTGGTTGCCATGGATTACAATTACTGGCGGATTATGCCCGCCAGCATGAGCATAACGCAGTTTGACCCTTCGTCCCCCCACCAGAGGCGGTTCATGAGCACGAACTGCCTCTTCCAGGATGCGGGTCAAAACAGGTGTGGATAATGATTTGGTTGCTGAAGCATAAGCTTTATTCACTGAACCAAATAATGCATTCACACCGGTGCCTCTGAGCGCTGAAAAATAGTGAATGGAAGCAAAATCAGCAAAGCTTAGCCTGCGCTCCAGATTATCGCGTACTTTAGTCTTTTCTTTCCCTGTCAACCTATCCCATTTATTCACACCAATCACTAATGCCTTACCTGCATCAATGATAAACCCCATTAAATGCAAATCCTGATCGGTAATCCCTTCAATTGCATCAATCAGCATAATACAGACTTGAGCAACCTCAATGGTCTGAAGCGTTTTAATCACAGAAAATTTTTCAACTGTTTCTTTGATGCGCCCGCGTCTTCGCACACCCGCTGTATCAATTAAAGTATACTGCTTTCCGCCTTTTTCAAAAGGAATAAAAATGCTGTCCCGCGTAGTTCCAGGACAATCAGCTACAACGACGCGTTCTTCATTTAAAAAACGATTCACTAAAGTGGATTTTCCTACATTAGGACGGCCGACAATGGCAACACGAATGCCAGGAAATAAAGCTGCATCCACAGCGGCCATTTCGGCTGCTTGAGGAAAAGTCTCCAAAACCATTTCTATCAAGGACAATACGCCTCGTCCGTGGGAAGCTGCTATCGGATAAGGGTTGCCTAAGCCCAATTTATGAAAATCAGCACAGGCTAAATCAGGAGCTAATCCATCCGTTTTGTTCACAACAAGGTAAACAGGTTTATGCAAGCGCCTTAACTGCTCGCACATCAATTCATCGCCAGGAAGCAATCCGGACCTGGCATCCACCAGAAATAATAAACAATCTGCTTCTTTTGCTGCCTGCCACGCCTGATGTTCCATATGCCATTGGTGTTCCTCCTCTTTACGGGTTTTCTCAAGGATCCCGCCGGTATCAATAACGATGTACGGCTTATCGCCCAGCTTGCCTTGACCGTATTGGCGGTCGCGAGTTACTCCAGGCTCATCAACAACGATGGCATCTCGTGTCCGTGTCAGCACATTAAACAACGTTGATTTTCCTACATTAGGTCTTCCTATAATCGCAATTGTGGGCAAAGAAGCATATAACATCAGGGGATCCAATAAGCAACAAGTTTTCCAGAAGATGAGAGCACGTATACGTTCTGTCCGTCAACGACAGGCTCGGCATAAATAGCCGATTTACTTGGTCTCGTCCGGTTAATAAAACGTCCGTCGTCTAAAGAGATCCAATGCACCATCCCCTGAAAATCTGCAGTAATGAGTGCTTCTCCAGGCATCACTGCAGGTGCTGTAATACGGTGTCCTTTTAACGCTGTCTGCTTCCATAATACAGTACCTGTCGATTTATCCAGCGCCCACACAACCCCATCGGTATCGGTTACATACAGCGCATTGCCGCTTAAAGCCATATTATTTAAGGTGGAAATTTTCTTCTGCCATAAAAACTGACCGTCTCTTAATGACATGGCAGAAATACTATCCTGGTACGCAGCCACATAAGCAACACCCTCATCAATAACAGGATTGGCATCAATATCCACCATGCGCTCAACGTCGCTCACGCCTTCAGGAATTGCTATCGTTTTCTCCCATAGAAGCTGGCCGGTATCCGCCCTCAGGCCGTCAAGCTTGCCGTCTGAAAAACCGGCAACAACGGTACCAAAAAGCACCTGAGGAGAACTGCCTGAACGCATTGCCATACCGCTGGCTCCATGATCGTAAACCCAAAGCTGTTTACCATCCTGTTCATCAAAGGCATACAATTTGCCGTCAACCGTTTTAACAAAAACCTTGCCTTCAGCAATCGTCGGCGGCGCAAAGATTTCGTTGGACACGGCATGCTTCCACAGTCTTTTTCCCGTATTAACGTCCAGCACGATTACTCTTGCCTGGTTATCGGTAACAGCAAGGTAATCTCCCATTACCACAGGCCCGCTTGTTAACCGAACATTCAGACTATTCTTCCAAACCTTTTTTCCTGTTTTTCGTTCAAAAGCGAATACATGACCTTTGTAATCCGCTGCATACACTTTTTCTTCATCCACCGCAGGCAGAATCTTTAGATAAGTATTTCCGGTACCGCTGCTGCTTTCGTTTTGCCACGGCTGATCCACTTCTAATGTCGGCTTAAAAGCTGCAAGCTCTGAAGGAGGCGGTGTATTATCACGGCCTAATATAATATTATCAATCTTGCTGCAACCGGCAATACATGACAACAATAATACGCAACTTAATCGGAATTTTTTCATTCAACTATCCTGCCAGCTCATTCAGTTTCATTTCCAATAAGGGACTATATAACCCTGCCTTAGGGAAAGCCTCCATTGCTTTCTGGTAATAATCCCGCGCTGTCTTTGGCTGCATCAAGCCCAGGTATAAATCGCCTTTCACTTCTTCTATCAAAGGCAGATAAGCACTGTTATCTACTGTTTTAAGGATAGATAAAGCTTTCTGGTATTCCCCTTCACTTTCCAAAATTCTGGCTGAACGAAGCCTTGCAATCTGTCGGAAAGCGCTGTCTGAGCTTTTCGTCATCACCTGATTTAATTTCTCCAAGGCTCGCGCATTATCGCCATATTCCAAAGCCAGCTTGGCCTGCATCAAAAGAGCCGCCTGTGCGTAAATCGTTTTGGGATAATGCTCAATTAAATCATTAGCCTGCGCATTGACCAAACCGCTATCCTGATTGGCTACACCTAACATTAAACGTTCGTATCGCATGGAAGCCTGACTTTCTGCCTTGATTTCACGATTTATCCAAACGCGGTAACCTAAAACGACCATCAAGACAATTAAAACCACAGAAATAATTAACTTCCCATGGCGCTGAAACCATTTTTTGATATGCTCAATTTGTTCAGTTTCAGTATGATACATATTCACCTCTTTTTGTTTATATGTCCAAGTTCCTTCGAAACGCAATTTTACCCACTGACGTCATTGCGAGCCGCAGGCGAAGCAATGACGGCTGTAGGAGAAAAACTACTGTTCCAAAGATCACGGGTATATTCATTTTGATGTCAACCCGTAATAATAACAGACTTCAGAAAATCGGCCGCAGTTTCAAGACTTACTTCTTCTTGAGGCCGATCTTCTCTTAAAAATTTTATACAGACTGTCTTATTCTTTATTTCAGTTTCGCCAAAAATGACAGCCGCGTTAGCCTCGCTTTTGTCAGCTTTTTTCAGCTGGCTTTTCATACTGCCTCCGCCGCAATGGACGATAATCCGGCATTGCGGCAATTGAGGACGTAATTCCCGCTCAACCCATAATGCACCAAACCGTTCTGCCTCTTCACCTTGCAGCACGACATAAATATCCGCTTCCTTAGGCAAGGCTTTAGCAAAATCAGGATTATTTTCCACCAACATTAACAAACGTTCCATACCTAAACCAAACCCAAAAGCAGGGGTATCATTCCCAGCACCGCCAAGCTGGGAAACCAACGCATCGTAACGCCCGCCGGCACAAATGGTTCCCTGAGCACCTAACTTATCGGTTACCCACTCAAACACCGTATGACTATAATAATCCAGCCCTCTCACCAAACGTGTATTAATTCTATACTGAATACCTGCCTCACCAAGCCGCCGGCACAATTCGTCAAAGCGCTCCCTCGAATTTTTCTGTAAATCATCTATCAATTTTGGCGCCGCTTCAATTAAAGCTTGCATTGACGGGTTTTTGCTATCCAGAATACGCAATGGATTTGTATGCAGACGTCTTTGACTGTCTTCATCGAGATCCGTAATATGGTTCTGAAAATAACCAATCAAGCTTTCGCGATAATTTGAGCGCTCTTCAGCTGTTCCCAGTGTATTGACTTCCAAAGTTACACCAGATACACCCAATACCTCCCATAAACGAGCACCCATCATGAGAATTTCCATTTCAATATCAACGCCCGGCATACCATAAGCCTCAACACCAAGCTGGTAAAACTGACGGTAGCGGCCTTTTTGAGGACGCTCATAACGAAACATGGGGCCGGCATACCAAAGACGCTGTGTCTGATTATACAGGAGATGGTGCTGTAGACATGCCCTCACACATCCCGCCGTTCCTTCCGGCCTCAGGCTAATACTTTCTTCATTTCTGTCCAAAAAAGTATACATTTCCTTTTCAACGATATCTGTCACTTCGCCAATAGCCCGTTTGAATAAAGCTGTATTTTCCATGACAGGAAGACGAATCTCACGATATCCGTAAGCTTGAATGGTCTCCCGAAGCTTCTGCTCCATCAACTGCCAGGCAGCCGTATTGTCCGGCAAAATATCATTCATGCCCCGTATAGACTGGAGAATGGACTGACTCATGAAAATTATTCCCCACCTAATTGAGAAACGTTATTCGGTACAGAGACTGATTTTAATTCATCCAAAGGTGTTGCTGATGCAGGCGAAACATCCAGAGGCTCAGGGGCTTTTTTCACCGATCTTGGTACAGGCTCCGATTCAATTGTATTGGATGAATTATCCTGTTCTATCACTTGCTGATCCTGAGGCTGATGCAAAACACCTGCTACTTTTTCTGTAATATGATTTTTAAAATAACCTGCCGGATCGCTATAATGCCAGATTCCAAACCCTATAAACAACACAATAACGCCCAGCAAGCTTAGCCGTGCTCCGGCAGACCAGCCCTCACGGGGAAGCCTGCTTTTTTGTCCTGACTGAAAAAGATGTTCCGATTTGACTTCGCTGCAGCCAAGGAGATTAAACCGTTCAACAATTTCATCACCTGACAATCCCAGAAATCTGGCATAAGTACGCAAATAACCTTTTGCAAAAACCAGACGGGGAATTTTCTTATAATCATCCTCTTCTATCGCCTCAATGATACTAACACGCAAATGCAGGCGCGCAGCCACTTCCACGCGTGTCAGCCCAGCCGCTTCACGCGCTTTTCTTAAAAGTGATCCAGGGCCTTCCACTGGAATTTTCTCTGCTTCCGAAGGTACCTCAGTTAATGATTCAGTTATATAGCCGCTCATTGTTCAACCACCTAATTAATACATTAGATGCCTATAATATCCTTTTTTATTACAAATTTAAATCCGAAAAGTAAAAATGTTCAAAGTTTATACCCATCGTCTTTCAAAATGGTACTTTGTTGCAGCTTGCTTGGCGTGCTCATGTATTATTTATTTCAATTCCTCTAGTGCCTTTTGAGAACGTATCAATCCTGGATCCTGCATAAGTGCTTTCTCAAAATAATACTTGGCCAACGTTTTATCCGGCTTGGCCAGAGCACAAAAACCTGCGTTCTCATAGGCCAGAGCTGTATTAATATAATCAGGATCATTGGCTGCTCTCTTAAAATACTTTTCTGCGTCCTCATATTGCCCCTGCCGGCATAGAAAAGCACCATAGTCATTTAAAGAGGCTCCTTTCCCATGCGCAAGGAACATTGCCTTCTCGTAATACTTTCGAGCATTCTCTTTATCGCCTGTTATTTCTAAATAATAAGCCATTGCATCATTGGCTGAAGGAGAACCAGGATCCTGTTTCAGCCCTTTAAGCAATTTTTCTTTGGCACGCTGACGATTACCCTGAGACAAATAAGACAGGCCAAGTTGAACGTTATAGGCAGCAGCCTCTGGATTATAAAAGGGATTAGGCACAACAGATTGCGTTTGACAGGCATTTAAAATTAAAGTTAAAAATAACATGCCAATAGCGGTAAAACTTTTCATAGCGAGGTTCCTTAGAAAAAATTCTCATATTAATATAAGCAATAGAATGTATTGAGTCAATAAAAACAGAAACATTTGTTAGGAGTAAATGAAAGTGTACTGTTTTTCCGCTTTTTCCAACCCAAGTGAAATAGATTGGATTTTTCGGGATAAGACCCTGGATTTTTCGGGATAAGCATCTGGATTTTTCGGGATAACTTGAGCTATAATAGAAGAAATACAAGCACTTAGCTAACGAAAATGTTTAAAAGAAAATTAGAACCCATTATTGCTGAATTGTTAAATGAATTTCGAATCGTTTACCTCACTGGACCTCGTCAAGCGGGAAAGACAACGCTAATGAAATCCCTCTCGCCACAATTGGGGCTAGAATACGTTTCATTGGATAATCAGACCATTCTTCAATCAGCGCTCTACGATCCCATTGGTTTTATAAATTCCTATAAGCACAAAAAAATGATCCTCGATGAGTTTCAATACATCCCTGAATTAATTCCTGCCATAAAACAAGCCTCAGATAACCTTCCCACTCATGAGAAAGGAAAATTTCTTTTAACAGGTTCAGCGGATATATTCCGGTCAGCAAAAGTCCAGGAAGCATTGCCTGGACACATGGCCAGGCTAGAACTTTACCCGCTATCGCTATCCGAAAAATTGAATACGAAAAACAATATGATTGACATATTATGCCGTCAGGCTTGGGACATGCACGGTTTAAAACCCATGACGCATCAAAATTTGGCAGACTTAATCTTGCAAGGCGGTTACCCCGAGGTTCAAGATAAAAGTCCCAGAGCCAAACCAATATGGTACCAATCTTATATCGAAGGGCGCCTGTTTAAAGATTTTGAACAATTATACCCAGCAAGAGGCGATTATCGCTCTAAGCTCAAAGCGCTTATACCCTACTTGGCAGGTTTATCAGGCAATCTTGTAAAATATGCCAATATTTCCAACGATATTGGCCAAGAAGACAAACTGATTAAATCCTATATCGAAATACTTGAATTAATGTTTATTATTAAATTAGTCCCCGCCTATTTAAAAAATAAGGCAAAGCGGCAGGCAACGACCATGCCCAAACTTCACATGGTTGATACAGGGCTGGCCTGCAACCTTTTGGGAATAAAAAATGAAGATCAATTAATCAACAGCCCTTATTTCGGAGGGTTCTTGGAAAACTTCATTTTTATGGAGTTACTCAAGCAAAATGGCTGGTCTGATGAACGGGTGGAACTCTTTCATTTTCGAGATAAATATCAGCATGAAGTAGATATTGTATTAGAGCGAAGCAATAACCAGTTAATTGGTATCGAAATCAAAGCATCAGCAACCATTAAACCGCAAGATTTTAACGGCTTGATAAAACTGGCTGAATTTACGCTTTCAAAATTTGAATATGGTGCACTTTTTTATTCAGGAAAAGAAATATTGCCTTTCACACAAAAAGGAATTCCGCTTTATGCACTGCCAATACATTTATTTTTGAAATGATGTTGTGGTCTAATAGAAACGGACATCTATTTATAGCGATACTTATAAGCTTTCTCAAATCAGAGTAATCTGCTCCAATTGATAACGCACCCTGAAAGCGAGCAATAAAAAAGCGCTGCCTATTCCAATACATAACCCTACCCATATCCCAATAGCGCCTATTTTAAAAACAAAACAGAGCAGTAATATGCTGCCTATTCCTAATAACCAATAACAGAGAATTGCACAATATAGAGGGACAATAACATCGCCGATCGCACGTAATGTACTGTTCATTATTGCCAGCCCTGAATCCAGTAATTGAAGGAAACCTGCCAACATTAAGAACCTGATGGAATAAGAAATAACTTCATTGATATGCGTTAAGTCTGAAAGAAACAGTAGACTCAAGGGTTTTCCAAAAAAGAGGAAAACCAATAATAAACAGGAAGCAAGGCTCATACTTAAACAGATGCCTGTTTTGAATATTTTTCTTATTTCGCTAAAATGGCGCGCTCCATATTGATGGCTGATTAAAGTAGTAAGTGCAAAACCTATACCTATAGGAAACATGTAAGCAATAGTCGTTAATTGCAAGGCAATTTGATAGGCAGACAGGCTTGAAGCGCCAAAATAACCAGCAAGAAAACCAGCAGCCATTACCATGCCGACGTCTAAAGCAAGAATAGCTGCATTGGGCAGACCAATTTTAAGGATATCAAACAAATGGCTAAATGAGAGTTTAAAATGTTTATCGGAAAACAGGTTTGTACGAAGGAAATCGGAAAAGTAAATGCAGGCCAATAACCCTATGGCCAGGAACCATTCGATAAACGCGTTGGAGTAGCCAATTAAAACAATTTTGTTGCCAGATTGGTGAATGAAAACAATATAGTAATTAACGAATGCAAATAAAGGAATGGCAGCAAGTACAACATACCAGTTGATTTTAGGACGCTTAAATGCTGTTATGGTTTCTCTTAACAGCAAATAAAATAAAGTGCCTGGGATCCCAAAAGAAGCTGCTCGGGATAATTGTAAGGTGGTATCAGCAATCTCGGCATACTTTGGCATGAATCGCAGTATGATAGGTAAAAACCATGTGCAAAGTATGAAAGGTACTGATGCGAAAATAGCAATATAAACACCCTGGGCAAAATGTTTTTGGACTGATTCATTGGCGCCAGATTTACGCGAGATCACGATGTTTACGGCATTAAATAGCCCCATATTTATCACAATCAGCAGCATGTAAAATGACATGAATAAGCTTCCTGCAGCCAAAGCAGTAACACTGATATGTCCAAGCATGAAAGTATTGGTTACCTGAATGGCTTTTTGTGAAAGGAAAGTTCCAACAATAGGGACAGCCAATAAACAGATGGATTTGAGTGTTTGTATTGGGTTATTCTGCATACTGGTGCCGCCTTTTATGGATTGCCTGGATAATCTGGTTAAGTGATTCTCCTTTCAATAGGTCAAAATGATTGGCTTGCTGGTGGATAATCTCCAGATTGGATATAACATTGGACCACCCATTATCTGGAAACGAATGCACCAATGAAGCATATTGATGCAATTGTTGTGAGTGCGGAATTTCGATCAATATGTTGGCTTTAAATAAAGTAGCATTAAAATCCACCTTTTCTGGATATTGGTAATCCAGTATGGCGTGGTTTTCGATTTCAAAAACCTGTTTTTGTCTCTCGGAAAATTCATGTTGAGTGTGCATAAACAAGTGATTTTTAAGTTCTTCATGACATGCTTTTGCAAGCATTCGGCATTGATCATCGAGCAAAATGGAATCCAGTAAATAAACGTGCTGTATTCTATCTCCTCTCGCAGTTAATTGGCAGGCCATTTCAACGGCTATGATCCCGCCTAAAGACCAGCCGGCCAGTTGATAAGGTCCACGGATATTATTTTGATCGAGTTGATGAATATAATGCTTTGCCATATCTTCAATAGTCGTCAGCCAGTTACCCTGACAGTATAAATTGAAAGAGTCAATGGCATAACAGGGGATATTGACCGATAATTGCCTGATGAGTTCATGATAGACTTCTGCTCCAGCGTGTCCTGGGTGGATAAAAATCAGCGGGTGTTGAGGGTAATCAGCCTCCGATTTAATAAAAATATTTTGTAACTTACTACGTAGTTCTACATCCTGCGTCTTACACAATTCTACATCTCGCGGCTTACATAATTCTACGTCCCGCGGCTTGTCCGCGGGATCCACACTCTGGATGCCGCGAACAAGTCGCGGCACGTCGTCAGCGGGTTGGATGCCGCTAACAAGCTGTGGTACATCAGTAATTAGCGGCTGCTGCAGGCCGCCGGTGTTAAGCAGCAGTTTCGTACAGGAGGGTTGACGCTGAACCATTAATGCAACGCCTTGGACAGTAGGATTTGCAAGTATTTCTATCATGGAAAGTTGAACAGAATAGGCAGAGTTAATGCAGCTCAACAGCTTGATTAAAGTAATTGACGAACCGCCCAGTTGAAAAAAGCTTTCATTAATACTGATTTTATCTTTGTCTAAAGCAAGGATATTAGCAAAAATCTGACAAAGCTCATTTTCAATTTTACTGCCTGGAGGCAGGTAAGATTCTCTGTTAAGCCGCTCGGGTTTAGATAAGGCTCTTCTGTCGAGTTTGCCATTAGCGCTAATAGGCCATTGTTTCTGATAAACCAATAGGCTGGGTACCATATATTCAGGCAGCTTCTGAGAAAGATAATCAAGTAGCAGTGCATGATCAAGTGGAGATTCAGCAGAGTAATAGCCGATAAGATGTTTATTGCTGCTCTGTTCCTGGACTATCACAATCGCCTGTTTTACACCTGGATAGGATTGTAATTGATTTTCTATTTCACCCAGTTCTATTCTAAATCCTCGTAGTTTTACCTGAAAATCGTTCCTTCCAATATATTCAATATTACCATCTGGAAGCCAGCGGGCAAGATCACCTGTTTTATAGAGACGATTTCCTGTTTTGAACGGATTGGGAATAAATTTTTCCTCTGTCAGTTCTCTCTGGTTTAGATAGCCTCTCGCTATTCCTGCGCCGCCGACGTATAACTCCCCTATTCTTCCAATAGGCAAGGGAACAAGATTATTATCCAAAATATAAACTGTTCTATTGTTAAAAGGTTTTCCGATAGGTATGGTATTTAATTCTTCTATGGCACTGCTTTGGATTTCGTAGAGACAGCTTAACACTGTATTTTCTGTAGGTCCGTAGGCATTGATAAGATGCAATGGTTTGTTCTTCGAACATGAGAGATGATAAATTGACTGATAATCGAGTGCTTCGCCGCCGACAATAAGGTAATTCAGGTTTTTGAATAAATGTTCGGAAACGTCATAGATCTGGTCAAACAGAGTTTTAGTCAACAAAAGGATACTGACTTTATGCAACTTCAGACAAGCTTCCAATGTCAAAGGATTTAACAAGTCCAATGGATTCTCAAGAAGCACTAACTTTGCTCCATTGAGCAGAGCGGTGTAAATTTCGAAAACACTTGCATCAAAAGCAGGAGTAGAAGCTTGTAACACAACATCCTTTTCAGTCGTTTTTATATCGTTCTGTAAAAGTGATGCAACCTGAGCATGTTCTATCATGACACCTTTTGGAGCGCCTGTTGTACCACTGGTATAAATAATATAAGCCAAATCCTGAGATGTTGCAGTGTGTTTGGGATTGGTTTTCGGATAATTTTTTATTTTTTCCTGGAAGCCTGTTTCATCTATCAATTCCAGAGGAGTAAAACCCGCGACGCTCTGGAGTTTATTGGATAATTGACAAGTTTTTCCAGCTAATACTGCTTTAGCTTTTGTATCTTCAATCATATATTGGATGCGTCTATCAGGCGCATTCAATGGAAGCGGAACGTAACCAGAACCCGCTTTTAAAACAGCCAGAATGGCAATAATCCAATATTCTGACTGATCCAGACATAAGGCAATTAGATCATTGCTTTGTATGTGGTAAACTTCTCTTAAATAATGAGCAAGTTGATTAGCTTTCTGATTAAGCGCCTGATAGGTTAAAGATTTTTCTCCTTGTACAATAGCAATATGTTTGGGTGTTTTTTCGACTTGCTCTTCGAATATTCTTTGGATTGTATATGCTGCTCGCGCTCTTTGGAATGGCGAGGATTGCTTATCAGAAACGGGCATCCTGCCCTCGCACTTGCCTTCGTCCGAGTCAGTACGTTCTTCTAAGCAATCCCCGCCATTCCAAAGATTTTTGGTATATCCATCGATCGAATGACATTGGCTATTCCATTCATAAACAATTTTATTGTAATCAGCCTGAGTGAGATAAGTTAATTTTATATCGGCAATAGATTTTCCCTGATGATTAATAACATCTTCAAGCAATGCACAATAAGCGTGTGTCATTCCAGCAATTTCATGTTCACTGAAAAGTTCTTTATTGTAATTGCAGTCAAAATGCAATTGCTGGTTAAACTCAACCGCGTTGAATGCAAAATCGTAATCTATTTTTGAAAGCGGATTAATCTCGATGTCAATATTATTCTCTTTAATGAACTGATTCCAGCTTCTTTCCATGTTAAAGAGGTAGTTGGAAAATGGAAAATTATTGAGATCAATATGAAAATGGCTGCAAACCTCAGGGAATGAATATACTTGATGTTCCAAAGCTTCGTAAAATTCATTTTTTACGCTATTTAATAAATCTTTTAAGGTATCAGCTAATTGGACTTTAGCTACAATAGGAATAACTTGGGAGGCAAAGCCAATAAAGTCATCATTTTCTTCGTTGAATCTTCCGGAGTGTACCATGTGTATGACAAACTTATTCTGATTTGAGAGTTTGTTCAATAAAATCTGGTAAGCCCCTAGCAATAGAATAAATAACGAGCAGCCTAACCGGGATGATTGTTGTTTTAAATCTTGTAATACTGTTTGATTGACAGTGAAACGGTATTTGCCTGCGTTAGAAGCAGGATTTTTACAGTTTTTATAAGCAATGCTAAAATGGTCTGAAGAAAATTCTTTGAGTTTTTTTATCCAGTATTCATTATTGGCTTCTATTTCCGTATGATATTTTACCAAGTCTTTCTGATAATCAGTAAAGGTTTTTCTGGGTAATATTTCAGCATCAGGATCAAAATAATAACGGCTGAATTCTTCAATGAGCAATCCCATTGACCAGCCGTCAACAATACTGTGATGAGCTGTCAGGATAATGGCCGAATGATTAGGGGATAAATTGACTGCTGTAAAGCGAATCAATGGGCCATTTTCAAGATCAAAAGGCATTATGGAATCTTGCTTGATGAGCCGTTGCAATTCTTCGTTATCTACTACCTTTGGATATACTAAAGTTTCTTGTAACAGCGCGTTCTGAACACTTGGATTACGGAAAACCATTTCATATGCAGCATTAAAATGTATATTGAGTATGGAATGATTCAGTAGAAGCTTTTCGACAGCTTTATTGAGATTAAACATGTTAAGAGGCTGATCGAATTTTAATGTAACAGATACATGATAAGCCAGTTCAGATTCTGGATAAAGTTTGGCAAAGTTAAGAAGTTTCTTTTGAGCCATTGTTAAAAATCCCCCGCCTGCTTCGCAGTCTGCCCCCCTTGCTAAAGGGGGCGAAGGAGTAGTAGATTTATGCGATAATGTCTTTTCAAAAGGAGGAACCGTTTTGTGCTCTTTTAACCGGTTTATGTAAGGCAACGACTGTATGACGTTTTCTGGCAGTATACCAAAATCCACAAAGAAAGCAATTTCATCAACCCCGATAGATTTGAGTTTATCAAGGATAGGTACACAGGTATCCACACTGCCAATCAGTGCGCTGCTTTGAATGTATTTTTCAAACACGATAGTCAGGTAATATTGTATATCATCTTCAGTCAATGTATCGTAGTTAAAATCAATTCCCTGTGCTTTGGCCAAATTTTTAAATAAATTAATGGTTGTTCTCAGGTAATCGCAGAATGGCTTCCTGGCAATGGATATCGCTTTTTCAGCGTTATCCAGAATAAAGGTATGCAGCAGCAATGTTACCTTACCAGTATCAGCAAAGCCGTTTTTAGCGCGTTCCCGCCTGTAAATTTCGATGTTGTTTTTTAATTTTTCAATATCCTGGGACATTAAATTGGTAAGAACATTAGCTCCGAAAGCACCTGCCTTGGCATAAGTTTCCGGATTATCTACAATAGTAAACCAAACAGGAAGCGTGTACGATGAAGGCATTGGAAATAATCGTACATCAATGGCTTTTTGGGTGCCATTAATGGCTTTGATTGTCTCACCTCGCCATAACGTCTGAATATCATTAAGATTTTTAAGTAAAATTTCGGGATGACGTCCATAAATATCCGGATTGAAGACAAAGTCATCAGCGTGCCATCCAATTGCAGCGCCTATTCCGTCAACTCGTCCCCCTGAGATGTTATCCACCATCGCCCATTCTTCAGCAACACGAATGGGATTATGTAAGGGAATAACAACACTGCCAGCTCTAAGTTTGATACGCTGCGTAGCTTTAGCCAATGCGGCACACATGACTGACGGGTTAGGAGAAAAACCGCCAAAAGCGTGAAAATGACGTTCAGGCACCCATAATGCCTTAAAACCGTTATCGTCAGCAAATCTGGCTGCCTCAAAAATTAAATCATATTTGCTGGCAGTGTATTCTGCCGGATAATTACCAAAAAAATAAAGACTGAAATCAAAATCCAATGGCTTTAAGTCTGTTTCATTGATGATGCTTTTGGGTGCAGTGGATATATTTTCCAGAGAAGGCGTTTGAATTGTATCAGCAGAATATCCGTATTGTTTAAGCAGTTGGTTTTGGGCATTGATGATTTTTAACTGATTTTGCAATAAATGTATTAATTTTTCAGACATGTTTATACCTGCTTTAAACAACCGCTTTTTTTCATATCATGAATACTTTGTTTCACGGCCTGGATAATTGTCTCAATATCTGTATCCGTATGCGCTGTGGACAAGAAACAATTACGCCACTCCCAAACGTAAATACCCTGTAAAATGAGATGATAGAAAAGTACGTCCATATTCCCGCTGAACTTAAACCGAAATAATGAGGAAAAATAAACAACTTCAATGGGTATATTTTCATTGATAAAAAATTGATTCAGCTGTTCAGCCAGGTAAGCGGTTTTTTTATTAAGCTGATCTTGTAAATCAGGACCTTGCTGCTTTAAATGCTTCAAGACAGCCAATGCGGTTGCCAGTGATGTTGGGTGTTGGCAGAATGTTCCTCCAAAGAAGGTGCGTTCAACTTGAGGATAAGAATTATCATTATATTGCCACATACCTCCATCAATATGATCCATATACCTTTTGCTGCCTGCAATAACACCAAGAGGTAACCCGCCGCCAATAATTTTTCCATAAGTTGCCATATCGGCTTTAATGCCAAACAGCGCTTGCACACCGCCTGGATGTGCTCGAAATCCTGTGATCATTTCGTCCATGATGAATGCGATGTCAAGATTTTGAGTCAACTCTCGTAATGCCTTGAGAAATTCAACAGGCTGCAATTCTGGTCTTCGACTTTGTATGGGTTCTACAAGCACCGCCGCAATATTGTGGTGTTCTTTTTGAATGGTTTCTAATGCACTGGCATCGCCGTATTCCAGCACAAGCGTGTTATCCAATATGTTAGCGGGAATACCGGGTGTGACAGGTATCAGTAAACCATCTTCGTTAGGAACATTGGCTTCTACCAGCGTGTAATCCGAGTGTCCATGGTAAGCGCCTTTAAAAAGGACAATTTTACTTTTGCCTGTAGCAGCTCTTGCAATGCGAATAGCAGTGATAATGGATTCAGTACCTGTATTGGAAAAAGCAACGCGTTCATGACCAGTAAGTTCGGCAATTAATGCTGCTGTTTCTCCGACAATGGGTGAGCGCGGGCCTAACTGCAATCCAGAATGAGCTTCATTCAGTAAGGCATTGGTTAAAAATTCTGGACGATAACCAAATAGATGAACACCAAACCCCATCGTAATGTCTACATAGGTATTGCCGTCAACATCAACTAATTGGGAACCTTGCGTACTTTGTCCAATAATTGGGTAGAGCATTTCTTTAATGGATAATCGAAACCCTACACTGGCTTTGCTGTCTGCCAAAACGCTGCGGTATTGAGCGGTCAATTGTTTGGAACGGGCTGTTTTCTGCGTATAGGTTTTAATGAGTGTTTCTATATGGTGTTGTTGATCAGGATTATTTTGAACAAGAGTAAGATCTATTTTTCGATTTTGCCATGAACCACTATTATTGATTTGTTGTAATTGCTTATTCCCTCTGCAAGTTTCTTGGACAGAAGAATATTCTACATCCCGCACAGATGAATGTTCCACATACCGCGATTTGTTTGCAGCATCCAAAGCAGTATCTGTCCACTGAAGCAGTTCCAGTTGTTGGTGAATGACAGCCAATTGCTGATTGAATAAGCTGGTTAATGATGAAAGATGTCCTTCATCTTTTAAATTTCTGCCATTTTGAGGTTCGTTCTGTATGCAGATAATATCTTCAATGACACACTGAGCTGGTTCGATTTTTCTGCATCTTGTTACCTCTGGAAATACCGCAGTCTGCTGTTCATGGTTAAGTGATGCGTAAGGTTTCAGTTCAGTTGTTTCCCTGCCGGAAGAAATGGAGTTTTCAAGAAATTCTGCAAGTTTATTGACAGTTTGCAGATCTTCAAATAAACGTCGGACAGCAATCTTTATCCCAAACTCAGCTTGAATTTTTTTAATGGCGTTTACGATAATAATAGAATCTGCCCCAAGTTCAATAAAAGGTTTATTGACATCTATATTTTCAGGTTGAGCCTGAATAAGATGAGCGATGATATGAGTTAATTGTCTTAAAATAGGCGTTGCAATCTGTGTCATTTTTTTAACCTCGCGGTGAGAATTACACCAGCATGAATATTTTTTCCATGAATAGTTGGGAATATCGGCCATCTCTCCATGAAGATAAAGCTTATTCCAATGAATATCACAACCATATTGGTACAACATGCCTAATGTTTTACAAAAGGCACGATCTTCTTCTTGCTGTTTTTTATTGGCGCTTAATACTTTGGCGTCTTTTCCAGTAGTTTCGATAATTTCTTGAATATAACGAGCGAGTACTGAGCGCGGACCAATTTCAACGAAAATGTCGGTCCCCAATTGCAGAGCAGATTCAATTGCCTTAAGAAATTGAACTGGCTTGCGTATTTGCTCTGCCCAATAATGCGCGTCAAGTTGAGCGGCATCATATTGTTGACCGGTTGTTGTCGAAACCATTATTACTGAAGAAGCAGAAGATTTTATCCAACGGATACGGTTCTCCAATACATCCATTAAAGGATCCATTTGCCTGCTATGAAAAGCGTATTTTACGGGAAGCGTAATATAGTCAGCGTCAGCCTCATCCAGTTGAACAGCAAGATGTGTTATGGACGCTTCGTCTCCTGCGATGACTGTTTCGGAAAAGCTGTTGACGGCCGCTATCTCAGCGTCAGAGTGGTTTTGTACCAATAGTTTTTTAACATCAGTCTCATTCATGCGGACAGCCAGCATCGCCCCTGTTGCAGGATCCATTACTTCTCCGCGGTTGAGTGCTAATAACATGGCTTGCTCAAGAGAAAGTGCGCCAGCAATATAAGCGGCCGCAATCTCTCCAAGGCTATGTCCTAAAACGACGAAAGGAGTAATACCGAGATACCGAAGGTATTCACTGAAGGCAATCTGGAAAGCGGTTAATACCGGCTGGATGAATCGGCTTTTTTCCAAATAATGTTGGTTGTTTTCACTTTGCAGAATCTCCAGGATACTAAACTCAGCATGTTCGCCGATCATGCTATCACAGATACGGATCCATTTTTGGAAAATGGTATGTTTTAGCAAAGGCCGCGCCATCTCAGAATATTGCGTGCCTTGTCCGGTAAAAACGAAAGTAATTTTAGGCTGTTCAAGACATCGTTCTGATTTAGAAACAGGATTAAGTTCAGCAAGTGCTTCTTCTGGATTTTGTGCAATCAAGACTGCTCGGTAAGCATAATGAGTTCTGTTTAGGGCAGCTGTTCTGCAGATGGAATAAAAATCATTTCTCGAAGAAAGTCGTCTATTATCGCCGGAAGAGTTAAAGTAGTCTTGATAAGCTAATTGTTGTTGTTCAAGCTCAACTTCACTTTTAGCAGAAATCAGAAGCAGGTTATTTTCAGGAAGGATGGATTTAAAGCTGCTTGTGCTGCATACGCCGGTATGGTGGTTGGACATATGAGAAAGTATCACGTGAACATTTGTGCCTCCGAAACCAAATGAATTGATACCGCAAATTTTATTTTCTGAAGTAAAATCTTCGATGTTCTGCTGTACTTTAAAGGGAATACTGTTGAAGTGAATGGCAGGATTGGGTTGATGAAAATGCAGGTTGGGGACATATTTTTTATGATAGATCATCAAAGCGGTTTTGATTAAACCAGCAATGCCAGAAGCTGCTTCCAGGTGGCCGATATTCGTTTTTACTGAACCAAGACGGCAAGAGCGGGTTCGGTCTTTCCCTAAAACAGCATGTAAAGCGCCTATCTCAATGGGATCACCTAAAGCAGTGCCTGTACCATGGCATTCGACATAATCTACGTCCGAATAATGAATGCCCGCTTCGCTGTAAACTCGCTGCAATAAACTTTCCTGAGAACTTTGATTGGGCGCTGTAATACCGTTGGTGTGTCCATCCTGGTTGCTTGCTGTTGCCTTTATAACAGCATAAATACGGTTACCATCGCGAATAGCATCTTCCAGACGTTTGAGAATAACCATTCCCACACCTTCTGATCGAACGTACCCATTAGCAGACACGTCAAAAGCCTTGCAGCGATGATCGGGAGAGAGAAATCCCATGGCTGCAAATTTTTCGGTATTATTTAATGAAAGTAATAAATTAACGCCGCCAGCGATAGCAAGATCGGTTTCTGCGCTTTGCAGGCTTCGGCACGCCAGATGAACAGCCATCAGTGATGAGGAACAGGCCGTATCAATAGCAAGGCTCGGTCCTTTCAAATCATAAAAATAAGAAAGACGATTGGCTGCAATACTTAAAGCACTTCCTGTCGCTGCATAGATGTCACTATCATGGGACTGAAGCTGTTCGTATTCTTTACTAGAAATCCCAATAAAAACGCCGGTATTGCTGCCTTCAAGCGCATCCATTGTAATGCCGGCATTTTCCAATGTATGGTAGCTGACTTCAAGCAGCAATCTCTGCTGAGGATCCATACACTTGGCTTCACGAGGCGAAATATTAAAGAATGCGTGAGCAAATTGATCGGAGCCTTCTAAAAAACCTCCTTTAAATTGGCTGCCATGATGGCTATGTCCTAAAGGCGCAGTGTCAATAGCATCATGCGCGTTGAGCAGTAACTGCCAAAATGCTTCAGGACTGTCAGCATGCGGAAAGCGGCATCCTATGCCGATAATAGCAATATCGTGTTTTTGAAATGATCTTTCCGCTATCTTCGTTAGCACGTCAAAGTGAACCTTCTTTTGAAAGACAGAAGAGGATTCATTTTGATTCATGCTGAGCTGTTCCAAATAATTGGAAAGTTTATTAATAGTCGGATAATTAAAAAGCAAAGTTGTTTCAATGGGCTGCTTGAAAAGTTCTTCCAAATCAGCAGCAAGTTCTACAGAAGCTACTGAATCCAAACCATAAGCCTGAAATTCTATTTTGTCATCAATCTGTTCCAAGGCAATATTTTTCTTGTTAGCAATCCATGTTTTTAACCAGACGGCAAAGGACAAGTGATCAGTCATTTGGTGTATCATGAACCGGTATCCTTTTTAAATTTTTTTGCAGATACAATTGCCGGCATAATCGGCGCTGTATTTTTCCGCTGGATGTTTTTGGAATTTGTCCTGGAACCAACAATACAATCTCGTAAGGGTTAATATCATGATCCTCAATAATTGCCTTTCGGATCAGCATGACCATCTCTGATGGGTTAACCTTTCTCATTTCTGTGCGCTTGACTGTTTGCAGTATGACTAATTCTTCAATACCATTGACCTCAATGCTAAAAGCGGCCGATTCATTGGGTTCTAACTGGGAAGAAGCTTGCTCTGCACTCCATTCAATATCTATAGGATAATAGTTTTTTCCGCGAATAATAATTAAATCTTTATGGCGGCTAACAATATAGAGATGTCCATTTTTTAAAAAACCCAGATCACCGCTGCGTAAATATTGAATTCCTGGCGTGCTTGCAAGCTCAGCATGGAAAATTTGTTGGGTTTCATCAGGTTTATTCCAATAACCTAATGTTTTGCTTGGGCCTGCTAACCAGATCTCCCCTACCTCATTTGGAGAAGATTCCTCCAAAGTTAATGGGTTAACAATTTTAATATTTTGATCGTCCAGCGTTTTTCCGCAAGATACCAATGTTCTTGTATTTTCAATGCTTGAAGTTTCTTCTATAAAACCAGACTCTAATTTTTCCGTTGAAAGCGATAGATATTGCGGCAATTCATGTTTAGCACTGCCAGTCGTAAATAAAGTTATTTCTGCCATTCCGTAATAGGGACAGAAAGCACGTTTTTCAAAACCGCAAACGGCAAACCTCCGGCTGAATTTCTCTATGGTACTGGCCCTGACAGGTTCTGCAGCATTGTAGGCAATTTGCCAACTGCCAAGCTCGAGTTCAATGAGCTGATCAGGGCTGATTTTTTCAACGCATAAATCATAAGCAAAATTGGGGGCGCCGCTGATGTTAGCCTGATAATCATGAATGACCTTTAACCATCGGAAAGGTTTTTGAATAAAATGAACAGGCGGCATAAACACACAGGCAGCACCTGTGTAGATAGATTGGAGGATCATGGCAATTAATCCCATGTCGTGATGCAAAGGCAGCCAGCTAACAATCGTATTGGATGCGTTGTTTCCCCAGGCATTCTGAGTGATTCGGCTGTTGTGTAATAAATTATGATGAGCAACCATAACCCCTTTGGGACTGCCGGTTGAGCCTGAGGTATATTGCAGGTAAGCAATTTCCTGACAGTCAGCGATGTTCCAATCACTTATCTCAGTGTCTTCTATTTTATCCGTGGCGATAAGCACTGTTTCATCAGGCAAAATGTTTTGGCGGTTACTAAAGGTTTGCAGATGAGCTTCTGTGGAAAGAATAAAACGTGCTTCAGCATCGTGTAAAACGGTCTGCATCCTTAATAATGCCCGCCGATTATTTTTTAACGGGTAAAGAGGAACAGCAATAGCACCAACATATAAACAACCAAAAAAAGCAGCAATATAGTCAATGCCTGAGGGATAAAGAAGCAGTGCTCTGTCACCTTGCCGGCAGCCTTTGGATTGAAGGAATGCAGCAATTTTACAAGCCAATATGTCCAGTTCTTTATAAGTTATTGAAATTTTCTGATTTTCTCCGTCAACGAGATAAATAAAAGCAGTGCGGTGAGCGTCCTGTTTTGCTCTTTGCTGTAAGAGTGAGGCATAGTTAAATGTATTATTACTCATTATACTCGGATATAAGCATTTTGAAGTTAATTGAGTGATATACACTGAAGTTCCTTGGTATATACTTAATTAACTAGAGTTAATTAAAAGTATAAATTTACCATAAAAAAGACAAAATGAAAACAAAAAATGCACTTATTGACTTATAAATAGGCATTATTTCCTTAAACAATTGGCTGAATTCATGCAACTAAAAACACTCAATGGCTATTGCAGTTGCTTCGCCGCCGCCAATACACAATGCAGCGATGCCGCGTTTTAGCTCATGTTGTTTTAAGGCATGCAGCAAAGTCACCACAATGCGGGCACCTGAAGCACCTATGGGGTGTCCCAATGCACAAGCGCCTCCATGAATGTTGACTTTTTCAGGAGGTAAGTGCAATTGATCCATGGCTGCCATAGTAACAACGGCAAAAGCTTCGTTGATCTCATAGAGGTCAACGTTATCCCATTGTGCTTTGAGCAGAACTTTTTCAATAGCTCCAACAGGAGCAGTGGTAAACCATTCTGGAGCCTGGGAGTGAGTACTATGTGCAATAATTTTGGCTAACGGCGTTAAGCCTCTTTTTTCTGCCTCACTCAAGCGCATCAGAATAAGGCTGGCAGCACCGTCTGAAATGGAGCTGGAATTGGCTGCTGTAATAGTTCCTCCCTCGGCAAAAACAGGTTTAAGGCGCGGTATTTTTTCCCGTTTTGCCGGATCAGCACCTTCATCTCGGCTAATCAGGCCAGAGGCTGTTTCAATAGACGCTATTTCATTGTTAAAATAACCTTTCTCTGTTGCCTCGATAGTACGGTTGAGCGAGGTTAGGGCAAATTGATCCTGTTTTTCGCGTGTATAACCGAAATGCTGCGCGGTCATTTCAGCAAAATGTCCCATCGGTTTCCCTCTTTGGTAAGCGTCTTCCAAACCATCCAAAAACAGATGATCTTTGAGTTCGCCGTGCCCGAGGCGGTAACCCTGACGGGCTTTTAGCAGAAGATAAGGCGCCTGACTCATACTTTCCATGCCGCCTGCAAGAACTACCTGGTTCGTTCCAGCTAGGATACTGTCATGGCCTAGTATAATTGCCTTCATTCCTGAACCGCACATTTTATTGATAGTCGTTGCTCCAGCGGAGTAAGGAATTCCAGCCATAATGGCCGCCTGTCTGGCAGGAGCTTGTCCAATGCCCGCCTGCAGTACGCAGCCAGAAAGAACCTCATCAATGGTTTCAGGCGCAATGCCGATGTGAGCCATGACAGCCCGATGTACAGGCGCAGCAATTTCTGGAGAGGTTAATTTGGAAAGGCTCCCAAGCATATTGCCCATTGGGGAACGCTTGGCAGCAACGATAACAACAGGGTCAATAGGGTCGTGAAGACCAGTCATGATTTTTTCTCCTATGGTAAGTGCTGATTTAAGCACTCTCTTTAAATAATTCCCGTCCGATTAACATTCTGCGGATTTCAGAAGTACCAGCGCCGATTTCATAAAGTTTAGCGTCGCGGAGTAATCGGCCGGCTGGATATTCATTGATATAGCCGTTACCCCCAAGACATTGAATGGTTTGTAAAGCCATTTGTGTAGCACGTTCTGCCGTGTACAGAATAACACTGGCAGCATCTTTTCTTTTTACACCAGATTGATCACAGGCTTTTGCAACGGCGTATAAGTAGGCGCGGCTGGCATTGAGATCCGTGTACATATCCGCCAGTTTTGCCTGAATCAGCTGAAATTCACCAATAGGCTGGTTAAATTGTTTGCGTTCATGGACGTAAGGTAGAACAATATCCAAGCATGCCTGCATAATGCCTACAGGGCCGGCAGCGAGCACTGTGCGCTCGTAATCCAGTCCGCTCATCAGTACGTTGACGCCCTGATTGAGTGTCCCAAGAATATTCTCTTCCGGTACTTCACAGTCTTCAAAAACCAGTTCACAGGTATTAGAACCGCGCATACCTAATTTATCAAGCTTTTGTGCAGTCTTGAAACCTTTAAAGTTTTTTTCAACAATAAAAGCGGTAATGCCTTTGGACTGCGCAGCAGGATTTGTTTTGGCGTAGACAACCAGAACATCAGCATCTGGGCCGTTGGTAATCCACATTTTGCTGCCATTCAGCAGATAGTAATTACCTTTTTTCTCAGCACGAAGCTGCATGCTGATAACATCGGAACCTGAGCCTGTTTCACTCATGGCTAAAGCACCCACATGCTCGCCGTTGATGAGTTTTGGCAGATAACGTTTTTTTTGTTCGACGGTACCGTTTAGCCGGATTTGGTTGACACATAAATTAGAGTGAGCGCCGTAGCTTAGCGCAATAGAAGCTGACGCGCGTGAGAGTTCTTCCATCACAATGACATGCGCCAAGTATCCCATGCCGGTACCACCATATTCTTCTTCAACCGTAATCCCCAATAATCCCATTTGCCCAAGCTTTGGCCACACATGACGGGGAAATACATTACCCTCATCTGTTTTTTGCGCAAGAGGCGCAATTTCTTTTTTGGCAAAATTGGCAACACTTTCGCGCAACAAATCAATGGTTTCTCCAAGATAAAAATTTAAACTATCTAACATTTTTCTTCCTGGTTAATTGAAAGTAAGTGGAAACAATCAGCATAGCAGAAACTTTACTTTGATTGCAAAAAATCCTATATACTGAAGTTACTTGAGAATGCCTCCTATTTTCCCCTCTCCCCTTGCGGGAGAGGGTGCCCGGAGGGCGGGTGAGGGGTTGTAATATATAATAAATACCTCATTCGCCTTATCCTATACCCCTCACCGCCGCTGACGCGGCCGCCTCTCCCGCAAGGGGAGAAGCGATCCACCAAAGTAGCATTTCCAAAGAGCATGAGCATATCAGGCGAATTGAGGACTCGCCCTAGCAAAATCCTAATATTCCTGTATAATACCTTCATTTGTAACTATTCCCTTTCTGCCTGCGGGCAGCAGGGGGGAAAAGAGGTAAGAAAATTGGCTACAATCATCGTTATCACTTCCGGAAAAGGCGGTGTTGGTAAAACCACCAGCAGTGCAGCTTTTTCCACAGGGCTTGCACTTCGAGGTCATAAAACTGTGGTCATTGATTTTGACGTTGGCCTGCGCAACCTGGATCTCATCATGGGATGCGAAAGACGTGTCGTGTATGATTTCGTCAATGTTATCCATAAAGAGGCAACGCTTAACCAGGCATTGATTAAAGATAAACGTGTGCCCAATTTATATATCCTTCCTGCATCGCAAACTCGCGACAAGGAAGCTTTAACGCGAGAAGGTGTCGGCGAAGTACTCGAAGAGTTGGCTAAAGAATTTGATTTTATTGTCTGCGATTCGCCGGCAGGTATCGAAACAGGTGCCGTAATGGCCATGTATTATGCCGATCATGCCATCGTTGTTACCAATCCAGAAGTCTCTTCTGTCCGCGATTCAGACCGCATCCTGGGCATTCTTGCCAGCAAAACACAACGTGCTGAATCAGGTCTGGAGCCTGTAAAAGAGCATCTTTTGTTAACACGCTACTCTCCAGAACGCGTTTCTACCGGCGACATGTTGTCAATCCAGGACGTTAAAGAAATTCTGGCAATTCCCCTGCTAGGTATTATTCCTGAATCTCAGGCTGTTTTGCGCGCTTCCAATACAGGATTACCTGTTATCCTTGATGAAACCAGCGACGCCGGTCAGGCGTATGCTGATGCTGTTGCACGGTTTTTGGGTGATGATATTCCTTTCCGCTTTGTATCTGGAGAGAAAAAAGGACTGCTTCGCCGGCTATTTGGCAAAAACAATACGGAGGTTATCTCAGCATGAGTCTTTGGGAACGCTTATTATCTGCTCGTAAAAAAAACTCTGCATTAGTCGCTAAAGAGCGGCTGCAAATTATTATTTCGCATGAACGCGCTCAACAGCGTCGAAAAGATCTCGACTATCTGCCAAAACTGCAGCAAGAAATACTGAATGTTATATCAAAGTATATCAAAATAGACAAAGATCAAGTCAGCGTCCAACTGGAACGTATCGGCGACAACGCTGTTCTGGAATTAAACGTTACCATTCCTGAAGCTGAAACCGAAACTGTTTAATCCTAAATAAAGCACACAAAGATCATTACAAGACAATGATTGCTGCTCCCCTCTCCCGCTTCACGGGAGAGGGCTGAGGTATTCCCTCATAAGCTAAGGCGAAGCGAGCACTCTTTCCCCTCTCCCCCCGCCGAAGCGCAAGCGGAGGCGAGGTGGGAGAGGGTTAGGGTGAGGGGGTATCAATCATCGCCGCGAAGCGGCTCCTTTTGTAGTAGTATATATTGTTCAACCTTATTCATGGAAAAATAGCATGCAAAAGTCAATTTTACAGCAACGCGCCAAACAGTTGAGAAAGCACCGTACAGACGCAGAAAAAAAGCTTTGGTTTCAACTTCGTCATCGTCGTTTAGGCGTAAAATTTAAACGACAATTGCCTTTAGGGCATGATATTGCCGATTTTGTTTGCATCGAGAAACGGCTTATTATCGAGTTAGATGGAGGGCAGCACCAAAACAATCAGGCCTATGATCACATCAGGACACAATATTTTAATAGCATTGGATTTAAAGTCATCCGTTTTTGGAATCATGAAGTATGAGGTCAATTACCTGCTGTGATAGCGGTCATTGAGCGTCATTTAAATGGTGTCGCTTCGCGACGATGATGAATAACCCCCTCACCCTAACCCTCTCCCGCCTCGCCTCCGCTTGCGCTTCGGCGGGAGGAGAGGGGAAAGAGTGCTCACTTCGTCTCAGCTTTTTCGAGAGGAGAAATAGTGGTGCTCTCTTTCAGCAGGAGGAGAGGAAAAATAGTGGTGCTCTCCTTCATGCGCGATTCTAGCAACATGCTGCTCAAAAAAAACAGTAAAAATAAACCCCTTATGCTATGAGGGGATCAGTCAGGGGTGAGGGTGGTGCAGAGCCCTGGAGAGGGTAGCAGGAAGCTAAGGCTTAGGGTACGATAAAGCCTTGTTAGCAATTTCTTCAGGTTTTTCAGCACCAGGTATATCATGAGCACCAGGTATGCCAGCAGCAAATACAGTAATACAGCTTAAAATCCCTAGACTTAATCGAGGTAAAAAACCTTCCTGAGAACGTAGCAGCTCAGCAGTGCTTTCTATTTCACCTTTGCTTTGTAAATATCGTTGTTCTTTGATAGCTTCCCACGCTGCTTCTACCGTACCCCTATTGAATATCTCAGCATGTTCAGGAAAAGTATCAGCAAGCACCTGCAAGCTATATCGCAAGCCATATTCATTGCGTATCAACTCATGGAACTCATCCTTATTCTGTATCACCCGTACAAACCATTCAAACAATTGTTCCTTATGCTGAGGAAAAATCCTGGAAAGACTATGCAAGTCATAAACATTATGCACCAATATGAGAAATTCATTCCTACCTTGTATCGCCCGTTCAAATATTCGCGCTTTATACTCAGAAAAATCCTCAGCAAACACGTTCAATTTATCAACACTCTCAACTAATCTGAGGAATTCATCCCTATCCTGTATCACCCGTTCAAATATTCGTTCTTTATACTCAGGAAAATCCTGAGTAAAATTGCGCAAACTATAGACACAGTCTAGCCATCTGCAGAATTCACCTCCATCTTGTTGTATCACCAGTTCCAAGCATTGTGCTTTATGATCAGAAAAATTATCAGTAAACATATCAAAGCTAAAGGTATCACCCGCCAATCTGAGAAATTCATCCTTATCTTGTATTACCCATTCAAACAATTGTTCTTTATGCCTGCGTAAAGCCAGAGCAAGATGGCTAAATTCATAAGCACTCTCTACCAATCTGCGGAATTCACCCTTATCCTGTGTTACCCGTTCAAATAATTGTTCTTCATGCCCAGGAAAAATCCGAGCAAGATTACCGAATTCACGAACATTCTCTACCAATCTGCGGAACTCATCCCTATCCTGTATCACCCGCACAAAACATTCAAACAATTGTTCCTTATGCTGAGGAAAAGTCTTGGCAAGCATGCACAATCCATCAGCTTTGGATACCAACTCGCGAAATCTATTTAAATCTTGAGTTTCTAAAATACGGAATAAAACTCTTTCTGAAATAATTGGCATTTCTATACTCCAAATAAAAATTAAACAAAATTTTTATACTTTTACCCCTCTAACAACTGCAGGCATTCAAACCATTGCCGCTCTAAAGCTTCCAGTTTTTGCGTTACATCTTTTTGTTTTTCAAGCCATTGGTTAAGCTTAGCCTGATTTTCAGGCAGATAAAGTGCTTCATCTCCCAAAATTCCTTCAATTTCAGATTTCTTTACATTCAGATCAGCTATTTCAGTTTCCAGTTTTTTAATCTTGTTCGATAAGGCACGCAGCTCTTTATTCGATTGACTAGATTGACGAGAGCTAACAGGAGAAATTTCAGCAGCCTTGGCACAAGAAAGATTTGCCCGGCGGTAATCTTTTAAAAACTTTTCATACGCATCAAGATCGCCCGAGAAAGGCTCTGCCTTATGATCTGCTGCTAACATTAATGTATCCGTGCAAGAACGCAGCAAATAGCGATCATGGGAAACAATAATCATCGCTCCCTGATATTCCTGAAGCGCCATTGCTAAGGCATGACGCATTTCTAAATCCAGATGATTGGTCGGCTCATCCAGTAAAAGCAAATTAGGTTTCTGCCAAATCAGCAAAGCTAATGCGAGACGAGATTTCTCTCCTCCCGAAAAACCATCAATCGGATTGACTGCCTGATCACCTGTAAAACCAAAACTCCCCAGATAGCTTCGCAGTGTCTGCTCTGTACTTTGAGCATCCAGACGTTGCAAATGCAGCAAAGGCGAAGCGGATAAATCAAGATTATCCAATTGGTGCTGTGCAAAATAGCCCATTTTTAAGGCCGGATTAACAGACAACTCTCCTTTTAAAGGAGACAATTTCCCAGCCAATGACTGAATAAAAGTGGTTTTCCCTGCTCCATTTGGACCAATCAGCCCAATCCTGTCCTGAGAAGATAAAACTAAAGAAACATTTTTCAGAATGGGCTTATCCATGGAATAACCCAGATCAGCCTCATGAAAAGCAATCAGAGGATTCGAACAGGGCGGTGTTTCCCTAAAGGAAAAACTAAAAGGGCTGTCAACATGGGCAGCCTGTATCGTTTCCATACGGGCTAATGCCTTTATCCGGCTTTGGGCCTGGCTGGCTTTTGAAGCCTTCGCCTTAAACCTGTCAATAAATTTTTGTAAATGCTCCCGCTGCCTTACCTGCTTTTCATAAGCAGCCTGCTGAACAGCTAGCTGCTGGGCACGCTGTACTTCAAATTGGCTGTAATTGCCCGTATAAAGTTTTAGCTGACGATTTTCAAAATGGATAATATGCGAAACAACTGCATCTAAAAAATCTCTATCATGTGAAATCAAAAGTATCGTACCAGGATAGCTTCTCAGCCAGCCTTCAAGCCAGAGTATCGCGTCCAAATCCAGATGGTTTGTCGGTTCATCCAATAACAACAAATCGGAACGGCACATCAATGTCCTGGCCAAATTAAGACGCATACGCCAACCGCCCGAGAAGGTGTTTACTGGTTTTTCGACTTCATCCGAAACAAACCCCAGACCATCCATTAATTGTGCTGCACGTGCCTTGGCTGCATAACCACCAATAGCAGAAAACTGAGCATGCAGCTCAGCCAAAACAACACCATCCTGCGTATCAGCAAGCGCTTTTTCAATGGCTCTTAATTCTTGGTCGCCATCCATTACATAATCAATGGCAGAGATAGATAAAGCAGGAACTTCCTGTTCCAGATGAGCAATCTTCAACTGTCCAGGCAAGGAAATCTCCCCTGCATCAGGAGCAATTAAACCTTGTAATAAAGCCATCAGCGAAGACTTTCCCATGCCATTTCGGCCAATAATCCCCACTTTCTGAGTTCTGTGAACAGTCAGACAAACTTCTTCCAGTAATAACTTTGTTCCGCGCCGTAAAGATACTTGATCAAATTGAATCAAAATGAATAATCGCCTTAATAGTCAAATTGCGAAATTATAGCATATCTCTAGTTATACTCGTGATCTTTGAAAAGGCATTTTTCTGGATGCCGCGAACAAGTCGCGGCACGTAGGAAGAGCAGGTGTTCGCTGATGCGCGGGAAGAGTAGGTGGTTGCTGCAGCATGCAAGCAGCAGAGGATTCCACTAATGCCTACGCCCCGCGGCTTGTCCGCGGGGTCCAGTTTGATACATGCGTTTTGAAGCAAGTTGAGTATATACTCAACTTGCTTCAAAATGCTTATAGAAGTTCCCTCAAAAATAAATATAATTGAGTTTTAAAGACGGTTACGGTAGACTTTCCCAGTCATTTAAGCCATTTTTGAGGTACCCATTTATGAAAAGATTATTTTCCATAGGATTACTATTTTTCACCTTCTTTTCTTTTGCCGCTATTGCAGAAATCTCTCATGACATATCAGAATTCGTCGAAGGAAAAGATTACTTACGTGTTACTCCTTCTTCCAGTATTCCCGCTCCGTCAGACAGTAAAATTACTGTAGTAGAATTTTTCAGCTATGGGTGCCCCTGGTGCTATGAGCTTGAACCTCTATTGGATGATTGGGTAAGACGTAACACCAGTCAGGTCAATTTTAGTCGTGTAGCTGTCATCTTTGAGAAAGATTGGGATTATTATGCTAAAGCTTATTATGTGGCCAAAGCACTCAGTATTGAAGATAAAATGACACCAGTTCTCTTCAATGCCATTCAGGAACAGAATAAAACATTAGGCAGTGATTCAGCTATGACTGATTTCTTTATTTCTCAGGGGATTGATAAAAAAATAGCAAACAGTGCTTTTGAAAGCTCACCCAGTCTGGACGCCCAGATTAAACAAGGACTTCAATTGATGCAGGCTTATCAAGTCTATGTCATTCCAAGCATTGTCGTTGACGGCAAATACAAGACTGACCTTCGCATGGCAGCTGATGATGACAAACTATTGCAGATCGTCCAATTTCTGGTAAATAAAGTAAAAGCTGAGAAACATTTAGCCTGATTACAAAACTCATTAAAATAGCAATAAAATTTGGTATACAACCCAAAATGCTGTATAATCTAGCTCATTTTTAAATTCAAATGATTAATGATTGAGGTATCCCGTGAAAAAAGACATTCATCCGCAATATGAAACCATTACAGTAACATGCAGCTGCGGTCGTGTCTTTACTACGCGTTCAACGCTTTGTAAAGATCAGCAGATTGAAGTTTGCTCCAATTGCCATCCTTTTTACACTGGACAGCAAAAGCTCATGGATACAGCAGGCCGTGTTGATAAGTTCAGAAAGCGTTACCAGAATTTTCAAGGCCAAGGCGAACAAGCTTCTTAATAATTTAAGTATTAATTATTCAATATTTGCCTTCCTTGAAAAATCCTCGCCTGCTATGCAGGCGGGGGATTTCTCGAAAAAATCACCTTCTCTTTCTCAAATAACTCAATGCCTCTTCATCTGTCAACTGAGCAAAATCTTTATAGAAATAACCAATAGCGCCTAAATCCTCTGGGATCCACACACTTACCAGTTCATCTACTGTTGGTTGCATCTCAAAGTAAGTATAAGTAGATCGCGCTATTACCGGCACGGCAATCACAAGCTTCGAAGGCTTCTGCTTCTTCACGAAATTAATTGCAGCATGCATCGTTGAGCCGGTGGCAATACCATCATCCGTCAGAATAACGATTTTACCTGCCAAATTGATTTCCCTTTTACCATAGACTCGCTCACGACGTCTTAGTTCTTCCAGCTCTTTTTGTTTCACTGCTTCAATATTTTCTTCAGAAAGCGGATAATATTTAAGCACTCCAGGCTCAAAAACACATTCACCGTCCGCTGCCACCGCACCAAACGCCAATTCAGGATTAAGAGGAACACCTAATTTTCGAATCAGCAGAATATCCCAAGGCACATGAAGAAAATCAGAAAGTGTGCTGGCAATAGGAATACCTCCTCGCGGCAATCCAAGGATCAAAGCCTGAGGTTCATTCTGATAATGTTTCAATTTCTGTGCTAAAAGCTTGCTTGCTTCCAACCTGTCATTAAATTTCATCGTTTACTGCCTCCTCTTATTTTTGTGAAGCAGAGGTTAATTAAACCGCCACAATTATAGACCCCATATTTTACATACTAAAACATCAGGTATTAATCTGTCAAAATAGGTTTTTCCTGAAAGATCCACCCTGAATTTTAGAGTTAGCTATAAACACTCGACATCAGGAAGATTGTATCTTATAACTCACACCCATTGGATCATCTCATATTGCCAACGCCCTGCGGCTTAGCTCATATCGCCTACGCCCCGCGGCTTGTCCGCGGGGTCCACTGTCTGGATTGAATCGAAGCTTGAATATGTATCAGAACTGGATGCCGCGGACAAGCCGCGGCACGTAGGCATTAGATAAGTCTCAGCCGCGTAGGCAATAGGGAAATCACAGAACCTAGGGCCAGGCTTTGCAAACCTCAACATAGAGCATATAAAAAATTCAGGGTTTGCTTTAGAGGTTTTTTTTGGAATCTCCCGAATTTGTTTATATTGAATTACATTGAATCCCCTCTTTTTGGAAGGTGGAGTGAGGGCCTTCTCTAAGAGTAAGGGCACAGGCAGGATGCTGCGCCCCCTTATGAAAAACTTTTAAGAACTTACTCATCCCCAGCAGGAACAGGAGAGAAAGATAACCCAGAACCTGAAGAATTTTGCTGTACTTCTTGTCCCCGCGTTTGCGTTACTACCTCACTTCTATTGCCATTATGGTGAAAGAAAGTTCTAGTAGTATAAGCAGAACCAAGCTGCTTGGAATGAGAAAATTCTGAAGAAGTTCTCTCAGTCAATAGCCGATCCAGCTCTCCACTCAAGGCAACATGATCACTACAAGAGGCAAACGTGATTCCATCAACTCGACCATGCAATTGGACACCGAAGCGAGAATTAGGTTCATTTGAATTTAACTGCCTCACAACACTCGCCTGTGTAGATTCTTCAGCTTTATTACCAAGCAGAGGAGAAGAGTCAGAGTCAGGATCAGAACTGCTGTTTTTACGCCTACTAGCTTTTACAGCTGTCGGACCACAGAATAAACCCTTGAGTTTACCGCAAAGGTCCTTGCAGGCACCAAGCAGCATCGGGCCAAGACCAACAAGACACGCAGTAATAGCAGCTCCTGAAATACCAGGAATAGCCACTCCCGGTATTGCCGGAAGAGCAATACCCAAAAGCAGTGGAGGACAGAATATTGCAATGGCTGCGATACCACCGATGGCCAATGCAGCTACCAAAGTACAAGCGGCTACCCTTACCCATGGATTTTCAATTTCTAAGGCTTCCTTAAAAGTTCTCCATGGAGAAGTGATAGGCCTAAGGAGAAGCGTTACCAATCCAAAAGCAGCGCCAAGCGCTTTTAGCCCCCAACCTAACCCTCTAATAACAGTGCCAACAGCAGTAGGATAACTTCTTTTTTTGCCTTCGGCCACTACGCTTTCTCCCCACCTTGCAAGAAGAATATTCCCAAATAAAAATAGCCCGCGGAGGAGGAAATCAGGCACGCACAAGGCTTTTTGAGATAAGGAGGGCTTGGAGAATCTTGATTCTAATGGAGTACCTCTAAATACATAGGAAAAATCACGAAATATGTGATAAGCAACTACCGCCTTCCAGGCACTTAGCACACTAGGCCTCCCATTCCCTATTGGCTCCTGTGCTGTTATTCTCCCACGGATAAATTCTTGGAGCTCTTGAACTGTAATTCCCATACAAACCTCTCAAATTACGCTTTTGAAGCGCTATTCTCGAATAATAACCTATTTTGGTCATTATACCCGGGAAAAGCTTAAGGCTTTATTAAGTTCTGTTTATAACACTGAAATATTTTTTCATACAGGACAAAGTTAAGACAAAGCATGCCTTAGCTACAAACCAACATGGATTAAGCTGTCTATACCCGTGATCTTTGAAAATGCACGGTTATACCCGAGTATTTCGAAATGAGACGAGGCGCTGCTTGCCTGCGTGCGCAGAGTGTATACAGAATACATGAGCACGCAAGCCTTGCCACAAAACAAAGTACCATAAGGATATAACACCAAGGCATTCATCCCTCACATGCCCTAAGCGCCGATACTAAAATATCTGAATTTTTCCATAATCCGAAGGCGCAGGTAATACTCGGGACAAAAACAAATTGAGGAACCAATTCCGGTTGAGATTGACTAAATAAAAGGCACCGATTGTTAGAAATGATATAATCTGCCCGAGCAATATTCTTGGTTTCCCGACTGGAAGATGAATTTTCCAGGATCGTCGGAGACAGCATTTTACTGCAATCAGGTAAATTCTCCTTATCAGAAAACAGCATTTCAATGTGCCCTTCTTCTCTCAGCAAGACTTCTACTGTCGATTGAAAATAGCGGTAAAATCGTGATTCAAAGTAATATTGATAAAAAATCTGTATATTTATTTGGAGAACGAGGCTTAATAAAGCAGTAACCAACAGCAGCTTGCGCGGTCTCCAAAAGAGTAAAGATAAACCTAAAATGCCAAATATCAACAACAATATAATCTGCCAATCACGAAACGACTGGGTGAAAAGATATAATCCGTAAGAATAATGTGTCAATGATTTGAGCCAAAGCAAGCCGGTACCAGAACGCAGAAACCAAAGCAGTCCGCAAAATACAATAAATACCGTCAGACCTATTTTTACTCCCCGACAATCTTCCTTGTTCCATTCAGCTGCTCCTGCAAGAAAAATCGCCAAAAGCGGCATCACAGGCTGCAGATAATGTATGGACTTCTGACCAAAAAAAGAAAAAATAACGCCTTGAACCAAGATACCGGTCAATGTATAGCGCACTGCCGGATGTGCGGATTTCCAGCTTAAAAAAGAACGGTATAAACTGCGCCAGACACTAGGCAATAAAGAGAAAGGAAACAAAAATCCAGGAACACGGATAAGGTAATACCAGGCACTATTATCATGCAGCACTGAACGTTTTGCCACCTGTCCAAAAAGCACATCCCGAGCATAAGCTTCACCTCCCGCCATACAAGCAGGAACCAACCAGCTCAGAACAGGAATAAAACCCAGCAGCGTCGAAATGAAAATCAACTTATAAACCGGCTTTTGCTTGATAGCGTAGAGACCTAATAAGGCAGGCAAAAAACCCGTAACAAAAATCAAAGGCCCTTTACTGAGCAAACCCAATGCTGTGCCAGTTGTAACCATTAAACAATATCTTAAACGGCGAGTATTGGCACAGCTTAAAGCAAGGCAGCCATAGTGGATTAATAATGAAAAGAAAACCAGAAAGGTATCAACCCTTAGCTCACACGAAGCCATACCAAAATAGGTAAGAAGGAGAAGGAACAGAGCGGAGCGGTATCCAAGTAACTTTGGGATGCAAGCTCCTCCTATGTCATCATTGCGGGCCATAGGTGAAGCAACCCAGTTTAAAACCGAACTCAAGCTCCAATCTGGATTGCTTCGTCGCTCATGCTCCTCGCAATGACGAGAAAGAACCGCCCGCTCAACCATACCGTTTCGCAATGACGAGGTGCCACATTGGAACAATATCTTCCCAATCAATGTCGTTAGAATCACACTGCCGCCTGAAAAAAGAGCAAGCAGTGCATAAGGCCATAGGTTATTTACGCCAAATAGATGCCACCCTGCTGCAATCATCCAGAACATCAAGGGCGGCTTATCGGTGTATAAAGCCTGGTTGAAATATAAAAGCAAATACTCACGCTGTTCGAAAACATGACGGCTAATCGCCATGTAACGCTCGAAATCAATTTCTTTTGGAATACTGCATGTCAGCAGCAGCGTTGCTGTAAGGGTGAACCAAATAGCTCCGATAATGTAGTTCACCCTCTCCCGCGAAGCGGGAGAGGGCTCAGAATGAAAAACACTCATCCCTGGAAAGCCAGAAGACAGGCATGAACCAAGAGATTAGGGAAA
>Ga0206107_1000032_pt1 | contig 164285 bp, 144 predicted proteins | sample 2B0metagenome_FD_148652 | JGI IMG/M metagenome (GOLD analysis project Ga0206107, IMG submission 148652) | Enriched microbial communities from leaf-cutter ant dump, University of Wisconsin, Madison, United States - 2B0 | ecosystem: Environmental > Terrestrial > Nest > Insects nest > Nest dump... | reverse complement strand
TGAGCAGTGCAAAAGTAACAAACGGACAGATCAATGTTTCTGCATTACCTGCAGGCGTATATGTGTTCAGAGTTACCTTACAGGGTGGACAAGTGGAAACATTCAAAATTGTTAAAAAGTAACACCAGATACAAACAAACCGGCTCGGTAATGAGCCGAGCCGGTTTTAAAATAGTGAAGACGTAAAAATCTTCATTTCCTCAATTAAAATGTTATGTTAAACCGGAAAGCCGCCCCCTCAGGCGGTTTTCCATTTTATAAATACTCAATATTTCAATGCAGGTTTCTAACGTGCCTATCTGGTTTCGCCATCAGGAATCCTGGTCGAAAGATAGGAAATCTTTTTTTCAAATCAATTTGGAATTTTAAAATATTTGAGTATATATTTGCAACCGAGAAGTTCATCAACAAATTGTCTTATCAAGAAAAGCTGAGGGAAATGGCCCGATGAAGCTTTAGCAACCTCTTCTGTGCAGAATAGAAAAAGGTGCTACGTCCACCCCGTTTTTACGGGAAAGATAAGTTAAAGTAAGTTTAGATTATCATTGTAAAAATATATTCCGGACTCTTCTGACTTATCAGAAGAGTCTTTTTTTTTAGACTTTTCTGAAGCTGCTCCTGGTAAGATTTTTTTAAAATCGAAACATAAAAAACAAATACAATGAGCAGAATTACAGACATTATCCATTCCGTTCCTGTCGATGAGCTGACAGGCGCGATTTCAGTCCCGGTTTACCAGACTTCAACCTTTGTTCAGCAAGCGCCGGGTGTTCACAAAGGGTTTGATTATGCCAGAAGCAACAACCCTACGAGAAAAGTGCTGGAAGAAATCGTGGCAAAATTAGAAGGCGGCGATCAGGCATTTGCATTTGCAACAGGTTTGGCCGCAATTGATGCCGTGGCAAAATTACTTTCGAGCGGAGATGAGATCATAGCCGTTGATGATATTTACGGCGGCGCATACCGTTTGTTCACGCATATTTACGAAAAATTAGGCATCAAAATCCATTACGTTGATACGACCGATGCGGAAAACATCCTGGAATTCATCAACGAAAAAACAAAGCTTATCTGGATCGAATCCCCCACTAACCCTACCCTAAAAATCAGCGATATTCAAAAAATTTCAGAAATCGCCAGGCCGTTTGGTTCATTAGTAGTTGTGGACAATACCTTCGCCAGCCCGGTCGCACAGCTTCCGTTTGAACTGGGTGCCGACATTATCATTCACAGCGGAACCAAATACATCGGCGGACATTCCGATCTGGTAGCCGGCCTGGTTATCACAAAAACAAAGGAATTATCAGAAAAGCTCAAATTCATACAAAACGCCACCGGAGGGATCTTAGGCCCGTGGGATTGTTTTTTAGCGATTCGTGGAATCGAAACTTTGGAATTAAGGGTAAAAAAGCAAAGTGAAAACGCGCAGAAAATTGCCGGATTCCTGAATTCGAGGCATGAAGTGGATAAAGTTTATTATCCCGGGCTAACTACACACAAAAACCACGAAATCGCAAAAATTCAACAAAACGGGCTCTTCGGGGGCATTATTTCTTTCAGTTTGAAAAACGATACGGTTGAAGCAGCCAACCAATTTGTCACTTCAACCAAATATTTCAAGCTGGCCGAAAGCCTGGGCGGCGTCAAGAGCTTGGTCTGCCATCCGGCTCAAATGACCCACGCATCCATTCCCAGAGAAAAAAGGCTGAATTCAGGAATTCAGGATTCTTTGATCCGGTTGTCCTGCGGCATTGAAGATGCGAACGACCTGATCAGGGATCTGGAAGCTGCCCTGGAAACATTAAAATCAACGAAAACTCATAGTTATTAAGCTGAGAATCCGGTGTCGAAACAATTGTAAACTCCATAAACGATGCCGGATTCTCTTTTAAATCCAGTCAAAATGAAGAAATTAAATATCGGGTTATTCGGGTTCGGTGTAGTGGGCGAAGGAATTTATCGTGTGCTTTCGGAAAAACCTCAACTGAATACGAAAATCAAAAAAATCGTCATCAAACATCCCGGCAAAAAAAGAAACGCACCGAAGCACTTATTTTCAACCGATGCCCATGAAATTTTAAACGATGAGGCAATCGATGTTGTAGTCGAACTGATCGACGATGCCGAAGCGGCTTTTGAAATTGTAAAAAATGCGATGAACAAAGGGAAATCCGTAGTAAGCGCAAATAAAAAAATGATCGCCGAACATCATTTGGAACTGATTGATTTACAGCGGAAAAACAACGTTTCTTTTTTATATGAAGCAGCTGTTTGCGGAAGTGTTCCCATTTTGAGAAACCTGGAGGAATATTATGACAATGATTTGCTGAATTATATCAACGGCATTGTAAACGGTTCTACCAATTACATCCTGACGAAAATGAAATACGAAAATGAATCTTATGAAAATGCGCTCAAATCTGCCCAGGAAAACGGTTTCGCGGAAAGCAACCCGGCTTTGGACGTGGAGGGAACTGACGCAGCGTATAAATTAACCATCATCGTTTTGCACGCTTTCGGGAAATTGATCCGGCCACAGGATATCTTGGTAAAAGGGATTACCGCATTGAAATCGCAGGATTTCCGGTACGCGGCTGAAAAAGGATTTATTGTCAAGCTAATCGCGGGATGTTCGATTGATGAAAGAACGAAACAATTAATCCCAACCGTGCTTCCGACTTTTGTTAATAATTCCCAAAGCCTGGGCCTGGTCAACAATGAATACAACGGTGTTTTGATCGGAAGCGCTCTGGCGGACGAACAATTTCTTTACGGAAAAGGTGCGGGGCGCTACCCTACTTCATCAGCGGTTCTGAGCGATATTTCCGCTTTGCGTTACGATTATAAATATGAATTAAGAAAAGGAATCGGCAACGGTTTTCACGGAAATTATCCGGGAGCAAAGAAATTTTATATCGGATTCCATCCGGATGAGAAAGTTGATCTGGCCATTTTTGAAACCATTGATGAGCTGTACAAAAGCAAAAATTATGAATATGTAACCGGAACTATTCAGCTTGACAGATTGAAAAATTCCGGTTTGGCGGACAACAAAAATGTTTCGGTAATTGCTTATTCAGAGTGAATTATCCAATATCTCAACGATTATATCGGGTTGGCTCATTGTGTAAAAATTAATCACTGGAATATCATTTTTCCAAAGTTCCTTACATTGGTTAATCGCCCATTCCGCACCGATTTCTTTGACTTCTGCGTTGTTTTTTGCTTTTACCAGCTCGTTGGTCAGATCGTCCGGCAAATCCACATGAAAGGTTTTGGGGATATTCACAATCTGTGACTGGGTTGTGATCGGTTTGATGCCGGGAATAATAGGAACATTGATCCCGATTTCCCGGCATTTTTTCACGAATTCAAAAAATTTATTGTTGTCAAAAAACATTTGTGTAATAATGTAATCCGCTCCCAAATCGACTTTTGCTTTCAGATATTTCAAATCCATATTCAGGTTCGGCGCTTCAAAATGCTTTTCCGGGTAACCGGCCACACCGATGCAGAAATCGGTATTGGATTGGTTTTGCAAGTCTTCATCCAAATATTTTCCCTGGTTCATATCCATAATCTGACTGAGCAGTTCCGAAGCGAAGCGATGCCCGTTCGGCTCCGCAACAAAAGTGGATTCCGATTTTACCGGATCACCCCTCAAAACCAATAAGTTGTCAATTCCCAGGAAATTCAGCTCAATCAGCGCGTTTTCGGTTTCATCCTTATCAAATCCGCCGCAGATAATGTGTGGAACCGCATCGATCTGATAATGGTTCTGAATCGCGGCGCAAATCGCTACCGTTCCCGGGCGTTTTCTAACGCTTTTCCTTTCCAGCAGACCGTTCGGGTGTTTTTTGTAAACATATTCCTCACGGTGATAAGTAACATCAATAAACGAAGGATTGTATTCAGCCAGAGGGTTCAGTGTATCAAAAATATGCTGAATGTTCCGGCCTTTTACGGGCGGAAGAATTTCAATCGAAAAACTTCTTTTTTTCTCTTTTTGAGCGTTAAAATAATGTTCGGTTACTTTCATTTAATTTTAAATCTTATTTTTTGTGTGATGGTGTTATTTCATAATTTAATATTCCGATAAATTGGGACTCAGCCATTTTTCCGCCATTTCCCGTGAAATGTTTTTTCTTTTGGCAAAATCAATTAACTGGTCCATTTTAATTTTTCCGACACCAAAATATTTCGCTTCAGAATGCGCGAAATAATAACCCGAAACCGATGCTATGGGGTACATAGCCAGAGATTCCGTGAGCTTCACCCCGATTCTTTTTTCCACTTCCAGTAAATCCCAAATCGTTAATTTTTCCAGATGATCCGGGCAGGCAGGATAGCCCGGCGCAGGACGGATTCCCTTATATTTTTCCCTGATGAGCTCTTCATTGCCCAATTTTTCATCTACAGCATAGCCCCAGAATTCAGTCCTGACTTTCAGGTGCAGAAGTTCCGCATAAGCTTCCGCAAAACGATCGGCCAGCGCTTTGACAATTATGGCATTGTAATCATCATTTCTGGCTTCAAAAGTTTTGGCAAAATCTGCGATTTCCTGGCCCGCGGTTACGGCAAAACATCCTACATAATCTTCAATTCCAGATTCTTCGGGCGCAATAAAATCTGCCAAAGAAATATTCGGTAAATCCTTTGATTTTCTGGATTGCTGGCGTAGGGAAATAAATTGATTTAACTTTTCTCCATTTTCTTTGTAAAGCTGGATCGTATCATCTTCAACCGTGTTGGCCTTAAAAATTCCAAATACGGCCCGTGGCCTTGCAATATTTTGACTTTCAATTAATTCTAAAATCTGTAAAGTGTCGGAATAAAGTTTTTTTGCTTCACTTCCGATTAATTCATCATTTAATAATTCAGGAAACTTGCCGTGCAATTCCCAGGTTTTGAAATAAGGGGTCCAGTCGATAAAATCCCTCAGTTCGGAAACTGTAGTTTCATGTGTAAAGACACCCGGTTGGTTCGGCTTAAACGGTTTTTGTTTTTCAAAATCGATTTTTAATTTATTTTTCCTTGCATCTTCAATGCTTAAATATTCTTTTTTCACAGACCTCGACAAAAATCCGTCCCTGATCTTATCGTATTCATTTCGGGTTTCTGCTATGAATTCATTTTTTGAATCTCCCGTTAATTTTCCCGCGATCGGAACCGAACGTGAAGCATCCAAAACATGGATCACGGACGGGTATTCCGGCGCGATCTTCACAGCGGTATGCGCTTTGGAAGTCGTTGCCCCGCCAATGAGTAAAGGAATTTTTAAATTTCTGCTTTTCATTTCTCTGGCAACCTGAACCATTTCGTCCAGAGACGGCGTAATCAACCCGCTCAGACCGATCATATTCACATTTTCTTTTTTGGCTGTTTCAAGGATCTTCTCAGCCGGGATCATCACACCCAGATCAATGATTTCAAATCCGTTACAACTTAAAACCACCGATACGATATTTTTCCCGATATCGTGAACATCGCCTTTAACGGTCGCCATTAAAATTTTAGCTGAAGGCTTATCTATATTTTTTTTTCGTTTTTCCTCTTCCAGGTAAGGAGTCAGGTAAGCAACGGCCTTTTTCATGACACGTGCGGATTTCACAACCTGGGGCAAAAACATTTTCCCGCTACCGAATAAATCCCCGACAACGTTCATCCCATCCATCAACGGGCCTTCAATTACAGCCAGCGGAGATTTGATTTTATCTAAGGCCTCCTGCGTGTCCATTTCAATAAATTCCGTAATTCCTCTGACCAAAGCATGCTCAATCCGTTTATTGAGATTCAATTTCCGCCATTCGTCATCTTTCTTTTTGGTTCTGGTTTCACCTTTTACGTTTTCGGCGTATTCAATCAACCGCTCCGTTGCATCATCACGCCTGTCCAGGACAACATCTTCTACCCGTTCCAATAAATCTTTCGGAATATTATCATATACTTCGAGCATTTCAGGATTTACGATTCCCATATCCATTCCGTAACCGACCGCGTGATAAAGAAACACGGAATGGATGGCTTCACGAACGAGGTTATTCCCCCTGAAAGAAAAAGAAGCATTGCTGACCCCGCCGCTGATCAAAGCGCCGGGAAGGTTTTCTTTTATCCATTTTGTCGCCTCAAAGAAATCGAGCGCGTTCCGGCAGTGCTCGTCCATTCCGGTTGCGAGCGGAAAAATATTGACATCAAAAATGATTTCGTTCGCAGGAAAATTCACCCGGTGAATCAAAAGATCATAAGAACGTTTACAAATCTCAATTCTTCTTTGCAAATTATCGGCCTGCCCGGTCTCATCAAATGCCATTACGATTGCCGCGGCACCATATTTCCGTATTTTTTTGGCGTGTTCAATAAATAATTCTTCACCTTCCTTAAGCGAAATTGAATTCACAATTGCTTTGCCCTGCACATTTTTTAAACCTTCTTCAAGGATTTCCCATTTTGAAGAATCGATCATCACCGGAACTTTGGAAATATCCGGTTCGGATGCAATTAAGCGAAGAAATTTTGCCATTGCCGATTTTCCGTCGAGCATTCCTTCGTCCATATTGACGTCGATGATCTGGGCGCCGCCTTCTACCTGGTCCCTCGCGATCTGCAAAGCCGCTTCGAATTCTTCCGATTTGATAAGGTTCAAAAATCTTTTGGAACCCGTGACATTCGTTCTTTCGCCGACATTGATGAAATTGGAATTATTCCTTACGTAAAGCGGTTCCAAACCACTTAATGCCAATTTTGATCTCATGAGAATTCAGGGATTTGCCGGGGTTGAAATTTTTGTGAATATTCCGCAATTAATCTGATATGTTCCGGCGTCGTTCCGCAACAGCCGCCGATTATGTTCACCAAATTATTTTCTATAAATGGCTTGATGTTCTCCAGCATAATTTCAGGTGTTTCATCATATTTCCCGAAAGCATTCGGCAAGCCCGCGTTGGGATAAACGCTGACATAAAAAGGTGAATTTTCCGACAGGGTCTTGATGTAAGGAACTAAATCCTGCGCTCCCAAAGCACAATTCAGCCCTATGCTCAAAAGCGGGATATGCGAAAGCGAAATCAGAAATGCTTCGGTCGTTTGACCCGAAAGTGTCCGCCCGCTTTTATCGGTTATGGTTCCAGAAGCCATTAACGGAACATCGATTTCCGTGTCTTCCATTGCATTCATAATTCCAAAAAATGCGGCTTTGGCATTGAGGGTATCGAAAATGGTTTCTACCAGAATCGCATGAACGCCTGATTTTAACAATGCTACAGTCTGCCGGTAATAAGTTTGAACCAGCTCATCAAAATCAATATTTCTGAAACCCGGATCGCTGACTTTCGGGGAAATGGAAGCCGTACGATTGGTCGGCCCGACGGCACCGGCAACGAATCTCGGTTTATCCGGCATCTGAGCGGTAATTTCTCCGGCTGCTTCCAAAGCGAGCCTGACAGATGCTGAATTTAATTCTTCAATTAAATCAGCCATATCGTAATCCAGCATCGAAATTTGATTCGCGTTGAATGTGTTGGTTTCAATGATGTCGGCTCCGGCTTTTAAATATTCCAGATGGATGTTTTTGATGATTTCCGGTTGGGTAATCGAAAGCAAATCATTGTTTCCCTTTAATGAACGGTGGGAATTTTTGAAACGCTCTCCCCGGTAGTCTTCTTCATTTAACTGATGCCGTTGGATCATAGTCCCCATCGCGCCATCAAGTATGAGAATCTTTTCCTGGATGATCTTGGTCAAATTCATTTGTTTAATTTGAAAATTCAACAATTTGAAAATTTGAAAATGAATCCAAACCTTCTAATTTTTTAACTTGACCTTAATGAGAAATGTACGTGAAGTAATTCTTCCTTATCTTTTCCTCCGCCTCAGGCAGAAGATAGGATTTAGCACCCGGCCTAACGGGTTGCTAAGGTTTCACAGGGCCTAATCCCTCCACCTTTCGCAATAAGGTTCTGCAAATGTATAAATTCTCCTGAGAAATGAAAATTTTAATTCGGTTTGATTTTTAACGAATAAATATCAGCGCCTGTTTGATGTCGTCGTAGCCGATTTCTTTATTTAAATCTGAATAAAGTTTTCCCAAAGAAAGCTTTTCTTCCTTAGATTGTTTGGAAACTACCTTTTGTACCTTATCAATAACGTCATCAGCAGGCCGGTACATTTCCAGATCGATGTCAGAATCTGTTTCCGCAATGTGGATAATGTGGCTGAGGATCGTTCCTTTTACCATCCCCCGTTTCTCTATAATTTCCTCCAGGCTCAGCTTTTCTTCGACCAGCTTTTTGGTAATCTGATAAGTCGAAACTTTTTCCGCTTTATTCTTCAGGCTTAACCTTTCCTTTTGCTTTGCCAATTCTTTTTTGTCGGTAATCCCGCCGCAATGAATGATAAAGCCTTTGAATTCATTGGCCAGGTCTTTTTCTTCGAGCGAATCATCCCATTCCTGCGACAACTCCCGGAAACGTTTATCGGCCCGCATCGCCAGCTCATCCACTTCCAAAGCGGTTTGGTTTAAACCTCTCAGTTTTAGTCCCTGTAAATCCCGAAGCCGTGAAAGCGCCACATAACCTTGTCCTTTTTCGAACGCCCGGCTCAAGTCGATCATCGCCCTGTCCAGCGTCATTCCCTGGCTTTTATGAACCGTAATCGCCCATGCCAGCCGCAACGGAATCTGCACGAACGAAGCCAGCGGTTTCCCGCCTTCATCCTCAATCGCCCAGGTTTCGGCTCTGGCTTCGATTAAATCATTGTCAAAAGTTTTCACAAGCGGATTTCCTTTTTCCGTAAAGCCTGTAACCCTACCCAAAGTTCCGTTTACATATCCGACTTCATAATTGTTTTTGACGAACATCACCTGCGCGCCGGTTTTCAGTTCCAGGTTCTCCAATGCCAAAACGGATTTTTTGAGCATTTCAATTAATGCTTCATTGCCTTTTACCATCGCCGGGAAAAACCTGGACGAACTCCCAATTTGCTCCAGGTACATCTGGTTGATCCTGTCCACATCGGCATTGTGCGTATAAAGCCTGGTTTCCTGCTCGCCTTCATCGGGATGAAATTCCACTCTCGATTCCAGCAAATCAATGGATTTCTGAGTGACTGAACCGTTTCTAATTTCATTTAGAATTGTATTCAAATCGTTTTCGGATTGCCGGTGCTGTTCGGTGAGGTAACAGATCGCTGGTTCGGATTCCAGCCATGCATCTGACATAAAAGCAAATTTCTGTCGTGAAGATTCCGGTTCATTCCCGATCGGCGGCAACTGAAAAAAATCGCCCGAAAAAACCACCTGGATTCCGCCAAATGCCAACTCGTTTCCCTTGAAATATTTCAGTACACGGTTGACCAGATCCAATTGATTCCGGTGCAGCATGGAAATTTCGTCGATCACCAAAACTTTTACCGAATCCATCTTGTCCCGGAAATATTTCTTTTCCTTGAGATTCGACAAATGCTTTACGGAAACCTCGTCCCGGACCCCGATGCCCGACCAGGAATGAATGGTTTGGCCGTTCATGTGCGTAGCCGCGATCCCGGTTGAAGCCGTCACCGCAACACCGACTTTGTGTTCCTTTAAATAATTGATATACTGATTTAAAACGTAAGTTTTTCCTGCCCCGGCAGAACCGGTCAGGAATACATTTCGTCCGGATTTTAAGATGGATAAGGCTTTGGATTGGAGCATTTTGAATTATTTTCAGGTTAGGTTCAATATTTTAAGTTATTTAATCTTTTCCAAAGATAATCAATATAATACGCTTCTACCCTCTTCTTCTTTCCAGTAAAACCATCATAAATAACCCGAGCAATAATTCTTCCTGTTGGTTCACTTCTATTTCCGCCTTTTTATGAAGTGTAAATTTCCTTCCAAAAAAAGACGGGTTCTTCGTCAATTCCGCCACTACTTCGTTTTTCTGGTTCCTGATAAGGTACGCAGGATTGAACAAATAACCTGTAAAAAAACCAAGTACAGGCATCTCTCCAATGGCAGAATCAGCGACTTTTGTCCAGGGATTTTTTTCGGTTATCAAAAATTCCTGTTCTCCCAAAGCATTGAAGACTTCGTAATGCGATTTCCACAATGATCTCCATCCCTTTCTGGAAAGCCTTCCTTCAATTTGATTTTGATTGTTGATGAATTCATAAGTCGTATTGAAATCCAGCCATTTATTGGCATTGATGGTAAACAGCTTCCGGGTTCTCTCCCTGTCAGAAAAAACTTCCACTTTTTCCTTCAGCCTGAACATTTTCTGCCGGACATAAAACAAAAGGTTTCCATTGGATTCGGTGATTGAAAAATCGCTGTGGAGCGTACTTATATGAAAATGAAATTGCAACGGGTACTGAAGCGGACGGTCGAGCATTGTTTATTTTTTTAGATTAATTTTATTTTTTCGTTTCCTTTTTCAATTTTCCCCAAAAGCATACTTCCTTTGATCATATCCAAAACAGTTTGAGCATCAGACTCATCGCAAATTACAACCATTCCCACACCCATATTGAATGTGCCAAACATTTCATCTTCTGCAATCCCGCCGCGCTTCATCAGTTGTTTCATGATAGTAGGAACATTGACTCCTGATTTTTCAATTACGGCAGAAAGCCCGTCGGGAATAATTCTCGGAACATTTTCAATCAATCCGCCGCCGGTAATATGTGCAATTCCTGTCACTCTTACTTTTTCCCGGATTTTGAAAATATCGTTCTGATATAATTTTGTCGGAATTAAAAGTGTTTCCCACAAAGGTTTTCCTTCGAATTCCTCATTAAAGTCAGGAAAAATTTTACGAACCAATGAGAAACCGTTGCTGTGAAACCCACTTGATGGCAACCCGATGATGGCTTGTCCTTCCCTGATTTGCGAACCGTCAATGATTTCATCTTTTTCGACTACGCCAACGCAAAATCCGGCTACGTCATAATCACCGGTTTGGTACATTCCCGGCATTTCTGCGGTTTCGCCACCAATCAGGGCAGTACCGGTTTCCTTGCAGGCAGCGGCAATTCCGCCTACGATCTCGGCCGCAATGTCAGAGTCCAGTTTTCCACACGCTAAATAATCTAAAAAGAATAATGGTTTCGCACCGTGGCACAAAATATCATTGGCACACATGGCGAAACAGTCAATTCCTACCGTGTCGTATTTTTTCACATCCAACGCAATCCGGAGCTTGGTTCCTACACCATCGGTTCCTGAAACCAGAACCGGGTTTCTATATCCGGACAACTGATAAAAAGCTCCGAAACTCCCGATTCCGTTCAGCACATTGGGATTATGTGTTTCTGAAACTGCTTTTTTGATTTTGGATACCGTCTGGTAACCTTCTTCTTTATCAACGCCTGCGGATTTGTATGTATTGCTCATTTGGAAATCTGAAATAACGGATGAAACCGGAACTGCAAAAATAACCAAATAATCCATGATTCACCCAAGAGGACTATTTCAATTTTTTCAGGCAATAAAATAATTCTTTTACATTTAATTAAGAAATTTTATATATTTGCCTCAAATTATTTTAAATAAAACTTAGATAGAGTTATGAAAAAACTATTTTTAACTGCCTTAGTAGCAGTGTTGGGATTGGGATATGCCAATGCTCAAATTGAAAAAGGAAACTCATTAATTAGCGCAGCTGTAGGTTTTGGTGGTACTTACGCCTGGGGCAGCGCCGACACAGGGCTTCCCTTGTCACTTACCTATGAGTATGCCGTTATGGACAAGTTAACAGTGGGTGCATTTGGTAATTATGCGACCGCTAAGTATGAAGGAGCTGGTTATGACTGGAAATGGACATACTTCTTTGTAGGAGCTGTTGGAAATTATCATTTCGTCAACACTGAAAAATTTGATGTGTATGCGGGTGCCCGTTTAGGTTACATCGGAGTTTCATTTGACGATGACGATACAGGTCTTTCTGACCCATCTGCTGGCGGATTCGGTTATACAGTACAAGGTGGCGCACGCTACTTCTTTATACCAAGCCTTGCTGTTAATGCAGAAGTTGGTTACGGTTTCTCAATTGCCAGAGTAGGGCTTACACTTAAACTGTAACAGATATTTTTCAATAATAAATAAAATGCCTGAGTAACATCAGGCATTTTTTGTTGCCTTTCCGGAACTGTTTTTCAATCCTTTAAACTCCCAAGAGAAACAAAAACAGAATCCTGAATCCGAATAATTCAGCCAAACCGGTGAGATACATAACCGGATTATGGCATCGAATTTGTAAAATCCAGGCTAAACCATAAAAAATATGATTATGAAAAAATTAATTTTTACTGCTGTCATAGCAGTTTTTGGTTTGGCCGGATTAAACGCCCAAAGCGGGCATTTTGAGGCAGGGCCATATTTAGGAATGCCTGTTGGGGACGGAGACATATTTGGTTTTAATGCAGGAGTTACCTTTGGTTATTATGTCCAGGTGGTTCCAAGATTAAACATAGGCGGGGTTGTCGGGATTGATCAATTCTTCGGAAAAAATGATGACGGATGGGAATATCCGGACGCGACTTTTATTCCCGTTGCGGCTTCCGCAAAATTCAACATAACGGAACGGTTTTTTGTAGGGCTTGATCTGGGTTATGCCATCGGTGTGACGAGTGCCGCCGGCGACGGAGGCTTTCTTGCCCGCCCAAAAATGGGATTCAGCTTACCGATTGTTGACATTTACGGTTACTACAAAGCCATCAGTTATTCCTACGATTGGGCTGATCATCCCACCGACTGGGACAACGACCTGAATGTCGGTTCCATCGGGGTAGGCGCCGCGTTCAAATTCTAAAACTTTAAGAAACTGATAACGAGAAAAGCCGCTTCAACAGCGGTTTTTTTATGCTTTCTCTCGATCTGATTTTAATCATTTCCCTTTACTGTGGCACTGAATTTGTAAATCCATGCGCAAACCATAAAAAAAAAATAATCATGAAAAAAATGTTTTTAATTGCCGCTTTAGCGGTTGTCGGGATGGGCCAGTCAGATGCGCAGGTTAAATTCGGTGTGAAAGCCGGGCCTCAGCTTACGAATTTAGTAGGAAATGACGACGCCGATGCAGAATCAAAATTCGGATTCCATGTAGGTGGATATGCCAACATCCGTTTTGCAGAACAATTTGCTTTCCAGCCGGAAATCCTTTATTCCATGCAGGGAGCTAAGCAAGAATCAAATTATGAGGAATTTGGAATCACTTACCATGACGAAGACAAAGTAGAGTTGAGTTACATCAATATTCCTTTGATGATGAAATGGTATGCTTATGACGGATTAAATTTTGAATTCGGGCCACAAATCGGATTCAATGTTGGAGCAAAGGCAAAAGGTGACTCTACTATAACAGATGGCGATACAACAGTAACCTCATCTTATGACGAGGACATTGACGATATTGAAACCGTAGATTTCGGATTAAACATCGGCGCCGGATATGAAATGCCAATGGGCTTGAATTTCGGAATCCGTTACGGTTTAGGATTGACTGAATTTGTGAAAGATTCAGATATGAAAAACTCCGTAATCTCATTAGGAATCGGATATACATTCTAAAAAAATAAAAACACAGTCTGTAAAGCCCGGTTGATTCCGGGCTTTTTTGATTTTCAATTGGCTGTTTTAATAATTACCCCTAATTTTGCGGAAATTCTAATCGATTGCGTAAACTTCTGCTTTTGGTTTACCTGTTCCCGTTTCTCGCCTTTGGGCAGGATTTTGTCAGTGGTTACATCACTGACCGCAACAATCGTCCCATACCGGAAGTAAAGGTCTTTTTCCAGGATGTAAGCGAACTGAATACAACCGCCGATGAAAAGGGTTTTTTCAGGATTGATTATGCGGGATATGACATTTCCGGCTTCAAGCTGGTGGTTTTCAAAGAAGGTTACAAGGAAAAAGTTTTTCCCGGCAAAAAAGTAAAAAACCTGATGGTCATCACGCTTGAACCTGCCAAAGAAACAAAAGAGCAGGCAGATTCCACCGCGATTTACGAAGACGATATAGTGGAACTGGACGGCGGGATTTTTTACAGTAGTTTTGCCATCGACAGCCTCAGGAAAATTAATTCCATTCTTGACAACATACAGAAAAATCATCCGAGGAATTATCCTTCCATCCCCACGACTTACAACGTAAAAGGTTATCATGCACTCACGGAAAAACGCAGCGAAGAAAGAGAAGACACGCTGCTTTACCTGAAAGACCCGCTTCATCTTGAACTGACTTCTTACAGCGACCATTCCATACACCTCAATTCGCACATCGCGGTTACACCCGCTTCCACATTGTATGTGAGGAATAATGAATACAATGTTTCCCGCGAATCGCCGTTTTTTCTTTATGAACAGTTTTCATGGATTGACTTTATCGACAAAGATTTCCTGAACAAGAGAAGGCTTTACAATTACAGGATTTTGTCTGAGGACGATGAAAGCTACGAACTTTCATTCACCATCAAAAAGATACAGGAGGGCAGCTGGTCGGGCGTGATGACCGTGAACAAAAAGGATTTTGCCATCACAAAGTTGGAGGTCAATTTAGAATTCAACCGGAAGAACAGCTATACCATTGTCCATAAAAATCAAACTAAAAACGCCACTTCCATCATCTATTTTGAAGGAGCAAAGATCGTATGGGAATTTGCCAAGCCCGCGTATGGAATTTACCAGATAAAAAAACTGCACGCGGACTATCGGATCATCCACGTGGGCGTAAATCCGGATTTTACACCTCAGTTCCTGGTCAGGTCCGGTTTTGACTTCACAACGGAATCTTTGCCCGAAGATTGTAAAATCCTACCGCTTAACGACCTTTTGTTCATCGCCTTTCAGAAGAATTACGCTAACTTTAAGAAATAACAAATCAGAAATAATTTGCTTATCTTTACGTTATCTGTAAAAAGGGTAAATTGAATTCCGCATGGGTATTAAGACTATTATTTGCGGGAATTTTAAACGTTCCCCGGTTGCTTATTGCCCAGGAACCTTACATTTTCAGCAACGATAAATACAGCGGCATAAGCGCGGTGGGCATCTCTCCCACCCAACCCTTTCTGAACCCCAACGGATGGGATGTACATATTTTTTCCGAAGACCTCTTTTTCCAAAGCAATTACATTTACGTTTCAGAAACCAGCCTGCTCGGGCTGATTAATAATGAGACCGAAGAAGCCGATCCGAGCAATGGAATCACCGGTGAAAACACTGCAAGGGTTTTTGATTATTACAATTACGACCAAACAGGCTATCACCTGAGTTCCGATTTTATGGGGCCGTCGGTTTCATTGAATTTCGCTTGGCTGAATAGGGATTTTTCAGCAGGAATTTTTACCCGATTGAGAACCCAGAGTTCAGCCATAGAAGTGGACAATTATTTGCAATTCACCAACCAGGAAATTGACGAACCTGTGCTTTATAATGTAAGCCCGTTTAAATTAAACTTCATGAATTGGGGCGAAATCGGGCTGAACCTTTCTACACGGATTTTTGATTATTCTGATTTCGAATGGATCATAGGCGGAAACATAAAATACCTGATGGGTTTCGACGCCGTTTTTATACACAGCAAGGAAGACGCGCTCATGCGAAGGGAATACGAACCCGATCCTGAAAACTCCGACGCTGAAGTAAAAAGCCTGTACATCAATGATTTTGACATAGATGTCGGCTATGCCACCAATTATAATTTTGACAAAAGCAGCTATGAAATGAATGTCAATGGAACCGGCATCGGGGTTGACATGGGAACCACGATGTTAATTCCGCGAAGCCGGTCAGATGATTATGATTTCAAAATCAGTTTCAATATCCTGGACTTAGGTTATGTCAATTTCAACGGTGCCGTTCATAACTTTAAAGGTGATGAAACCAAATATGTCAATAACCCGGTTTTTGACGATGCCGAATTTGAAAGCCCGGAACAATATGTGCAAATCATCAGCAATGAAGTTTACGGAGACCCCAATGAATCTTTGGTTTCGAACCAATTTAAAATCGGGCTTCCGACCAGCATCCATTTCAATGCAAGTAAAAATATTGGAGGAAACCGGTTTGTCAACCTGAATGTGATTCAACGCATGCCGCTTTTTGAATACAGTTTGAAACGAAGCAACATTATCAACGCCTCTTATTCAGTTCAAAAAGAAAAATTCGGAGTCGGAGCATCCATTTCAATGTATGAATACAAAAACTTTCAAGTTGGCGGATTTCTTCGTTACGGCCCGTTACTGATCGGGAGCGAAAATATCTTACCTATTTTCCTCAATCACAAAAAACTGCACGGAATGGATTTCTACATCGGCCTGAAACTTTATCCTTTCTGGGACAATGAAATGAAACGGCAAAGCCGCGAAAAATGCTGGTGTGATGATTAATGAATGTGCTTTTCAGCATGATACGAAGAACGAACCAGCGGCCCGCTTTCCACATGTCGGAATCCCAGGTTTTTGGCAAAAACCTCATAGGCTTTGAACTGTTCCGGCGTGATGAATTCCTTTACAGGCAAATGTTTTTTGGTCGGCTGCAGATATTGCCCCAAAGTGATGATATCGACTTTGGCATCCGCAATATCCTGAATGGTTTCGTAAACTTCTTCTTCCCTTTCACCCAATCCCAGCATCACACCCGTTTTGGTTCTGGGTTGTCCCTGTTCTTTCAGGTAACGAAGCACCTCTAAACTTCGTTCGTATTTCGCCTGAATACGGACTTCACGCGTCAAACGTTTTACGGTTTCCATGTTGTGCGAAATCACTTCGGGAGCGGATTCCAGAATACGGTCAATTATTCTGGTATTTCCCTGAAAATCGGGGATCAAAGTTTCCATCGTCGTTCCCGGACTGATTCTTCGCACCGCGCCGATGGTTTCCGCCCAGATGATGGAACCCATATCTTTCAGGTCATCACGATCCACAGAAGTCAGCACCGCGTGTTTGATTTTCATTAATTTAATTGAGCGCGCCACTTTTTCCGGTTCTTCCCAATCGACCTGTTCAGGCCGGCCGGTTTTCACGCCACAAAATCCGCAGGAACGCGTACAGATGTTTCCGAGAATCATGAAAGTAGCGGTTCCCTCACCCCAGCATTCGCCCATATTCGGACAGCTTCCGCTCTGGCAAATCGTGTTGAGCTTGTATTTATCGACCAGGCCGCGCAGCTCACGGTGCTTTTTACCCGTCGGCAATTTCACACGCAGCCATTCCGGTTTTTGTATCCTTCCGTCTTCTTTGATGATTACTTCCATAGAACGGTCAAAATTACGAATTATATTTCGTTTGGTGAAGTTCGAGATTCGAAGCTCGAAGTTCGCTTGAAACAATTTAAAAATTCAAGGTTTAAAATCTATAATTATGTGGATTCTTCACGAATCTCTTTCAGGTACCATTTTCCTTTCACTTTCTTAAAAAGAACATCACTGTGAATTCCATTTTCTATTCCTCTGATTTCTATGATCGCCGAATCACCATTTATTATAATTTCTTGCGTGTATTTATCGTAATCTCTATCTTTAAATCCCTCTGAATATTCAAAATTCATTTTTAAATATTCATTTCGTTCAATACGTTCTGATATTGGATTATAATCATCATCTAAACTATGGTAATTTAAAGGAAAAATTACTCTGTTGATTTGAAAAATTGAATCAGAATTAAATTTTGAAAGGAAATCCCTAAAATCTTCCTCACTTTCAATTTCGTTTGACAATTGGTTATTTTCTGGTTGATTAATTATAGAATTACTGTTTGTGTTATTGCAACTCGAAACAAAAATAACCACCAGACAATAAAAATAATCTTTAATATTCATAATCAAATATAACCTCCTAAATCATTCTTGAAACATAACTCAAACACTGACCTACTCAACAATTTTACTACTCAATCACTCCAAACCCTTCTGCCATTCCCAGGCAGTTCGCATAGATTCATCCAATGGAGTTTCCGGTTTCCAGCCCAGTTCTTTTTCGGCCAAACTATTATCGGCGAAAGCTTCGATGATGTCCCCTACCCTTCTGTCCACAAGTTTGTAATTCAATTTCAGATGATTGACTTTTTCAAAAGCTTTCACCACTTCCAGAACCGTAGAACCAATTCCCGTCCCGAGATTGAAAACTTCCAGATTGGATTTATTTTCTTTTCTAATTAATCTTGTCAATGCTCTCACATGCGCATCCGCCAGATCACAAACATAAATGTAATCACGAATCGCTGTTCCGTCACGTGTCGGATAATCGCTTCCGAATACCGATAAAAACTCCCGGATTCCTGCCGCTGTCTGTGTGACAAAAGGAACCAGATTATTGGGAACGCCTTTCGGTAATTCACCGATCAATGCACTGGGATGCGCCCCGACCGGATTGAAATAACGAAGCGAAACCACATTCTTCCCATAAGCCGCTACAAAATCTTCCAGAATTTCTTCACCGAATTGTTTGGTTTTGGCATAAGGAGATTCGGCTTTTTTAATCGGCGCGGTTTCATCAATCGGCATTTTATCAGCCTGGCCGTAAACCGTACAGGACGAACTGAAAATGAAGTTATCAAGGCTGTTGTCTTTCATCGCTTCGAGAACGTTCAGCAATCCTAAAAGGTTATTTTTATGATACATCAGTGGTTTTTCAACACTTTCACCTACGGCTTTGTGCGCCGCGAAGTGGATTACACCATTCACTTTATTATTCCAGAAGAATTCATGTACCAATCCGGAATCCTTTAAATCAATCTGATGAAATTCCGGCTGAATTCCGGTGATTTGCGCAATTCTGCCCAGCACAAATAATTCGGAATTCGATAAATCATCGATGATCACGACTTCATATCCGGCTTCCTGCAAAGCAACCGCTGTGTGCGAACCGATGTAGCCAAGGCCGCCTGTGACGAGTATTTTTTGTTTAATGTTCAATGTTTAAAGTTTAAGGTTTGCTATTTTCCAATTCTTTATTAAATCCCATTTTTATGTAATCTTTTTCTCTTGAATTTAATTCTCTATTTTTAAATTCAGAAAATATTGTATATGCATCCTCAACTGTGTTTACTCCTAAATCCCAACAAGCTCGCCCCCATTTGTATGTGGCTAAACTCAATTGTGTAGAAAACACACCGGGTTTTATTTGAATTCCGTCATACTCTTTTCCTTTGATTTCGGTAAAAAAATCAAGTTGGCCATTTTCCTTTGTTTCTGCTAAGATATACTCTTTAAGTTCATTTTTTGAAAGTAGTGTAATTTCAGAAGACGGTATTTTATCAAGTTCTTCTTTTTTAATTAATGTAAGGACACTTTCTTCAATCTCTTTATTAGAGATAATTTGAAAATGGTTATTATTGAAAAACAAAATGTTATTCTCAATTTTCGCATTAGAATCATATTGTTCTTTTATAATTTCATTTGCTCTATTCTCGGTTATATCACCGTTCAATTTACAAGAATAAGTTGCTTGCTGATTCGTTGAAATAACGACTGTTACAAACTCTCTTTTTGGATAGTTTTGTAGCAGTATCATAGCTAACATCTTACTATTTCTTGTCAAAATAAAAAAATCGGAAGGCAAATTAATTGCTGCATTTTCAATTTCAGTCAAAGTAGGTTTCTCAGAAATAAAAACAGAAGATTGGCTATTTTCTATATTATTTTTAAGCGTATAGTAATTTGAAATCAACAAAGAATTATTAATTGGTTTTTCACCTGTTGAAATTGAATTAAAAATTGGGTTGTGATTCTGATCAGTTTGTCCAAAAGCCAAAAAAGAAAAAAGAATCAAAACAAATATAATTTTAAACTTCATTTTTAAATCTTTAATCAAACAAAAAACGCTTTCACACTTTCCACGATAAACTTCAACTGCTCCTCATCCAATTCCGTGTGCATCGGTAAGGAGATTACCTCTTCAATTAACTTGTTGGTATTCGGGAAATCTGAATCGTTGTAATTTCCGGTGTCATACACTTTTTGCTTGCGCAACGGAACCGGATAATAAATCATCGCCGGAATGCCTTTGGATTCCAAAAATTCTTTCAGTTCGTTTCGTTTTCCATTCGTTACACGAAGCGTATATTGATGATAAACATGCGTGGAATCAGCGGCTTTAAGAGGTGTCAGCAATTCCGGAATCTCATAAAATGCTTCATTGTAAAAATCAGCGGCCTTTCTTCTTGCCTGGTTATATTCGTCCAAATGATGAAGTTTCACACGTAGAATCGCCGCCTGAATGCTGTCCAATCTTGAATTTACTCCGATTTCATCGTGGTAATATCGTTTGTACATTCCATGATTAACGATTCCGCGCATTTTGTGCGCCAGATCATCATCATTAGTGAAAATCGCCCCGCCATCACCGTAACATCCTAAATTTTTGGACGGAAAGAAAGAAGTTGTCCCAATAGTTCCGATGGTTCCGGCTTTTTCACCTCTGAAATCCGCACCGATTGCCTGCGCAGTATCTTCCACTACGAATAAATTATATTCCTTAGCAATTTTATTGATTTCATCCATATTGGCACATTGCCCGAACAAATGCACCGGAATAATCGCTTTGGTTTTCGGTGTAATGGCCTTTCTGATTTCGTCCGGATTGATCAGAAACGTATCATAATCCACATCGACCAGAACGGATTTTAGTCCCAAAAGATGAATTACTTCCACCGTCGCGGCAAAGGTAAAATCGGCTGTGATAACTTCATCGCCCGGTTGTAAATCCAACGCCATCAAAGCGATTTGTAAGGCGTCGGTTCCGTTTCCGCAGGGAATAACATGTTTTACATTCAGATAAGATTCCAGTTCTCCCTGGAAATTTTTCACTTCCGGCCCGTTGATAAAAGCGGTAGAATCAATCACCGCCTGAATGGATTCGTCTATATCTTTTTTGATTTTTTGGTACTGAGCACCCAAATCAACCATCTGTAATTTGCGCATTGTTCTATTTTTGAAAAAATTTGAAGCAAATGTACGAAACGGAATTTGTATCTTCGTAACCCCTATGAATATCCTGTATAATTTATTTATTTCTCTTTATGGCTTTGCAATTTCTATTGCTTCTTCTTTCAACCCCAAAGCAAAGCAATGGATTTCCGGAAGAAAAAGGTGGAAAACCAAAATGAAGCAGGCGATTTATCCTAAAGAAAAAGTTATCTGGATGCATTGTTCTTCTTTGGGTGAATTTGAACAGGGACGGCCGGTGATGGAAAAAATCAAAAAGGAATTCCCGCAGTATAAACTGGCGGTTAGTTTTTTTTCTCCATCCGGATATGAAGTGCGGAAAGATTATCAGGGCGCCGATTACATTTTTTATCTGCCACTTGATACACCTAAAAATGCCAAACGCCTGATTAAAATCCTTCATCCCGAAATTCTGATTTTGGTGAAATATGAATATTGGTACAATTTATTGAACCGGTTACACAAGAAAAAAATCCCAGTTATCGTGATTTCGGCAGTTATAAAAGAAAGTAATTTATTTTTCCGGCCATTTGGCAACTGGTTTCAACAACGAATTGCAGGTATCAACCATTTCTTTGTGCAGGATACCGATTCCAAAAATTTACTGGAATCCATCGGGGTTAGGCAGGTAATGGTTTCGGGCGATACGCGTTTTGACCGTGTAAAAGAAATCCGGAAATCCAATCCCAAACTGGATTTCGTGGAAAAATTCAAAGGAAATTCCAAACTCATTGTCGCCGGAAGCACCTGGCCGGACGACGAAGAAATCCTGGTGAAATTCATCAATGAAAAACTCCCGGACGACTGGAAACTGATTTTCGCACCGCATAATATCAAGGAAAAAGAAATCAATTCTTTGGTGGAAACAATCAACAAAAACACCGCGGTTTATACAAAATCCGACGAAAATCAAATCAGAAATGCCGAAATCCTGATTGTGGATACCATCGGGATGCTGACCAAAATTTATGCGCATTCCGATATTTCATACGTAGGTGGCGGATTTACCAAAAGCGGCGTTCATAATACCTTGGAACCGGCTGTATTTGGGGTTCCGGTTATTTTCGGGCCGAATTATGAAAATTATTTCGAAGCAATTGACCTGATTCAAAACGAAGGCGCACAACGATTTAAAGACCAGTACGATTTCAATTCCAAAATGGAAAAGCTGATTTCAGATGAAGCCGAAAGAACAAAAAGAGGAAATGCCGCCGCTGATTACATCAGGCAAAAACCTAATTCTACGGAATTGATTATGGATTATTTGAGAAATTTAATTAAGAAATAACCAAAATTGAAATTCGAAGCTCTACCCTTCGACAAGCTCAGGGTGACAATTCGCTTTTAATAACCTTCTAAAACTCAAAAAAACCTTACATTTAAAATTTATCATTTTTAATTTTTAATTCAACAAAGTGCTACAACCCAACGAATTCAAAATCTACAATGCCTCTGCCGGAGCGGGAAAGACCTATACGCTGGTCAAAGAATACCTGTCGATTCTTTTGTCCAGCCCGAACCCGCATTCATTTGAATCCATCCTCGCCATCACCTTTACCAATAAGGCGGCCAACGAAATGAAAGAGCGGATTTTGCAGCAACTTGTCAGATTTTCACAACCCGGTTTTGCCGAAAACAAAGATTTACTACTTTTAAGTGCCGAGTTAAGTCTTTCGCCGGAAATTCTTCATCAGCGTTCCAAAGAAACTTTAACCAAAATCCTGCATAATTATTCGCGGTTTTCGGTCAGTACGATTGATAAATTCAATTTGCGGCTGATGAAATCTTTCGCGCAGGATTTGGGGCTTTCTTCTAATTTCAATGTTGAAATGGAACTCGATACTTTGCTGGAAGATTCTGTCAACCAATTGTTTTCAAAAATCGGTGAAGATGAAACGCTGACTTCGGTCTTGATCGAAATCGCTTTGGACAACCTGAATGAGAACCGTTCCTGGGACATTTCCCGTGAACTGATTCAAAACGCCAAAACCCTTTACTCCGATTCGCATCTGGTGAAATTATCAAAACTTCAACAGTTTAATTTAGAAGAATTTAACCAATTCCGAAAAACCGTTTACCGAAATGTTTCCACGCAAAAAAATAAACTGATTTCAATCGGAAAAAAAGCATTTGAAATCCTTGGAAACCATCAGCTTTCGGTGGACGATTTTTCCTATGGGAATTCCGGATTCATCGGATTTTTTAACAAACTGCAAAACGAAGTTTTCGAATTCCCGGGTAGCCGTCATATAGCTTTTAAAGAAAATACAAATCCTGAAAAATGGTGTTCGGGCAAAGCTTCGCCGGCAATGCAAAATGCCGTTGAGCAGGTTTCACCTGAATTGATTTCGCTTTCCGATGAAGCGCTGGAAATTTTACGCGACCTGGCGGTATGGCAGGGAATTCAACGGACAATCACTTCGCTGAGCATCATCAATGAAGTCGAAAAATCCATCGAAACCATCAAAGAGGACAACAATGTCCTGCTGATTTCAGAATTCAATAAGCTCATCAGCACGAACCTGCAAAAACAGCCGTCAGGCTTTATTTATGAGCGGATTGGCAACCGTTTTCATCATTATTTCATCGACGAATTTCAGGATACTTCCACGCTGCAATGGCAAAATTTATTGCCGTTGGTGGAAAATGCCCGCGCAGGTTCCGACACGGTCATGCTTGTGGGCGACGCCAAACAGTCGATTTACCGCTGGCGTGGCGGAAATCCTGAACAAATGGTGTATCTGATCCAAAACAAAGAACCGCTCGATATATCAGTTGAAAATCTTCCAAAAAACTGGCGAAGCCATCAAAACATCATTGAATTCAACAATGGGTTTTATTCGCAAATTGCTGAAAATCTTCCGGTTGAAGATTATAAAAATTTATATTCCGATGGAAATCAACAATTAAGCAACCACAAAGAGGGCGGCTATGTTCAGTTGAATTTCATCCCGAAAAAAAAGGATGAAGTCGAAGGTTATAATTATTCCGAAGCGGTTTTGGGACAATTGTTAGTCAATCTGAATTCTGCTTTGGAACAAGGTTTCCGTTTGGGCGAAATGGCCATTTTGCACCGAACCAAAGCAGAAGGAAAAATAATCGCGGAATTCTTGTCAGAGAAAAACATTCCGATTATTTCTTCGGAATCTTTACTTTTGGCGAATTCACATGATATTCAAATCATTGAATTGTTTTTCAAAACCATTTCGAATGAAGAAGACAAGGTTTCCAAAGCGCAGTTTCTCATTCGTTTGAACGAATTGAAAAATCATCCGTTTGGCGATATCACCGAAAAAATTCAATCGGTTCTGAATAAAAATCTTTTTGCGCTGAAAGAATTTTTAGCCGAAATCGACATTGATATTTCCTTTGCCTTTTCGCCTTCGGTTTCTTTGTTTGATTTTACCGAAAAAACCATCAAAGCATTTCATTTGGGAGAATCGGAAACAGCTTATTTGCAATATTTTCTGGATTTCATTCTGGAATATTCGATGCAAAACGAATACAATTTACAACGGTTTCTCGAGTATTGGGAAATCCAAAAGGAGAAGCTCAGTATTTCTTCGCCGGAAGGCGTAAATGCCGTTCAGCTGATGACCATTCACAAATCCAAAGGACTGGAATTTCCGGTAGTGGTGATTCCTTTTGCCGATTGGGGTGACCGGATGAAGGTGGATAAATTCTGGATTCCGGTTCAAAAAGAAGAACTGCCTTTTGAGGAATTCATCGTGGATTCATTCGGAAATCTAGAAAATGTTTCGGATGAAATCAAGGAAATCATTGACAATGAACGAAATGAATTCCTGCTGGACAATCTGAATCTGCTGTATGTGGCAACTACGCGCGCCGTGGAGCAGCTTTACATTTCTGCACCAAAAGATGTGAAAAGCGGAATCGGTGTTTATTTCAACGAACAATTCAAAGGTGAAAATGAAATCGTTTTGAAAGGCGAAAAAGGAAGAAATTCCAAAGCAAAAGAGAGTGAAACATCTTCTGAAATCCTGCCTTTTGTAGTGGAAAATTGGGAGAACCGGATTCAGATCAGCAAAGAATCTTCCAAACGCTGGAAGAAGAAAAAGGAGATTGTTTACGGTGATCTGGTTCACGGCCTGATGGAATTTATTTATACCGAAAAAGACGTAAATCCGGTCTTGCAATCAGCTTTAAACTCAGGCGAAATCTCACAGGGGGAAATTTCCGAAATGAAAAAACGAATGCTGGAAATTCTCCGTCATCCTGAATTGAACGCTTATTTTTCAGAGGATTATAAAATCCTGAACGAAAGAGATTTTATAGATGAATCGGGGAAAATTTTCCGCCCGGACAGGCTTGTCATCGACGAAAATCGCTGTACGATCATTGATTATAAAACCGGTAGCGAAAAGCCGGAACATATTCAACAAATGAATGAATACGCTACCCATCTGGAGAAGATGAATTATGTGATCGAGAAAAAACTGATTGTGTATATCGGAGAAGGGATTGAGGTGAAAGAAGTGGGGTAATTTTAGAGAAGCTATACAAAACATTATTCAAAAAAGTATAAATACCGAGGTTATACGAATGTTGTTTGACTATTTGAGATAACTGCGTATATTTACGTGTTATGCGTCACGCAACAGAACTTTGAATACAATCTCTGATAACTAAAAATAAATGACAAACAATACAGACGAAGAACCTTTAGATAATCAGCCAATCACTCCATTGGAAAATCCTTCGGATGAGATTGTCCCCACTGAAGATACAGAGAGAATTCATTCCACTAAAGAAACAGAAAAAATGGAAGTACATCATCATGCCCACGACCCGGCAGCACCTCATCATAAGAAAAACTGGAAGTCATATTTCTGGGAGTTTTTAATGTTGTTTTTGGCTGTGTTTTGCGGTTTTTTGGCAGAATGGCGATTGGAACATGTTATTGAGCATAGCCGGGAAAAAGAATTTATTAAGTCGATGATAGAAGATGCTCAAATTGATATTTCAAATATAGAAAGAGTGTCGGAAATCAACAAAAAAACCTTGCTCTATGTTGACTCACTTGCGGCAGCTTGCTTTAATTACGAAACTGGAAAGAGTGATGATTATGAAATTTACCGGTTGTACCGACACCTTCTATCAGCTACCGAGGCATTAAAACCGACAGAAAGAACATTGTTACAATTAAATAATTCCGGTGGAATGCGGCTAATCCGAAATAAGCCCTCGGCAGATATGATTATTTTTTATGACGGTTGCGAAAAAGACGTTAAGGATCAACAGGAAGTCGTAAATAAATTAAAATACGAATTTGCCAATGCCTCATTTGAGCTTTTTAATTTTAAATATTTTAACCTAGTAAGTTCTGTGGATGTGTCTCATGATGCTGAACTATTGAACCATGACAAAATAAAGTTAACTCAATTTGCCAATAGAATAGCTATTTACGATGGCGTCTTGACTAAATATAATTTTGAATTAAACAGAATGAATGAAAATGCACTCAGGTTAATTAACACCTTGCAAAAAGAGTATCATTTAACGGATAATTCGGTGGAATAGAGCTAAATTGAACAGAGAAATAGGCAATGAATAATTTCGATGAATATTTAAGACAAGGCGAACCCAACAAAGCAGAAAAAGCAAAAGTTTGGAAAACGGCTATCGGCCTGCAACAGGTCGATGGCTTAAAGCCGTCTGAATATCTCATTGAAACCGCCCGGCAAAACATAGAGGGCGATATTACCATTGAGGAAGTAAAACAGCGGATAGATACCTACTATCAACAACTCCCATCCCAAACAGATGAAGACCGTACCGAAGAAGCCGACAAAGTTTCGGCGCGTGTTGCGGAAATCCTGGGCGAACAGACTTTTACATTTTCACCTGCTGAATACCTGTCTATTCATCGCAGACTATTCCAGAGTATTTACAAATTTGCAGGCAAAATCCGTGATTACAACATTACCAAACAGGAATGGGTGCTGAATGGCGAAACGGTTTTGTACGGCAGTGCCGAAAGCCTGAAGGCAACACTGGAATACGATTTTGAACAGGAAAAACAGTTTGACTACAAGGGATTAAGCTCTCAGGAAACCATAGAGCACATTGCACGTTTTATTGCCTACCTGTGGCAAATTCACGTTTTTGGCGAGGGTAACACAAGGACAACGGCTATCTTTCTGATAAAGTATTTACGCAAACTCGGATTTAAAGAAGTAAACAACAATTTGTTTGCTGAACATTCGTGGTATTTCCGTAACGCGTTGGTACGAGCCAACTACGAAGATTTATCCAAAGGCATTCACAAAACCGAAAAATACCTTATCCGCTTTCTGTTGAATTTGCTTTTACAAGAAAATTATCCGCTCAAAAACCGGGAAATGCACATTCTGTATGTTGCTGAAAATACAAACGATAATCCTAAGCGAAAAAGTTCGGAGAAAAAAGAACAAAGTAGTCAGAATGAAGTGGTCAGAAAAAGTGGTCAGAAAAGGTGGTCAGAAATATTGGAACTGATAAAAGAAAACCCAAGAATAACAAGGAAAGAGCTTACCGAAAAACTGGGAATCAATCCCTCTGCCATCCAGAAGCATATCAAAAAACTAAAAACAACAGGCACAATAGAACGCGTTGGAGGTGATAAAGGCGGGCATTGGAAAATCATTGAAAAATGAAAAAAACATTTTTTCGCTTTGAATCTGGAACGAATGAATTACACGATCGAAAAGAAACTGATTGTCTATATTCAGGAGGGAATTGAAGTGAGGGTAGTTGATTTATTTTAAAGTATTGTTTAAATTTGGGGTTGTGAGCAAATTCTATAAAAGATTTATGAAAAAAATCACCCTAATATCGCTTTTACTATTAATTTTTTCTTGTCAAGGACAAACATCTGAGAATTACGAACGAATAAACAAGAATAATTCTTGGGGATTTGTTGATGAGAATAGAAAAGAAATCATTCCATTTGGAATCTATGAATTCTTAAATCCTATTGACGAAAAAGATATGATTTTAGCCAAAAAGAATGGTAAGGATGGTTATATAGATATTCATCAAAACATTTTAATACCTTTTGAATATGACGACTTAGGAGTGTTTTCTTCTGTTAATGAATTAGCACCTGCCAAAAAGAACGGAAAAAGTGGAGCAATTAACCGAAAAGGAGAAACCGTTGTTCCATTCATTTATGACAAAGTGAATTATTTCTATAATTCAGGATTGGCAATTGTCATCAAGGATAAAAAAATGGGGTTTGTTAACCATTTAGGCAAAGAAATAATTCCTGTCATTTATGAAAATGTTGACCAAACAATGACTGACGAAATGGTCTTGGTTTCAAAAAATAAAAAATGGGCGTTTTTCTCAAACAAAGGCGAACAATTAACCGATTTTAAATTTGACGAAATAAAACAAGCCCACATAAAGGAAAATGACAGAAATAAAGACACTTATTTCAAAGGTGGCTTAGCCATAGTTTCAATCGGAAACCAAACCCAACTTCTTGATAAAAATTTAAAAGAAATAATTCCTATAGGAAAATATGATTACGTAGAATCCCTAAACAAAAACGGGTTTGGAATTGTAGGGAAAAACAATAAATTCGGAATCATAAATAATCAAGGAAAAGAAGTAATTCCGTTAGAATACGATAAAATTGAACATCCTAAAAGATATTCAAACATTCTTGAACTTTTTGTTTTAGAAAAAAACGGAACCTTACAAATACTTGACGAAAACACTAAACCCATAAAGCAGAATATTTTAAGTTATAATTGGGATAAAATAGATTTTGACGAACATTATTTAGATGTGCTTTTACTCAAAGACGAACAAAATAAATTCGGCATTATTAATCAAAACGGCAAAACGATAATACCATTTGAATTTGAGGAATTACGTGCTTTTAATGGAGAAGAAATGTCTATTGCAAAGAAAAACGGAAAATACGGAATAATAAACTTTCAAAATCAAGAATTAGTTGCTTTTGAAAATGACGAAATTTCATCAAGCAAATTTTCTAAAATTTTTGTTGTAAAACAACAAAATAAATTTGGATTGTTAGACAAACATGGAAAAAAAGTCATAGACTTTGTTTTTGAAGATTTACAACCTTGCTATTATGATGAAAACAATAAGTTTATCATAAAAACCAATGGGAAGTACGGAATAATAGATATATCAGGAAAAGAAATTATACCTGCTGAATATGATGAAATATCCAATTGGGTTGAATATGGATCTGAAGCTCATTTTGTTATTAAAGACAAGAAAATGGGAATGTTTTCAAGAGACGGCAAACAATTAATTCCAACAATTTATGATGAATTAAATTACTTAACAGACAATCTTATTCTTGTTTCTCAAAATAAAAAATATGGAATTATAGACATCTCAAACAAAAGTATTATTCCTCTGAAATACGATCAAATCTATATTGACTGGTATAGAATTTTTTATGAAAATCAAGAACCCGAAATTTACGTATTGAAAGACAAAGTATATTCACAACTCGACAAAAACAACAGACAAGTAAGAACAAATATTCCTGAAAGCGAAATAAGAGAAAAATTTGAATACTACTTTGAAAAATAAGGACTGCAAATGACGGGGTACGCTTCGACAGGCTAAGCGCACGCAGACTAAATTGAATCTCAAGAATTCAACACTACATTTTTCACAACCAACCTATTTCCCACTCACATTCCCCAAAACCCAAAAATTCTTGCGATTTTTAAGAACAACATTTTAAGATTCTGCTCTAAATAAAATATTTAACTTTGATGAATCCAATGGAAACAACCATAAAAGACATAAAAAATCTACAGGATTTATCTCCTGAAATTATGAGGTTAATTAATGATTTGTATAAACTTTTGGTTGAAAAATGATTTTAAAAGCTCTCACAAATTTTGTAAATTAGCGAAGTGAATACCGAAACATTAAAAATAAACATTGTTCAACAAATTCTTAATTTGTCCGATACCAAGATTTTAGAACAAATCAAAGAATTACTTGGTTCAGAAAGCATTGTCGGCTATGAAGCAGACGGAACGGCTATCTCAAAAAAGCAATTTCTAAAAGATATGGTCGATGTTGAAAAACAATTAAAATCGGGTATGTTGAAAACCTATACAACAGAAGAAGTCCGTCAGCGTATTTTAGGAAATAAATAAGATGAACATTGAGTGGAGAGACAAGGCTGTTGAAGAATTACAATCTATCTATGATTATATTTATTCTAAAAGTCCTCAAAATGCTGAAAATGTCATCAATACTTTATTGGAATTAGGAAATTCATTGGGAGAATTCCCTCATAAATTCTCAATAGAACCCTTTCTTAATCAAGAAAATACCCGATTCGCAGTTCAATGGAGCTACAAAATAATTTATCGAATTGAAAATGATAGGATTATTATTCTTCGTGTTTTTGACGGCAGACAAAATCCTCAAAAACTTTCAGAAACAAATAAAATATAGTTTATAACTTTAGGCTATGTTTATCAAGATTTAATGCAGGAAAATCTAAAAATCATCATTCAGTCTTTGCCTGGGAAACCCGGTGTTTATCAGTATTTTGATAAAAACGGGAAGATTCTATACATAGGTAAAGCCAAAAACCTTAAAAAAAGGGTTTCCTCCTATTTTACCAAAACCCATGATTCGGGAAAAACAAGATTGCTGGTCAGTAAAATTGCAGACATTCAAACCATCATTGTCGATACTGAATTTGATGCGCTTTTACTCGAAAACAACCTGATTAAGAAATACTTACCGAAGTACAATGTGATGCTTCGGGACGATAAAACCTATCCCTGGATCTGCATCAAAAACGAACCTTTTCCGCGCGTTTTCAAAACCCGGAAACTCATCAGGGACGGTTCGGAATATTTCGGCCCCTATGCTTCTGTCGGAATTCTGAATGCTTTGCTTGAACTGATCAAAGAGATTTATCCGCTCCGAACCTGCAATTACGATTTAAGCCAAAAAAATATCAAAGTCGGAAAATTTAAAGTATGCCTGGAATACCACATCGGGAATTGTCTGGGGCCTTGTGAAGGGCTTCAGACCGAAGAAAATTATCTTCAAAACATTCAGTCCATTCGGCAAATCATCAAAGGAAATTATAACGAAGCGATTCACTATATGAGTGACCTGATGCAGGATTTTGCCGCCAAACTGGACTTTGAAACGGCTCAGTCCATCAAGGAAAAAATCGAACTGGTAAAAAACCATCAGGCCAAATCAACGGTGGTCAGCCCGACGATTGGCAATGTGGATGTTTTTTCGGTGATTTCCGATGAAATTTCGGGATATGTAAATTTTCTCCGGGTCAACAACGGCGCCATCATCCAGTCACACACGCTTGAACTGAAAAAGAAATTAGACGAATCCAACGAAGAATTGCTGGAAGAAGCCATCATCGAAATTTTTGACCGCTTCGGGAAACATTCCAAAGAAATTTTTCTGCCGTTCAAACTGGATCTGGAAATCCCGGATGTGAAAATTTCGGTTCCGCAGATTGGTGATAAAAAACGTTTGGTGGAACTTTCGGAACGGAACGCAAAATATTATCGGCTGGAACAATTGAAACAAATCAAAATCGTGGATCCTGACCGTCATACCAAACGCATCATGGCACAAATGAAAAAGGATTTGCGAATGCCCATGGAGCCGCGCCGCATTGAAGGGTTTGACAATTCCAACATTCAGGGAACGAATCCCGTTTCGGCCTGTGTGGTATTCAAAGACGGGAAACCAAGCAAGAAGGATTACCGGATTTTCAATGTAAAAACAGTGGACGGCCCGGATGATTTTGCCACAATGGAAGAAGTGATTTACCGTCGGTACAAAAGGGTTTTGGAAGAAGGTGGCGAATTGCCACAACTGATTCTGATCGACGGCGGAAAAGGCCAGCTGAGTGCAGCTTTGAAGAGCATTGACAAATTGGGTTTGCGTGGAAAAATCACCGTCATAGGAATTGCCAAAAAGTTGGAAGAAATTTTCTTCCCGGGCGATTCCATCCCACTTTATCTGGACAAAACCTCTGAAACGCTGAAAGTTTTGCAGCACGTACGGAACGAATCGCACCGTTTCGGGATTTCCAAACACCGGAACCGGAGAAGCAAAAACAGTTTCAATTCGGAACTGGAAGGAATTCCCGGCGTCGGTGAAAAAACGATTCAGGACCTATTGAGGAAATTTAAATCGGTGAAACGAATCAAATCCGCCACAAAAGAGGAATTGGCAGAAGTTGTTGGAATTTCGAGAGCAGAGAAATTGGTAGAATACTTTAAGAATTAGGAAAATCATTTTTGAAATTTCAACTCAACAATTTTACCTAAATCATTTCCTAACCCGTCTGTTTTGAGTAACTTTGCTGTTCATTCAAAAAGACTTCAAATTGAACTTCAATATCCAAAATATACGTTCCCAGTTCCCAATTCTCGACCGCAAAGTAAACGGAAATCCATTGATTTATTTCGACAACGCCGCAACTTCACAAAAGCCGGAAATAGTTCTGGACGCCATTGAAAATTATTATAAAAAATTCAACGCCAACGTTCACCGGGGCATTCATTCCATCAGCCAGGAAGCGACCGTGATGATGGAAGATTCACGTGAAAAAGTCCGTCAATTCATCAATGCGGAACATGCGCATGAAGTTATTTTCACCAAAGGAACTACGGAAGGGATCAACCTTATAGCCTATGTTTTACGTGATCTCATAAAACCAACCGATGAAATCATCATCACCGAAATTGAGCATCATTCCAACATCGTTCCCTGGCAAATGCTTTGCGAACGAACCGGCGCGAAACTGAAATACATTCCGCTACGCGAAGATGGAACTTTACAGATTGAAAAGCTCGACGAACTCATAACGCATAACACAAAACTTATTGCCGTCAACCAGGTTTCCAACGCTTTGGGCGTTATCAATCCTATTGAAAAAATTATTGAAAAAGCGCATCAATTTGGCGTATGGGTTTTGATCGACGCGGCGCAATCCATTCCGCATACAAAAGTTGACGTTCAAAAACTGGATTGCGATTTCCTGGTTTTCTCCGGACATAAAATGTATGCGCCCACCGGAACGGGAATCCTGTACGGAAAAGAAGAAATCCTGAATGAGCTTCCGCCCTTTCATGGCGGCGGTGAAATGATCAAAGAGGTCTGGATGGATCATTCGACTTATGCCGGACTTCCGTTTAAGTTTGAAGCAGGAACACCCAACATCGCAGGAAATATTGTGCTGGGAACGGCAATTGATTTTATAAATTCCGTAGGAATCGAAAAAATCCATCGGCATGAAGATGAGCTTCTGTCGTATGCAACCCAAAAACTTTCGGAACTAGAAGAAGTGGTTATTTACGGAAAAGATGTGCCAAGGTCGGGAGTAGTTTCTTTCAATCTGAATCTGCCCGGCGTTCACCCTTCGGATGTCGGGATGATCCTCGACAAAAAGGGAATTGCGATGCGGACCGGGCATCACTGCGCACAACCGATTATGCGCCATTTCGGAATCAAAGGAACGGTTCGTGCGTCCTTCGCGGTTTTCAATACCAAAGAAGAAATTGACAAATTGATTGAAGGGATTAAACTTTCGGTTAAAATGCTGGGATAGTTTTTGTCTGCCTGACGACAGGAATGATTGAGTTGTTGAATGGCGGTGTGGTGGAGAACTAAACCTTGTCAAGGTTAATCTTCACATCGAAAATAACCTTGACAAGGTTGGAATAAATCACTCCATTTTCATAAAAACTTTCACAATTACCGTCCTGAACTGGCACAAAACTTGCCGAAGGGTAGCGCAAAAATATTAAATTTGCAACAGCTCAAAATCATATCAAAAATGAAAACAACTTATTTATTTGCCGTATTAATGCTGTTTGGATTCGCATTGACCAATGCCCAGTCCAATAACCGCGTCAGCCCAATGGATTCTGTCCAGGCACACATCAACAATTTGGATGTGGAAATCATTTACAGCCGCCCGTATCTGAAGGGCCGTGAGTTCGGGAAAGACATAGTCCCTTATGGAAAATTGTGGCGTACCGGCGCTAATGAAGCTACTACATTTAAAATCAACAAAGATATTGCGATCAATGACAAAGTCCTGCCTGCGGGAAAATACAGTCTTTATACGATTCCCGATGAGGATGAAACAATCGTAATTTTCAATAAAATCTGGGATCAGTGGGGAACCAAATATGATGAAAGCCAGGATATGCTGCGCATCGCAGTTCCTACCGAAAAAGCTGATGAACCTGTGGAACAATTTACCATAGAAGTCGAAGATGACGGTAATGTGGAACTCGTCTGGGGAACATTTGAATGTGGATTTAGCATCAAAGACAAAGAAATCTAACCGCCAATGCCTCCGGCGCGTTGTTTCAGATCATCAGCCCCACCCGTTCTTCTTCGTTGTGAAGCATTTCCGTTTCCGAAATTGTAAGTATAAGAAACCACAAAAGTCCGGGTATCTCTTTTCACTTTGAAATGTTCCTTATAATCGGTGAATTCCGTATCGGCAACCGCTCCGTTGGTAAAAAATATGTCATTGAACGCTAATTTTACAGTGCTGCTTTTGAACTTTTTCTGAAATCCTAAATTAACGCTCCAAATCGGATCTACGTCCATGAACGCATAAATCTCACGGCCACGGTAGCTCCCGGAAATTTCGCCCGAACAGCCGTTTCCGAATTTGAAAGTATTGACCGAATTAAAGTTATAATTGAAATTCCCTTCGTTTTCCAAAGTCGTATTGGCAACCGTTCCGGAATAAAATCCATAGTAGAAATTCAGACTGTTGTTGGTATTCCACCATTTGGTCACATCGACCGGGATCATCAGAAACAACCCGAAAATATCGGCTGTATTTAAATTTTTATTTGTCTGTACCGTTATCTGCTGGTCGTCCTCCGAAGGCGCAATGACTTCCGTGATGTTATCCGTAGTCCGTGCGAAATTCAGCGTAGCAAACATTCGTTGCTTCAAACTATAGGTTAATTCCAAAGAATGTGTGGTTTGCGGCTTCAAATAAGGGTTTCCCTCTTTGTAGGTCGTCGGATCCAGAAAGAATTTAAACGGATTCAGCTGGTCATAGCTCGGGCGGTCAATCCGCCGGCTGTAATTCAGCTCCAGGCTATGATTGTCATTGAAAGCATAGGTCAAAGTCCCGCTTGGAAACAATTGTGTATAGCTGTCTTTGAAAGAAGTATTGTCCACCAATTGCTCGCCGGTTATATTAGTATTTTCCGCTCTCAATCCCGCGTAAATACTCCATTTTCCGAATTGTTTGGAACCGTTTATATAAGCCGCGTTGATATTTTCCGTATAAATGAAATGATTGCTTTTGGTCGTGTCAAATACCGGTTCGTCCGAGCTTACATCATAAAATTCGAGATTATTATCCGCTTTTACATAACTCGATTTTACGCCTGCTTCGAATTTAAAATCATCGAGATTCGTCGTGAAATCAGATTTTAAAGCATAAATTTTCAGGTCACCCGCGACATCACCGTGCAATAAATACGGGTTCTGGAATTCATTTCCATCCAAATCACGGTAACGGGTTGTAAAATTTTGTTCGGTATCGTTTCCGAAATTGACAAAATCCAAGTCGGTGGTCAATTCGGTCCCGATGGTATCCATCACAAATTTATGATTGAGATTGGCGGAATAATTAAACCAATGGTCGCGTGAGTTATTTTCAGTTTCAAAGCGTGAACTCAATTGGTTGGAAGCGTTATAAACATCGGAATAATTTTGTCCGGTAGGATTGAATTTATTGGAAATTGCGCTTCCAGAAATTCCCAGTGTATGCTTATCGCTTAAATAAAAATCCACTCCTGCCCTGCCGATGTGGTTACGGAAATTCATTTTCAGGAAATTATCCTGGTCATAGGCGCCTGTAAATGTCCCGTTATCATAAAAATTACGTTTCAGCAGCAACTCATTAAACCATTCTCTGTACGCAAAACTGTAAGTTCCGAAAACATTTACTTTTCCCTGCCGATGATTCAAGCTCAGGCTGGAATTGCTTTTCGGATAAATGCCCTGGCCATAAGCGGTAGTAAGGCTTCCATTGGTTCCTTTGCGTTTGTCTTTTTTCAATTTAATATTGATGATAGCCGAGCCGGCAGCGTCATATTTGGCTCCGGGATTGGTGATGAATTCAATTTTTTCAATATTTGACGAAGGAATTCCGCGCAGGTAATTTGCCAGATTGGTACCTGACATTTGGGTAATTTTCCCGTCAATCTGAACCAAAATCCCGGATTTTCCTCTCAAACTGATGTTGTCATTGGTATCCACATTCACGCCCGGCGCCTTTTCCAGAATTTCAAAAGCCGAAGAACCCGTTGAAGCAAGGTTATTTTCAACGTTCATTGTCATCACTCCATTTTTTCTTTCAATGAACGGCCTGGAACTGGTAATCACTGCTTCGTTGAGTTCCTGAACTACAGGAGCAAAAACAAAAGCCGGCATATCCAGGTTCCCGGCTGCTTCAAACGGTTCTCCGGTTTGTGTCGTTTGGTTTGCATCTGTTATTTCCAGATAATAATGCCCGTTCGGAATTCCTTCAAAAAGATAAACGCCGTCATCATCCGTGGTTTCTGACTTTACAAGCTGCTTGTCATCGGCATTCATCAGATAAACAACCGCGAAAGAAACCGGGAAACCCGATTCGTCCTCGACAATTCCCGAAACCTGAATATTCCCGTTTTCTGCAGATTGTCCATATAACATTGAAAATAATGCTATTACGATATAAAACGAAACAAAAAGTATAACTCTTAACATAAAAACAAGGTTTTTGGTTTATGATATTTTTTTACAGTTTTCCGTTATTTTGCCCAATACGGTAAACATGGTTTTCAGGTCCTTTTCAGAAATTCCGCTGAGCGCGGTTTTCCTGTTTTCCAGAACCAGCAGCTGGACGTCTTCTATAATTTTTTTTCCTGATTTTGTGATTTCCAGGTTTGATTTCCTCCTGTCATTCGGATGAATCTTCCGTTCAAGGTATTCTGCTTTGACCAATAATTCAATAATTCTCGTAACCGATGCGTTATCTTTAAAAACCTTTTCTCCCAACTCCTGTTGTGAAATCCCGGGGTTTTCCATGATTGCTTTGATGATCAGCCATTGGTCAATGGTAATTTTAAATCCATGTTCTTTTAAACGGTTCTGTGCATAGGTCCTGTAAGTCCGTATGCTTTTGTCGATCGTATAAAAAATAATGCTCTCTAACTTTTCCACAACTCTGAATTTTGAGCAAATATAAAATGATTTATCAATAGTTGATATATCAAATATAATTTTAACAAATTTTAAACTTTTGTATTCCGATTTACACCGGCCATTATGTTTCTTACTTTGTCCATAATTCTTACCTTTGAAAACTTTCAAAAAAGCAACAAACAAAATGATACAAAACGAACTCAAAAAATTAGGTTTAAACGAAATAAATGAAGGGACTTCAACCGGTTGCAATTGGTTTTCAAGCGGTGAGATTATTGAATCTTATTCGCCCGTTGACGGAAAATTAATCGGAAAAGTAAAGACGACAACGCAGGAAGATTATGAAAAAGTAATCGCTTCGGCTCAGGAAGCATTCAAAGTCTGGCGGACAACGCCTGCTCCCAAAAGAGGTGATATCGTACGTCAATTCGGAGATAAATTAAGACATTACAAAGCTGATCTGGGAAAATTGGTTTCCTACGAAATGGGGAAATCCTATCAGGAAGGTTTGGGCGAAGTTCAGGAAATGATTGACATCTGTGATTTTGCCGTTGGACAGGCAAAAATGTTATACGGACTTACCATGCATTCCGAACGTCCCGGACATAGGATGTACGAACAATACCATCCTCTTGGAATAGTCGGCGTGATTTCCGCATTCAATTTCCCGGTAGCCGTTTGGTCATGGAATGCTGCGCTGGCCTGGATTTGCGGTGATGTTGTGATTTGGAAGCCAAGCGAAAAAACGCCTCTGTGCGGGGTTGCCTGTCAGAAAATCTTTCAGGAGGTTTTGAGAGAAAACGATTTACCGGAAGGAATTTCCTGCCTGGTAAACGGTGATTATAAAGTCGGCGAATATCTGTCAAAAGACAAAAGAGTTCCATTGCTTTCCGCAACCGGTTCCACCCGGATGGGAAAAATAGTAGCACAGGAAGTAGCGGCAAGATTGGGTCGTTCATTGCTGGAATTGGGCGGAAATAATGCCATCATCGTTACGCCGGATGCAGACGTGAAAATGACGGTAATTGGTGCGGTATTCGGAGCGGTAGGAACAGCCGGACAAAGATGTACTTCAACGAGAAGATTAATTATTCACAAATCCATTTATGACAAAGTGAAAGATGCGGTTGTGGCGGCTTACGGACAATTGAAAATCGGAAATCCTTTGGATCAAAATAATCACGTCGGGCCGCTGATCGATACCGATGCGGTGAAAAATTACAATGCCGCATTGGAAAAAGTAAAAGAACAAGGCGGAAAGATTCTGGTGGAAGGCGGTGTTCTTTCAGGCGACGGATATGAAAGCGGATGTTACGTAAAACCCGCCATCGCCGAAGTAGAAAATAGTTATGAAATTGTTCAGCACGAAACTTTTGCTCCGGTTTTGTATCTGATCAAATATTCAGGTGAAGTGGAAAACGCCATCGAATTGCAAAACGGTGTGGTTCAGGGACTTTCTTCCGCCATTATGACCAATAATCTTCGTGAAGCAGAAAAATTCCTGAGCGCGGCAGGTTCAGACTGTGGAATTGCCAACGTGAACATCGGTACGTCAGGCGCGGAAATCGGTGGTGCTTTTGGTGGTGAAAAGGAAACCGGCGGCGGACGCGAATCCGGTTCCGATTCTTGGAAAGTTTATATGAGAAGACAAACCAATACGATCAATTATACAACAAATCTTCCTTTGGCGCAGGGGATTAAATTTGATTTGTAGGCCTCTCCCTAGCCCTCCCCTTTGGGGAGGGAACCATAACAACAATGATAAGCCTTTGGTGTTACAAATTCCGGAGGCTTTTTATTTTGTATCTTTTTCTTGAGTCAAACTATATTTCGGCGAACGTTTCTTATCATTAAATTCCGGTAAACTTCCATAACGCTCAACAAAATCAGCAATACATTCAAATTCAAAACAAGCTACTTTTCCCATGATTCTTAAATCTTCGGGATTGTCTGAATTTACATCACACACAAATGGACAAATCGAAACATGTAAATTTTCAATTAATTCATTATAATTTGAATATTTCAATTTAAACCTATCTGCTCCACCGTGTCCTGTTTTTCCAATGATTGTATTATCAAATTGCCTCAATCTACTTTTTAAACCACCTTTTGAATTAGTCATTCCAATATAAGAAATATGAGGAATCCACTTGAACATTTGTCCCGATAAATCAGATTCTGAAATTGCAATACAATAAACACCCGGGAAAGAAATATTCAATAATTTATTTCGCTGTTTCCATTTAATCCATTCTGAGAATTGTTTTGCCTGCATCTAACTGAAGTTTTAAAATTCGAAATATACAAAAACATACTTCCTAATATTTCAAAAGTGTTTCGTATTTTTACTCCAAAGCTGAACAAAGTGCCTAACCCACAAGAAACGCTACGACAATACTGGGGCTATGCGGATTTTAAACACCCGCAAAAAGAAATCATTGAATCGGTTCTGGAAGGAAAAGACACGCTGGCCATTTTGCCGACCGGCGGTGGGAAATCTTTGTGTTATCAGGTTCCGGCGGTGATGAGTGAGGGAATCACTTTAGTGATTTCCCCGCTGATCGCGCTGATGCAGGATCAGGTAAACAGCCTGAATCAAATCGGGATAGGCGCGGCTTCCATCACTTCTCAGAACAACGCGGATGAAATTGCGGTTATCATAGCCAAATGCCAGCTGGAAAATATAAAATTACTATATATCGCCCCGGAAAGATTGCAGAAAAAAGGATTTATCCAGATTTTAAAAACACTCAAAATAAGCCTAGTTGCCGTCGATGAAGCGCATTGCATCGCGCAATGGGGACACGATTTCCGGCCGGCCTATCTGAAAATCCATAAAATACGAGAGCTTTTTCCCGCGACACAAATACTGGCGCTCACCGCAACTGCAACGCCTAAAGTCCGGAAAGAAATTATTTCCGCGCTGGAGCTGAAACAGCCTGCCGTTTTCAAACATTCGCTCAAAAGAGAAAACCTTTGTTATAAAGTCATTCATTCACAAAATGAAAAGGATGATTTGATTTATGAATTAACAAAAAATCCGGGCTCGGCCATTATTTTTACCCGGACACGAAAGCAAACTTTTGAGATCTTTCAGTTTCTTTCTGAAAAAGGATTTGATGCCGATTATTTTCACGCCAAACTTCCGCCCGAAGAAAAAAAATCCAAACAGGAAAACTGGACGAAAAGCCCCTCGAGGATCATGGTGGCGACCAATGCTTTCGGAATGGGCATTGACAAACCCGACGTCAGGCTGGTGATTCATCTTGATTTGCCGACCGGAATTGAATCTTACGTCCAGGAAGCAGGACGCGCCGGGCGTGACGGGAAAAAATCACAAGCCATTCTGTTCCTGAAACCCGGTGCTGCCGAAGAATCGGAAAAGATATTCAAGTCTTCGCTGCCCGATAAAAACGAATTTGAACATATCGTCAAAATGTTTTACAGCCATCTGGAGATTGGAGAAAATGAACGGCCGGAAAGAAAAATTGAATTTGACTTCAATCAATTCATCGCAAAATTCAACCTGAACAAAAAGAAAACATTCATAACCCTGGAATTTCTTGATAGAAAAGAACTTATATTATTTGTACCCAAACCGGGCTTCAGTAAGATCCGAGTAATTGTAAATCCAAAATCCATTCAGGCGCCAAAATCAAATTACTTTCAAATATCGGAATACCTCGTCCGTAACCATCCCGGAATTTTGTCCGAAGAAAAACCGGTAAGCGAATTCTATATTGCGAAAGAATTACAGAAATCCGTCGGAAAAATAAAAAGAACACTCGAAGAAATGAATGAAAGCGGCTATCTGGATTATAAAAGCCGGAATGTTCAGTATGTTGAATTTCTTCGGCCGCGTGAATCTGATTATATAAAAGGGATTTTATGGAATGATTTCGAAACTTTGCAAACGGTGAAATGGAAAAGATTGCAGGATTTGATCTATTACGCGACGCAAACGGAAATCTGCCGAGAAAAGCTGATCCTTCGTTATTTCGGAGAAAAGCCAACCGAAAATTGCGGTGAATGCGATGTCTGCAAAAAAGAAAAAATCAGCTTAAATCCCGGATCTGTATTGAATTTCCTGGAAGAAACCCCTAAAACCATCCGGGAAATCCTTTTGCATTTTATAAATTCGCCAAAAGAATCGGTTCTGGAAATCATGCAGGAATTGTCAGATGAAGGTTTGATCGAAAATCTGGGAATTGATTCTTTTAAAAAATCAGAGAAATGAAAATAGTTTTTATGGGAACGCCCGAATTCGCGGCGATTTGTTTAGACGAAATTTCAAAAAGCAAACATGAAATAGCCGGTGTTGTTACCGTTCCTGACAAACCTGCCGGGCGCGGGCAAAAGCTGTCGCAGTCTGCTGTGACGAAAATGGCAGTTGAAAAAAATTTAAAATTGCTCCAGCCCGAAAAACTCAAAAACCAAGATTTCATTGAGGAACTGAAATCGTTGCATGCCGAAGCATTTGTCGTGGTGGCCTTCCGTATGTTGCCCAAAGATGTCTGGCAGATTCCGCCTAAAGGGACTTTTAATTTACACGCTTCGCTTCTGCCACAATACCGCGGAGCAGCGCCCATCAACTGGGTAATTATCAATGGTGAAAAAGAAACCGGTGCAACAACCTTCCTGATCGACGAAAAAATCGATACCGGAAATATTTTGCTGAAAGAAAAAGTGGAAATTCTACCGGAAGACAATGCCGGAACTTTACACGATAAACTGGCCGAAGCAGGAAAAAAATTGATCATTGAAACACTCAACGGCCTGGAAGATAATTCCATCCAGCCAAAGCCACAGGATAATTTTGACGAATTAAAACCGGCTCCGAAAATTTTTAAGGAAGATTGTAAGATCAACTGGAATGAAACACCGGAAAAAATCCATAATAAAATCCGCGGGCTGAGCCCTTATCCGGCTGCGTGGTCATATTTTGAAAAAACCGGTGAAAAAAAATCAATAAAGATTTTCAAAGGCAAATTCGAATCCATTCAAAATCAGGATGAATCAGTCAGCCAGATTACATTTGAAGACAACCAGTTAAAAATCCATTTAAAAACGGGAAACTACATTGTGGAAGAATTACAGCCGGAGGGAAAAAGACGGATGAATTCTACCGATTTCATCAACGGCCTGCACGATAAAAACGGCTGGTCTGTGATGTAATTCCCTATAAAACAAGCTAAGAAGGGTATGGTTATTAACAAAATATGATCATTTTTCAACAAAATCTATATTTTTTATCTTCTCAAAGTTGCGTGAATAAAGGATTCTTCTATATTTGTGTGAAAGTAAAAATATTAAAATCTTTAAATTATGAACAAATCAGAATTAATTGATGCAATGGCAGCCGATGCCGGCATATCTAAAGCCGCTGCGAAAAAGGCTTTGGATTCATTTACAATGAACGTAACAAAATCATTGAAAAAAGGAGGAAAAGTATCTTTGGTAGGTTTCGGAACATTCTCAACTTCTAAAAGAAGCGCGAGAAACGGTATCAATCCACAGACGAAAAAAACGATCAAAATTGCTGCTAAAACCGTTGCTAAATTCAAAGCCGGTTCAGAATTATCTGCGGCAGTTGACGGAAAGAAAAAATAACCGGCCAGCCGGTTCAAAAGAAAAATCCTTTCAGCCGAAAGGATTTTTTTATTGCCCGCTGTTTAAGGAGCAAGCCGTTCTTTCAACCATTTCCCATCTTTGAGCCTGTATCTTAAACGGTCATGAAGCCGGCTCGGCCTGCCCTGCCAGAATTCAAATTCTACCGGTTTTACCAAATATCCGCCCCAGTTTTTGGGTCTTGGAACCGTTTTGCCATGAAATTCTTTTTGTAATTCTTCCGCTTTTGTTTCCAGGTTTTCTTCAAAGTCCACTACGGAACTCTGTGCGGAAACGACCGCACCGATCCGGCTTTCAAACGGGCGTTTATGAAAATATTCGTCAGACATTTCATCGGAAACTTTTTCTGCAATTCCTTTTATAATCACCTGCTGCTCCAGCTTGTCCCAAAAAAAAGACAGGCAGACACGCGGATCCGATTCAATTGAATTTCCTTTCTGACTATGGTAATTGGTGTAAAAAACAAATCCGTCCGGGCTGTATTCTTTAAGTAAAACCATACGTGTGCGCGGAAAACCGTCGGTTCCGACCGTTGCAAGGCTCATAGCATAAGGTTCATGGATTTTGCCCGAATTAAAAGCAGTATGATACCAAATGTTAAATAATTCATAAGGGTCTTGAGGCGATTCTAAAAAATTAATAAAATTCTCAGAATAATCTTTTCTTTTATCGCTTAAATCTTGCTTCATTTCAAAAAATTTTTATCTTTATCAAACGGACACACAATTTTAATTCAAACTTAGTGCAAATAAAAACGATTACAAAAGGGAATATTTTGATTGCGCAGCCTGCGTTATACGACATTGCATTTAATCGTTCCGTTGTACTGATTACCGACCACAATGAAGAAGGCTCGGTTGGATTCATCCTCAACAGGCCTTTGAACAATTCCGTAAATATGTATGTTTCGGAATTATTGCGTCCATTCCCTGTTTACGAAGGCGGGCCGGTCGAAACCCAGCATCTTTATTATCTGCACAAACGCCCCGACCTGATTCAAAACAGCGAGCCGATTTCACACGGACTTTATTGGTCCGGCGAATATGAAGATGTGCGGAATGCGCTTAACAATAACCTGATCGGTGAAAATGAAATCCGGTTTTATCTGGGCTACAGCGGCTGGGGCGAAAATCAATTGCAGTCTGAAATAGAAGACAACGCCTGGATTGTAGCCAAAGAGGAAGTCGATATTTTCCAGGATTGGGACAACAATCTCTGGAAACAGCAAATGAAAAAATTAGGCGGTGAACATCTCATCTGGCTCAATACGCCTGCCGACCCATCAATGAATTAATTCCAATCCTACAAATCAAAATCAATCTTTACACCCAATTTCTGTGCAATCAGGTTGGTAATCCTTTTTTTGATCTGCGGAAGCTGAACATGCTCCAAAACGTCGGCTGCGAAAGCGTACAGCAACAAAGCCCTGGCTTCTTTTTTTGGAATCCCCCGCTGTTGCATATAAAACAAAGCGGTTTCATCAAGCTGCCCGACTGTACATCCGTGCGAACATTTCACATCGTCCGCAAAAATTTCCAGTTGCGGTTTGGTATCGATTTCGGCTTTATCGGTTAACAAGACATTATTGTTTTGCTGGAAAGCATTTAGTTTCTGCGCTTCGGGATGAACGAAAACTTTTCCATTGAAAACCCCATGGGAATTCTCATCATAAATTCCTTTGTACAATTCATGGCTTTCGCAGTGCGGGAATTTATGTTCGACTTTGGTATGGTGATCCACATGCTGGTTGCCGCCAATCACCGTAACGCCGTTGAGCATGGAATTACAGTTTTCACCATTCTGAACAAAGTTCAGGTTGTTGCGGGTCAATTTTCCTCCGAATGAAAATGTCTGGAAAGATGCCCGGCTGTCACGTTCCTGTTCCACAAATGTATTGTCAATCAAGGACGCTTCTACCGTATCATTCTGAATTTTATAATAATCCAGTTCTGAATTTTTCCCAATATGAATTTCGGTCACGGAATTCGTCAGATTCGCTTTTTCGTTCAGTGTCTGATGGCGTTCAATGATTTGCGCCTGGGAATTATTTCCCAAAACGACCAGGTTGCGCGGATGATACAGCACTTCATCTTCTTTCGCAGTAGAAAAAAACATCACCTGAACCGGTTTGGAAAGAATGACATTGTCGGGAATATAAATATAAGCTCCATCCTTGAAGAAAGCCGTGTTCAACGAAACCAAGCTTTCATCTTTTGGCGCAATTTTGCTGTAATAATTTTCAATCACCGCCTGGTGAACCATTTTGTTCATCGCACTGGAAAGTACACAAATATCGGCTTCTTCGTGTGTTGTATCCGACAAATAGCTGCTGTAAACACCGTTCACAAAAACGATGTTATAAGAATCCATGTCGTGTACGAAATATTTTTTAACATCCTGATAACCCACCGAAATTTCCTCGGATTCGGGAAACAATTTATAATCCGCCTTTAAAAGAGGCGCCAGGTTGGTGTATTTCCATTCTTCGTTTTTCCTGCCGGGAAATCCGTTTTTGTCAAATATTTCGATGGCTTCGTGACGCAAATCGTCAATCCATTTGCTTTTCTGGTTTTTCTCATTGAAAACCAAATGCCGGGAAACCAAATTTTCTTTTAAGTCTATCATTTTTTGATGTATTGTTGTATGCTGTATATTGTATAATGTCAAAGGCAAATTACATTATACATTTCTACATTATACAAAAAATTAAATTGCCGCTTCTTCAATTACCCAGTCATAACCTCTTGCTTCCAGCTCGTGCGCCAGCTCTTTTCCACCGGATTTGATGATTTTTCCATCGCTTAAAACATGGACAAAATCGGGAACAATGTAATCCAGTAACCGCTGATAGTGCGTTATGACCAGCACCGCATTGTTGTCATTTCTGAATGCGTTTACACCGTCGGCAACAATGCGCAAAGCGTCAATGTCCAGCCCCGAATCGGTTTCATCGAGAATTGCCAGCTTCGGATTGAGCATCATCATCTGGAAAATTTCGTTTCTTTTCTTTTCCCCACCGGAAAATCCTTCGTTCAGCGAACGGGAAAGAAAATCTTTACGAATGCTCAGTTTATCGGCATTTGCCCGGATTTGTTTCAGCATTTCCGACGCGCCCATTTCTTCCAGTCCTTGCGCTTTACGGGTTTCATTGATGGCGGTTTTGATGAAGTTCGTCACCGTAACACCCGGAATTTCCACCGGATACTGGAACGAAAGGAAGATTCCTTTGTGTGCGCGTTCGTCGGCACCCATTTCCAGTAAATCCTCGCCGTAAAAATCAATTTCACCCCGGGTTACTTCGTAATCTTCTTTTCCGGCAATCACCGATGATAAGGTCGATTTTCCGGAACCGTTCGGCCCCATGATCGCATGTATTTCGCCCGGTTTTATTTCCAGGTCAATTCCTTTTAAAATTTCTGCTCCGTCTTCAATCTGAGCGTGTAAATTATTTATTTTTAACATTCGTTATGCGTTTTGTGTTGTGTGATCTGCGTTTAATTATTTCCACAAATCTTCTGATTTTATCTCTTTATTTATTAACCATTAAGAAATTAAGTTCATTAAGGTTTTCGTTTCTGATTTTTTATCCGACTGAACCTTCCAAGGAAATTTCCAATAATTTTTTTGCTTCCACCGCAAATTCCATCGGTAATTTGTCCAATACTTCACGGCTGAATCCGTTTACGATCAGCGCAATGGCTTTCTCGGTATCAATCCCGCGCTGGTTACAGTAAAACAACTGGTCTTCCCCGATTTTGGAAGTGGTCGCCTCATGTTCCACCTGTGCGGTTTTATTTTTGATTTCAATGTACGGAAAGGTATGTGCACCGCATTCGTTGCCCATCAGAAGTGAATCGCATTGTGAAAAATTCCTTGCTCCTTCAGCATTTGCATTTACTTTTACCAACCCGCGATAGCTGTTCTGCGATTTTCCGGCTGAAATCCCTTTGGAAATAATCGTCGATTTCGTGTTTTTTCCAAGATGAATCATTTTCGTACCTGTATCGGCTTGCTGATAATTATTGGTAACAGCAATCGAGTAAAATTCCCCCACCGCGTTATCACCCTTCAAAATACAGCTCGGATATTTCCATGTCACCGCCGAACCAGTTTCCACCTGTGTCCAGGAAATTTTCGCGTTCTTTTCCGCCAATCCTCTTTTGGTTACGAAATTAAAAACACCGCCTTTTCCTTCTTCATTCCCCGGATACCAGTTCTGAACGGTCGAATATTTGATTTCAGCGCCTTCTAAAGCAATCAGTTCCACCACTGCGGCATGCAATTGGTTTTCATCGCGGGTCGGTGCGGTACAGCCTTCCAGATAAGAAACATAAGCGCCTTCGTCGGCAATCAGCAGCGTTCTCTCAAATTGCCCGGTCCCTTCTTTGTTAATCCTGAAATAAGTCGAAAGTTCCATCGGGCAGCGAGCACCTTTCGGAATGTAGCAAAATGAACCGTCTGAAAACACGGCGGAATTCAGTGCAGCATAGAAATTATCGGTTTTCGGAACGACTTTCCCGATGTATTTTTTGACTAATTCAGGATGTTCTTTAATCGCTTCCGAAATCGAACAAAAAATAATTCCCAATTCGCTCAAAGTTTCCTGGAAAGTAGTTTTCACCGAAACACTGTCCATCACAATATCAACCGCAACGCCCGACAAACGTTTCTGTTCTTCGACCGAAATCCCCAATTTCTCAAAAGTCTTCAAAAGTTCGGGATCCACTTCGTCCAAACTGCCCAGTTCTGGTTTCTTTTTGGGCGCGGCATAATAAGCGATATCCTGGAATTTTGGTTTTTTATAATGAACATTTGCCCATTCCGGCTCTTCCATTTTTTCCCAATGGCGAAACGCTTCCAAACGCCAGTCGGTCATCCATTCCGGTTCGTTTTTACGTTTGGAAATTTCGCGAACGATTTCTTCATTAAGCCCGATGGGAAAATCTTCGTATTCCACATCGGTCGTAAAGCCGAATTCATATTCTTTTTTGCTCGACAAATCCTGCCTTAAATCGTCTTCTGTATATTTTGTATTGCTCATTTTTTAATAATATGTATAGGTGAATGAAAAATATATAGGTTTTTTAAGCTCTGACTTAATCCCCATAAATTCAAAATTCTCTACGTTGGAATTTTTGTTCAGTTCCAAACGGTATAGTTCAGTACCTCCGCTTAAAATACTGTATGTTTTATCTTCCGCCTTTTTAACTTCCCATTGTTTTTCGGGTGTCAAAGTCGTTTTTCCCGTCTTAGCATTTTCAGAAGTGGAAAATTCTTCCATTGTCATAGGAAATTCCGCACTGAAATTACTGTAACAGGTTTTGTCAATGTCATTGTTCCGGTACGAAGTAATCCTGCATTTTCCTTCGATCCTGTCTTTGAAAACCGGCTTCCCGCCCAGGTAGGTTTGTTTATACAGCGTTTTATCTTTCAGCTGATAGACATCAATCATTCCCTTGGTGTTCTCGACAATCATTTTGCCTTCCGCATAATGGAATTTGTTGGATTTGGTTCCCTGTGCTTCTTTGAAAATTTCTTCCTGAATCAGTCCGTCCTTATAAACATAATTTACTTCCATCGCTTTGCCGGAAAGCATTTCAGAAATTTTCATCCGGATTAATTTTCCGTTTTTGTCATAATTCAAAATCATCACATCGGATGTTTTCTTTCCTTCGGTTTCTGCTGAAATCCGGATGGTTTTCACATTTTTATTGTCAATCGGAATGGCGTTCACCAACGGTTTGATCCCAAAATTGCCAAAAAAGAAATTTTCTGTATAAACTTCATTGAATTTCACGGAATTCTCATCAGGGTTGAAAACCAATAATTGATCAGTGTTTTTACTTTGACCCAAAACGTCAATGAACGCAAACAGAAAAATTATCTTCAAAAATCCCATCCTACATTTTTAAACATTAAGAAGTTAAGATCATTCAGCATTTTCATTAAGTTGTTTATGTATCACAAATAATTTAAGGATTTAATAATCAATTTATAAGCTTCTCAAAATAGCTTCATTTCCTGCAACTTAATTTACTTAATTCCTTCATGTTCCATTTAAAATTAAACCGCAAAGCTTTCACCACAGCCACAGGTACGTTGCGCGTTCGGGTTGTTGAACACAAAACCTTTTCCGTTCAGCCCGCCGGAATATTCCAGAACCGTACCCACCAGATAAAGAAAAGATTTTTTGTCCACCAGAATCCGCACGCCTTTGTCTTCAAAGAGCTTGTCGCCTTCATTTTGCTGCCTGTCGAAACTCAGCTTATAGGACAAGCCGGAACAACCTCCGCTTTCTACGCCAACACGCACGAAACTCTCTTCCAGAGTGGTTCCGTCTTCACTCATCAATGAAATAACTTTTGTTTTTGCCGTATCTGAAACCTGTATCATTTTAACTTTGGATTTTGGCTTACAAAGATACAACCCAAAAGGCGATTTTCCTTAATTTTTAATAAATTATAACAATTAGCCGATATGCGAAATCCGAAGTTCGACATGCGGGGTTAGCTTTTAAACAGGAATTTTTGGATATTTAGGAGAGTTGTGTAAATTTGGGCATTAGCTGGAATGTTAAAACCCAAATTTAATATGAGAAAAAGTCTTTTACTAATACCTTTTATATTATTTGTTTTAATTTCGTGCGCAACCACCCCATCTACTTTGATGCCCCAAAGATTTCCATCAAATTCGGAACGAGGAGTAATAGTTGGAACTATAGCTATTGAAAATGAGAAACCTATTTTTAATCAATACTTTTTCCATTATGTTAATATAAAAGACTTCAGAATTGGAATAAATAAAATGATTACCGTTAGACCAGAACAAACAATAAAAATGAAATTTAAGCCTGATTTTGTTGATGATACAAAAGCCGTATATTATTTTTCAATAATACAGAATCCAGGTGATTATGAATTTACAGTATTAAGATTACATGCCAATGGTGGATTTATCCAATCTGAAGCGCATGTTGCTATGGAAATTCCTTTTAAGGTCGAAAAAGGTAAAGTAAAATACTTAGGTGAAATTTATTTTAATTATAACCAAGGAATTTTACAGTTAGTAGATAAAAAAGAAAGGGATATCAAAAAGTTTAATGAAAAGTATCCTAACCTGACAATTGAATATTAACACTACACTAACATCGGTTACGTTTATGGCTAAATCAGTTCCGAGAGTCATCGGGGGCGGCTTGATTTTGCACCCGAACCGTTAATGGCAACTTTAACGAAGACGATTACAACAATAATGTTTTCATAGAAATTAAATTTCTTTAAAAGTAAAAAATATTTAAAAATAGGCGGACTAAATTTTCAACCCCAGCTTCTCTCTCACTCTTTTCAAAACTGCATCCGCCACTACGCTTGCTTTTCCGGCGCCTTCCAAAAGGAATTTGTCTAATTCCGCTTTGTTTTCTAAATAATAATTGAACTTTTCCCTTGCTTCGGCATATTTATCCAGCAAAACTTCCAGCAAAGCCGTTTTGGCATGGCCGTAACCATACCCGCCTTTCAGGTAATTTTGTCGCATTTCTTCGGTTTGCTCCGGTGTTGCGACCAGTTTGTACAAAGCAAACACATTATCCGTTTCAGGATTTTTAGGGTCTTCCAGCGGCGTGCTGTCGGTCTGGATGGACATCACCTGTTTTTTCAGCTCTTTTTCAGGAAGGAAGATATTGAGAAAATTGTTTCTGGATTTACTCATTTTCTGTCCGTCTGTGCCGGGAACGATCATCACTCCCTCACTGATCTTCGCTTGCGGCAACACAAATGTTTCGCCCATCTGGTGATTGAATTTTTCTGCTACGTCACGCGTGATTTCCAAGTGCTGCAACTGGTCTTTCCCAACCGGAACCAGTTCGGCGTCATATAACAAAATATCGGCCGCCATCAGAATCGGATAAGTAAATAATCCAGCGTTTACATCAGCCAAATAATCCTGTTTGTCTTTGAACGAATGCGCCAGTGTCAATCTTTGAAAAGGAAAATAATTCAACAGGTACCACATCAGTTCGGTCACCTGAGTAACATCGGACTGACGGTAAAAAACCGCTTTCCTGGTATCCAGTCCGAGCGAAAGCCAGCAGGCGGCCACTTCATAGGTGTTTTGTTTCAGAACTTCCGCGTCTTTGACCTGGGTCAAAGCGTGCAAATCGGCAATGAATATGAAAGATTTGTCATCTGAGGAATTCGCCATATCAATCGCAGGCGAAATCGCACCCAAAATATTTCCTAAATGTGGTGTTCCCGTGGCTTGTACGCCGGTTAAAACTCTTGGCATTCTTTAGATTTTGAGCAAATTTAGAAATTAGAAGCCAGAAGTCAGAAGTGATGATCAAAAAATTAACCCTTGTCATTTTCAAATCAGAAAGGTTCCTCCTCGTCAAAATTCTGTATTTTCTTATGAATGAGCCATGTGGCAAACGGAATGAACGCGAACATAACCACAAATATCATTTCTTCATCGTCCCATTTATAATAATTCTTGACCTTGAACGCCAGGATCAGGTAGCCTGTAAAAGCAATCCCGTGAAACATTCCGATCGGGAACATCGGCGCAAGGATATCGTATCCATATTTCAGCGGCATGGCAATACAGAAAAGCAGGAAACAACTGATGAATTCCGCAATACAGAAAATGTCGAAATATTTCTTTTTTTGTTCGATGGTCATTTCATCAGATAATTAAAAAAGTGATGGCGGTATAAACTAACAAGGTGAAAATCAATAAAAAACAATTGATCCAGAATAATGCAAAACTTTTCGTCCGTGAAACCCATCTTTTTTCTTCATAAACCCTACGATGCGCCCTGAAAAAATAGAAAAACGCATAACCGACCGAAAATAAAAAGACAGGAAAACCAACGATATTTGCTATATACGCCGAAGTGTCAAAATAATGATCAAGAATAGCTAACAACCAATTAAACAGAATGGTGAAAGTAGTCAGAATCAACAGGAAAGAAAAATAATACAGCGTAAAAACTCCATGGTCATAATACAACCATTTCCTTTTTCCGTGGAAAAGCCAGAGCAGAAACGCGAATACGGGAAGATAAAAGAACAACGCTTTCGGCAGATTGTTCATAAACAGCTTAAAAAAATTATCATTAAAAATATTGCCGTCACCCAATCCTCTCTCATTGATTTCAATCGTTTTCCTTGCCAGCGGCTTCAAAAGCCAGTTTATCTTTTTGTCATCCGGCAGCGACTGGTGAATGGAATCGAATTGCGCGGTTGTCTTAATTTCTTTGTAATGGTCATTGAAAGTAAAACCCTTTCCATCCTCAAAGCCAAATGCGATTTTCCTTTCCCCCAAACCAATTGTAGTAAGCTCCTTTTGGGTTTTACCGGATATTGATTTCAACGAATCCAGTTTTTCCGGCATGGCGATAACACTTTTGTACAAAGCATAATCCGTGCTGTCCAGCTTTTCATTTTCGGGTAAAATATTCTGGATCGAGTCCAGTTTCTCAATCGTATTCACCTTTTTGAATTCCCTGATTTTAAAACCTTCAAATTTCTGAATTTTCATATTTTGCCCCGATTTCCCTTCGGCTTCTTTCGCGTTGTGATCCGATAAAATATGCGGCAGAAAAAATGCTATGAAGCTTACAAAAATGTACAATTTCACCGGCGGAACATAGGTTTTCCTTTTGCCCGACAAATATTCTTTCACCATAATTCCCGGCTTGAACAACAAGGTTTTCATTGTTTTCCAGAACCCGCTGTCATAGTGAAGCAAGTCTTCAAAGAAATGCTTAAAAAGATGGTGAAACGACGGCCGGTTAATGGAGTTTTCCTGTCCGCAGTTCGGACAAAAACGTTCTTCCACCGTTGCGCCGCAGTTTAGGCAATTTTTTTCTTCACGTAGTTTATGATGGGACATTTCCGCTGGTGATTTTCTGCTCAAAAATAACCATTTAGAACAAAAAAACCTCGGAAGCTTTGCCCGTTCCGAAGAATTTCGGTAAAAACCTTTGATACAGTCAGGAAATCAGCCTTTTTCAGGCCTGAAAATTTTCCTCCTCAAAAACAAAAGCATCGCGCCACCAATGGTGATAGATGAATCCGCCACATTGAAAATATAGGAAAAGAATTCAAAATCCTTCCCGCCGATTCCGGGAATCCATTCCGGCCATTTGAATTCAAACAACGGGAAATAAAACATATCCACTACGCAGCCTTTCAGAAATCCCGAATAGCCCTGGAAGTTGGCTTGTGCAATTCCCGGGTAATCATTCCACATCTGCAATTCTTCGTTCCAGGTAAGACCTTTGTCGAAAATCACTCCGTAAAAAAGGCTGTCAATAAGGTTCCCGACCGCGCCGGCAAAAACAAACGCCGCCGCGAATTTGAAATAATTATTGTTGTAGATATTCAGGTATTTCCAAATCACCCAGCCAATCCAGCCGATGAGGAAAATCCGTAAAACCGATAGCAACATTTTTCCGGTCAGCCCGCCAAATTCTGCACCGTATGCCATTCCCGGATTTTCAACAAACTTCAACTGGAACCAGCTGAAAATCTCAAAAGGTTCGCCATATTCAAAATGTGTTTTGATGTAAAATTTGGTTACCTGGTCAATCAGTAAAACCAGAAAAACAATAATTCCTATTTTTTTCAAAACCCGGTTTTAGCGTTGCATATTTTTGGCTTCAATGCTCAAGGTAGCGTGTGGAACCAGTTTCAACCGTTCCTTGTTGATCAGTTTTCCGGTTACGCGGCAGATTCCATAGGTTTTGTTTTCGATACGGATCAAAGCATTTTTCAGATCGCGGATGAACTTTTCCTGGCGTGCGGCCAGTTGCGCATTCTGTTCTTTGCTCATCGTTTCAGAACCTTCCTCAAACGCCTTGAATGTCGGCGAAGTATCGTCCGTGCCATTGTCCATGCCATTCATAAAAGATTCCTTGATGAGTTCGTAATCGCGTTCCGCTTTTTGTAATTTTTCCTGTATGATCTGACGGAATTCTTCCAATTCCGCGTCAGAATATCTTGTTTTTTCTTCTGTTGTTGACATAATCTTAAATTTTTGAAATCGAGATTTCAGTTATCAGGTCATCTATTTCTATTTTCGTTCCGCCTTGAATTTCAGCTGAAATAATCAGTTCGTCCGTCAGCGTTTCCGAGCAAATATAATCTTTATTTTGAATAATTGCAGTTTCTAATCTGTCCTCTTTTTTAACAATCAGTTTTATCCTGTCCGTCAGCTCCAAACCGCTGTCTTTGCGCAAATTCTGAATCCGGTTAACCAATTCCCTGGCAATTCCCTCAGAAATCAATTCTTCATTTAGCGTCATGTCCAGCGCAACGGTCATTGAGCTGTTTGAAGCCACCGTCCAGCCCGGAATGTCTTTGGTTGAAATTTCAAAATCTTCGAGCTCCAGTTCCCATGATTTTTCGCCTGAATTCAGGGAAATTTTCCCTTCGGATTCCAGCCTTACAATGTCCTCATTGCCCAACTTTGAAGTGGCTTCCGAAATCGCTTTCATGTCCTTTCCGAATTTTGGCCCCAATGTTTTGAAATTCGGTTTGATGCTTTTCACCAGTAAATGCGATGCCTCTTCGTTGGTCAGCAATTCGATTTCCTTGACGTTCACTTCCTGCTTCAATAACTCGGAAACCGATTCCAAACGGGTTTTCATCTGTCCGTCCAAAACCGGGATGATGACTTTCTGCAATGGCTGGCGCACTTTGATATCCGCTCCTTTTCGCAAAGACAAAATCATGGTCGTGGCCTGCTGCGCCAATTGTGTACGGATTTCCAGTTCTGAATCAATCAGAGATTCAGCAGCTTTCGGGAAATACGCCAAATGCACCGATTCAAAATCATTTTTACCGGTCGCATTATTCAAATCTTTGTACAATCTTTCGGCAAAAAACGGAGCAACCGGAGCAATCAGAACCGCCACATTTTCCAAAACGGTATAAAGCGTCTGATAAGCCGAAATCTTGTCTTTTTCATATTCGCCCTTCCAGAAACGCCTTCTGCTCAAACGCACATGCCAGTTACTCAGATTATCGACCACAAATTCCTGAATCGCTCTTGCCGCACGGGTCGGTTCATAATCGGCATAGAATTCATCTGTTTTTTTGATCAACGAATTCAATTCGGACAAAATCCACCGGTCTAATTCCGAACGTTCATTAACCGGAATTTCTTCTTCCGAATAATTAAATCCGTCCACATTGGCATAAAGCGCAAAGAACGAATAGGTATTGTAAAGCGTTCCGAAGAATTTACGGCGGACTTCATCTACTCCGGCAATATCAAATTTCAGATTTTCCCAGGGCTGCGCATTGGAAATCATATACCAGCGCGTCGCATCCGGCCCATAAACCGATAAAGTTTCGAACGGATCAACGGCATTCCCTAAACGTTTGGACATTTTCTGTCCGTTTTTGTCCAGTACCAATCCGTTGGAAACTACGTTTTTGTAAGCAATGCTGTCAAAAACCAAAGTCCCGATAGCATGTAAAGTATAAAACCAACCGCGTGTCTGGTCAACGCCTTCGGCAATGAAATCGGCGGGGAAAGCCCCACCTAAATCCTCCCCTAAGGGGAGGACTTTTTGTGATGGTTGTTTTTTCAATTCTTCTAAAATGGATTGAAGTACATTTTCTATATCGCCGATCACCTGTTCGTTTGTGAACCGGATTACTTTGTATCCTAATTCTTCTAAAAACTCTGTTCTTAGTTTATCCGTTTCTATAATTTCTGGTTGATTGTGATAGCCACCGTCAACTTCCACCACCAACATTCTGTCCAGACAAACAAAATCCACAATGAATTCATCAATTATATGTTGTCTTCTGAATTTGAATCTTTCAAGTTTTTTGCTTTTCAATTGTTCCCAAAGCATATTTTCAGCTTCGGTTGAAGTATTGATTTGCTTTTTCTTCAATTCTTTCAACAAAACATAAGTTGAATTTCTCGCCGTTTCATATTTAGGTCTGCGAGAAAACCCTCCCCCTTTGGGGGAGATGGAGGGGGCTTCGAATGGGTAGTGCCATTGCGCGTATGGCATCGCACCCGAATCAAACCAGACATCAATCAGATCACTTTCACGTTTCATCGGTTTTCCTGAATCAGAAACCAAAATGATTTCGTCCACGATGTTTTTATGCAGATCAATTTTCGCATAATTTTCTTCCGACATATTTCCCACTTCAAATCCTTCAAACGGATTTTTGTTCATGAATCCGGCATTGATTGATTTTTGGATTTCATTCATCAGTTCTTCCACCGAACCGATGATGATTTCCTCCGATTTATCTTCCGTTCTCCAAATTGGAAGTGGAATTCCCCAATACCTTGAACGCGAAAGGTTCCAGTCATTGGCGTTTTCCAGCCAGTTCCCGAAACGGCCTTCGCCGGTCGATTTCGGCTTCCAATTGATTTCTTTGTTTAATTCCGCCATTCGCTCGCGAACCGAAGTGATTTTGATGAACCAGGAATCCAGCGGATAATACAAAATCGGCTTGTCCGTACGCCAGCAATGCGGATAATTGTGCTTGTATTTTTCGACTTTGAACGCCTTGTTTTCTTCTTTTAATTGGATAGCGATTTCCACATCGACTGAACGTTCAGGCGCCTCACCGTCGTTGTAATATTCGTTTTTGACGTATTTTCCGCCAAACCCTTCGGGTAACTGTTCGATGAATTTTCCCTGTAAATCCACCAAAGGAACGGGATTGGAATTTTCATCCAAAACCAGCATCGGCGGAACGCCGTGTTCTTTGGCAACTTTGGCGTCATCCGCACCAAAAGTCGGCGCAGTATGAACGATTCCCGTACCGTCTTCGGTTGTTACGAAATCACCGTCAATAATCTGAAACGCTTTATCGGCATCTTCAAACGGCAACGCCCAGGGCAATAATTGTTCGTACTTGATTCCAACCAAATCAGAACCTTTGAAGGTTTCTAAAATCCGGTAAGGAATAGCTTTATTCCCTTCTCTGAAATTTTCAAAATCGAATTCTTCATTTGATTCAAAATAATTTTTACCAAGAACGGAATTCAGCAATGGTTTTCCCAAAATCACTTTCTGCGGACGAAAGGTATATTGATTAAAGGTTTCGACCAATACATATTCGATTTTCTTCCCAACGGTCAAAGCGGTGTTGGATGGCAACGTCCAAGGCGTGGTCGTCCAGGCAAGAAAATAGACATCGCCTTCAACTCCTTTCAGGAAATCGGAAGAATCTTTTATGGCTTTAAACTGCGCAACAATCGTAGTGTCGGTCACATCACGATAAGTCCCGGGCATATTCAGTTCGTGAGAAGAAAGCCCGGTTCCGGCTTTGGGCGAATACGGCTGAATTGTATAGCCTTTGTACAACAATCCTTTGTCATAAATCTGTTTCAGCAGCCACCAAACCGATTCCATATATTTGGGTTCGTACGTGATGTACGGGTCTTTCAAATCCACCCAATAGCCCATTTTTTCAGTCAGGTCATTCCAAACGTCGGTATAACGCATTACCGCTTCCCGACAGGCTTTGTTATAATCTTCAACGGAAATTTTCTTCCCGATGTCTTCTTTAGTGATGCCCAATTCTTTTTCAACGCCCAATTCAACCGGCAGCCCGTGCGTGTCCCAACCGGCTTTCCGGTGAACCTGTTTTCCTTTCAAAGTCTGGTAACGGCAAAAAATATCTTTGATGGCACGTCCCATTACATGATGAATCCCGGGCATTCCGTTTGCAGACGGTGGCCCTTCATAAAAGACAAAATTTTCCTGTCCTTCTCGTGTGGACACACTTTTTTCGAAAATTTTGTTTTCCTTCCAGCCGTTCAACACCTCTTCTGCCAACTGCACCAAATCTAACTGCCTGTATTCTTTGAAATTCCTGCTCATTTTTGTAAAGTACAATGTATAAAGTACAATATAAAAAGTACTTATACCGTCATTTTTCAATTAATTCCCTTAAAAATAAGAATTGGCGAAGATACGAAAAACCTAAAAAACAGATCAGATTTCCCGTTTAAAATTTCAGATTGATTTGGTGACTGGTTTTACAACTTTTTCCAATCTTGGTTTTTCCGTATTTCAAAAAGTTTATTGTACAAAATTGATAACCCAAAGGTTCCGATTAAACCATAATCGTGAATTTCTTTGACTTTTCCTTCATCATGGTAAATTTTTAATTTCGCGCTTTGGTCATCCGTCCAATTAACAGCATAATCATTTTCAAGATTTTCGAAATCCAAATAATTTAAAATTGTAGTTAATTCTTCCCAATTTTCTCTTTTTAATATTGTCTGAAACTTTCCTTCATTGTCCCCACCGTGGAGCCAATCATCGTTGAAATTGTAGGCAATTGCTTCAAAAGAAGATTTTTCACCCTTGGTTAGTATTAGTGAAAAAATCGGGCAAGAGCCAAAGCAAGGGCCGGTTTCAAATTCGATTTTTTCAATTTTGTGATTTACGGGATTTTCATTCAGTTCCACAAAATCATTGAATTTATAAGTCAATAATTTTTTTGACAATTTATTTTCTTTTTGGTATCCATTCTGTGAGAAATAATAAAATTCTATAATTGAATCGTCTTTAATTTTTGGGAAAACACAAGCCTGAAAATGGTTTCGCGTTAATTGTCTGAGACTGAGAGAATCATTTCCGTAGTTTAAAACCGTGAAAATTGTAAAATCGTAATAATCACCTGTTACAAGCAAATCAGTTAATTGATTCCCGTCAAAATCTGCTTTGTAAAACGCCTTATCAATCCCTAAAGAATCTGATGTCCTTTTACAATAATCAACATACAGAAATCCATCATCAAAATCAGAAATTTTTTTGACCAGAAATTTCCGCTTTTCGTGGCTCAACAACCGATTAATTAAATCTTCAACTTGTTGATCCGTTTTCAGGCTGTCAATTTTCGTAAATTTTTTCGGATGAAATTCAATGGCTTCAGGAGTTATATCCGGATTATTTTCTGTTTGGCTTTTACAACCAATAAAAGACAAAATAATGAAAAGAAAGAAAATGATTCTCATAGCAGGATTTTGATTTAAATATAAAAATTTTCCCGGCTTCTTCTCATTAAAATTACGGAAACCATGATCCGCTGGTGAAAAATTAGCTGATATTATTCATTTAAAATAAAAGAGTTGAAAGTCTTTTATTTTCTAAATTTGAATATTCATTTTTCATACGGAAGAAAATCATTTAAATACAATATTATGAAAAACACAATTTTAGGCTGTTGCCTCCTGTTGGCAGGCTTCGGCAATGCGCAGGTTCCGAAAGGCGTCACTTTCATCAGCGGGCAGATCGGATATTCATCGGTGAAGGAAAAAACCACCGGTTCCCAAACCGAATCGTTCAGATTCATCCCGACAGTAGGCTACTTTTTTGCACCGGATTGGGGAATCGCGGGAAGCCTGGGCTACAAAAACGAAACCTCCCGTGCGGAAAAAATGACGGAAACCAACCAATGGCAATCTTCCAAAAACATTGCTTCGGCGCTGGTAGTCATTCCCTCGCTGCGGAAATTCTGGGTACTGGATGAAAAGTTGAGTGTCTTCGGGCAATTGGATTTCCCATTGGAATTTGGGAAAATTAAAAATGAAACCCATACCGGAACCGGCAATTCAGCCGTGGAAACAAAATCGGAAAACGATTATTTTTCTTATGGCGTGAGCCTGAAGCCGGGGATTGATTATGCCCTGAACCCGCGATGGAAAATTGTGGCAACCGTCGGGGAAATCGGTTATTCATCCCTTAAAAAAGAGGATGTTCGGAACGCCAAAGAGAGTTTCAGTTTCGGCGTGAATTTTTCTTCTGTCAACTTTGGATTGAAATACATTTTACCACGTAAAAAATAGAATGATAAAAATCATTTGAAAAATAAAAGAGTTTTTTATCTTTTATTTAAAAATATATATTTACATTTGTCCTGTAAAAAACGATTAGAAATGCTTTTATCCAAAACATGTGAATATGCCATCCGGGCAATGATTTATATCGCACAACAATCCAGCAAAGGAACTCGGGTTGGGATCAAAGACATTGCTGCCAACATAGAATCTCCTGAATATTTTATAGCAAAAATTCTTCAGGATTTAGGCAGAAAAGGATTCGTGCAGTCCGCAAAAGGCCCTAACGGCGGTTTTTTTATGGATGAGGAACATATGCGGATTTCCCTTGCCGATATTGTCCGGGAAATCGACGGCGACCAGTTGTTCAGAGGCTGTGGCCTGGGATTGAAGGAATGTTCTTCGGAGCACCCCTGCCCTATTCATTACCGGTTCGGCACCATACGAAATGAAATCCAGAGTATGCTGGAAGAATCCGTTGTTGCCATGTTTATAGACAGCCTGGATTTAAACCTGACATTTTTAAAGAAATAAAAAATTTACTCAATTAAAAGATTAAAAAGTGTTTTTATCTTAAATTAAAATCAAATGAAATTAGCTACCAAAAACCCGTTTATCTTATCTGTTGTTTTCTTCTGGATTGGCTTATTCGTAGCTGTCAGTTTTCTCGAAACACCTCTCAAATTCCAGGTGCCGGGCATGACGTTGCCCATTGCGCTGGAACTTGGAAAAATCATGTTCGGGATTTCAACCAACATCCAGCTGGGATTGATGGTAGTGATTTTCCTGGTACTAATCAGGGAACAGAAAAAACACAACAAATTTGAATTTACGGTATTCAGCCTGATTTCAATTATCCTTTTGCTTGAAAAATTCTGGATGTTGCCTGTCCTGGATGCCCGAGCCGATTTACTGGCAGCCGGAAAACCAGCTCCGGCGTCTGAACTTCATAATTATTTTATCTATGCCGAATCAGCCAAACTCATCCTTTTGGTTTTGTTCGGATGTGCGCAATTTCAACAAATTAAAGAAACAATTAAAATTAAATAACATGAAAAAGATTTTTTTCTATCTGATTCTTCCGGCTTTGTTTGCAGTTATTTCCTGTAAGCAGGGAGTCCAAAACAACAATGAAACTGCCGGAAATGTATATGCAGAAACCATCGAAACAGATGGCACAAGCGAAATACATGAAACACTGGCTCCGCCCAATGTACCCACTCCAATCGGAAACCGGGCGGCGAAAAAAGTGGTTGTCCATCTCGAAACCATTGAGCAAACCGGAGAACTGGCCAATGGTACGGAATACAATTTCTGGACTTTTAACGGAACCGTTCCCGGAAGTTTCATTCGTGCGCGGGTTGGTGATGAAATCGAACTTCATTTGAAAAATAATGAAAACAACAGCTTGCCGCACAACATTGACCTTCACGCAGTAAATGGTCCCGGAGGCGGTGCGGAAGCTACTTTTGTCGCTCCCGGAAAAGAAGCTTCCTTTATTTTTAAAGCGCTTAATCCCGGGCTGTACGTTTACCACTGTGCAACGGCTCCCGTAGGGATGCACATTGCCAATGGGATGTATGGTCTAATCCTGATTGAACCCGAAGGTGGATTGCCGAAAGTGGACAAAGAATTTTACATCATGCAGGGTGATTTCTATACAAAAGGAAATTTTGGCGACAAGGGTTTGCAGGAATTTGATATGGAAAAAGCCATTGCCGAAAAGGCCGATTATGTGGTTTTCAACGGAAATACCGGTTCTCTGCTGGGCGACAAAGAGCTTCAGGTAAACAAAGGTGAAACCGTAAGGATCTTCGTCGGAAACGGCGGCCCCAACCTGGTTTCCTCCTTTCACATTATCGGGGAGATTTTTGACCGTGTTTATATGGAAGGAGGCAGTAAATTAAACGAAAATGTGCAAACGACTCTGATCCCGGCCGGAGGTGCGGCCATCGTAGAATTCAAAGCCGATGTACCGGGTGATTATGTGATTGTTGACCACGCTATTTTCAGGGCGTTCCACAAAGGGGCTTTGGGTAAAATAAAAGTAACGGGCGAAGAAAACCCAAAGGTTTTTCTAAAGCATAATTAATAAAACTTTTTGTTCACTGAGGATTTCAAAAACAGTAAAACGATGCGGCTTTTTTCATTTATTTTCATATTTTTTATTCTAATCACATCTTGTTTCCACACACAGGATACTTCATCTGCATCAATGAATCCTGCCCGGCTCAATTATATTTCCACCGCGAAAAAAATGGTGGAAGTTAAGGGCGGGATTTACATGGCATTCATAGGAAAAGATTCGGGAAGGATTGTTGAAGTCAAATCTTTTTATATGGATGAAACACCGGTTACTGTTTCGGAATATTTAAAATTCCTGAAAGCAAATCCTCAATGGACGAAAAGTAAAATCCCACATCTGTATGCCGACAGCTCTTACCTGCACAACTGGAAAAGTGACTTTGAACCACCGGCAGAAGCTGATCCAAATGCCCCGGTAACAAATATTTCCTGGTTTGCTGCCCAGGCTTACGCAAAAAGTGTCGGAAAAAGGCTGCCAACGGTAGATGAATGGGAATTTGTGGCACTGGCCGATGAAACTTCAAAAAATGCTTCTGCCAAGCCTGAATTCACAAATTACATCCTGAAATCTTATCAGAACAAAAAAAATTATATGAATCCCGTCAGGCAGGAAACACCCAATTATTACGGGGTCTATAACCTCTACGGAATGATCTGGGAATGGACGGAAGATTTTAATTCGGTGATGATGTCCGGAGAATCAAGAAATGATAAAACAACCAACGAAACCTTGTTCTGTTCAGGCGCGGCTGTTACAACCGACGATTTGAAGAATTATGCCGCCTTTATCCGGTTTGCTATGAGAGGAAGCCTGAAAGCCAATTATACGGTCAACAATTTAGGATTCCGGTGCGTTAAAAATTTAGAAAACAATTCATTATGAAAAATATACTGCTCTTATTATTTATCTTTTTCGGGCTGGCTGCTTGTACCGATAAAAAAGAAACCGACCTTTCCGGGTCCGTTTTCCAGCTGAATTCCGATTGGGAAAATCAGTCCGGCAAAGAAATGAAACTACAGGAACTGAAAGGAAAAACACTGGTAATGGTGATGATCTATACTTCCTGTAAAACTGCCTGTCCACGGCTGACCGCCGAAATGCGGGAGATAGAAAGAAACATCGGCGAATATGATCCTGAAAAAATCCGTTTCGTTTTGGTTTCAATTGATCCGGAACACGACACGCCTGAAAGGATGAAGACTTACCTGGAAAACAATAAATTCCTGGGCGAACAATGGCTATTCCTGAGAAGTAATGAAGCCAGTACACGTGAATTTGCCAATGTACTTTCGGTCAAATACAAACAAATCTCACCGATCGACTTTTCACATTCCAACATCATCAGTGTTTTTTCGGAACAGGGAATCCTGGCTTACCAGAAAGAAGGTTTAAGCGTTGATACTAAAGGTATTGTAAAAGAAATACGAAAACAAATTAATAATTAAAAGACAAACAACAATTTTATGAAAAAACTTATTTTATCAATCGGACTATGTGCTTTGGCTCTCTCTTGTTCTTCAAAAGAAGACGGAAAACCGGTAACCGACGAGGTAGATTATGATCAAATGGCTAAGGAATACGATGCATTCAAGGAAGCCGACAAAAAAAATAACGCGCCAAAAGAAGACCCTGCCACCCGCGGGCTGGCATTGATAGAAGCTTCGGACTGCCTTTCCTGCCATAAAATTGATGCCAAGCTAATCGGGCCGGGCTACCAGGAGGTTGCCGCAAAATATACGGAAGCCGATATTGACCACCTGGCATCAAAAATCATTGACGGTGGAAAAGGCGCCTGGGGCGATATCCCGATGACGCCGCACCCCGGAGTGAGTAAAGAAAATGCCAAACAAATGGTTAAATACATTTTGTCACTTAAAAAATAATTTCACTCAGAAAATTTACAATTATGGAAATCAAAACAATGCATATAGGAGAAATAGTAGCCGGTGATTTCAGGGCGGCTGCCATATTCAAAAAATACGGGATTGACTTTTGCTGCAAAGGCGGACGGACGGTTTCCGATGCCTGCGATGCCAAAAAAATAAATCCGGATTTGATTTACGGGGAAATTGAAAACTTACCCAGAAGCGACAGTAATGCTATTGATTTCAACTGTTGGCCATTGGATTTACTGGTAGATTATGTTGAAAAAACGCACCACCGTTATGTAAGAGAAAAAACACCGGTTTTACAGGCGTTTCTTGACAAATTATGCAAAGTCCATGGCAACCAGCATCCGGAACTTTTTGAAATCCGGGATTTGTTTGACGGATGCGCCAATGACCTGGCGGCACACATGAAAAAAGAGGAGCTTATTCTTTTCCCTTTCATCGGGGATTTAGTCAAAATCAAATCAAGCGGGAATGATTATGAATACCCGCCGTTCGGAACCGTGGAAAACCCGGTAAATATGATGAAGCACGAACATACAATCGAGGGTGAAAGGTTCAGGAAAATTGCCCAACTGGCCAACGAATACAACCCTCCCGCAGATGCCTGCAACACCTACAGGGTTACTTATGCCATGCTGGAGGAATTTGAAAATGATTTGCACAGGCACATTCATTTAGAAAACAATATTCTTTTTCCCAAGGCAATTCAGCTTGAAAAAGAATTAAAACCCGCACTGAATCCAAATTGATTATATAAAGCGAAAAATCCGGAGAATACAAATTTTTCTTCGGATTTTTTGTCAATGATAACTGCATTGCTTTCAAAGCGATATGCTATTTTCTCCATTCCTGATTCTTTCTGATTTCAAAAAGCTTTTTGTATAAAACTGTTTAGTACACGACAAAAATTATTAAATAATTGATTTTTAAATCTCTAACCACATAGTTATTTTAGAATTTAAGTGCATTTAGACGCCGTAGGCGGCATAGATTGAAACAAAGTATCAATACTATGTGTGGTTATGTTAACTTCTAATTCTATGTAACTAATTGACAACTATCCCGTCATTCGCCGGGACACGTTGTGGTTTAAAAATTGTCGTGTACTTAGATTTATCAGAGAAGATTTATTTCCTCAGCGTGATTATTTGTAATATAAGTTATCAGATAACGGTTATTTTTATGTTCAAAGAAAATATACCAGGTCGTCCGGCTGTTAGCTTTGAAAAAAACATAATTTGAGCCATATCGTAAAAGTTTTTCCGGTGTTTTTCTGAATGGGAAATTAATTAATTCAAATTCAATGAAATCATAAATTTTCTTCACATAAGCCTGCGCTTGTTCCTTAAACCCAAAATATTCTTCATCAAAAAGAATTTGGACTAAATTTTCAAGAAAATCAGTTACATTTTGCTGAAGTATAACTATTTTTTCCAAGGCAATGAATCTATGAAGTCAGATGTTTTTTTTCTTGCATCTTCAATCGTCATCCCCTTTGCCCATTCTTTTTCAAAATCAAATGGTTCGGTTTCCCGTTTTTTAATTCTTTTAATTTGTTCAATTATAGTTGGATTTTCTAAAGAATTAATCCATTTGATTATTTCAGTTTTTTCAACAGCTATATCCATTTCGAATAGAATTTATCCTAACAAATTTAGTAATAATTCAATTTCCACAAGATTAAAAGTAAAAGCATCAGATTTCCTCCCTCGAAAACCGGGTATAATTCCGCCATTTTTCCAATAATTCGACCATATCGGCTGGCATTGGCGCTTCAAAAAACATCCGCTCACCGGTCATGGGATGGTCAAATCCTAAAGTTTTGGCATGCAATGCCTGTCGCGGGCAAGCCTGGAAACAGTTTTCCACGAATTGTTTGTATTTGGTGAAAGTCGTGCCTTTGAGGATTTCATTCCCGCCATAACGCTCATCGTTAAAAAGCGGATGGCCGATGTGTTTGAAATGTACACGTATCTGATGTGTCCTTCCTGTTTCCAGCTTGCATTCCACCAAAGTTACATAGAGAAATTTCTCTAAAACTTTATAATGCGTAACCGCATGCTTTCCCTGGTTTCCATCCTCAAAGACCGCCATCTGCATCCGGTCTTTTACATGTCGCCCGATGTTGCCTTCGATCGTGCCGGAGTCCTCTTCCAGATTTCCCCAAACCAAAGCATCATAAAGCCTGTCAGTAGTCCGGGCTTTGAATTGGGAAGTCAGGTTTTGCATAGCCTGTTCGGTTTTGGCGATGACCAAAAGCCCGCTTGTATCCTTGTCAATCCGGTGAACCAGGCCGGGGCGTTCCAATTCAGCCGACATGGAAGGAAGATTTTCAAAATGAAATTTTAGCGCGTTGACCAGCGTTCCTTTGTAATTCCCATGTCCGGGATGAACCACCATACCGGGTTCCTTGTTGATGACGGCAACAGATTCATCTTCATAAACAATGTCAATCGGGATGTTTTCCGCAATAATATCCACCACACGCGGTGGCTCGTCCATAACGACTTTGACCTCGTCGCCGGGTTTGACTTTGTAATTGGATTTGACGGGATTTCCGTTGACGATGATTTGTCCGTTATCGGCGGCAGTCTGGATTTTATTACGCGTAGTATTTTCGATGAAATTCATCAGGAATTTGTCAACACGAAGCGGCTCCTGCCCTTTGTCGGCCCTGAACGAATATTGTTCAAACCATTCTTTTTCCTGATTTAAATCTTCCGGTTCGGCATTTTTCATTCATCAGTCAATTTGTACGCCATCGGGTTGTGGTGGCGGATCATTTTTTTTGGAAGGAGGAATCACAGCTCCGGATTCTGTTGGATTGTCATTCTGCAGCCTTAATTCTTCCGCATATTTAGCGGCGGCGATAGAGTCATTTCCACTAAAATTCCTGTATTGGCGATCCAAATCTTTTACCAGGTTCTGCAAATCTTTCGGGTCTTTTGCAGAAACCCATAAATCTACCGGTAGCCCCTGGTCATAATTATCGCCCGGCAAAGGGTACTGATAATAAACACGCAACTGTGCGCTGTCTGAAACCACTCCTTCATAATTGATCCTTCCTACTTCAAAACGATTGGCCATAATGGATGACCTGGCCTGTGGAAGTATCATCCCGACCAGCGCGGGCATATCCACACCATATTGCAAACCTTTTCCCAAAACCAGGTCCACTTTGGCAAAACGCGGAAGTTCCGTATTGGGTGTAATTTGTTTTCCCTGAAAAAGCACCCTCAGCACCGCGTCTTTGGCGATGTCCGGTTCATAAATCGTATCGCCCACTTCCAGCCCGGACAATTTTAACTGCGTAAAAGCCAGCCGTTTGGATTTCCCCACAATATCGGGAAGTGAGGTAGGGCGCCAGCCTTTGGGGTTGGATTTGATGAAAATCTTTCTGCCTTCTTTTACTTTGAATCCTTTTGCCGGAAAAAAATCCAGGATCGCATAAACCGGTTTCGCGGAATCATGGCGCACACTGTCAATTTCATACGTCAGTTCCAGGCTGTCCAGCGTTTTGATAGCCTGCTGGATGGTCATTTTTGACAAATCGGGAATTTCAATTTCTTCATCATGGTTGGTATAGGAATCCAGCCAGACACGGAAAGTGAAATGATACAATCCGAAACAGAAAAGCCCCATGAGTAAAAGGCTCGCCCAGAATTGCCATTTGGTGAATGTTTTTAAGAATTTCACGCGTTAAATTTTAATTTTCAAAGCCGAATGGAACCTTACGGTTTCATCTGCGATAAATTCTGCAACAAACTTACATATTTTTTTGGTGCCAATGGTACTAACGAATGATACGGCAGAAAAATTATCATGCCGGTTTTTGTATTTAATTTATCTTTGAATAAATTTTTCGAACTGAATGTTAAACATAGCGGTAGTTGCAGGCGGATATTCCGACGAGTATGTGGTTTCACTCAAAAGCTGCGAACTGGTTTATGAAAGTTTAAATCCTGAAAAGTACAACCCTGTGCGCGTAAGGATTCTGAAAGACGGCTGGTTTGCGGAAATCGACGGTGAGAAATTCTTCATCAGCAAAGAAGATTTTTCATACCGGCGAAACGGGTGCAAACATACGTTTGACTGCGTTGTAAACATCATCCACGGAACGCCGGGCGAAGACGGTTATATGCAGGCTTACTGGCAGCTGATCGGGCTTCCCTATACCGGATGCAATTTTTATCAGTCCGCGCTCACATTCAATAAAAAAGACTGTATCGCGGTACTGGAAAAGTATGGAATTCCACATGCGAAGTCAGTTTACATTCATCAGAACTCAGACTATGATATCGAATCTATTGTGGAAAAAGTCAATTTACCCTGCTTTGTGAAACCGAACCAGTCGGGTTCGAGTCTGGGCATTTCAAAGGTAAAATCGAAAGAAGAATTTACACCTGCTCTTGAAAAAGCTTTTAAGGAAGATAAAGAGGTCTTGGTTGAATCTTTCCTGGATGGAACGGAAGTTTCCGTCGGTGTAGTGAAATTCAACGGGAAAACAACCGTGGTGGGAATTACGGAAATCGTCAGCCACAACGAATTCTTTGATTATGAAGCCAAATATGAAGGCGCTTCCGATGAAATCACACCTGCCAGATTAGACAGTGAAACAAGAAGAAAAGTAGAGGAAATTTCCCTGAAAGCTTACGACAGCCTGCAGATGACGGGGATTTCCCGTTCGGAATTTATCATCGTAAACGGCATCCCGTATTTTTTGGAAATGAATACACTCCCCGGATTTTCGCCTGCAAGCATCTTCCCACAGCAGGCCAGCCATGCAGGTTTGGCTTTGCCGGATTTATTTGACAGTGAAATAGAACTCGCCTTAAACAGAAAAAATTTATGGAACGGATAGCAGTATTTCCGGGTTCATTTGACCCGATCACGTTAGGGCATTACGATATCATTGAACGGGCAGCGCCTCTGTTCGACAAGATCATTGTGGCCATCGGGCAGAATGCGCAGAAAAAGTATATGTTTTCACAGGAACAACGAAAAAAATGGATTGAGGATTCGTTCAGGAAATTCGAAAATGTAGAAGTTGACACTTACGAAGGTCTGACCGTAGATTACTGTAAAAGGAAAAAGGCCCGTTTCATCCTCCGCGGATTGCGCAATCCGGCGGATTTTGAATTTGAAAAAGCCATTGCGCATACCAACCGCGCCATCACCAAAAGAAATATAGAAACGGTATTCCTGCTGACTTCGTCAGGGAAATCATACATCAGTTCAAGCATTGTGCGGGATGTGATAAGAAATGGCGGAAATTATGAGATACTTGTTCCGGCTGAAGTGCGTATATAATAATGTCTCGGAAGTCAGATTAACGAACTCCTTCTCAAACAAATACCAAACAAAAATCATTGCATTTTTTTTCTTCGCCTAAAAATATTTTCCTTAATCTGTAACATTTAAAAAAACTCCGTATCTAAAGGCCATATTTAATCCTTTAAGTTTTTTTATGACAACTGACAGAAAAAAGTACATCATCCTGATTGTTATATTATTGTTTACTGCGCTGTGTTACAATGTTTTCGGGCAAAAAAGCAATTATCCTTTTACGGCAGTCCGGTCAGGGCAGGGACAGCAATCCATTATTTTCCTTCCGGGTTTTGCCTGTAGCGGCAATGTTTGGAATGAAACCAAATCGCTGTTTGAAAATCAATACACATGTTACACGCTGACTATGGCAGGCTTTGCAGGCGTTGCTCCTGAAAGCAACCCTTCGTTTGAAGCATGGGAATATGAAATTGCACGGTTTATCACCGACAATAAAATTGAAAAACCTGTGCTTGTGGGGCACAGTATGGGTGGCGGGCTGGCTTTGGCTTTGGCAGCCGATTATCCGGAACTTATCGGAAAAATCGTTGTGGTAGATGCTTTACCCTGCCTGTCTGCACTAATGAATCCCGCATTTAAAACCAAAGAGAATAATGATTGTTCGGGAATCATGAACCAAATAGCGGCAATGACTGACGAGCAGTTTTTGCAAATGCAAAAAAGGTCTATGACGCAGCTTGTAGAAAATAAGGCTATGCAGGATACCGTTGTGAGCTGGAGCATGGCATCGGATAGAAATACATTCGGTAAAATGTATTGTGATTTTTCAAACACCGACCTAAGGTTAAAAATTAAAAGCATTACCTGTCCTGCATTGATTTTATTGGAATCCGGTTTTAAAGACATGAAATCCGCGATTGACGAACAATACAAAAATCTGAATGGTGCACAACTGGAATATGCCGGGAAAGGTTTACATTTTATCATGTATGACGATACCGAATGGTACAATATTCAGTTAAGCAAATTCATTACTTTGAAGCAATAATGTCATTTGATTCTATTTACAAAGCGTATTGGCCCAAAATTTTCCGCCTGTGCATGGGTTATGTAAATGACCATGCCATAGCACAAGATATGGCACAGGAAACCTTTGTAATTGTATGGCAAAAATTACACACCTTCAGAGATGAAGCCAACATCGGCACATGGATTTACAGGATAGCTACGAATTACTGTTTACGTCAGATAGAAAAAGAAAAACGTTTCCCGAAGGGAAATATGCCTTTGCAAATCCAGGAAGAACATCATGAAAACACGGAACCCCAGGTTCGGTTCTTGTACCAGTGCATTGCCGAATTACCGGAAACAGACCGTATCATCATGTCATTAGAGCTGGAAAATGTGAAACAAGCGGAAATAGCTAAAATTGTTGGTATTTCAGAAAGTAATGTACGCGTGAAAATTCACAGAATAAAAGAAAAATTAACTCTAAAGTTTAAATTCCATGAGCAACGATAATATAAATTTCAACGACTTGTGGAGCAAACAAACCGCTGTTCCGCCAAAAGAATCCGATATTTTGAAGAAAGCAGCTAAATTGAAAAGACAAAATACCGCGCATTTGGTTTTCATAACGGGATTGTTTTTTCTTACCTCATTATTGATCATTTGGATTTGGTTAAGCGAAAAGCCGCAGATGTTAAGCACCAGACTCGGTATCGTCCTTTGTTTATTGGCAATGGCCGTGTACGGGTTAATTTACAATCAGCAATATGCTATCTTAAAAAAGCTGAATGTTGATGACAGCAATCAAGTTTATTTACAAAACTTATATCAGCTAAAAAAACATCAAAAGTTCATGCATGGCATTATGCTGAATGTTTATTTTATTTTGCTTCCCGCTGGCGTGTTGCTCTATATGATAGAACCGGTACAACGAATGGAACCCCGGTATGCCATTTTATCCTATTTACTGGCTGTGGGATGGATTTTATTTGCCTGGTTTTATTTACGCCCTAAACAAATTAAAAAACAGCAAAACCGGCTGAATGAAATCATTGATAAAATGCAATCGTTTTCAAATCAATTAAGCAAATAATCAAGAGGCTCGCTATCATTAAAATACCCGGGTAAAAATGGATTGCAGGAAGCGTTAAATTACATGGATACTCATAAATAATCTGAATATCAAATAAATATATTATCAATGATTCGACTGATACCTGACAGAATTAAAAATAAAATTCAAACAATTTCTAAATATTATGAAAAATTATTTTATCCTTTCCGTATTTTTTCTGGTAACTGTTTTTACGCCGGATTCAATTTTTGGACAGTACATCACAGTTTGGAAAACAGATAACCCTGGCGTAAGCAACAGCAACCAGGTCAGGCTTCCCGTTACCGGCGGGTTCAATTATACATGGACAGAGGTATCCGATCCGGGTAATACAGGTTCCGGATCAGGCAATGGTACAACCACCATTACTTTTCCGCATGCAGGGACTTACGAGTTGAGCATGGTTCCAACCGGAAGCAGCCCTTTCAGCAGTATTGGTTTTGACCCCGACAGCGATAATGACACAGAGAAATTAATTGAACTGAAGCAATGGGGCAATGTAGCCTGGAGTTCTTTTCACAACGCATACGCCGGTACTGTTAATCTAACGGTGAGCGCTACCGATATTCCGAACCTGAATAATGTAACCGATATGGCTCATGCGTTTCAGAATTCCGCCATTCATGCCGTATCAGGTTTAAACAACTGGGACATGGGCAATGTAACGGATATGTCTTATATGTTTATGGGTACGCACAATTTCAATCAGCCCATAAACAACTGGGATGTAAGCCAGGTAACGGATATGTCCAACATGTTTGATAGCGCACTCAGTTTCAACCAACCCTTGAATAACTGGGATGTTGGTAATGTAACGGATATGCATAGTATGTTCCGTGGAGCCTACCATTTCAATCAGCCATTGGACAATTGGGACGTAAGCAACGTGACAAATATGCAAGATATGTTCAGAATATGCGAAATTTTCAACCAATCCATAAATAGTTGGGACGTAAGCCATGTAACGAATATGCAGGCCATGTTTTTCGATGCGGTCAATTTCAATCAGCCGTTAGATAACTGGAATGTGGGTAGCGTAACAAATATGTCAGGCATGTTCAGTTATGATCATTTTAACCAGCCGTTAAATAACTGGGACGTAAGCCATGTCATCAATATGTCCAATATGTTTGACAACAACGATAGCTTTAACCGGCCTTTGAGCAATTGGGATTTAACCAGCCTGCAAGATGCCCAATCAATGTTCCGTGATAGTGCAATGAACTGTATCAATTACAGCCTTACTCTTCACGGCTGGGCCAATAACCCCAATACGGCTTCAGATGTAAACATGGCTGACAATAATGGTATGGAATACAGCCCAGATGTAGCCGGTGACCACGATTACCTGGCCAATGCATTGGGCTGGAACATCAGCGGAGACAGTTTAGGCAATTGCATGCTCGGGGCGGAGGATCATGATTCAGCGATCGTTGCCATATATCCGAACCCGGCAAACGGAAGCATAACCATTTCGGGGCTGCCGGGAACAGAAAGCATAACACTTTATGATATCAACGGAAAACAACTGCAAAGCGTAAAAGCAAATGCAGATAAAGTTTCCTTAAACCTCGCCGGATTGGCAGATGGTGTTTACCTGGTAACAATCACTTTAGAGGATGGGAACAAAATAACCAAAAAAATACTGAAGAAATAAAGAATAAGGACAATGGATTCAGGGAAATCATATATCAGTTCCGGAAGCAGTGAGGGTGTCAAGATAATTTGAAGATTTGAAAATTATTTTTTGTGCTTTGCACAAAAAACTCGCGTACCGATTGACATCTTCAAATTACCTCATTTTCAAATCATTAAAAATCCAGCTCCAACTGCGTTGGCAACAGCCGGAATGATTTTCTGTGATGAACGGTGATTCCGTATTTTTTAATTCCTTCCCTGTGTTCCACCGTTGGGTAACCTTTGTTCTTTTCCCAGTTATAATGAGGAAAATCTTTGTGCAGGTTTTCCATGTATTCGTCACGGCTGGTTTTGGCAAGAATGGAAGCTGCGGCAATATTCCTGTATTTTGAGTCGCCTTTTACTATACACTGATGGGGAATTTCACCATAAGGCTTGAAACGGTTGCCATCGACAATGATGTGTTCAGGTGTAATTTTTAATTGCGCCAGTGCAAGATGCATGGCAAGGATGCTTGCGTTTAAAATATTTATTTCGTCAATTTTTAACGGCTCTACATAAGCAACTGCCCAAGCCAGGGAATTTTCCCGAATCAGGTCTTTCAGGTAATTCCGGGTTTTTTCAGAGAGTTGTTTTGAGTCGTTAACCAACTCATTTTCAAAATCTTCATTTAGGATAACTGCCGCAGCAACTACCGGGCCGGCAAGGCAGCCTCTGCCGGCTTCGTCACATCCGGCTTCTATCTTATGGGCAAAAAACTGGCTTTTCATTTTATTTTTCTTTGGTGTGTCACTGCATTTAACACAGGAGTTTTTTGGTTGTTTCGTTAAATTTATATTAAATTTGTTTATTAAAACATTAAATTCTTTAACAAAATGAGTACAAAGTTAAGAGGTTTACTTGTGTTATGCGGAATTCTCGTTGGAGGTATTCTGTTCGCACAAGAGAAAACGGTTACAGGTACTGTGACTGATTCGAACGGATTTCCTCTGGCCGATGTAAGTGTCACCACTTCATCAGGACAAGAGGTTTTTACGGACATGGATGGTAACTATTCAATTGAAACAAACGCAAACGAAGTGTTGAAGTTTGAATCACTTGGGTTGGAAGTAGCGACCGCTACGGTTGGAGCAGCAAACACTTATAATGTGACTTTGCGTGAAAGCAGTGCAATTGAACTGGAAGGCGCGGTTGTAACGGCTCTGGGTATTACGAGAGAGAAAAGATCTCTGGGTTACGGAACTCAGGAAGTTTCCGGAGAAACCATTTCCGCAGCACCTGTAACCAACTTTGCCGACGCAATGTCGGGAGAAGTCGCAGGGTTGGATATCAAATCTTCCGGTACAATGGGTGGTTCTGCGAATATCATTATTCGTGGTTTCAAATCAATTACTGGGGACAATCAAGCCCTAATTGTTGTTGACGGAACACCTATAAACAATAGTACTTTTAATACTTCAGACCAAATTACTGGACGTGGTGGCTATGATTATGGTAACGCCGCGATGGACATTAACCCAAATGATATTGAGAGCGTAAACGTGTTGAAAGGTGCTGCCGCAACTGCATTGTACGGTTCAAGAGCCGGGCAGGGAGTAATTATGATTACGACAAAAAAAGGAAAAAGAGGTTCCGGTATCGGGGTAGAAGTTAATTCGAGCTTTACCGTAGGAACAGCCGATAAAGAAACCTTGCCGACTTATCAAAAACAATATGGTGCCGGTTACGGTGTAGAATATTTCGGGGATTTCTATTATGAAGATCTTAATGGGGATGGCATAGCGGAACCTATCACGCAGGTTGACTGGGACGGTTCTTATGGTGCTGCTTTTGATCCGGATTTAATGATCTACCAATGGGATGCGCTTTATCCGCAGTTACCTACTTACATGACCCCAAGGCCTTGGGTAGCGGGTGCAAATTCGCCTAATACAATATGGAAACCATCCACCACTTATGTGAATTCAGCTTCTTTCAATGGCGGAAACGATGATGGCTCATTCCGTTTAGGATTTACCAATTACCAACAAAACGGCAACCTTCGAAACAGCAGGATGTTAAAAAACACAATTGACTTTAACGGAAGCTATAATCTAACCGATAAATTAACGGTTTCTGCTACTTTAACTTACGTTAATAATTCAGGGAAAGGTTTGTATGGAACTGGTTATGATTCAAGAAACCAAATGCAGACATTCCGTCAATGGTGGCAAACCAATGTTGATATGGATCAACAATTGTGGGCTTATAATTTAACCGGGCAAAATATTACTTGGAATCCAACTTATGTATTTCCGGGCGACTTAGGTGCGATTTACCATGACAATTATTTTTGGATGAGGGATAATGATGTTTCTTCAGTAGAAAGAGACCGCTATTTTGGAAACGCATCCTTAAATTATGAAATCAATGATTGGTTAAGTGTTTTAGGCCGATTCACATTTGATAATTACAATGAACTTCGTGAAGAAAAAACCGCGGTAGGATCTACCTCAGGGACTATTCCTTTGGCAGGTGAATACTGGATGATGAAACAAAATGTTAGTGAAAATAACTATGATGTGATTTTGAGCATTGATAAAGATTTGACTGAAGACATCAATTTAGATGCTGACATCGGTTGGAATTTACGAGTACAAGACAGAAATTCTTTTACCGGAATTACAAACGGAGGACTAAAAGTCCCGGGGCTATACACACTTAATAATTCTATTAATCCATTGACTTCAAATGAAGTTACCCAAGTAGATGGTAAAAAAATGGTTGATGGTGAATATATCAGAGCTGGTTTAGGATTCTTTAAGACCTATTTTATTGATGGTTCATTTAGAACAGACCGATCCTCAACTCTTCCTAAAGGTAAAAACAGGTATCCTTATTGGTCAGCTTCAGGTGCTGTTGTACTGTCAGAACTTATCGATGCAGACTGGTTAAATTTCTGGAAAGTCCGTGGTAACTACGCGGAAATAGGTAATGATACAAGTTATTTCAGAGTATTCAATACTTATGCAATGCAAGCTTCTTTTGGGTCAGTTCCTTCGGCAACTAACCCTGCGGTTTCCAATAATCTTAATTTGGAACCGGAAAGAACAAAGGGTTGGGAAGTTGGTATGGAAGCGTCTATGTTAAAAAACAGGATTTCATTTGATGTTTCTTATTATAACAGTTTAACCTATAACTTATTGACACAAATTGTTACAACCGGTGCTTCAGGAAACTTAGGTGCTTTTGCCAATGCGGGAGATATCAGAAACAAAGGTATTGAAGCCACTTTAAAATTAACGCCAATTCGTTCCGAAAGTTTTTCTTGGGACATTGCGGTTAACTGGGCCAAAAATGACAACGAAGTTGAAAAATTAAACGGTGATGCAGAATATTACCAATTGGCTTCTCCTCAAGGTGATATTTCAATCGGTGCTTTTAAAGGTCAACCTTTGGGTGTAATTACCGGAACAGATTACGTTTATGATGACAACGGAAACAGGATTGTTGGCGAAGACGGTTATTATTTATTGTCTGAACCCGATGCAATCATAGGAAACATGAACCCTGAATGGACAGGAGGTATAAGAAACACATTAAATTATAAAAACTTAACCTTCAGCTTCTTGATTGACATACAACAAGGTGGGGACATTTTCTCACTTGATACCTGGTATGGTTATTCGACCGGTTTATATGATGTAACTGCCGGTTTGAACGACTTAGGAAATCCTGTAAGAAATTCACTTGAAAATGGTGGTGGAGTTATACTTCCCGGTGTTAAAGAAGACGGTTCTCCCAACGATATCCGTGTAAGCGCGTCAAATTATGACAACCCTTGGGGATATGTCACTGCGCCAAACAAAGCGCATGTTTACGATGCCTCTTTTGTGAAATTAAGAAATGTTACGCTTTCTTATGATTTGCCTGAGAAACTGATCAAAAATTCTTTTATCAAGAAATTTACAATTTCAGCGATAGGTAGAAACTTATGGATAATCCATAAAAACATACCTTATTCAGATCCCGAATCGGGATTAAGTGCCGGAAATATCCAAGGATACCAGTCCGGAGCTTATCCGACAATCAGAGAAATTGGTGCAAGCGTAAAAGTTCAATTTTAAAAATTAAAGAAAAATGAAAAAAATAGCATTAACATTAACGTTAGCATTTTCACTTTTTGCATGTTCGGACGATTATTATGAGTCTATGAATGAGGATCCATCAAGTCCTTCTAATGTACCTGCAAGTTTCCTGGTGACAAATGCGACGACCAGCTTATTTGACCAGATGGTCAATACAAATGTGAACTTGAACGTATTCAAACTGTTTGCACAATATTGGACACAAACCCAATATGTTGACGAATCAAATTATGACCTGAATAATCGTGATATTCCGGGAAATCACTGGAATGAATTGTATTCAGATGTATTGTATGATTTGCAGGATGCAAAAAGTAAGATTGAATTGGACGGAGCCATTCTGGACGACCAAAGAGCCAACCAATTGGCCATTGCTGATATTTTACAGGTCTATGCCTGGCAGATTTTGGTAGATACTTTTGGAAATGTTCCCTATACCGAAGCATTGCAGGGATTGGAAAATTCCACTCCTGCGTATGATGACGCCGCGACTATCTATACCGACCTGATCGATAGATTAACTGCCGACATTAATATGCTTGATGAAGGAGCTTCCGGTTTTGGTGACAGTGATATTATTTATGGAGATAACATTTCCGCTTGGAAAAAGTTAGCCGCTTCTTTGAAATTAAGATTAGGTGTGAACTTAATTGATGTTAATTCATCTTTAGCTTCTTCTACCATTTCAAGCGCACTGTCCGAAGGGGTATTTACTTCAAATGCAGATAATTTTGTAATTAATTATCAAGGTTCTGCGCCGTATGACAACCCGATTTCTGTAGATTTGAATTCAAGGAATGACTTCGTTGCGGCAAATACCATCATTGATTATATGAACGGTTTAAGCGATCCTCGTCTGGGTTCTTACTTTGCAGGTAATATAACAGATGGAGATGGAAATGTAATTTATGTAGGTGGTGCTTATGGTGCCGGATCTTCATTTACTACCTATACCCATTTAAATGACTGGTTCTATGACCCTACCATGCCGGGTGATTTATTGGATTATGCAGAAGTTGAATTCTTATTGGCTGAGGCAGCTGCCAAAGGTATTGCCGCTGCCGGGTCTGCAGAAGCCCACTATAATGCAGGTATTATGGCTTCTATGGAATACTGGAGTGTTTCCGGTAGCGATGCTGCCGCTTATCTGGCTTCTTCAAACGTTGCCTGGTCATCTGCTCCCGGAACTGTAAAAGAGAAAATCGCGAAACAATTCTGGCTGGCAATGTATGGCCGTGGGTTTGAAGGATGGAGTGTTTGGAGAAGATTGGATGCCCCTGTAATGAATGTAGCAGGCCTTTCCGGGCTTCCTATTCCTGTGAGATACAACTACCCGGTAAGCGAGCAAACACTGAACGCTACCAACTATGATGCGGCAGTTGCTGCTATGGGAGGAGACGGAACTGATGTAAAACTTTTCTGGGACGTACACTAAATCTCATTTAAAATAGAATTTAATAAAGACCCCGCAGTAGCGGGGTTTTTTATTTGATCCAAATCCTTAACTTTGATTAATGAATGCACCACTCGCAGAAAGAATGCGGCCAAAGACATTGGAGGAATTCATCAACCAGAAACACCTGGTCGGGAAGAATGCTCCCATCAACATTATGCTGAAATCAGGGCATATTGCCTCCATGATTTTCTGGGGGCCGCCGGGAACGGGAAAGACCACCCTTGCACAATTGATCGCAGAACTTTCCCAACGTTCATTTTTTGAGCTAAGTGCAATTAATTCGGGAGTAAAAGAAGTAAGGGAAATCATTGAGAAAGCAAAAAAACAAAACCTTTTTTCCGGTGGGAACTCCCCTATCCTGTTCATTGATGAAATCCACCGTTTCAACAAGTCGCAACAGGATAGTTTGCTGGGCGCGGTTGAAAAAGGCTGGATTACGCTCATCGGCGCTACGACCGAAAACCCGAGCTTTGAAGTGGTTCCTGCTTTGCTTTCCCGGTGCCAGGTCTATACTTTGAATTCTTTGGACCGGGCAGACTTAGAAGATCTGATTCAGCGTGCTATAAAAGAAGATGAAATTTTAAGCAAAAAAAACATCCATATCAAAGAAGCTGACGCGCTTCTAAGGTTTTCCGGAGGCGATGCGCGCAAACTGCTCAACGGGCTGGAATTAGTGGTCAACAGCCATTCGGGAAAGAAAATTATCCTGACCAATGAATCCGTTATGCAGCACATCCAGCAAAACCTCGCGATGTATGACAAAAGCGGTGAAATGCACTACGACATTATTTCGGCGTTTATCAAATCGATTCGCGGTTCCGACCCGAATGCTGCTGTTTACTGGCTCGCGCGGATGCTGGAAGGCGGCGAAGACCTGAAATTCATTGCAAGAAGAATGCTGATTTCAGCTTCGGAAGACATCGGGAATGCCAATCCGACCGCACTGGTGATTGCCAACAATACTTTCCAGGCGGTGAATACGATCGGTTATCCCGAGGCAAGGATCATTTTAAGCCAGTGCGCGGTTTACCTGGCCAATTCACCGAAAAGCAATTCCACCTATGAGGCGATCGGGAAAGCACAGCAAATCGTCCGGCAGACGGGCGACCTGCCCGTCCCGCTTCATTTAAGAAACGCCCCGACAAAACTGATGAAAAACCTTGATTATGGCAATGATTATAAATATGCCCATTCTTATGAAAATAATTTCGTAGAACAGGAATTCCTGCCGGAACAAATCAAAGGAACCGTTTTTTATGAACCAGGAGCGAATCTGCGCGAGCAGTCGGACAAGCAAATGCTGAATAAAAAATGGAAAGGGAAATATGGGTATTAAATAAAGTCAGAAGTTAGAATTCAGAAGTCAGAATTAATTCAATTTAAAAATCTGCCATCTGAATTCATAAATTTAAAAATCCGTCCCTTTGCTGAACCGGCTTTTTCATTTTTATTTTAATTTGATTTATTCTTTTACGAATTTATAATTAAAGGAAGTTCCTTTGATCGTCAGGACATATACACCCTTCGGCAAATTGGAAACATTGATAAAGCTTTTGTTGGAAGCAATTTGGGATTCCATCACTTTTTGTCCGGCCATATTGAACACAACCACGGTTTCAGGCGTTTTGAAATCCATGATGATGTTTAATCTGTCTGAAGCAGGATTTGGATAAACCGAAGCAATCCGGCCGTTCAGAATGTCTTTCACACCCATATCCGTACATTCATAAGCGGGCAAAGTATAGCCTGTTGTAGTGAATTCTTCTGTCATAACAACGATATCGTCACAGTTAAACCCGAACTGGCCGATCATGTCCAAAGCCGCCTGCCGGACAGCAATAGCGGCATTCTGCTGGTTGGTGGAAGAATTTGTCATCGCCAAACCTTCCAACCATGCACGATCGGTTTTTTCTTTCCCTATCCTGTCCCATATCCTCATCAGCGAAGTGGCCCAGATCTGTCCGTCTGTATGTGGTGAACCGGTTAACCCGCCCGGATAATGCGCCCCGTAACCGGTGCTTCGTCCTGACCAGCAAGGGTTATGTCCGTCCCAGCTGAACATCCACTGATATTGGGGGTCGGACGGTTCCCATTGGTCCAGGCTGCGGCTGTAGGACTGCGCCCAGTAATCACCGTTTCCTTCGCCTATATAGTTTGAAGCTTGTCCGTTGGTCATCCAGTCATGGATTCCATGTCCTAATTCGTGCAAAACAACATCTGCATCTTCGGCGTCATCTACGCAGCCTTCACCGAACACAAGGTACTGTCCGCTCGGGTTATAGTACGAATTATCGGCTCCGTCCCAGCCATGAGGATCAAAACGTACTCTCCCCTGGTTAACCCACGGAATACACTCAATACCCAAAGTTTCATTAATATAGCGCATGCTGTTGTCTATATGCCAGTAAGCATTTACCGCTTCAAATCCCTGCTCATTTCGGTTGAACAAAAACTGATTGTTGTCCTGAAGGAACAATCCGGTAGCGGGCGTATCTAATTCTGCGATTTCCACATAGGTCCCTTTCAGCTTATACATTCCGCCGCTGAATTCCAGTTCGGGAATGGTTACCAGCGAACGAGCGGCATCCAACGCGTCATTGGTCGCATCATTTCCGTCCACATATTGTCCGCCGTAACTCACGCCGGCAACCGACAATGGATCAGGATTGAATATATATCCCATTCCTTCTTCGTAAGTATTTAAAGTGGATTCTTCGCTTTTTGCCTGTTCTCCTTTTTCCTTTTCCGGATCGCCGTTGTGGTAAAAGGCAATGTCTTTATGGCTCAGTACATTTCCCGTTTGGGCATCTACCATCGTTTCCCAAACGCCTTGCGTGTCAAATGATTTTATAACCACCCTGTACGCCAGTTTTGTTTCACTCGAATCTGTTACAATTACAAAAAGCTTGTTGTCCTGATCGGTGATTTCACCCGAAACATCGGAAACCTGGCTGGCTGCCTGAAATGCCTGTTGAGCGGAAATACCGGGTATAGTTGAAATGTTTTCAATATTTTTTTCCAGGCTTTCAGAAGTATGGGTAATCATGCCTTTGGGATTGAAGTGAACCACAACTTCAGACTGATAAACCGGCACGTCGCCGATCATCTGCTGAAATCTTAAAGTTTCGCCGGAATAACCTTTTTTGACAAAGCTGAGATTCATTTCCTGATAGGGTTGTATCCCCAATTCTCCTGAATTATCGTTAATCCATTTCTTTGCCGCGCCTTCAAGTTGTGACTGCTGGGCATAAATGCCTGAAAACGATAACCCCAAAAATAAAGCTAAAAAGTTTGCATTTAGTTTCATAATTTGTGTGTTTGTTTAATTTTTAATTGTTTTGATTAATTTTCAGATTTTAAATATAAAACTCTTTTATGAAATCCTTTGTATTTTTTTTAACCGCGTTCATTTCCTGCATTCTGATCTCGTGCAAAAAAGAACCTGAATTAGATGTAACGATCGTCAATTTTGAAAATGTGGACGAGCAAAAAATACAATATGTGAAATCCTTAGTGGAAACTACTTTTAAAGCCGGCCATGTGAAGATTGTTTCGAGTGAATTACCCGGTGAAGCCTATTACAAACCCCGGAACCGCTATCGCGCCGACAAACTGATTCGTTATTTAAGAGATAACTTCGATTCGGAAAAAGTTATTGGGATAACCGACAAAGACATCTCTACCACATCCGGGAAACATGAAGACTGGGGAATCATGGGGCTTGCATTACGGCCGGGGAAAAGCTGTGTGGTTTCTACATTCCGTACATTTCGCGGAGCAAAATCAGAAGAACATAAAAATGAACGGCTGAAAAAAGTTGTCCTGCATGAATTCGGACACACATTCGGATTGCCTCATTGTACAAATTCCCCAACCTGCCTCATGCGTGATGCCAACGGCAAAGTTTCCACAGTCGATGAAGTGTCCGGTTATTGTACAATCTGCAAAAGTAAAATTCAAAAATATTTAAGAGAACATAATTTCTAATGCCCGCCATCCGTTTTCCGGTCAAAATCAATTCCTTGCTTTCTCAAAATAGATTTCACCAGAAACGCAAACAAAGTCAGGTAAATAAAACAGAAAACCGGAACGATGTACGAATTATGAATTCCAATTATATCGGCTAATTTCCCCTGAATCGGCGGAATAATCCCACCACCCAGAATCATCATCACCAGAAAAGCAGAACCCTGAGCGGTATATTTTCCTAATCCCATCAAAGCCAGTGAGAAAATGGACGGCCACATGATGCTGCAGGCCAGTCCTCCCGCTAAAAATGCATAAATAGCAACAGTTCCCGTCGTCGTCAGTCCAACCAACATCGCGATGACACCAAACAATCCAAAAATCAACAAAGTAGTTGCAGGACGGTCTTTGCTGATGTAGAACATGGCAATTTGAATCAAAACGCAGAAAATGTAATAATACAAAGGTGTCATATCATTACCCGCCAGTGTATTTACCCCGATGATCACAGTAAAAGCAATCAGCGGAACAATAAACAACATGATTTTTTTCTTCGTACCCATTAAATTAAAAGCTGAAATAGCGCCTGCCCAGCGACCGATCATCAAGCTTCCCCAGTACATGGAAATATAGGGTGAAATATCTGACGAACTGTGATTGCCAAAGTCGGGTTGCTGCAACAAATCCCCGAGATTACTTCCAATAGCTACTTCCACTCCTACATAAATAAAAATCGCAATCATTCCCAAAATCAACTGCGGATACCGCATTGCGCCCCAGCCTTCGGCTTTTTTACCTGCGCTGACTCCCGCATAAGAAAGCCCGCCTAAAATCACAAGTAAAGCGCCACCCAGCCACATCATTCTTTTTTGTTCCAACGGATGTTTGATTTCATCAATTTGTGCCTGGTATCGGACAACCTGAACCTCATCGGAAGCCGATTCCATCTGGATTTGCAAAGTTTCAATTTTCAGAGATTCTTCACTTTTATAACTGCTGAAGACCGGGCCAAACATGGCGCCAAGCAAAATGGTCATGATGACTAAAGTTCGAATGGCTTTATTAGCTTTTTCAATTGGTTCATCTGATATTCCGGCAGGCACTTTTTTGGAAAAGTAAAACAACGCTGCCGCCGCGATAAACAATAATCCAACACCTGCATACAAATAAATCACTTTGTTCAGCGGTAAGCCGGCAATGGCTTCGTCTGAAACCGAGGCGGTGGTTCCGAAAAGTGCAAAAGCCACGATCAGCGGCCCGATGGTCGTTCCGAAGGAATTGATTCCGCCTCCGAGATTTACGCGGCTCGCACCCGTTCGGGGATCACCGAGCAAAATCGCGAAAGGATTGGCTGCCGTCTGCTGAAGCGAGAATCCGAGCGCCACCACAAATAATCCCATCAACATTCCTGCATAGGTATTTACCTCAACAGCTACAATCATCGAACCCGCTCCCAAAGCCGAAAACAACAATCCGTACACAATACTTCTCTTAAATCCCCATTTCCCGACAAGGTCTTTTCCCGACACCGAGCTAAAAATAAACAACAGCAACGCGCCAACGTAATAGGCTGTGTAAAATGCAAAATCCACCAGTTGGGACTGAAACTGATCCAAATGAAAATAATGTTTACAAAAAGGAATGAAAATACTGTTACCCGCTGCGATAAATCCCCAGAAAAAAAATACAATAATCAACGTATAGAGCGCCGGATAATTCGTTTTGATTTGCTTTGATTCCATAAAAATCTTATGTGCTAATTTATTTGAATTCTGAAAAAACCGTGAAAAGGTAAGTATTTTCATTATAAGTTGTAAAAAAAATATTTCTTAATTAGAATCGGTTTAAATTAGTTTTCGCATATCATATCTAATAAAAATCACATTTCCCATCGTGCTAATTCATTGTGCTTAACGTAATTTTGTTAGCTTAACATTTTGAAAAAATGACGCGTTTCGAAAAAATCTTCTTTTCCACCAAAACGATGACGGTTTTGCTGTTTATATTCGCCATTTCCATGGCGGTCGCGACTTTTGTGGAAAACGATTACGATACCCCCACCGCAAAAAGCCTTATATACGAATCCAAATGGTTTGAAGTCCTGATGCTGTGGCTGATCCTGCTTTTCATCGGGAACATCCAACGGTACCGCTTGTGGAGAAGGGAAAAATGGCCGGTATTGATTTTCCACCTTTCGTTTGTCTTTATTTTCATCGGCGGAGCCATTACAAGATACATCAGTTTTGAAGGACAGATGCCGATAAGGGAAAGCGAAACGACCAATGAAATCATTTCTGACAGGACTTATTTCAAACTCGAAATCGGTGACGGTGAACGTACCCTGAGATATGATAAAAACCCTTACCAGATGTCATATTTCAACTCGAAAGACACGAAGTGGCCGTTGAAAAGGACTTACGAAAAAAATTACCAGTTTGGCGATAAAACCGTTACGCTCAAAACGCTTGATTACGTTCCGCTTGCCAAAGATTCGATTCAGAAAACCGGTTCAGGCAGGAAAATGCTGGAAATTGTAACAATGGGGCAAAATGGCCGCGAAAGCGAGTTCATCGGTGAAGGCGAGATAAAAAGCATCGGCGGAACGATGGTCAGCTTTAATAACCGGATCGAAGGTTCCGTCCAGCTGTATGAAGAAAATAACCGGTTGATTATTAATTCACCTTTTGACGGACAATTCATGACCATGACCGGACAGCAAAAAGGTGTGGTTACAGATTCCGCTTTGCTTGCGGAACAATCGGGGAAAATTGAACTGGGGAAACCTCAAAGCCTGAATTACAGAACACTTTATACAATTAACAATTCGACTTTCATTATTCCGCAACCCGCGTTCCGGGGCAAGGTGGTTTATTATAAAGGCGACAAAACCATTCCGATGGAAAAAGAATTGCCGGGCGCCATTACCGTGGAAGTCAGTTCCGGGAATGACCGCGATACCCTGATCGTCATCGGTGGGCGCGGCGTTACCACATTCAGTAAAAATACTACTATAAACGGTTTGAATGTTTCGGTCGGATTTGGCTCGAAAATCATTCACACGCCCTTTTCAATTCGTTTGGATGATTTTATCCTGGATCGCTATCCGGGCTCCAACAATCCGTCTTCCTATGAAAGTGAAATTACGCTCATCGACCAAGGCAAAGAAACGCCACATCATATTTACATGAATAACGTGATGGATTATGACGGCTACCGGTTTTTCCAGGCAAGTTATTTCCCGGATGAAGGGGGAACGATCCTTTCCGTAAATGCCGACCGTTGGGGAACCAACATTACTTATATCGGTTATTTTATGCTGTTCTTCGGGCTGTTTGCTACACTTTTCTGGAAAGGGACTCATTTCTGGCGATTAAATACGCAATTGAAGAATCTACATAAAAAAAGATTCATCCTTGTTCCATTCCTTTTGTGGATGGGATTTGCCAACGCGCAGGATTCCGTTCGGCAGGATACAATCCATGCGCATAATGAACCTCAGCCGACCGCGCTATTTGCCCACCCCGATTCGTTGGGAAAAAGAATTTTAATCGATCCGGTTCATGCGGAAAAATTCGGGCATTTGCTGGTGCAGGATTTTGAAGGACGCATCAAACCAATGGACACCCATACCCTGGAATTGCTTCGGAAAATCTATAAAAAAGACAGATACAAAGACAGAAAAGGCGAAAATGTTTCTTCTGAACAATGGTTTTTGTCCATGCAGATTGATCCTTCATCCTGGGTAGATGAACCCATCATAAAAGTGATGGCAAAAGGTGGCGATGAGCTGATGGCCGAAACCAATGCCAATGATGACGGCTATACAACTTTTATGAACCTGATCGACCCTCACACAGGGCAATATAAACTGGAAAAACAATACAGCGCGGCATTCAGTAAACGCGCTGCAGACCAGTCCAACTACGACAAAGAAGTCATCAACGTCACCGAAAGATTCAATGTCTTCAATAACATTGTTTACGGTTATTACACCAAAGTGATCCCGGTCAAAAACGACCCGGCGCAAACCTGGACATCCTGGATTTACAGTTCCCAGGAAAACCCGATTGAAATTGACCAGATTGCTTATGATTTCATTTCCGGCTATTTCAATGCACTGAAAGCGGGAATGAGAACAGGAAGCTGGAACGAAGCCGACCAATCCCTCCAAAAAATATATGACTACCAGCACAAATGGGGTAAAAACGTGATGCCTTCCGAGTCGGAAGTCAAGCTGGAAATACTTTACAACAAAGCAAATACTTTCTTCTGGATCATGATCGCTTATAGTTTGATCGGAGCAATTATGGTTTTGCTTGCTTTTACCGAAGTCCTGAGCAGTAAAAAGAAAACCCTGAGCATTGTCCATAACGTCATTAAGTTCTTTCTTTTCATCATGGTCACCGTCCTGGCCATACATTTTGTAGCGCTCGGCATCCGCTGGTATTTATCGGGCCATGCGCCGTGGAGCAACGGTTATGAAGCGATTGTTTTTATTTCATCGGTCGGTGTGCTGGCGGGATTAATCCTTTACCGCAACCGGAACGCTTTCATCCCGGCCGCCGGAGCCATCGTCGCGATGATCATGATGGGATTCGCACATGGCGGTTCCATGCTTGATCCGCAGATTACGCCGCTGGTTCCGGTACTGAAATCGTACTGGCTGATGGTTCACGTCGGCATCATCACTTCAAGTTATGGTTTCTTTGGTTTGTCGGCCGTTATCGCGGTCATCGCGCTGCTATTGATGATCTTTAAGCCTTCCCCGAAAATCAAACGCTCCATACAGGAAATTACTATTGTGAGCGAAATGGCTTCAACCATCGGACTGTTTGCATTGACCATCGGTACATTTCTGGGCGGAATGTGGGCCAATGAAAGCTGGGGACGCTACTGGAGCTGGGATCCGAAAGAAACATGGGCGTTTATTTCGGTAATCGTTTACGCGATTGTACTGCATTTAAGGCTGGTTCCCGGATTACGCGGAAAATGGGCGTTCAATATCGCTTCGCTCTGGGCCATCTGGTCGATCATCATGACTTATTTTGGGGTGAATTATTACCTCAGCGGATTGCATACTTACGCGGCCGGCGACAAAATGCCGATTCCCGCGTGGATTTGGTTCACACTTTCCGGCATGCTGGTTTTGTCGGTTATTTCGTACATTAGAAACAAAAAATTCCGTCCAAAAAGGAATTTTAAAACTTTGGAAAAATGAAAATTTTGAGTTTAATTGCTTTACTGGTTTGTTTCACGAGCTGTAAAGCCCAAAATGATAAAAAAATGAAAACCATTTACGACTACAAAGTCGAAGATATTTCAGGAAACGAATTCGATTTTGCCGACCTGAAAGGAAAGAAAATCCTGGTGGTCAATACCGCTTCCAAATGCGGATTTACGCCACAGTTCGAGGGATTGGAAAAATTATATCAAAAATACAAGGATCAGAATTTTGTGATCGTCGGTTTTCCGTCCAATGATTTCGGTCAGCAGGATCCGGGAACGAATGAAGAAATTGCCGAATTCTGCAAGATCAATTACGGCGTAACCTTCCCGATGATGAGCAAAATCCATGTAAAAGGCGACAGTATTGCGCCCATTTATCAGTTCCTGACCCAAAAGGAACTGAACGGGAAAAAGAATTCATCGGTAAAATGGAACTTCCAGAAATACCTGATCAATGAAGACGGGACTTTTGAAGATTTTTTCTATTCCATGACAGAACCTGAAAATAAGAAGATTACGGAGTGGATAGAAGAAAAGTAATTAGTAACGAGTAATTAGTGATTAGAGCAGAAAATTTCTTCAACCGACTAATTACTCATCACCATTGACTAATCACTAAACAAAAAATATGAAATTAGACATACTTGCCATAGGCGCGCATCCGGATGATGTGGAGCTGGGAGCCGGCGCTACCGTAGCCAAAATGGTTGCCGAAGGAAAAAAAGTCGGGATACTGGATTTGACCCGTGGTGAACTCGGTACGCGCGGAACGGCTGAAACACGCAGGCAGGAAGCGGCTGCGGCGGCCGAAATCCTGGGTGTCGAAGTGCGTGAAAATTTAGGATTCCGGGACGCGTTTTTTATCAACGATGAAACGCACCAGCTTGAAATCATTAAAATGATTAGGAAATACCGTCCGGAAATTGTGTTGTGCAACGCGGTAGAAGACCGGCACATTGACCACCCGAAAGGTTCGGAACTGATGGAAACTGCCTGTTACCTGTCGGGGTTAAGAAAAATCGAAACCGGGCAGGACACCTGGCGGCCGAAACATATTTTCCACTATATACAATGGTATCCGTTAAAACCTGATTTTATACTGGATGTAACCGGATTCGTGGAAAAGAAAAAGGCGGCCTGCTTTGCTTACAAAACCCAGTTCCACGACCCCCATAACAAAGAACCCGACACGCCGATTTCTTCCAGGCTGTTCCAGGAAAGCATTGAAAACCGGGCCAAAGACCTGGGAATGTTGATCGGGACGGAAGCCGGGGAAGGTTTTATGCTAAAAGATTACCTGGGGCTGAAAGATTTTGAGGGGTTGGTTTAACTATCCGTTCAGCATGGAAAAAACTTTGTCAAAGTTCTTCCCACAGCGCATATAACTTTGACAAAGTTCCACAAAAAATTTTATCCGGATTTTCAAATTATTCCTATATTTGCAGTCCGATTGAAAAATGGTGGTTGTAGCTCAGTTGGTTAGAGCGCCGGATTGTGGTTCCGGAGGTCGTGGGTTCGAACCCCATCATCCACCCAAAAGCTCCTGAAATTCAGGGGCTTTTTTCATTCGTTACAATTTCTTTAAGTTCCGGATTTTCATTTTTCATTATCCTAACATTTAAAATTCAGAAAACAGCCAAATTTGCACTGTAGAAGTTTGTTCTCATGTGTGTTAATAGAAAAAGAGGCCTTGTCGCTTGGCATGGCTTCTTTTTTATTTGTAGATTTGAGCTATCATCAAAAATACGTTCATACAAATGAAAAAAATAATCGCCATCTTTCTGACTATCGGAGCTTTATGTTCTTTTTATAATTGCAAGAAAGAAGCCGCTCCCGAAAATGAAAGCCATCCTGAAATCGTGGAAGTAAAAAACGATTCGCTGAAAACCTACGCCAAAGTCAGGCTGGATGCAGATATTTCACACCTGACGGAAAAAGAACGCGCTATGCTTATCCTTTTTATCAAAGCATCACAGGTGATGGATGAAATTTACTGGCAGGAAGCCTACGGCGACAAAGAACAGCTGTTGTCAAAAGCGCCCGCGCGTTATAAAGATTATATCCGGATGAATTACGGCCCCTGGGACAGGCTCAACAATATGAAGCCTTTCATCAGCGGGTTTGGCGAAAAACCGCTCGGCGCGAATTTCTATCCGAAAGACATGGACAAGGAAGAATTCGAAAAGGCCAACCTGCCCGACGGAAAAAGCCAATATACCATGGTGAGAAGAAATGACTGGGGAAAACTCTACACCATTCCCTATCACGAATATTTTAAAAATAAAATTGCCAAGGCAACCGATCTGCTCCGCCGCGCCGCAGGCTATGCCGAAGACTCCGGGCTGAAGAATTATCTGGAGCTGCGCGCCAAAGCGCTCGAAACGGACGAGTATTATGAAAGCGATATCGCATGGATGGATATGAAAACCAACCGGCTGGATTTCGTAGTCGGGCCGATCGAAACGTATGAAGACCAATTGTTCGGCTACAAGGCTTCTCACGAGGCCTATGTCCTGATCAAGGATATGGAATGGTCGGCAAAGCTGGAAAAATTCATCAAATTTTTACCTGAATTACAGGCCAATCTTCCGGTCGATGCGGAATACAAACAGGAATCACCCGGTACGGATTCGGATTTGAATGCTTATGATGTGGTTTATTATGCCGGGGATTGCAATGCCGGCGGAAAAACCATCGCCATCAATTTGCCGAATGACGAAAAAGTTCAGCTGGAAAAAGGAACACGCAGGTTACAGCTAAAAAATGCCATGCGGGCGAAATTCGACAAAATTATGGTTCCGATCGCCGATATTTTAATCGATCCGTCTCAGCGGCAGAATGTGAAGTTCGACGCATTCTTTGCCAATGTCATGTTTCATGAGGTCGCCCACGGATTGGGAATTAAAAATACGATCAACGGCAAAGGCACAGTCCGCGAAGCGCTCAAAGAACAGCAATCCCATCTGGAAGAAGGGAAAGCAGATATCCTTGGGCTTTATATGGTGAACCAGCTTCTGAAAAAAGGGGAATTAGAAGGCGATAAAAAAGATTTTATGGTGACTTTCCTCGCGGGAATATTCCGTTCCGTGCGGTTCGGGACTGACGCGCACGGTTCCGCCAATATGATTGCTTTTAATTATTTTGAGGAACACGACGCTTTTGAACGTACCGAAAACGGAACTTATAAAGTGAATTTCGACAATATGGAAAAAGCCATGAACGGCCTTTCTGAACTGATCCTGACCTTACAGGGAAACGGCGATTACGAAGGCGTGAAAAAGCTGACCGAAGAAAAAGGGATCATTTCGCCTGAATTACAAAAAGACCTGGACAGGCTGAAATCTGCGGGAATCCCCGACGATATTGTCTTTGAACAGGGAATTGATGTATTGGGATTGTAAAAAGATTTTGATTATTTTTGCACCCCGAAACGGCCCTGGAAGGGAATTTATAAAAGAAAAATAAGGCTGCGTAGTTCAATTGGATAGAATGTCAGATTCCGGTTCTGAAGGTTGGAGGTTCGAATCCTCTCGTGGTCACGGAAAAAAAGACTAATCGAAAAGATTGGTCTTTTTTGTTTTTATGATAATCGTATATTTGAGTCAATCAATTTTGAATTGAAATATTTAATCAAATTATTGTTTGTTTTCGTCTGCTTTCAGGCAGCATTTGCCCAGGATCATATCCTCCGGGACTCCGTTTTTCTTGAAACCCGCGACAGCATCACCGATTTTTCGGCCGATGATTTCAATAATATCTATTACATCAGGAATTTTTCCGAGCTGAACAAAATCAATCTCAGGACAAAGCAGAAAAAATCTTTTTCCAATCAGACATTGTTGGAAAACCTCAACACGCAGAACGTTTTACAGATAACCGTAAAGTCCGCTTTTTTCAATCTGCTGGTGCTGGATAATCAACTGAATCTGGTTCAGGACAAAATAACATTTCCGATCGAAAGCAATTTCTCACCCACACTCACCGACCTGGTTGATAACAATTATTTGTGGGGATACGACCCTGTTCTGCAGCGATTGGTTTTGTGGAATTACCAGGAAAAAAAGATATTCAGGCAGTCGGTCATCCTGAGTGAAAAAACAGGCGATGAGTTTTATGCCGATCTGATTTACAACCAAAATAAAATCTACCTCATCGGCTATAAAAAGATTTTGGTCTTTGATGAATTCGCCCATCTGGAAAAAGTAATTCCCTTTACCGGGTTTGAACAGATTTATATCAAAAACGGGGTGATTTATTATTTAGAAAATAAAAAAATCAGGGCGCTGGACTTACTAACAAAAGAAATCCGGGACGTCACCACGGTTCCGGCAGATTATTTTTCCATAAATAACCGGTATCTTTTTGTGTTAAACGGTAAGGTTGTTTATATTTACGAGTCCGAAAAAAAACCATAAAATGCACATTGCCATAGCAGGAAACATAGGAGCCGGCAAAACCACACTGACCCGTTTGCTGGCCAAAAACTTTCAATGGACGCCTCAGTTTGAAGACGTTGACCAGAATCCGTACCTGGATGATTTTTACAATGACATGGAAAAATGGTCGTTCAACCTCCAGATTTATTTTCTGGGAAGCCGTTTCGACCAGATCAAACAAATTCGTGAGAGTGGATTAAATATCATACAAGACCGTACGATTCATGAGGACGCCCATATTTTTGCCAGTAACCTGCACGATATGGGATTGCTGATGACCCGCGATTATGAAAATTACCTGACGGTTTTTAACCTGATGAATTCTTTCGTCCAGGCGCCCGATTTGCTGATTTATCTTCGTGCCGACATCCCCACGCTTGTACGGCAGATCAAACTTCGCGGCCGCGAATACGAAAGCTCCATCAGTATCGAATACCTAAGCAGGCTGAATGATAAATATGAAGAATGGGTCAAGGGTTACAAAGAAGGGAAATTGCTCGTCATAGATGTTGACAATCTTGACTTTGTAAACAACCAGGAAGACCTGAGCTTTATTTATGACAAAGTTGACGCGGAAATCAACGGTTTGTTTTAAGGTCAGTAAATAAAGCAAGTTGAACTTTGAGCAACCGGCAAAAAAAGGCGGATTTTCCCGCCTTTTCTATTGAGTTAAAACCTAAATTCAGAATTTGTAAGCAGCTCCTACTCCGATGGTTGTAATTGCTGAATAATTGCTGTAATAAGGTGTTACATCTACGCTTGAAGAAATACTTTTCAGGAAAATAAACGCCTGGAAATATTCATTCTGCCATCCGCCTTTGGGCTGAAAATAAAATCCTCCGTTGTAATCTTTGTTCAGGCTGAATGCATACCCGATGTCCAGGCCGGCAAAAAACTGCTCAAGGAAATCATATTGCGCACTGGCGGCAATCGGAAGCATCGTTAATCCTTTTATTTTTGTTCCCGTACCGGTAATTTCTTTGCCTGAAAACAAATCTACACCTGCCGTTCCTCCAACATGAAGGTTTTCCATCACCGGATAAAGATAAGACGCTTCCGCTCCAAAATTAACACCAAAATAATCACTCGCATCACCTACCGGAAACCCGATGTGCGCTCCTGCTTTAAAACCTTCCTGCGCATTGGCAGTCATTAATCCCATCACGGCCACAAAGGCACTTAAAATTAATCTCTTCATACTTCTTTTTTATTTACATTTTTATTTTTCACTGGTCAAAACTTCATATAATTCATTGGTCTGTCTTCCGGCATAAGTGGAGTCAATCATATCTGCGATTCCCAGCAGCTCACTTACAAATTTAAATTGCCCGTCTATATTGCTCTGCTCCCTTAAATCAACTTTTCCGTCTTTGCTGTAATTTTTGTAAGACTCAATCAACTTGTTCCGCACGGGCGTAAACACTTCTTTGAAAATCTCCAGTGCGGCAGCGCTGTCACCTCTTTCCAGATAACCGCTGACTTCATCGTACAGCATAAGCGAATAATCACTTCTCGCATCGCTCAACTGGCCGGCAACCGTATAACGGACATGGTCTGGAAGACTTTCATAGAAATCGACTTTCTCCTTCAGCCGTTGCCGCGTGGTGTCGAGCAAAGCCTGTGCCTTTTTGTTTTCACCGATTTTCTTGTAAACCTGCGCGATCCGCTCGGTGCTTAATCCGTAATCATAGCGCGGTTCGTCGGGAATCATTTCCATTACCCTGTCGAGTACTTCTTTGGCTTTGGCCTTATCTCCCTGCTCAATGAAATCTTCCGCGAGGCGAACGGAAATGTTCCGATAAGTATTGGTATAATTCCGGTCTGTATTGGAAAACGAGGCATCGTCACGGTTATAGTTCGCCCATTTAAAAGATTGAAAGCTGTCGTACATTTTCCCGGTATTGCTTTTCCCGATTTTTCCGCCTTTCCCGAACGGTGTTTTGATCGGAACCAATTTATAACTGAACCCGTTGTTTTCCAGGTAATCGCTTAACCAGAAAATATTCTGCGGGTCGGAAATCCCGCCGCCGCTGAAATAAATGCTCCTATCCCAGTTGTATTCCGCAAACATGGAAATGAACAATAATTCACTTTTGTAAAGCTGTCTTTTCCCTAAATTAACGGTGATGTAATCTACCATTTGACCGGCTTCCTCAGGTGAAACAATTCCGTACTTAACGGCGTTTTCTTTGTTAACCGGGATCACGATCTTATCAACCGGAAGATAATTTACAGCGCCGATCGGGTAGCCATAATAATCTGCCAGCGCTTTTTTCGCCGGATTCTTATTGTCCAGAATAAAATCAATCGCTTCCCTGGCCGTCATGCTGTCTTTGACCAGGTATTGTTCAACCGGTTTGATGGAATTATACAAATCCTTGATTCCGGCAGGATCATAACCCGGATCGGTCAGGTACGGCGTGATCTGTTCCGGCGGTAAATCCATGATTTCCGCTACGCTCAATCCGGCATCCGGTTTGATGATGCTGTGCAATTCCCCGAAAATGGAACGAATATTCCCCGCGACAACCATAATGTTGTCATTGGTATTCAGCTGATAATCTTTGTATTCTAATTTCGACGGAAGCGGCGGCGCGTTATAAGTTTTTCTCAGTGACTGTTCTATGTTCCACGGTGAGCCCAAAAGCGTATAATTCACAATCTTTACATCGTCACGGAAATTTTCCGCTTCCTGCAATCCCCAAAGCGGATAAGTATCATTGTCACCATACACAAACAACATGGAGTTTTTGTCTAATTTATTCAGGTAATTGTAGGCGAGCGCATAAGCTCCTTCACGATGCGAACGGTCATGGTCGTCCCAGTTCTGGAATCCCATCAGAACAGGAATTCCTATACATATCACGGAAATGATAACCGCGATATTGGGCTTTAATTCCCTTTTTCCGAATTTTTTAATCAACAGATAAATTGCCTGGACACCCAGCCCGACCCAGATGGAAAAGGCATAAAAGGAAGTCACCAAAGCATAATCGCGCTCCCTCGGCTCAAACGGTTTCACACTCGTGTAGAAAATAATTCCGACACTTGTCAATCCGAAAAGCGAAACCAATGCCCACCAGTGAGTTACATTCCGGTTGAGCTGGACAAAGAAGCCGATCAATCCTAAGATCAGCGGAAGCATGAAATAAACATTATGTCCTTTGTTTTCCTTGTAAACAGCCGGTAATTTGGACTGGTCGCCCAGCCGGGCATTGTCCAGGAACGGAATGCCGGAAATCCAGTTCCCTTTTGTTACTTCCATATTTCCTTCCCAGTCGTTTTGCTTACCGGAAAAATTCCACATAAAATAACGGAAGCCCATATAGCCCAGCTGGAAATCCATAAAATAATTGAGCTGCTGGCCAAATGTAGGCGGCTGGATGTTGAGCATTTCGGCATTTTTCATCAGATCGGCTATTTTTAATTTTCCGTCGTTCTTTTTCTGTAAAAGCTCATTGTATTTTCGTTCCGCGATCTGGCGTTTCTGCGCACGGATTTCGGGATGATCTTCCATATTATTGTAATACGCCGGATTGAGTGAAAATTCAGGAAAACCATACAAAGCAGCATAATTTTCCATCACGTCCGGAAGATTGTTATACATCTTCGGAAACCATTTCATATACTTGTCATTGTATACATAATCCCTTCTGTCAGAAACTTTCAGGTATTTCCCTGATTTATAATCTTTCACATAATTCTCTCCGGTAATCACTGATTTGTAATTCCCATTTGCATCTGTTTCGATTCCGTCATCGGCAAAATTGGCGGTATAAACCTGCCCGTAAATAGTCGGCCAGTCGCCATATTGTACACGGTTATAATAATCTTTCATTCCCAACGCGGTATCAGGGTCATTCAGGTTCATGTGCGGATTGGCATTGGCACGGATCGGAATGACCAGCCAGCAGGAAAAACCGATCAGCATAAAAACAATTGAAAGCGCCAGTGTATTGATCAATTTCAGGTTGTATTTTTTTGTGTATTTCAATACCAGCCAGAAAACCAGGATCAAAACCAAAGCCGCCACAAAAGTCCCTGAATTAAACGGGAGGCCAAAATTATTTACGACATAAACTTCGGTTTCGCCAAAAAATGTCATCACTCCGCTGAAAAGGATTTTAAACACAAATCCCAAAAACAAAGCGGTTATGATGTTGGCAATTATGAAACTTTTGACTGTGAACTTATAATTCCTGGCATAGTACATATAACAAACTACTGGGATGGCCAAAATCGCCATCAGGTGAACTCCGGTGGAAAGCCCGATGAATAAAGAGATCAGCAAAAACCATTTATTGGCGCGCTTGTCGTCTTTTTCTTCTTCCCATTTGCAGCCCATCCAGATCAATATCGCAGTAAATAAGGAAGCCATGGCATAAACCTCACCTTCGGCAGCCGAAAACCAGAACGAATCGCTGAACATGAAAATTGCCGATCCCACAATTCCGCTCCCAAGCGCAATCAGGGATTGGGATTTTGAAAGAGCTGCTTCGTAAGCATTTTCAATTCTTTCATTTTGCCTGGTTACAAAAAACATCCTTCTTACAAAATGGGTAATCGTCCAGAAAAGGAACATGATGGTCATTGCGCTGCAAATGGCCGACATGGAATTGATCACGATCGCATATTTGCTTCCGTCGCCAAAAGCCAGCCCGGCCCAGACTGCGCCGATGATCTGAAACAAAGCCGCGCCCGGTGCGTGGGTTACACCCAGTTTCGCGGAAGAAACGATATATTCTCCACAATCCCAGAAACTTAAATGTCTTTCCATCGTCAGCAGATAGACGATTGCGGCTATGAAAAACATGGCAAACCCGGTATAGTTATTCCACTTTTTGAAAGGAATGTTCATTTTGTAAAATTTATCTTGCGAAAATAAGAACAATTTTGTTGTTTAAACGGTTAATGAAATGCAAATTGTATGGAATTCAAATGAAATTTCATTATTAAACAATTACAAAACTTCGCTAAAAAATATCAAAACGAAAGTTTAAAAAATTTAAATACTCAATAATGAGCGACTTATGGTGATTTGATTTTCATTGTTAAATCATGGATTATCAATCAGTTAAAAATTATTACCGAAGTTATTGATTGTGGGAAATAATTCAACAGTTAATTAGTAAAAATAAGGGAATAAGGTCAAATATATCTGGTTTCATCTGGTTACTAATGGAATAAGGGTAAGGCTCTGAACAAATCAAATTTAGCAGTTTTTTATCAGAAAGAAAAAAAACTTATTCCCTTATTATCCCTTAATTAATACTTCGCTAAAAAGCATCAAAGCGAAATTTCAATAAAGTATAATAAACTGATAATTAGCAATTTAAAACAATTAGGTTTTCATTTATATATTACTGCCTATCAGTTGTTTAAAAGTTTTGAGCGAAGTATTGAATTATTAAAATCAAAAAAATGTTATAAACCTCGGTGAAAAAGTTTAAATTTGTTCGGCAAAAAGCAATGCCACTTTCCGATAAAATTATCCAGGACGCGATTACATTTGACGACGTCCTTTTGGTGCCCTCCTATTCCGAAGTTTTACCCAATCAGGTTTCTTTAAAAACACGGCTGACCGATAAGATCCGGTTGAACATTCCTTTAGTTTCGGCTGCAATGGACACCGTTTCCGAATCCAGGCTCGCCGTCGCCCTAGCTCGCGAAGGTGGTTTGTCATTCATTCATAAAAATATGTCAATCGAGGAACAAGCCGACGAAATAGACGCGGTAAAACGTTCTGAAAACGGAATGATTTCCGACCCGGTTACACTTTCGCGCCACCATAAACTGAAGGACGCGGAAGAACTCATGCGCCATTACAGAATTTCGGGATTGCCGGTAATTGAAGAAGACCGTACCTTGGTGGGCATCATCACCAACCGTGACATACGCTACCAAACCGATATGGAACAGTTGGTGGAAGATGTAATGACCAAAGAAAATCTGATCACTTCCGATATTGAAACCGACCTCAACAAGGCCAAAGATATTTTACTCCGGAACCGGGTGGAAAAACTTCCGATCGTTGATGAAAATTATAGATTAATCGGCTTAATTACAATTAAAGACATTGACAACCTGACTGAATTTCCCAATGCCTGCAAAGACAGTCAGGGAAGACTGCGCGTAGGCGCGGGCGTCGGTGTTGGCGCTGAAACACTGGAAAGAGTCCAGGCGTTGGTCAACAAAGGAGTGGATATCATCGCGCTGGATTCCGCGCATGGACATTCAAAAGGCGTGATTGAAAAAGTAAAAGAAGTGCGAAACGCATTTCCCGGTTTGGATATTGTCGGAGGAAATATCGTCACCGGACTGGCCGCCAGGGATTTGATCGACGCCGGGGCAAATGTCCTGAAAGTCGGTGTCGGCCCGGGTTCTATCTGCACCACACGTGTGGTTGCCGGCGTGGGCGTTCCGCAGCTTTCGGCCATTTATGATGTGTATGAATATGCGCATTCAAAAAATGTTTCCATCATAGCAGACGGCGGAATCAAGCTTTCCGGTGATATTGTAAAGGCGATTGCGTCAGGTGCCAACTGTGTTATGATAGGTAGCCTGTTCGCCGGGACCGACGAGGCGCCGGGTGAAGAAGTAATTTACCAGGGAAGGAAATTCAAAACTTATCAGGGAATGGGCTCGCTTTCAGCTATGAAACGTGGAAGCAAAGACCGTTATTTCCAAGCGGATGCCAAAAAGCTCGTCCCGGAAGGAATCGAAGGACGCGTACCTTATAAAGGTTCATTGTCAGATGTTGTTTATCAACTTTGCGGCGGATTACGTGCCGGAATGGGTTATTGCGGTACGCCGGATATTGAATCATTAATCAAGAATGGTAAAATGGTCAAAATCACCAATGCCGGGCTGAATGAAAGCCATCCGCATGATGTTGTAATTACAAAAGAAGCGCCGAATTATTCGAATTAATACAATTCAGAATTAAAAAGAAAACGGTGGTTTCGACTTCGCTCAACCACCGTTTTCTCTTTATATTGTTTTCCTTTTAAAACTGCCATCCCGCAGTCAGCAGGAACATTCCTTTGTTATTTTTAACATCGGCTACATAATTATAAGATGCATCGGGATCAATGTCCAGATCGCCTGGTAAATATACCCAACCATCGGTTGAGGAAACATAGGTAGCATTTCCGAATACATATTTATAATCCTGGGTTTGATACTGATAGGCCGCGTCTAAATAAAATCCACCGAAATCATAACCTGCCCCTATACTGAACCGGTTGGTGTTTCCCCTGAACAATTCAGAGAAATTTTGAGATGACGTACCTGAGCCGTCTCCGGAATTGGCAATCAATGAAAAATCATTATACGGTGTTCCCACAAAGTTGTAACCTGCGCGAACCCGGAATTTATCTATTCTCAATTCTCCTCCGGCGCGAACTTCATGGCTGTCCTTTAAATTATCGTCAAGATAATTATTGATCGCTGAAAAATCATTGCTCGGCCTGTACTTGTAAGAACCGTTCATGTGATAAGTGTAATCCACATTGAAAGCGAGCATTTTACCTACAATCAAGCCGGCGCTGCCCACCAGCCTTCCACCGGTTGACATATCAAAATAAGAGTAATACCAGTCAGGGTACGCATACCTGAACCCGTCTTCGTCAACGACTATGTCCTCATCGGGGGCAAATAAGAAATTCTCTTCTGATTCCGAATACCAAACCGGGCTGTGGTAAGCAAGTCCCAACCTGAAGTTGTCGTTTACTTTACCAATTGCACCAAGGCTGAATGAAAAACCCGAAGTATTCACGGAATACGGGGAGCCGTTCTGGTAGTAGTAATAATTTGTTCCGTTGAAATTGTCGGCATACGTAATATAATTTTCGTAGCTGGTGCTGTGCAGGTTTAATCCTAAACCTAAATAAAGGCGGTCATTATAACTCGCACCAAAGTCCAGTGTCATCTTGGACTTATAGCCTTCCGTCAGGTCTTCATAACCTCCGAAAGTATAGGTATTTGTAATATTTTCATCATCAGGGTCTTCCAGTATCAGTTTCAAATTATCATTTTTCCCCACATAAACGCGGTTGTCAAGAGATTCCTGCGAATATTTCATCCCGATTGAAAAACGGTTCCACATACCTGCATTGCTATGAAAAACAAATGAACCACCTACATTCTGAAATAAAAAGGTATTGTCATCCGAGTTAAAAGAATTTCCGAATCTTGTTTCGTTTTTATAGGAACTCACACCCGCGGTAACATTCACTTCGGAAGCGATTGACAAGGCAAGCCCGGCAGGATTTTGTTCTATGGATGAAATATCTCCGCCCAAGGCGCCCATCGAGCCACTCATTCCCATATACCGGGAACTTCCGGCGTTAATATCTCCCGAATAGTTTGAGATTGAATTTATATACTGGACATTCTGGGCGTTTGAATAGATGATACCACTTATCAATAACCCGGCAGCAAATAATCTTTTCATTTAATATGTGTTAATTTAATCATTATCTCCTTCGGCCACCTCCTGTTGAACCTGAACTTCTTGACGGGCTTGGAGAGCTCGTCCGTATATTGCTCCCTGAATTGCCGGAAGGAGGAGTAGAGGTTCTGATACCGGAATTATTTCTTGGTGAGGAATTCCTTGTTGGCGTGGTTACATTGTCATTTCTGCGCGGAGGAGTACTGGTTCGGGTATTATCCTGATTTGATGAACGCACAGGCGTATTTGGACGAACGCCGTCCGGCCTTGTAGCACGGACAGGACGTGGTTCATTGTTCCGTACATTTGTCGGCGCAGTAGTTCTGACATTATTATTTGTATCATTGCTACTTCTTACCGGCCGCGGATTAGTTGTTCCGGTTGGATCTGTATTATTCCTTACACCGGTTTCCGGCCTTACTTCGCGTACCTGTCTCACATTATTCTCCCTTACAGAAGAATTTCCAGTTCTTACAGACCTTATAGGATCTATACGCTGATCCCTGAAACCTGATAAGCCGGGATTATGTGAATAAGCCATACTGCTTCCGGGACGGACGCCGGGACGAACAGGCGTTCCACGGTAATAATAGCCGGGATAATAGTATCCGTAACCGCCATAATAACCGCTTCCATAGCCCCAATAGGGGTTATAATAATAAGGATTGTAATAACCCCAGTAAGGGTTATAACCATAGTAGCCACCCCAGTAAGGATTATACCAGCTGTGCCACCTCGGGTAACTCCAGCCCCAGCTCCAACCCCAATATGAGTTATAGCCATAATAACCGCTCCACCCCCACCACGGGTCATTCCATCCCCAGTTATTGACGGTGATATCAATTCCGTCATATCTGCCCCAGTCGGTAGTGGTTCCTGAACCTACATAAACAGTATTACTGCCTGTATAAATATTTACATCCTGAGTCGTTTCGGCTGGTTCATCATAATAAAAATCTTCCGCTCCGTTTCCGTTTGCGTCAAAATAGGCGCTTCCTACTTTTATATCATAATCTTTTGCGGATTCATTTGAAGCATATTCAACCTGCCCGTCTTTTGAAGGGCTGTAATATACACCGTCCGTTTCGCCGCTGGATGCAACAGTTGTCTGTGAATTTGCGCACGAAATTACTCCAAATACAATCACCAAAGATGCAAGGTATCTGAAGATTTTTTGAGGATTTAGGTAAACTTTGCTCATTTTTATATTTTTAACTATTGGGATTCTTTAAATTTGCTCACTAAAATTAAAGATTATTTATTAATTGGCAATTACTATGCCAATCAATTATATGTTAAACCTTGTAAATGTTAAAATAAAACATGGCAAAACTAACGTCAAGAAATGAAGATTACTCCAAGTGGTACAATGAGTTAGTCACCCAAACGGGTATGGCTGAAAATTCAAAGGTTAGGGGCTGTATGGTGATCAAACCCTACGGTTATGCAATATGGGAAAAAATGCAGGCGGAACTGGACAGAATGTTCAAGGAAACCGACCATCAAAATGCTTATTTCCCGCTGTTTGTACCCAAAAGCCTGTTTGAAGCCGAAGAAAAAAACGCGGAGGGTTTTGCCAAAGAATGTGCTGTAGTTACACATTACCGTTTAAAAAGAGATCCTGAAAATAATGGTAAATTAATCGTTGATCCTGAAGCAAAGTTAGAAGAAGAATTAATTGTCCGTCCGACTTCCGAAGCTATCATCTGGAGTACCTATAAAAACTGGATTCAGTCCTACCGCGATTTACCGATTTTAATCAACCAATGGGCCAATGTCGTAAGGTGGGAAATGCGTACAAGACTATTTCTGAGAACCGCCGAATTCCTCTGGCAGGAAGGCCATACCGCGCATGCGACAAAAGAAGAGGCCATGGAAGAAACGACCAAAATGCTCGACGTATATGCCGCATTTGTTGAAGATTTTATGGGAATTCCTGTCGTAAAAGGAGTCAAAACCCCCAATGAAAGATTCGCCGGCGCAGAAGATACATTTTGTATAGAAGCGTTGATGCAGGACGGGAAAGCTTTGCAAGCCGGGACTTCTCATTTTCTCGGACAGAATTTTGCCAAAGCCTTCGACGTGAAATTCACTTCAAGGGAAGGCTCTCTGGAATATGTCTGGGCAACTTCATGGGGCGTTTCCACAAGATTGATCGGTGCGCTGATCATGACCCATTCAGATGATAACGGATTAGTCCTACCACCGAAATTAGCGCCTGTCCAGGTCGTAATCGTTCCGATTTACAGAGATGATTCCCAGAAAAATGCTATTTCCGAAGTTGCTTTAAAATTGGTTTCGGAATTAAAAGAAAAGGGAGTTTCCGTAAAATTTGACGACGACGACAATACAAAACCCGGATGGAAATTTAACGAATATGAATTGAAAGGCGTTCCTTTGAGAATCGCCATAGGGCCTCGCGATCTGGAAAACGGACAAGTGGAAATGGCACGGAGAGATACTTTGGAAAAATCTCTTGAAAAGCTGGACGGATTGGCCGAGACAATTGAAAATAAACTCGAAGAAATCCAACAGAATATATTTGACAAAGCATTGAATTTCAGAAAAGAGCATACCACAGAAATTCATTCCTATGAGGAATTCAAAGATATACTGGAAAACAAAGGCGGATTTATTTCGGCTTATTGGGACGGTGGCAGCGAAACAGAAGAAAAAATCAAACAGGAGACCAAAGCGACCATCCGTTGCGTTCCTTTTGGTGAAGCCGATTTGGAAGGGAAATTTGATTTTTATTCGGGTAAGCCTGCAAAATTCAAAGTTCTTTTTGCAAAAGCATATTAAGTTTAACAAAATATTATTATCTTGCTCATCCAATTTGGCTTAATATTGGTTGTGAAATGTCAAACACTTTAAAATTAAAATTACGATGAAAAAATTATTCATGTTCGCCTTGGTATTTGCATTCGTAGGATTTGCAAATGCTCAACAAAAAACGGAAAAGAGAGGAAACAATTTCGAAGAATGGAGTATGGAGATTGGCCTTACAGCTACCCAAAAAGCGGAAATTCAGAAAATTGAAGCCAATTATGGCGAAAAAAGAGCCGCAATACGGCAAACCGGTACTGCAAAAGATTTCAAAGCGCTGAATGACGAGAAAAAAGCAGAAATCTACAAACTTCTTACGCCCGAACAAATAAAAAAAGATGAGCAGTTCAAACAAAAAAAGATCGCAGAAAAAGAAGCAAAAGCCGCATTGAAATCCGGACAGAAATAAAAAGAACATCCAATTCCGAAATTATAAAAATGCCTTCTATCGAAATTCGAAGGCATTTTTAATGAAAATTAAAAACATCCATGTTAGCCAAACATTTTTTTTCACTGGCAATCAGCCTGATTGCAACTTCACTATTTTCTCAAAATATCACCATCACCGGGAAAGTCACCGACAATAATAACCTTCCTTTGGAGTACGCGACTGTTTCGCTCCAGAATCCGGAAACTTTCCAGGAACTATTTGGCGGCATCACCAACGAAAAGGGAGAATTCTCGGTAGAAGCCACGGCAGGAAATTATGTCCTTTATATAGAATCTTTTACCGGCAATACGTATGAACAACCTGTTACAATTACCAAAAATCAGGATTTAGGTACGTTTAAGCTTGGCAGTTCGTCTGTTGTCGCGCTGGAAGGAGCTAACATTGTCGGCAACAACCAGACTTACCGTATGGAACTGGATAAAAAAATCTATGATCTTTCAAAAGACCCGCTGGCAAAGGGAAGCTCACTGTCCGACGCGCTGGAAAATGTTCCTTCGGTGCAGGTGGACGGAGATGGAACGGTCAGCCTGCGTGGTAATGAAAATGTCAGGATACTGATAGACGGAAAGCCTTCTGCCATGGTAGGCATTTCAGACCCTGCGCAGGCGTTGCAAAGCCTTCCGGCTGATATAGTGGATAGGATTGAAGTCGTAACAAATCCTTCCGCGCGCTATGAGGCAGAAGGAACCGCCGGTATCATCAACATTATTTTGAAAAAAGGAAAACTACAGGGACTCAATGGTTCTGCAAATGTCAACGGAGGGATTCCTGCCGCGGCGGGAGCTTCGGTCAATTTAAATTATCGCACCGGCAAATGGAATCTTTTCACAAATTTAGGTTACCGATACCAAGAAAGAGACAGGGAAAACAGTTCCTATACCACCCGCTTTGATTCAGACGGCATACCGCGGTATGAAGATATGTCAGGCGAAGCCACCCGGATCAACAATGGCTATAACCTTACGCTGGGAACAGAATATTATCTGGATAATCGGAATACTTTCAGTGTTTCGGGAAATTACCGGAACGGGAAAAATGAAAACAATTCCGACATTATTTACAAAGATTTCGACCATGACTTGAACCTGACCAATACTTCTTTCAGAACGGAAAAGGAAAAGGAAGATGATTACAGTACCGAATTTAATTTCAACTTTAAACATGAATTTGACGAACCCGGACATGAATTTACCATAGACGCCAGGGCTTCTCACCAAAAAGAAACAGAAAATGCAGATTTAAATGAATCGGGAGATATTTTTGATTCCACGGAACGCTCCCATAGTTATGAACGCCGGAGGAGAATTCTCTTAGCCGCGGATTATGTTTATCCGTTCGGCGAAAAAGGCAGGTTCGAACTCGGAGCCAGAGGCAATATGGACGGAACCCTGACTCATTTCAGCGTTGACAGCCTTGCCGGAACCGGCTGGATTTCCAAACCGGAGTTTTCCAATAAAACGGATTACCAGCAAAATGTATACGCCGCTTACGCGCAGTACGGTACTGCCTTTGGCCGGTTCTCATTTTTCGCGGGGCTGAGGATGGAAAATTCGGATATCACCGTAAAATCCATATTGAACAACAGCACTACGCGAAAAAATTATGTGGATTTTTTCCCGAGCTTATTTTTGAATTATGAATTGAAAAACGAAGACCAATTCCAGGTAAGTTATAGCAGAAGAATCAGAAGGCCAAGGGGCTGGGACCTGATTCCGTTTACTTCTTATTCCAATAACCGTAACCTGTTTATGGGAAATCCAAACCTGAACCCTCAGTACACGGATTCTTATGAAATATCTTACATCGCCAAAATCGGCAAATTGATGGTTACGCCAAATGCTTATTATTCTCACACAAAAGACAATATCCACCGTTACCAGTCAGTTGGGGAAGGCGGCGCTCTGGTAACAAGACCCATAAACGCGGGAACCGAAGAACGCTTCGGCGGCGACCTGACGTTTACCTACAAACCATGGAAATGGTGGAACATCATGGGAAATGCAAATATATTTGGTTATAAATCAGAAGGGCAATATACAGAATCAACCATCAGTGAATCCGGGGAAATCATAACGCGCACCACCAATTTTGACGGCGACGGTCTGAGCTGGTTCGGCAGGTTAAGTAATTCATTTACGCTGCCTTATAAATTTACCGCCCAGCTAAGCGGATTTTACAGAGGCGGACAGAAAACCGCCCAAAGTGAACGGGACCCAATGTACGGGTTTGACCTGTCGCTAAGTAAAGATCTGCTGAATGACAATGCTACCATCACGCTCAATGTACGGGACTTGCTCAATTCACGGGCGTTTGACTATACTTCGTTTGGAGATGATTTTGTGGTGAACAGCCACAACCGCTGGGGATCACGTTCTGTCAGTCTTACTTTTTCTTATCGTTTCAACCAATCGAAGCGCGACCAGAAAAAACAGCAACGCGACCAGACAGAGAATAGCGGTGAAGAAGAAATGGGCGGCGGAGAAATGTAATCTCCAAAGCTTATTTGACATAAAAAAAACAGCAGGTATAAGCCTGCTGTTTTTGTTCTCAATGAAATTTTCCGGTTATTTGTTTTTCAACAAATCCCTGATTTCGGTTAATAATTTCTCTTCATTTGAAGGTTCAGCAGGTGATGCCGGTGCTTCTTCCTGTTTTCTTTTTAGTGAATTAATGCCTTTAATTACCATAAATATACAAAATGCAACGATGATAAATTGGATAATCACATTGATGAAATTACCGTAGTTTATTGCAACTTCAGTAGTGCCGGCAGCTTCATTGGCTTCGGTGATGACCAGTTTCATATCACTAAAATCCATGCCTCCCGTGATAAACCCTATAGGAGGCATAATAACGTCATCTACCAGTGAAGTGACAATTTTGCCAAAAGCACCGCCGATAACCACACCGACTGCAAGGTCAATTACGCTTCCGCGCATAGCAAATTCTTTAAATTCTTTGAGCATTCCCATATTTATAAATTTTGGATTGAATTTAAAGGTAATCATTTTTTTTAATTCATTTTATTCCAGCGGATTTTTGTTACGCCTTCTTTCATTCCCCACTGGTCTGCCAGGCCGCCGTTGATCTCAACTACAAATTTGGAATCCGCCGTCGCGCCGTCAACTGTTCCGCCGCTCATTTTGGCGTCGGCTCCCGGCTGGGCATTTCTTGCGATATTGATCAGAACCGAATCGGGTGAAAAATACATGATATCCAACGGAATCCTTGTATTCTTCATATAAAAGGTGTGTTTCCTGATTTCGTCATTACCAAAGATGAAAAGCATTCCTTTGTCTTCATCCATCTTAGAGCGATCCATCAGGCCGCGTGCACGCTGATTTTCGGTTTCGGCAAATTCAATATCAATTTTTTTGAACGGTTCGCCATTTTCATTAAGGAATTCCAGTTCACCTTCTTTTGTAAAAGGAATTTCCACTACCTCATTTTCACCTTCTGTAACAGACGGTTGGTCTTTGCTGTCGCCACATGAAACCATAAAAGCCAATACGCATGCTGTAAAAATTATTTTTTTCATTTTTATTTTAATTAATCTTTATATACTCTGTTTTTTGATGTAATCATTACAATGATTCCGAATATAATAAACGGAATGCTCAGAATTTGTCCGTTGTTCAAACCAATATCCATCACCCTGGCAACAAATTCCCCGGTTTGTTTGTTCTGGTCTTCTTTGAAAAATTCAATAATGAACCTTACACACCAAAGCAGCACAAAAAATAACCCGAAAATATAACCCATCCGGTATTTCTTGTCGGTTTTTTTGTAGATATGCCAAACCACAAAAAAGATAATCACATAACAAATGGCTTCATATAATTGTGCCGGATGCCGTGGTTCAATCGCGCCATATTCGGGGCTTTGATTGATGAACTTTACCGCCCAGGGCAAACCGGAGGGACTCCCTACAATTTCGGAATTGATGAAATTTCCGACACGGATCGCCGCTCCACCAAGTGGAACTGTAATCGCCACCCGGTCAAGTATCCAGAAATAATTTCGTTTAAAATATTTTCGATTAATTAAATATGACGAGATTAAAAACCCAATGGTCGCGCCGTGACTGGCCAATCCTCTGAACCCGGAAAATTCATATCCTTGTAAAAGCCCGAAAAAGGTAGAACTGCCTTCTTTCGATTCAACCGGTAAAAAAATCTGAATCAACGCCTCGCCTAAATTCTTATCAAGATAATAGTCAAAATTGTAAAACAATTCCCCTAATCTCGCTCCGATAATTACGCCTAAAAAAGAATACAAAAACAACGGGTCGAGTAATTTATAATCCACCTTATCGGTCTGGAAAATATTTTTCATCACATACCAGCCCATCACAAAAGCCGCAATCCAGCACAAACTGTAATAATGGATTTTCAAGATACCCAAATCAAATAACACTGGGTCAACATCCCAGGTAATGTAAAGCAACAGATTCGTCATAATTTTTCTTTTTTCGGGACGGGGTCATAACCGCTTCCGCCCCACGGATGGCATTTTAAAATTCTTTTCGTTCCCAAATATAATCCTTTTATCAATCCGTGCGTTCGCAATGCCTCCAGCATATAATGGGAACAGGTCGGCGAATAGCGGCAATTGTTTCCCAGCCATGGCGAAATGGCAAGCTGGTAAAATTTTACCAATGCGACAAACGGTAAAATGATGATTTTTTGAAATGAATTCATCAGGAAGCAAATGTAGAGATATAATCGAAAAAATCCTGATTCTAAAACAGATTATTGAAATGCTTCAAGCAATTTTTCCAGCGCCATACCGCGCGAACCTTTGATGAGAATTAATTTTTCCGCAATGGGATTTTGTTGGAAGAATTCCGCCGCGTCATTCCTTTTTGGGAAAATATTTAAATTTTCATTTTCATTAAGTCTTGTTTTTCCGAACATTTCACCAATCAGGTAAATGTTTTTAAAATTGAGCTTTAGGGCCAGTTCAGCAATTTGCTGATGTTCTTTGGATGATTCTTCACCCAATTCAAACATATCGCCCAGTATAATTGCTTTGTCTTCTTTGAATTTTGAAAAATTCAGCAGAGCAGCTTCCATACTTGTCGGGTTGGCATTATAGGCATCAAGGATGATTTTGTAATTTTTTAATTCTACGATCTGCGAACGGTTGTTTTCAGATTTATATTCTTCAATGGCAGATTTGATGTCCTCGATCGGGACTTCGAATTTTAAACCGACTGCAATGGCCGCGGCGACATTCCCGGTATTGTATTCCCCGACCAGGTTACAAAGGATCGAAGTGGAATCATAAATGATTTCATCACAATTTCCATCGGTTGTTTTACGGTATCTGAACCGGAATTCCGCATTTTCACCCGTACCAAAACTAATTCGCCTTACGTCTTCGGTTAATTCAACCTGTTTTTTGTCGTCGCAATTTACAATAGCTGTTTTTTTGTTTTTCCTCAAGTATTCATAAAGCTCCGATTTCCCTTTGATGACACCTTCCTCACCACCGAAACCTTCTAAGTGGGCTTTACCGAAATTGGTAATGTAACCGAAATCAGGCTGTGCAATTCCACATAAAAATTCGATTTCCCTCTGGTGATTGGCGCCCATTTCTACAACGGCTATTTCATAATTCGGATGGATGGACAGCAGCGTCAGCGGTACGCCAATGTGGTTGTTTAGGTTTCCTTTTGTAGAGGCCGTATTGTATTTTTTATTCAAAACAGCCGTAATGAGTTCCTTTGTGGTCGTTTTTCCATTGCTTCCGGTTAGCGTCAGCACGGGAATGGCCAGTTTTTCCCTATGGTATTGAGCGAGCTTTTGTAACGCGTTGAGCGAATCTTCCACATAGTAAATGTCATTTGCTTCATCCTCATATTCCTTTTCATCTACGATGGCAAACGCAGCGCCCGATTCAATGGCCTGCCGCGCAAATTCATTTCCGTTGAAGTTATCGCCTTTCAGGGCAAAAAACAGAGATTTCATAGGCACGTTGCGGGAATCGGTTGATACTGACTGCGCACGTAAATAAAGCGAATAAAGCTGTTCGATAATCATAGGCGTAAATGTAGAAAAAATCCCGGTCTGAAAACTCAGGCCGGGATAAGATTTTTTTAATTATTTCAGGAATTATTTTGTACCTGTTTTGGTACGTTTTGATTCAAATGAACCCTGGTAATCCTGCGCTACGCGGAAGCCGATCCAGCTGGTTGCTTCTGCCTGATTAAGAAATCTTCTCTGTCCCGGATCCAGCCAGTAAATAGGGTCTCTCCATGAGCCGCCTTTTACTACGCGTACTTCATCACTGATTTGTGAAGTCCTTTTTTGCTGGTCTTTTTCCATGATGATTCTCCCTTTTTCATCCACATAGAATTTTCTTTCAGGGGAATTATACATTTCGGAAGTTGAACTTCTTGGCTTTCCACCCATTGCGACAGAAGATGAATCTGAAGATGGTACTTCTACAATGTTCCCTAATGAATCCTGGGTCGTAGTAGCAAAACCTTCATCGTAATAATCATCTTCAACTCTCGGGTTCAGGGAGGACATACGGTCACCGTCGCGGTAATTTATGTTGTTTTCCTCTATTTCTTTTTTATAGGAACCCGGAAGTGACTGGTAAGTCAGCCTACCATTGTTGAGGGTATCATATTCTATATCGTCTTCATATTTCTGGAATCCGCCGTTTTCATTGTCTATGGTTGTTTTGTAAACATTTCCACGGAAATAGTTGAAATCATTGGCTTCATCATCTATGATAGGGCGATAAACATCAGCCGTCCATTCGGCAACGTTGCCATACATACCGTAAACCCCGAATTCATTGGACTGGTATTTTTTCACATCGCTGGTGATGGCAGAACCGTCGTTTCCGTAACCTCCGACACCGGAATAGTCACCCCGCCCGACTTTGAAGTTGGCCATGTATTGCCCACGCGCTCTTCCTTTTTCGCCTCTCAATTCATTCTGAACTACACTTTTTCCTTTGTATTCGTTGTACTCCCTGTCGGCTGGTAAAGCCAAAGCAGCGTACTCCCATTCTGCTTCAGTCGGTAACCTGAATGGTGAAACATCCAGTGATGCAGTTGAACGGTTCGCTTTCTGGATACGCTGATTGGTTGTCCTGATGTTGTTTTGTCTTGCCAATCTGGTCGTATCAATCGCCTCACTTACGTTACTGTCGCTATTTTTGTATGATTCGGCATCAAAATGCTTGGTTCCGTAATTGTATTCTTCGTTTGAATAATAATCTTTGCTCAGAATCCCCTTGTCCATCAAAGCCTTTTCATTGGACCTGTCAGTCAGCCAGTCGCAGTAATTGCTTGCCTGTAGCCAGGTAACTCCGACCACGGGATAGTAGCTGAATTCTGTAGAGAAAAGATAAGTTTCATTATCGAAATCGTTTCGGGAAAGTTTGTTATTGAAAACTTCCGGATCAGGAAGCGAGCCTTCGTAAATATATTTGTATTGTTCTTCTTCCGGAGGGAAAACGACTTTTAACCAGGTCAGGTATTCACGGTACTGGTAGTTGGTCACTTCGGTTTCACCAATGAAAAATGAGCGTACCTGCATACGTTTTGGCGTGTTGTTCCAGTCGTGCATTACGTCGTCTTTCACAAGCCCCATTGTAAAGGAGCCTCCTTCTATGTACACCATCCCGGGCCAGGCTTTTACATTTGGTTTTTTCTTTCCTGAAAAGAACCAGCCTTTCTGGTCGTTAGGCTTCCAACCGGTCGTACTGGTGAAATTTTTTGTCCCACCGCCTTTTTTCCTGCCGCTTCCCCCGCTGCCACAACTGGTTAAAACGGAAACTGAAAATGTTACTAAAAGAATCGCTAAAATTCTACCCTTGTTCATATTTGCTATGTGTTATTTCAACAACTAAATTTCAAAATTAAGAATGCAAAGAAAAACATTTCCTTTGAATTCACAAAGTTTGTCTTGCCTATCTTTAACGAGGTTATTCTTTTTTTATTGTGAAAGAGAATATATTTGTCAAAATATCGTTTAGACAAGATGAAAAATTTATTGTTTTTTGTTTTTCTATCGGCTCTGCTTATACTCAACGCCCAGACGGTTACCCTGAATTGGGAAGGGGCCAAAGATTATTCATGGGGGCCGGATGAATCGGTCAGATTGCCGTTTTTCAGTAATGAGGGATACAGCGTTTGGAACAATGTCCCGCAATTCACCTATACTGCAAGCGCTTCAGGAATGGGAAAGGTTTCCATTCACAATGTGCAGTATGCGGTTCTGTCTTCGAGTGAAAGAGGACAGTTAAATGTTAAAGAAATCCCTTCTGAACTGGCATATACAGCCAAAATCAATAAAGGGGGAAACCGGTATTTTCTTTCCGTCGGGATGACGCCTTTTGTAAGAGAGGGTAACCAGATAAAAAAAGTAACTTCTTTCCAGATCCTGAATCAACAGGGGCTGCCTCCCGAATACCAACCCGATGAAACTTATGACCCAGCGACACAAAGCGTTTTGAAGAACGGGCAATGGTATAAAATACGTATAAAGAAATCCGGCATTTACCGTTTGGATAAATCTTTTTTTGAACAAAACGGAATCCCGACCAATTTTGACCCGAAGACTTTGAAGATTTACGGAAACGGTGGCAAAATGCTCAATGAAAACCCGGGCGATTTCCGGTATGGGGCATTGCAGGAAAACGCGATCCAATTCAACGGGCAGGAAGACGGAAGTTTTGACAACGGGGATTTCATACTTTTCTATGCGCAGGGGCCACATGACTGGAACCGTCATTCCACATCTACTCTGGAAAGCCTCACCCATCGTTTTAATTCATATTCAGATTATGCCTATTACTTTATTACGTTTGGCGTAACGGAAGGCAAAAGGGTACAGGATATAAATATTAGCGGGAACCCTGTCCAGGTATTTAATCAATACGATGAATATGTTTTTTATGAAAAAGATTCGATCAACCTGAACCAGCTGGGGAAACAGTGGGGAGGAGAATCTTTTACCATGGAACCGACCCAGACATTCACCCTGACGGGTGGTGCGCCGACCACGGGGCAGGCTTATGCAAAATGCAGGTTGCTGGCAAAAGATGCAGGAGGAGTTTCGTACAACGCAACGATGAATGGAGACACTGTAATCAATGGCGTATTTGATGACGGTCCATTTGTGGCTTACCCGACAGCTACCAATCAACAGACACTATTGAATGCCAGCGGTAACCAGTTTAATTTCACGGTTAACGTCGGAGATTCCGCCAATCCTGCTTCATTCGTTTTCCTGGATTTCCTGGAAGTCAAATATCCGGCGAATCTGAGCTTCAATGGTTCACAGATGCAGTTCCGCCGTTTACAGGATTTGAATGACGGAAATGTCTATGGCTTTGCGATGGCGGGCGCACCGAAGGTCTGGAATATTTCGGATATAACCACAGCAATGAATGTCCAAAGCTCCGGAGGGGTTTACAAATACCAATCTACCAGCCCTTATTTTCTGAATGAATTCATCGCGTTCAACGAATCGGCTGCCTATACGAATGTGGAATTTGTAGGAAGTGTAGCCAATCAGAACATCCGTGCGCTTACGAATATTGATTATGTCATTGTGGCCCACCCAGATTTTTTAGGAGAAGCCGCCCGGCTGGCCAGTTTCCGCGAAGCGCATGACGGAGTAAATGTGGCAGTGGTTACAACCGAGCAGGTTTACAATGAATTTTCATCGGGAGAGCAGGACGTATCGGGCATTCGTGATTTCCTTAAACATTTGCGCGACACGGGAAGCCCCCTGAAATACGCACTGATGTTTGGCGGTGCTTCTTATGACTACAAAGACAGGATACCCGATAACACGAACTATGTGCCGGCTTATATAAGTTTTAGTTCGCTATCCATACAGTATTCTTTTGCTACGGACGATTACTTTACCATGCTGGATGATTCCGATGTAATTATGAGCCAGACCAACTGGCCTGCCGAATTTAGTTATGATGGTGTGTCTTCACAGATGGATATTGCCGTCGGCAGGATGCCTGCGCATAACCTGGTTGAGGCAAAAACAATGGTAAACAAAACATTATCTTATTATAATGCGGCTCCCGGTATCGGGAATTCTTTTGGAGACTGGAGGACAAAGTTCTTGGTGGTGGTCGATGATGATAAAGGAAATGTACCATTTCATGAACTTATAGAAAACACATCGGCACAATTTATTGAACAAAATATTCCTTATGCAACATTGCGGAAAGGTTACCTCGATGCATTTGTATTACAGGGTACTTCGGCCGGGCCTCGTTATCCACAGGTAAATGAGCTGATTGCCAACTCTTTTAATCTCGGTAGCGCGTTGATTTTCTATTTTGGTCATGGCGGAGTTCGCAGCTGGTCGCAAACGAGGGTAATTACCTATGATGAGATCAGCAATTTTTCCAATTTTACGGGACTGTATTCCAGGCTTCCGGTGGTAATGACCATCACCTGTGAGTTCACTGTATGGGATATTCCTTCTCTGCCCTCTGCCGGGATGTATATGTACAAAATTCCGGAAGGTGGCGCCTCGGCCATGGTTACTACAAGCCGGCCGGTTGGAGTAGGTTACGGGGAAAACTTTAATGAAAAGATTGTTGAGCAAGTGCTGGCTGTGGACGGAATCCAGTACCAGACATTAGGTGAAGCGCTAACAAATGCCAAACTTAGTTATGCTAGCGGGGCGCAAGATAATCTGAATGTAAATTTAATGGGTGACCCTATGCTGAGGATTGCCCGGCCGCCAAGAAACATCAGGATTACCAAAATTAACGGGGAAGATGCCGATACGTTCGATGGTGTTTTGCGGGCGATGGACTTTGTGGAAATTGAAGGAGAAGTGCTGGATGACAGCGGTACTATGCGTGATAATTCTTTTAACGGGAAAGCCACCGCATCTTTATTTGATAAGCCGGTCAACAAATCAACCCTGAACAACCACAGGGTAGAAGACTTGGGTGTAATGAACTATCAGGAACAGGTAAATCCTATTTTCAAAGGAGGAACTAATGTGAATTACGGCCAGTTTAAGTTCCAGTTTTATGTCCCCAAAGATATTAATTATGAAATTGGCGATGGAAAGCTCACCGTCTATGCCCACAACAATGTGATTGATGGGGTAACCACGAAACAAATAAAAGTAGGAGGCCAGAATCCGGACGGATTAAATGATGATGACGGGCCAACCATAGGTTTGTACATGAACAACCTCAATTTTGTCGATGGCGGAATTACCGACCGCGATCCTTACCTGCTTGCCTGTCTGGTTGACAGTACAGGGATCAACACCAGCGGAATTGCCATCGGGCATGACATCACCGGTGTTTTGGACAGCGATTTGGAAGGAACCTATATTTTCAACGAATATTACGAAGGCGGCGATAACAATCCTTGTACGAACCCACAGGTGCTGGACTACCAGAAAGGACAGGTCATGTACAGGTTAAACAATATGGCGCTGGGCCATCATCAAATAGTTTTCAAAGCATGGGATATTAACAATAATTCTTCAGAAGAAACGTTAGATTTCGTAGTGATGGAAGATGGTGCAGACCGTCTTTATATTGACAAACTGTTGAACTGGCCGAACCCGTTTACCAACCAGACCTATTTCCAATTTGAACATAATTGTGATTCTGAGCTGGATGTGATGGTTCAGGTTTTTACGATTTCGGGCAAGCTGGTGAAAACCATCAGGCAGACCGTGTCAGCAGAGCCATGGCGTGAAGGCTACCGCACAGGAAGATTTGCAATTCCGTGGGACGGATTGGATGATTTTGGTGACAAAATCGGAAAAGGAGTGTATATTTACCGCGTCACAGTAAGGGGGGTGAACCCAGAACTATGTAAAGGTTCGGCAACGGCAATAGAAAAATTAGTGATTTTAAAATAAATAATAAATGATGATAAAGAAAATTTCGATTGGATGTTTAATGTTTTTATCGGCATTCACATTTGCACAGGAAGAACAGCCTAACCCTGTCCTCACTGGCGCTCCATTCTTAAGAGTATCGCCAGATGCCCGGGCGGGTGCATTGGGAGATATGGGCGCAGCGACTTCAACGGACGCGTTTTCTCAATACTGGAACCCGGCTAAATATACTTTCAGTAAAAGCCATTCCGGTGTGGCAGTATCCTATACACCTTATATGAGCAAGATTACAGACGACGTATTTTTATTGAATGCCTCATTTTATACCTTTTTGGGAAGCGAGGAAAGAAGTACTTTGTCAGCCAGTTTATACTACTTCAACATTGGAGAAATTCAACTGACAGAATTAGTCGGAACCCAAATCGTAGATACCGGAATGGCCAAACCCAATGAATTTTCATTTGATGTTTCTTACGGATTAAGGCTTTCCGACACTTACAGTATGGCGGTTACCGGGCGTTTCATCCGCTCGGATTTATTCAACAATATAGATGACGGAACGGTTCAGCCGGCCAATACTTTTGCGGTTGACGTTTCCGGGTTCTACCAGACGCCGCGCCACAGCTGGAATAATTTTGAAGGACGAGCAAGAGCCGGGTTCAACATCAGCAACATCGGGCCGAAACTGGATTATTCCAATTCGGAAGACAATGCAGCTTACCTGCCAACTAATTTGAGAATTGGCGCAGGATACGATTTCTTATTAGATGATTACAATACTGTAGCGGTGACACTTGAAACAAATAAATTATTGGTTCCGACTCCAAACTATGAAAAAGATGCCGATGGGAATGAAATTCCCGGAACACGTTATATACCCAATAAAGGCGTCGTAGAAGGAATGTTCAGTTCATTTGGTGACGCGCCGGGTGGTTTTGCCGAAGAGATGAAGGAATTTACCTGGGCGGCTTCGGTTGAATATTCCTACAACGAAGTTTTGTATGTCCGCGGAGGTTATTTCCATGAAAGCCCGATGAAAGGCGACCGTCAGCATGTAACCCTGGGAGCAGGATTGAAGTACAATTCATTCGGTTTGGATTTTTCTTACCTGATCCCGGTTTCAGACACCAATAATGCTTTGGAAAATACGCTTCGCTTTGCCCTCACATGGGAATTCGGAGGTGAAACCAACAATACTTACGATTATTAATTCTTGTTATATTTAATCATGAAAATGCCTGAATATGTGAATATGTTCAGGCATTTTTTTGTTAGCGGGAATGCCATTCCCTAAAAAATTATACTTAACTTTAAATTAATATTGGGTTAATTATCTTTGCACAGCATTTAATACAAAAACATGTCGGTCAACAAATTTTTGCAGTTCTTAGTTCCAAAAGACAAAAAATTCTTTCCGCTCTTTCACAAACATGCCCGGATTCTTGTAGAAATGGCTTCCACTTTGCACGAAGCCGTAAACATAAAAGAGGCATCGGAAAGAGAAGTTTTTTTCCAGAAACTGGAAAAACTCGAAGAAAAAAGCGAAGAGCTTACCCGGACTATTAATTTTGAATTAAGCAAAAACTTCCTTACGCCTTTTGACCGCGAAGATATTTATGCACTCGCCAGCAAGATGAATGAAGTGACGGATTTTATAGACGCGAGCGCCAGCCGTATGAAACTTTATCAGGTTGAAAAAGTCAAAAAATCAATCAGGAAAATTACGGAAGCCAACCTGGAAGCCTGCCAGAACATACAAAAGGCAATCTACGAACTGGAAGGGTTCAAAGATTTAAAAGCCGTGTTGAAATGCTGTGAAAGAATCAATAAACTTGAGAACAAAGTCGATAATATTTACGACAAAGAGATTTATGAGATATTTGATGAATATGAAAATGTAAAGGACATCATCAAGTACAAAGAAGTATTTTCTGCGCTGGAAACGACAACCGATAAATGCAAGTATGTTGCCGATGTGCTGGAAGCCATTTCTGTCAAACATTCATAATCCGCAACTTCCGAAAGTATGGATTCACAACTGGTTCTTTTAATCGTTATCATCGTACTGGCGCTGATTTTTGATTTTATCAATGGTTTTCACGATGCGGCAAACGCCATTGCAACCATTGTAGCAACCCGTGTGCTTACGCCTTTTCAGGCGGTTTTATGGGCTGCGATGTTTAATTTTGCCGCTTATTTCATATCTGCCTACTGGATTGGCGAATTTAAAATCGGGAATACAATTGCCAAAACCGTCAATGAAAATTTCATCACGCTCGAAGTCATCCTCGCAGGAATCATAGCGGCCATCACCTGGAACCTGGTTACCTGGTGGTTTGGTATTCCGTCCTCTTCTTCCCATACTTTGATCGGCGGTTTTATGGGTGCGGCTATCGCCCACGCAGGCTCATTTGTACAAAATGGTGAGGATGTGATCAATTATGTAAAAGTCCTTCCGATTTTCCTTTTTATATTTTTAGCCCCTATGATTGGGATGTTCATTGCCTATTTCATTACGATTCTCATTATGAATATATGCCGGCGGTCGAGCCATAAGAAAGCCGAGAAATGGTTCAAACGCCTGCAGTTGGTTTCATCGGCATTATTTAGTTTGGGGCACGGAGGAAATGATGCGCAGAAAGTAATGGGGATCATCGGTGCGGCGGTAATTTTTTACCATGTGCAGCAAGGCGATACCGAATGGATCAACGCTCAGGATAAATTTAATTTCTTTGCCCATCATGAATACTGGGGGATTATTCCTTTTATTTCCTTTTTGGTAATCGGATTGGGAACGATGAGCGGCGGATGGAAAATCGTCAAAACCATGGGAACCAAAATTACCAAGGTTACGCCGCTGGAAGGTGTTTCCGCTGAAACTGCCGGCGCGATGACACTTTATCTGACTGAATTCCTGGGGATTCCGGTTTCTACTACGCACACCATTACGGGTTCTATTATAGGCGTGGGAATTACCAAACGCGTTTCGGCAGTCCGCTGGGGCGTGACGATTAATCTGCTCTGGGCCTGGATCCTGACCATTCCGGTTTCGGCTTTGATCGCTGCACTGATTTATTATTTTATCATGCTGTTTTAGTCTTGATGAATTAATTCAAAATAGTAAAGGATTGATTCTTCCGAATCAATCCTTTATTCAGCCCACGGTTTAAACCGTGGGCTCAAAAAAAATCTTTACCTTTTCCCAACCTTTTGGCTCGTTCGGCTCTCTTTATAAGTAGAACTCTGTAACTATGGACGTAAACATTTTAGAATCCTGCAGACAAATGGACCGCAATGCGCAGCGGAAGCTGTACGACGCGATGTATCCGAAGCTGCATTTCGTATGTAGCCGCTACTTAAAATCAGAGGAAGACCGGGAAGAAGCAATGGCCGATGTTTTCTTCACCATCTTTTCAAAGATCAATGAACTGCGTGATTTGAATGCCTTCAACGCATGGAGCAAAAAAATCACAGTAAACCAATGCCTGGGCTATTTAAAGAAAAAAGTGGATTTTGAAACCTATTTAGATGATCATCGAATGGAGGTCGCCAGCGTGAATGCGGAATATGCACATACGCTGAACGAACAGGACCTGATGGGATTTCTCGAGAAAATTCCCGAAGGATGCAAAACGATTTTCAATCTGTTTGTTGTTGAAGGTTTTTCACACAAGGAAATTGCGGCGGAACTCAACATTTCGGTGGGGACTTCCAAATCGCAGCTCAATGTTGCGAAAAACAAGTTACAGGACTTAGTGAACACCTATTATTATTCAAAAGCCAATTAAAATGAAAAATTCAAATCAAATAGAAGATATTTTCCAAAAACTCGAAAACGGCGTTTCCAACAACCTTTCGGGAAAAGAAAAAGTTTGGGAAAAAATCGAACAAAAGTTGGACAAAAAAGAAGAGAAAAAGAAAATCATCGTTTTTCCGGTTTGGAAACTGAGTGGGATTGCGGCTTCGGTTTTATTGATTGTAGGCGCGATTTATTTGTGGAATTATTATAACGCTCCCGCTGTTATAAAATTTAAAATGCCCGAGGTTTCAAAAAACGATCAGCCGGATTCTGATAATCATTCATCGGATGAGATTCAGAATTTAGAAGAAGAAATCACTGATTCTTCCGAATCAAATGAAAACCGGATGGCGAAAAAGGAAAATCCAGTGAAACCAATTCAAAAGAAATCCATTAATTCTTCTGATTTAATTTCAGAGTCAAAACAAGAAATTGTCGCGATAAATGAAGTTGTTTCTGAATCTAATAGGGAAATGATGGTGATTACTGATACAATCCCAAAAACAGTTAAACCCGAAGTTTTACCCGAAATCAATTTAGCAAAAACTGAATCTGAAGTAAAACCAGCTCCCGAACCGGAAAAGAAAAACTTTCCAAAAATCCAAGGATTGATCGAAGATGATTTTGGCCCTATAGCTGATGCTGAAGTTTTTGTCAGAGGAAAAAATATTTCGACTATTACCGATGAAAATGGAAATTTTAATATAAACGCGAATATAGGAGATGTTTTGGTGGTAACGGATCTGATGGGCGTTCAGGAAGACTATAAAGTAACCAAAGAAAATTTGGGAAAATTGAAATTTGGACAAAATATCGAGTTACAAGAAGTTACTTTAGTCGGAGGTGTAAAAATTAACCCCTCTCAAAAAGTTGGAGCCTACACGACAGTTCGACAAGAAAATTTTGAAGTGAAACCTGTTGCGTCTGTTTACAACATTTTAAACGGAAGAGTGGCTGGACTCAATTTTGATAATGACGGTGTTTATGATAAAGAGGACAATTCTGTCAAACTGAATTTTTCGACTAACAACGGTAATCCGGGAGATGCAAATAAAATTGTAATCCGCGGTGTAAGTTCTTTGTCAAATCCAAATGAACCCTTGTACATAATCGACGGAATTGTAATAAGCAGCAACGCCCTGAAATTGATAGATACTAAAAAGCTGGAATCTGTAAATGTACTTAAAGGAAGTTCTGCAACGGCTTTGTACGGTTCCCGGGCGACAAACGGAGTTGTGATAATGAAAACCAAAAAAGGTTTGAGCAAAAGAGTTTTGCGGAAATTGGAAAAACAGGCGGAAAAGAATAATCAATCGGGATTGGAAAGAGTTGAAGTCGAAGTTTCCAACGAAGAATATTCCTCTTTCGTCGAAAACAAATTTGAAAATCCGGCAACGAATCCGCTTTCCACTTTTTCGGTGGACGTTGACAAAGCGGCTTACAGCAACATCCGCCGTTTTCTGAACAACGGGCAGGCCGTTCCGAAGGACGCCGTTCGTATTGAGGAAATGATCAATTATTTTCATTATGATTATCCGCAACCGGCAGGAAAACATCCGTTTTCAATCAATACCGAATACAGCGATTCGCCCTGGAATCCCGGACATAAATTGCTGAAAATCGGGTTACAGGGAAAAAATCTTGCGACAGAAAAATTACCTAATTCCAACCTGGTTTTTCTGATTGATGTTTCCGGTTCGATGGATGAGGAAAATAAGTTGCCTTTGCTCAAAAAATCGTTGGAATTATTGGTCAACAATCTTCGTGAAAATGACAAAGTTTCCATCGTGGTTTATGCCGGAGCCGCCGGAGTAGTGCTGGAACCGACTTCGGGTGCAAATAAAAACACAATCCTGGAAGCGCTGAACCGGTTGTCTGCCGGAGGAAGCACTGCCGGAGCTGCCGGAATCGAGTTGGCGTATCAGCTGGCACAGGAAAATTTCATCAAAGGCGGCAACAATCGAGTGATTCTGGCTACCGATGGTGATTTCAATGTAGGAAGTTCGTCTGTGGGAGATTTGGAAATGCTGATCGAGGAAAAACGCAAAACCGGAATATTCCTGACTTGCCTCGGTTACGGAATGGGCAATTACAAAGACAATCGGATGGAAATCCTTGCCAACAAAGGAAACGGAAACTATGCTTACATCGATAATTTGCAGGAAGCCAATAAATTCCTGGTTCGTGAATTTTCGGGAACGCTCTATACGATTGCCAAAGATGTCAAAATCCAGATTGAATTCAATCCGCAGTTGGTGCAATCTTATAGGTTGATCGGATATGAAACCCGTCTGCTGCGTGATGAAGATTTTGCCAACGATGCGATTGACGCAGGCGAAATTGGAGCAGGCCATCAGGTGACCGCTTTATACGAAATTGTTCCGGCAGGCGTTCAGAGCAATTATGTGGAAAAGATTCAGGATTTGAAATATTCGAATTATTCCGCCAATAATTCTTATCAGGACGAACTGGCAACCATAAAGTTCCGTTACAAACAACCCGATGGCGACAAAAGCACGGAAATCATTCAGCCGGTTCAGAACAATTCAACTCCGTTGAAAAACGCAAGTGAAAATTTCAAATTCGCAGCCGATGTTGCCTGGTTCGGATTAAAGCTCCGCGATTCGGAATACATCCAGATCAAAGACATCGGAAAAATCCTGGAACTAGGGAAAGAAGCGATAAAAAACGATCCGGAAGGATATAAAAGCGAATTCATCCGCTTAGTGGAATTGGTGAAATAAATTACGGTTCATCCCAACCTCCGGGATTCTAAATCTTGGAGGTTTTTTATTCTTTCACCTCAATCTGTTTCGGGTTTTTCACAACAATTTCCGGTTTTCCTTTGTACAAAACCAGTTTACCGTTTACACAAATAGTTTTTCCGTTCAGGAATTCATCGGGTTTGTAATCAAAATTTTTCCGGTTTTCCTCAAAAATGGCAACCACAAGTTTATGATCGGGATAATCGGCGCCCAGATTCAGGAGGATTACCTGGTTTTTGCCTTTGGTTATAAAAGTCCCAAATACCCGGTCGCAATACTGAATTTGCTTGTTTACATATTTGGAAAGGTCTGCATCTGCAATGTTTTCCTGCGCGGAAATGATACTGCATAGCATGAAAATCAACAATAAATAAATGGATTTCATTGCTTTAAGGGTTAGAATTAGACCCTAAATTAATCAAAAAATCGCAATCCGCCCTCTTTTGTTCAGATAAAAATGCCACATAAAATAAGTTCCGAGCGAACGGAAAGGTTTCCATTTCTCTGAAACCGTTAAAATTTCTTCTTTCGAATGAATTTTATAAAGTTCTTTTATTGAATTGATTACGGCAATATCACCCATCGGGAAAATATCTTTATGTTGAAGGCAGAAAAGCAGGTAAACATCGGTAGTCCAGTTACCGATTCCTTTGATGGAAGCCAGTTTTTCACGGATTTCTCTTTCTTCGGATTGGTGAATTTCATCAAAGATAAATTTTCCCGAAACAACGGCTTCAGAAAGTTCCCGAAGATATTTCGCTTTTTGCCGGCTGATGAAACAATTCCGCATTTCTTCGTCAGAAAGTTTCAAAATATTTTCAGGAATAAATTCTCCGATAAAATCTTTTAATTTTTCAAAATGCGAACGCGCCGATTCCAAGCTCACCTGCTGTTCGAGAATAATTTTGCAAAGCGTGATAAATCCCGGTTCCCGCTGCCAGTTGGGCGGTACGCCATACTGAGCATAAATTCCGGCAAGAATTTTATCCTTTTCCAGAAGAATTTTTAAATCATTTTCATTGACAATTTTATTCATTTACCTGATTTCGGTGCGTGGTAAACTCAAAACTCATAACTCAAAACACGCAACACCTAATAAGTCTTCGTCATATCCGCCGGAAAAACCAGGTTGTATTCCGTCGGGATGTAATCTTCGGCCGGAACCGGCAAATTATCATCATCCGATTCAAAAACCGAGATCACCGCTATTTTCAGATTGGGATTCAGTTTTTTCAGGTACCAGGCCGTTCCGCCGTATTGTTTGCTGTGGTAATCTCCGTTGTAATGGATAAATAACTTTCCTTTTTCAAAATTCCGTGAAATGGATTCCGCCATCGTGGCATCTTTCACCGCTTGCGCCGAAACGAAATTCATCACATTCGGCCCGGCATGGTCGCCCATCATTTCTTTCATTTCAGTATAACCCGGCGTGTCCAAAGTCACTTCCACTGGCAGTTTCATCATCCAGGATTTTTCTTTTTCGGTAACGGTATTCAGGCTGTCCAATCCGTTTTTAGCCACGATGGAAGCGTATCTTCTGGGAATATTTGTCGCGATGAATTTTAGTTTTTTATTTTTTGCGAAATCAACCAGCGGTTTATAATCGGTATTGAAATTATTCCACAAACGCATGGAATCTTTCAATATTTTTTCATCTAATTTTCCCGATAAATAATCATTTAGTTGAACTTGGTTATCACGTTCAAACATTTCGGCACCCAAAACCAGCTGACCGTTTTTCTTATCAAAAAGCGCTTTTGTGATTTGCAGTTCCAGCCAGTGATTGATGGAATTATTATGGTGTTCACCGATGAAAACCACATCGTATTTTGCTAAATCATCCACCATTTTTTCAAATTTCACCGCTTTTCCTTTTTTGTTGTAGAACTGATAAGGTTTTGCTTGCTGTGAATAAGCGCCCGAAAAAATAAAAAGGGCTAAGAATATAAAGAGTATTTTTTTCATTTACTTTTAAATTTTATTTCTTTTTCAGGATTATCTCAATCACTCCATTTTTACCCTTTTGACCGTATTTACTTATGGCATTTTCATTTTTTAACACGGTTACAGACTCAACATCTTCCGGATTTAAGTATTGCATTTCTAATTCACTTATTTCTTTTCCTTCCAAAATTATAAGCGGTTTTTCTTTTTCCGAAGAATTATTGTTATAAGAGTAACAATTTGATATGATGTCAATTCCGTTAATGAATTGCTCTGAATAATACTTTTCGTCAATAGGATAAAGAGGTTCTTTTTCTTTATTGATTTTTACAAAAAAATATAGTTCCTGGTTTTTATTGATTTGTAAATAATCGGAACATCCTCTGGAAATCCAAACATTTAAATCGTCATATTTTGAAATAATATCTCTGGCTTTTAAACTACTTAAATCAACAAAGTTCCCATCAGGCAAAAAACCTTTAAATTCATTTGTTAAGTGAATTTTTGCAATGGTATTTTGATTCGAATTGTATTTTTGAAAAATGACACCGGGATATAATTTGCTTTTGAAACCTATCCAGTTCTCAAATCTTCCGTCCTGAACCAATTTGTCTGGACATAAATCCATTTCTTCAACCTGAATTTGTTCTATATCTGAATCTAATAATTTAAGATCGTCAAAAGTCAATTCACAAAGTCTGAAGTTGCTCAGATTTATCGTATCGCTTTGTGCATTTGATTTTAAAGCAAAATGCAATATTAGAAATATTAATATATACCTCATTAGAAGTGTTTGAACCAAATATACAAAATCTAAGGAGTTTTTATTAAGCTTCCAAATCCGCTACCAAACCACGCCATTCTTCCAGTTCCGGAATTCCGGGTTTTCTTTTTCCGAAGAACTGAACGATGATATCGCCTTCTTTATTAAAAACTTCCACAGCCGTTACAATTCCGTCTTCGGTTGGTTTTCTCACCACCCAGGTTTCGGCAATTCTTGCGGTATCGAGATGCAGGTTAAAATTCGGATCCATCACATTGATCCAGCTTCCGTGCCACATCACTTTTTTTACATTTCCGGTGTGAATCTGGATATTTCCGCGGTTTCCGACAAAAACCATAATCGGGAATTCCCGTGCCGATGCTTCTTCCAGAAGTGTAACTACTTTTTCGTTATCGATTTTTCTTGCGAAAGTTTTATGCGGAGCAAAACGAAGTGCCTGCAATCTGCTCACACCGAATTTTTTCAGCATTCCGAAAAACGCGTGGGTATCTTTTAATTCTCTCCATGCTTCCTGAAAACCTTCCACATCAATCTCATTGTCCGGCTTTTCAGCAGGTTTCGGAGCGATGACTTCGGTTTCCATCCCCGGATTTTGTTCTTCGGATTTGAATTTCTCAACCAATGTGTCAAAAGCTTCAGGATTACTGTCTTTGGTCAGATAAATTTTATGAATGGCCATTCCGTCTTTCCCGAAAAACTGCAATGATTTTTTGTCACCTTCCACTACGGCAAAGGCAAATTTCCAATGGGAAAGAAAAATCCGTAAATCAATATCATCCCCCACAAAAAGCTGCGCATGCGGACTGCTGAAATCTCCGTTCAGGTAAACGCCTTTCCGTTCGTGAACGCATTCATCATTCCGGGTCAAAGCCATCACTTTTCCCAAAGATTCCACTTCCGATAAAACCCCGGCAAAATCAGGCTTCAGAACTGTAACTCCGTCACCAACGTTGGTTGCCAGAAGCTCACCTTCGCTTACACCCAAAGCATCGGCCGCATTACGGATTCTCATCTGTGGCTGTTCTGCTTTCAGCGTATTCCATTTTTCTTTTAAAGTATCGACTGCAGTATTCATTTTTAGTTTTTTTATAGTTTTTCGAAATTCGAAGCTCGAAATTCGCTTTTATTTAATTCAATAAAGTTCCAAAATTTCATGAAACATCATTAATCTGTTTTCTATATTCCCCACCTGCTGCGGGCAGGTTTTTTCTATTCTCTTTTTTAAACTTCCATTTGAAATCAACTTCCAAAAATAATCATCGGATTTTTGGTCAGCGGATGCGCGCAAATCGCACACGGAAAATTGTACGCGTCGCTGATGATTTCCTGCCGGAATACTTCTTCCGGTTTTCCGTGCGAAGCCACCTGCCCGTTTTTCATCAGCAGAATACGGTCGGCAAACTGCGCAGCCAGGTTCAAATCGTGCAAAACCACAATGGCCGTATTGGCTTTTTGGGTAAATTCTTTGATGAGCCGCAATGCTTTGTACTGATGTTTTACGTCCAGGTTATTCAATGGTTCATCCAGGAACAAAAGTTTATGTGTGACATTATTTTTTAATTGCGCAAGCACCCGTGCCAAATGAACCCGCTGCTTTTCACCACCCGAAAGATGATTGTATTCGCGATCCTGCAGATGAAGCACATCGGTTTCTTTCATCGCTTCCTCTATTGCCTGAAAATCTTCTTGTCCGGGCGAAGCATTGAAATACGGATACCGCCCCATCAGCACTACATCTTTGACCATCAGCGTGATATCGCCGGGATTATGTTGTGAAAATTTTGCTTTGTTTTTGGCTAAATCTTTCAGGTTCCATTGGTTAAATTCCTTTTCCTTAAACAGAACATTGTGATGCTGCCTGGACGAAATTTCATTGGCAAGCACACTCAGAAGTGTGGATTTTCCAGCGCCGTTCGGGCCGACGATTGCCAGGAATTCGCCATATTCGGCCGAAAGATTTACACTTTTCAGAATGTGGAAATTTTTGTGCGCATACGATATGTCGTGGCCTTTGATCATTACATTGAATTTTTATAACGAATTAAAATCGCGATGAAAACCGGCGCACCCATAAAAGCCGTCAGAACACCGATCGGAATTTCCGAAGGTGCGACAACCGTGCGGCTGAACGTATCGGCCACCAATAGTAAAATGCTTCCCATCACAGCGGAAAGCGGCAAAATCAGTTGATAATTCGATTTGAAAATTAACCTTAAAATATACGGAACAATCAATCCCACAAACCCGATAGTCCCGGAAAAAGCCACACAAGCCCCGACCATCAACGCCACCAGCACCACGATTTGTTTTTTGATTCGTTCTACATTGATTCCCAAATGTTCGGCATCTTTTTCGCCGAGCATCATCGCGTTCAGCGCTTTTCCTTTATGAATAAGAACCGAATAGGAAACAACCATCACAATAAGAAGAATTCCGTTTTTGCCCCAGGTAGCTCCGCCTAAACTTCCCAGATTCCAGAAAGTCAGATCACGAAGCTGCTCATCTTTGGACAGATAAATCAAAAACCCGACAATGGCAAAACCCAGCGCGGAAATCGCAACACCCGAAAGGAGCATGATTACCACATTGGTTTTTCCTTGTGTGGTGGACATTTTGTAAACTAATAAAGTCGTAAGCAGGGCGCCGAAAAATGCAGCAATGCTCAACAGGGAATATTGCAAAAATTCCGGTAAATAATCACGAAAAAAAGAACCTAAAACAATGGTGATTGCCGCCATCAAAGTTGCCCCGGCGGTAATTCCGATTAAATCGGGCGTAGCCAGCGGGTTTTTGAACATTCCCTGCATGGTCGTTCCTGAAACTGCCAGAATGCTCCCGATGAGAATGGCCATAATGATTCTCGCCATCCGCACATCCCAGATCACGTATTTTTCACTCAGGGAAATTTTTGGGCTTCCGGTGATGAATCCCTGTAAAACAGTCACCGGCGATTTTCCACCGAAATCATATACGCCCATAAACAAAGAACCGATTGCCAATAGAATCAGCAAAAGGATGCTTACGGAAAGGTATATAGGTAACTTGTTTTGCATTTCCAGGAAAGCCCTGCCAGGGTTTGAAACCCTGGCAGGGCTAATTATTTAATTATTTTGTTGCTTCAATCAGTTTTTTGTTCAACTCCAAAGCGGCTTCACCGACTCTCGGGCCGAAATTGGAAATCAATCCGCCGTCCATCGTGATGATTTTCTTGTTTTTTCCCGCATTGGTTTGTTCAACTCCAGGAATTTTCAGAATCCCTTCCAAACCGCCCAAACTTTGGCTTCCGGAATCAAACATCAAAATGACATCGGGGTTGCCCTGAACCAAAGACTCCGGTGTCAGTGTTTTAAAATCGGTAAATCCTGTCACGGCATTTTCACCACCGGCCAAAGTAATCAATGCGTCCATAGGCGTTCCTGTTCCGGATACATTCAGCATATTGGCTCCGCGCGCATAGATGAACAAAACTTTTGGTTTTTTTTCTAAATTTTGAATTTGTGCAATGTCTGCGTCTATTTTATCGGCTAAATTCTGAAAATCAGAAACTCCGATAATTCCCGCGACTTGTTTGATTAGATTTTTGGCTCCTTCCACAGAATATTCCTGGTTGATCATTTCGGTTTTAATACCTGATTCCTGAATTCTTTTCATCAATTCGGGATTTGTATCTTTTTCTGAACCAATGATTAAGGTAGGGTTTACTGCCATGATGCCTTCGATGGTCATATTTCTGCCTACATGCCCTAAATCTTTCGCGGCCAAATCGGCCGGATAAGTACTCGTAACATCTTTTCCCACGATTTCGTTTCCTTTTCCAAGCGCCGCGATGGTTTCGGTAATGGCGCCGTTGAGCGAAACGATTTGGTTTTCAGCAGCCGGTTGTTCGGTAGTTACGGTTTCGTCGGTTGCTTCTTTGTTGTCTGTTTTGCAGGAAATGGCTGAAAATGAAACAGCTAAAGCGAGTAAGAAAGTTATTTTCTTCATTGAATTATAAATTTTAATTTTTATTAAATCTAAATAAACGCAAAACTATGAATTTAATCCCGATTGAAACGTGCTATTCATCATAATCCCTTGATTTTTGTCATTTTTTTAACAATGATTCTAATCAGTGTAAAATCTTTTATTTCAATCCGTTTATAGCTTAAATTTGTGTTGTGGGAAAAAAAATAATTCTGCTGGTTATAATTGTAGCGGGTGCTTTGGCTCTAATCTGGTTTTTACGGAACCAATCGGAAAAAGAACTTTTTGAAGTAATGGATGTTCCCGAATTTGAGCTGACCGACCAGAACAATCAAATCATTACCAATGAAGAAATGCTCGGAAAAGTCTATGTAGTTGAATTTTTCTTTACCAATTGCCCGACCATCTGTCCCGTTATGAACCAGAATCTGAAAACAGTGGAAAAGGAAATCAACAGCCCTGATTTTGGTGTGATTTCCATCACCATTGATCCGAAACGCGATACACCGGAAAGATTAAAACAACATCAGCAACAATTAAATATAGAAAATCCCAACTGGCATTTCCTGACCGGTGACCGGGATTATATTTATAATTTGAGCAAAGAGTTCAATATCTATGTCGGGAAAGACGAATCCACGGCCGAAGGTTTGAACCACAGCGGGAAGTTGGCGTTGATTGACAAAAAAGGAAAAATCCGTTCACGTTTTGATTCCAATGGCGTACCGGTTTTATATTACTCCGGACTGAATTATTCCGACCCCGAAGGAAAAAATGAAAGCCTGGGCGGGGAATTTCATCCGCAGATTGAGCGGTTAAAAGAAGATATTAAAAAATTATTGAAAGAGAAATGATATTAAAAACCATTAAGAAATGAAGGACATTCAGTTTTTATCTTAACTATTCTTAATGCCTTAATGGTTAAAAAAAATTCAAATATGAAAAAAATAGCAATTTTAGCGGGTTTGATTTTGGCTTTTGCCGTAGTTTCCTGCAACGAAAAAAAAGAAGTGGAAATCCAAAAAGCCGACGAACAGATGATTCATGCGGCGCACGGATTGGATGTGGAAGTCGATAATAAATTCGACCCGGTTTGCGGGATGAAAACCGAAGGCCATGTTTCCGATACGATTCATTATGAAGGAAATGTTTACGGATTCTGCAGTGCGGGATGCAAAGAAGAATTTGCCAAAAATCCGGAAACCTATCTGGATAAGCTGAATTAAGGAAAGGATTTTCAGGAATTTAATTCCCCTCTGTTACATTTTTGGTAATATGCCTACAAATGGAATAGGTTCAGAACTCATTGCGTTGTGCTGAATTCTAATTTCTAAATTCTAAATTGGAACGATGGAAAAAGTACTGGAAATCAATCATCTTACTAAAAAATTCGGACGGCTGACCGCGGTCAACGACCTGAGTTTTTCAGTAAAAAAAGGAAATGTTTATGGCCTGCTCGGCCCGAATGGAAGCGGGAAATCGACTACTTTGGGAATGATTCTGAACGTGGTCAATCAGACGGAAGGAAACTGGCGCTGGTTTGGGCAGGAACATTCGACTGATTCGCTGAAAAAAGTTGGGGCGATCATTGAGCGCCCGAATTTTTATCCGTATTTGTCCGCCGAAAAAAACCTGGAAATCGTTGCTCAGATCAAAGGCGCCGATTATGCCAAAATTGAAGAAAAGTTGAAGATTGTCGGGCTTTTGGACAGGAAAAAAGATAAGTTTTCCACTTTTTCTTTGGGAATGAAACAACGTCTTGCAATTGCCGCCGCGATGCTCAACGACCCTTATGTTTTGATCCTGGATGAACCTACAAACGGATTGGATCCGCAGGGCATTATCAAAATACGGGAAATCATCCAGCAGATTGCCGCCAGCGGAACGACCATCATTTTGGCAAGCCATCTTTTGGATGAAGTGGAAAAGGTTTGTTCGCACGTGGTAATCCTGGAAAAAGGAAAAACCCTTTACAGCGGGCGTGTGGATGAAATGACGGCGAGTTTCGGTTATTTTGAGGTTTCGTCTGCCAATAATTCCTTGTTGAAACAAACCCTTGCATCTTTGCCGGAATTTGAGTCCGTAAAGGAAAACGGAAATTATATAAAAGCGATTCTGAGAGAAGATTTAAGCCCGGAAGATTTGAACCGGATGCTTTTTGAGAAAGGAATCGTGCTGAATCATTTAGTGAAAAGAAAAGAAAGCCTGGAAAATCAATTTTTACAATTAATCCAAAACCTGAACTGATATGCTGCGACTGCTCAAAATAGAATGGAATAAGATCTATTACTACAAAACCGCAAGGATTTTTACGGTTCTGTATTTTATAATGCTATTGATTCTGGGAGGCTCATTGGCAGTGATTAAACCTGATGTCGGCGGGATTAAATTGAATTTAGCTAAGCTTGGAATGTTTGATTTTCCGGTAATCTGGCAAAATTTAACTTACCTGTTTGCCATTGCGAAGATTTTCCTGGCGGTTATAATTATCACCAATGTTACGAATGAATATTCCAACGGAACGCTTAAACAAAATTTAATTGACGGGCTTAGTAAAAACGAACTGTTAAAATCGAAGATATTAACATCCACGGTTTTTTCACTTCTTTCAACGGTTTTTGTCTTTATCATCATCTTCATATTGGGGCAGTTTATTTTTCCAAACGGAGAATACTTTTATAAAGGAATGAGCTATATAGGGATTTATTTTTTAAAGTTGTTTCTCTTCTTTTCCATTTGTTTATTCTTTTCATTTTTTCTGAGGAAAAGCGCTTTTGCCCTGCTCGGGGTTGTGGTTTGGTGGATGATTGAAAAAGGTTTGGGGCTTATTGAATTTTTATTTAAGGCAATGGCAAATGACTGGAAATTTGAACAGATTGATCCAAATGGTTTCTGGCTTACGGAATACCTGCCCTTGAACGCTTCCGCAAATTTAATTAAGCTTCCTAATTTCAATCCGCTTAATTTCCAAATGGGGAAACCGGTCTTTATCTTAGTTGATATTGACTGGACTTTTGTCCTTGCCGCACTTGTTTATATTGTGATTTTCACATTCCTTTCCTACCGGTTGCTCAAAAAACGGGATTTATAAGGTTATGATTAACCAAATATTTTATTAAGCAGAATAATTTACGCCCATCTTCCAACCTCCATCTTCCCTGCCTCGCCGGCAGGCATCCCACAACATTATACTTTGTACATTGTTTTGAAAATTCTATCTTCGCAAACTATGCAGATGGAAAATTTTGAAGAGTTAAAAAATTTACTCGCACGACCCAAAAAAATAGTGATACTTCCGCACCGGAATCCGGACGGGGATGCGATTGGCTCTACGCTGGCTATGTCGCATTATCTGACGAAATTGGGTCATGAATGTGAAATCATCGCACCCAACGATTTTCCAAAATTCCTGAAATGGATGGAAGGCGCGAAAAAAATCAATATTGCAGAATACACGCCCGCGAAATGCAGGATTCTGACCGAAAAAGCCGAATTGATTTTCATACTTGATTTCAATACGATTACAAGAATTGACGAAGTAGGCGAATGGCTGCAGCGTTCCACCGTTCCCAAAATTCTGATTGACCATCACCAGGAACCCGAACAGTTCGATTTCATGTATTCCGATGTCAGCCTGCCGGCGACCTGCCAGATGGTTTATAATTTCATCGAAGCGATGGGTGATCTGGATCTGATCGACAAAACCATTGCCGAATGTATTTATACCGGCATTATGACCGATACCGGGAATTTCCGGTTTCGTACCACGTCGGCTTCTACGCACAGGGTAGTTGCCAGCTTGTTGGAAAAAGGGGTCGAAATAGACAAAGTGTACAACAATGTTTTTGATACGCAATCGCCGAACCGTTTAAAATTATTGGGTTTGGCATTGGATTCTATGGAAATTTTTCCGGAACACCGGTCGGCCTGTATGCACCTGACGCGCGAACAGCAATTGCAATATAGCTCCCAGAAAGGCGATACCGAAGGTTTTGTCAATTATGGACTGGGCGTCAATGATTTTGTGTTTTCCGTGATTTTTATTGAAGACCAGCAAAATGATTTCATCAAAATTTCGTTCCGGTCAAAAGGAGATTTTGATGTGAATTCGTTTGCCCGGAAACATTTCAACGGCGGCGGGCACATCAACGCGGCCGGCGGCCGTTCCGAATTAAACATGGAAGAAACCATTCAGAAATTCAGGGAATTATTGGATATTTACAAAGAAGAATTACAACAAACGACGATTTGAAATATATCTTATACATAATTGCGATTATTTCACTGTCCGCCTGCAAAAATAAGGTGGTGCAGTATCCGGTGAATTATGAAGACGACCGTGAGAAATTCATGGAATTTTCCCAGAACTTCAACAAACAGATATTGGCAGAAGACAATGCGCTGATAGAAAATTATATCGACAGCATTGACATTGATTTTCATAAAACTTCCTATGGTTTCTGGATTTCGAATTCCGGCCAACCCACGCAGGCAATGGCAAAATCGGGTGATTTAGTGAAATTTGATTACGAAGTTTCGAGATTTAATAATGAAACGGTTTATTCAAAATCAGAGAATGGCGTGCAGACGGTTCAGCTGGGCAGGACAGATATTCCGCGGGGTGTCCATATTGCGCTTGAACTGATTGAAAAAGGAGATTCGGCGACTGTATTATTTCCGTCGTTTATGGTTTACGGAAGTTTCGGCGACCAAAATAAAATTATGGGAAATGAACCTTTGATTTATAAAATTCATATTCTGGACATTAAGAAAAAATAAAGATGAAAAAATTTATAACAATCCTGACAGTTTCGGCATTCATGGTAAGCTGTTCTGTCAAAATACCACAATCAATGAGTAAAGAAGAATACAAAAACCTGAACGACGGCTTGTATGCCCAAATGGAAACCAGTAAAGGAAACATGATAATTGAATTGTTCGAGAAAGACGCGCCGCTGACGGTGGCCAATTTTGTCGGGCTTGCCGAAGGAACCAAAGAAAACAAAGCGAAACCACCGGGAACACCGTTTTATGACGGAATCATTTTCCACCGTGTCATCAAGAATTTTATGATCCAGGGAGGAGACCCGGATGGGAAAGGAACCGGCGGCCCGGGTTATGATTTTGAAGACGAATTTTTTTCCGATAAAAAACACGATAAAAAAGGCGTTTTGTCCATGGCCAATTCCGGCCCGAATACCAACGGAAGCCAGTTTTTCATCACCGAAGTCCCTACACCGTGGCTGGACGGAAAACACACAATTTTCGGACAGGTGATCGACGGTCTGGATGTGATCGACACCATTGCCAATGTGGAAAAAGGGCCGCAGGACAAACCGAAAGAGGACATTATGATCAATCATGTTTACATCATAAAAAAGGGAGATCAATACAAAAATTACGATGGCGGAAAAGCGTTTGAAAAGGCACAGGCGGAACACAAAATAAAAACAGAAGAAATCAAACAGAAAGAACAGGTGGAAAAAGACAAGGAAATCCAGCGCCAGAAAGATTTAACCGCGAAAGCGCAGACTACCGCGAGCGGCCTGAAATATTTCATTGAAAAAGAGGGAACCGGCGCGTTGCCTGTTACCGGCGATACACTGAAAGTCCATTATACGCTACGTTTGAATGACGGTGAAAAACTGGATTCCTCTTACGACCGCGACCAGCCGTTGACCGCGCAGGTAGGTGTAACCCAATTGATCCAGGGTTGGATGGAAGCGTTGACTTTATTTAAAAAAGGAACAAAAGTATTTTTGATCATCCCGCCGGAACTGGGCTATGGCCCGCAAGGTGCTGGAGGTGTCATTCCACCTAATGCGACTTTGTATTTCGATATGGAGATTTTGGAGTAACTAATTCGAATAATATTTTTTAGGACCTGTCAGTTTCTGAAACCTGACAGGTTTTTTTATGGATTGAATTGATATATTTGTTCAATTATGAAAGTATCTGAAATCACAAATCAACTCGAAAAGCTCGCCCCGCTTGCTTATGCCGAAGATTTTGACAATGTCGGTTTGCTTGTTGGCGATGCTAACGCGGAAGTTTCCAAAATCCTGGTAACGCTTGACACAACCGGGGAAGTTGTGCAGGAAGCTATCGAAAAAGGAGCTAACTTAATTGTGAGCTTTCATCCGATTATTTTTTCAGGAATGAAGAAAATTACCGGAAAAAATTATGTGGAAAGAGTTGTGCAATCGGCGATAAAGAATGATATCAATATCTATGCGACACATACCGCTTTGGACAATTCCCGGTTGGGTGTGAACCATCAGATAGCCAGCCGATTAAATCTACAAAATACTGAAATCCTGATTCCGCAAAAAGATACTTTGCGTCATCTGGTTACTTATGTTCCGTTGGAAAGTGCCGAAAAAGCCCGGAATGCGCTGTTTGAAGCCGGCGCGGGATTTATTGGGAAATACGACAATTGCAGCTTCAATCTGGAAGGAACCGGAACTTTTCGTCCGAATGAGGGAGCTAATCCCTACAAAGGTGAAATCGGGAAAACCGAATTTTCAAAGGAAGAAAGGATCAGCATTATTTTCAATAAACATCTGGAATCTGGAATTTTTCAGGCATTGCGGAAATCGCATCCGTATGAAGAAATCGCTTACGAATTGTTTCAGTTGGAAAATACAAACCAGAATATCGGAATCGGAATGGTTGGGGAATTGGAGAATGAAATGAAAGAAGAAGATTTTCTGAATTATCTAAAAGAAAAAATGCAGGCGAAAATGGTTCGTCATTCAAAATTAACCGGAAAAAAAATAAGAAAAATTGCGGTTCTGGGCGGTTCCGGTAGTTTTGCGATTCCGGCTGCAAAACAAAGCGAAGCAGACGTTTATATCACTGCCGATTTAAAATACCACGATTTTTTCCAGGCCGAAAACCAAATACTATTGGCCGATATAGGGCATTATGAATCGGAACAATTCACGAAAAATTTATTAACTGCTTATCTGTCAGAAAAATTTCCTAATTTTGCAGTCCTAAAATCAGAGATTAACACGAATCCTGTTCATTACATTTAAGCTATGGCAAAAAAAGATCAGCAAAAAGAAATGAGCGTAGAAGAAAAACTTCGCGCTTTGTATGATTTACAATTAATCGACTCACGTTTAGACGAACTTAGAAATACACGCGGCGAACTTCCTCTGGAAGTGGAAGATTTGAGCGATGATGTGGCTCAGATGGAAACCCGGATACAGAAAATTGATGATGAAATCAAAGAATTGGATGGCGAAATCAAACTGAAAAAAGAAGCCATCAAGAATTCCGAAGCGTTGATAAAAAAATATACCAAACAGCAGGATAACGTCCGTAACAACCGCGAATTCGATTCTTTGTCAAAAGAAGTTGAATATCAGGAGCTTGAAATCCAGCTTTCTGAAAAAAGAATCAAGGAATTCAACACGAAAATCGAACATAAAAAACAGGTTCAGGATGAAGCAAAATCCAAGCTGGAATCTATGGCGGAACATTTAGGTCACAAAAAGTCAGAGCTGGACGCCATCATCAAGGAAACAGAAAAAGAAGAAGAATTTTTACTGAAAAAATCAGGTGAATTTTCAGGCGTACTGGATGAAAGATTGTTCAAAGCTTATCAACGGATCCGTTCAAGCGTGAAAAACGGTTTGGCAGTCGTTCCGGTTCACAGGGACGCTTCAGTAGGTTCTTTCTTTACCATTCCGCCGCAAAGACAGATGGACATTGCGCAACGCAAAAAAATTATCAGCGACGAACACAGCGGCAGAATCCTGGTCGATGGTCAATTGGCCGAAGAAGAGAAAGAAAAGATTGAAGCTTTGTTAAAAGACTGACCAATAGCTTTTATTTGAGAATATCAAAACCATTTCAGGAAAACACCGGAATGGTTTTTTTATTCACAATTAAACGAATTCCGTTATAGATTTAACGAAATGAAAAAATTAAAATTAGAAGAATTAAGAAGGATTTCGGTAGAAGAATTTAAAAAAGCCGGTAAAATTCCGGTGGTGGTTGTGCTGGACAACATCCGCAGCATGTACAACATCGGGTCGGTATTTCGTACTTCCGACGCTTTTCTGGTAGAAAAAATTTATTTGTGCGGCATAACGGCCGCGCCGCCTCATAAAGAAATTCGCAAAACCGCGCTGGGAGCGACAGAAAGCGTTGAATGGAAATATGTAAAAGAAATCAATGAATTGATTAAAAAACTAAAATCAGAACAATTCAAAATCATTTCGGTGGAACAAACCCAAGGAAGCCGGCGCCTTTCCGAATTTACATTTAACCCAGACGAAAAGTACGCGGTTATTTTTGGCAATGAAGTCGAAGGCGTACAGCAGCAGGTGATCAACCAAAGCGATGCCTGCATTGAAATTCCCCAAGGCGGAACCAAACATTCGCTGAATGTGAGCGTCTGTGCCGGGATTGTTTTATGGGAGATATTTAAGAATTTAGAATTTAGAATTTAGAATTTTTATTTTAAAAATCTTCGGCATCCAGGTCGGAATCGATTTCCAAATCGTCAAACGCGGCATCTTCATCCTCGTTATCGGCCAGCATATCATCTTCATCATCAAGGTTCAGTACTTCCATATTTCTTTTCGGCGCTTTCAACGGCATGGAACCGTAACGGTAAACCGTGAGCGGATAATTCAAAACCGCTTTTTTTTCTTCTATCGAAACCACTTCTACAAAGAAAGTCCACATATCCATATAATCATACACAAAAATCATACGTGACCCTACCTGCGGAAGCGCTTCGTGAACATAAAAATCAGACATGGTTTCATCTGGCCCGTTTTCATCCATATTTTCCAAAGGAATTTCCCTTCCCTGCGCCCAGTCCTGGCCAGATTCATAAAAGGAAGCCAGTTCCTCCCCCTGCAAGCTGAAAGCGCTCATGATGCCTTTGTAGAGCGTAAATAAAGTTTGTTTGTCCCGAATTTCTATGTCCCGAAAAACGTCGTCCTTTGTGTCGAGTATTACACGAATCTTATAAATCACTGTTCTTTTATTTTTGGGGTCAAATATAATTTTTTTCCTAATTCCAGCATATACTTTCTTGCAGATTCGTGATTATTTTCTATTTCACCTTCCAAAATGGCTTCCTTGATGGCATTTTTAATCAACCCTATTTCTTTACACGGCTGTAAGTCAAATGTTTCCATAATTTCTTCACCCGAAACCGGCGGCTGAAAGTTCCTGACTTTATCACGCTCTTCGACTTCTTTTATTTTTTCCTCTACCAAAATGAAATTCTTCCTGAATCGTTTCTGCTTTTTCTCATTTTTGGTGGTGATGTCGGCTTTGCAAAGCGTGATTAAATCTTCAAAATCATCGCCTGCTTCAAACAATAACCTTCTCAATGCGGAATCGGTTACATTTTCATCAATCAATGAAATCGGCCGCGAACTCAGTTTTACAATTTTCTGAACATATTTCACCGGATTTCCCAACGGCATTTTTTGTCTTTTGAATAATTTGAAAGCCATTTTCGACCCGACAAATTCGTGCGAATGAAACGTCCACCCGATTTTTTTATCATAACGTTTGGTGGGCGCTTTCCCTATATCGTGCAACAAAGCCGCCCAGCGAAGCCAGATATTTTCGGTATGCGGCGCAATGTTGTCCACTACTTCCAGCGTATGATAAAAATTGTCTTTGTGCGTCTGTCCCTCTATTTCTTCAATTCCTTTCAGAGCAACTAATTCGGGCAAAATAAATTTCATCAAACCTGCATCGTCCAAAAGTTTTAATCCAACCGAAGGTTTTTCGGTCATCATGATTTTCTGGAATTCATCCATCACCCGTTCTTTGGAAACGATTTCAATCCGCGAAGCATTTTTAATAATCGAATCAAAAGAATTTTCCTCGATTTCAAATTTTAACTGCGCAGCAAAACGGATCGCGCGCATCATGCGCAGCGGATCGTCGGAATAGGTAATATCGGGATCCAAAGGCGTTTTGATGATTTCCTGCTCCAAATCCCCAATCCCGTCAAAAGGATCCATCAGATCACCGTAATTATTTTCATTCAAAGAAATGGCCAGCGCATTGATGGTGAAATCACGGCGCTTCTGGTCATCTTCCAGCGTTCCATCTTCCACAAAAGGTTTCCGGCTGTCTTCTGAATAGCTTTCCCGGCGCGCGCCTACAAATTCCAGCTCGATTCCGTCCCAGTTAAAATTGGCTGTTCCGAATCGTTTAAAAACCGAAAGTTTGGAAGCATTTTTTAATTTCGAATGAACTTTTTGCGCCAGTTCAATCCCGCTTCCGACGGTAACGAAATCAATATCTTTCCTGCCTGCCGCAGGCAGGTTTGTTTCTCTTTCCAATAAAAAATCACGTACAAATCCGCCAACCACATAAGTTTCCTGTCCCAAATCGCTTGCCGATTCACGGATGGTTTTAAAGATTTTATGCGTAAGCGCCTTTTCCAGATTCATTTTGCAAAAATATAGGTTTTGCGTTATGCGTTCCGTGTTTAGTGTAACTTTTTAGTAGAACAATCTACTCGCGGATTATTTTCACTTTTCCGTCATTTGATAATTTGATGATGGATGAACCGGTGAATTTTGGCATGAAATCCCCACATTCCGGAAAAATATAATCTACTTCGTCTTTGATTTTCTGTGAAATTTCTTTAAAAGACTGAGGTGTTGGCTCACCGGAAATATTGGCCGAAGTGGAAACCAAAGGCGCATTTAATCTGGAAATCAGTTTTTTACAGAACAAATCTTTCGTCAAACGGATGGCGATGGTATTGTCTTCGGCGATTAATTCTTTCGGAAGGTTTCTCGGATTGTCATAAATAATCGTAACCGGTTTTTCGGATAAATCCATGATGTCCCAAGCCAAATCGGGAACGTCCACAATCTTTTGTAATCGTTGGTTGGAATCCACCAAAATAATCAGCGATTTGGAATCCGGACGGTTTTTGATTTTGAATATTTTTTGAATGGCTTCCACATTATTGGCATCGCAACCGATTCCAAAAGTGGTATCGGTGGGGTAAAGGAAAACTTTATTTTTAAGTTCAGTCTGATCCATTTCTATCAAAAATAAAATTCAAATAATTCTCTTTCTGGTACTCAAAAGTCAATTCGGGATTTTTAAAAAATATATTTTTTTCAGGTTTTAATTCTCTGAAAAGCTCACACAAATTTTCAGGTTGATAAAAAATTGCATTGCCTTTAAAATCTTCGATTTCCTTCAAAGATTCGTCCAGCAACAACGGGATTTTATAGGCAAATGCCAGGTTATAGCTCCCACTGATTTTGTACCGCAAATAGTCGCTGAAACTTTCCGTATTTTCATGAATCAAAGGTAAAATATAGTCAGATTCCCTGATGTAACTGTGAAATAGATCGGGCGGAATAAAACCATCAAAAGTTATAAATTGTTGCGCGGTCGGATGATTCTTTAATTGTTTTAAAAATTCACAGGCTTCTTCACTCACCGGCCTGCCGAGCATAATTATTTTCACGTTTTCAGGAATAGGACAGTCATGAACCCTTTGGTTATCGCGCTTTTTAAAATCAATGATCCCGGGGATGGTAATCCAGATCTCATTTCGAGGTTTCTGAATGATTTGCGGATGTTCTTCAAAAAAAATCGGGTAATAATAATTTGCTTTTTGAGTAACCAGTTTTTCTTCCTTCAGGTTTCTGTAAATGAATTTTCCAAGCGTCAGAATCTTATCCAACTTACTGATGATCAATCTTTGTTTTCTTGAATTTTTTATTTTCTGAACATTATGAACCGTTCCGATGAATTCGACGGAACGAGGAAACGGCAGCATCAGAAGCTTGTAAATATTTTTTTCGGCCGTATTGAGAATTACTTTAGAAATTTTTTGCTTTAAGATAATTTTCCTGATTAAAAACCAGTTTTTATACTTTTTTATTTTGGAATTCATGTTGAGAAACACAATGTCATCCGCCGGGAAATTTTCTACGCGAGTTCTCAGTTTTTGGTTACAAATCAGTGTCACATGATGTTCACCGGATTTCAAAAAAAGAATATGGCTGTATAAACATTCGTCATGAAAATTATTTATTTCGATTAATGCTATTTTTACCATAATTGTTTAAAAAGTTTGCACTTTAGCAGATAAAAGTAAGACAATTGACTCAGACGATGGGAAAAAATGTCATTTATGTGTTGCACAAAAGCGGAGCCGATAACCATTACATCGGGCTGAAAACGTTTTTGGAGCAAGAAAACGGAAAAGTCGTTTTCCGTGAATTTTCCATTTTGAGCACTTTGTTCAAGAGTTTGGTAAAATTAAAATTCAGGCTCTTCGCAAAGCAGATCATTAATCTTTTTTTTATGTTCGGGCTATTATTTTCAAAAAACAAAAAAGTGGTTCTGGGCATTGCACCTTATGATTATAAATTACGGAATGTACTGTCCTTTCTGAAGAATCATAAAATTTATTACCACACTTCCTGGACTTGCTGGGACGGAAGTTTTTATCCGAAAAAGAAACGTGTAACACCTGATTTAAAGGAATTTTGGAAAGACTTCATCGAAAACAAAACACAACATATTTTTGCGGTTTCACGAAAGGTCAAAGACGAACTTCTCGAAAATTATAATTTACATGATGCTGAAATTTCGGTAGTTTATCATTCTTTAAATGAGCAATTTTTCAATGCAAACACAAGCAGGCAAAGTACAAATGAAAAGCTGAAATTCGTCTATGCCGGGCGGTTTCGGTCGGAAAAAGGTTTGGATGAATTATTGGAATTCTTTGCTTCAAATCCCGATAAAGAATTGACTTTGGCAGGAAGCGGAGAATTAAAAAGCAAAGTGACAGAATTTTCCAAAACATGCTCAAACATTCATTATGCAGGACAAATTAACGAGCCTGCAAAACTTGCCAAATTGTTCGGGGAAAGCCATTATCTGCTTTTGAATTCTAAAAAATCCGCAAAATGGGAAGAACTGTTCGGAATGGTTTTGATTGAAGCGATGGCTTGCGGCTGTGTTCCCGTTGCAACCGATCATACCGGGCCAAAAGAAATCATTAAATCAGGCCGAAATGGCTTTTTGGTGGAAGAAAGTAAAATAACTGATTTACTGAATCATTTATCGGTTGAAAATTATTCCCTTGAAATACAGAAAAACGCGATTGAAACCGGAAAAGAATTTACAAAATCAAACATTGCAAAAAGGTGGAAAGCAATTTTATCGGATTAGTTCCTTAATTCCCTTTCTAAAAAAGGCTGCCAGAACTTCCTTACTTTCGGCTTATTAAAACCGTGGCAGGCAAAAGGTAATTGATTGTTATTCAATTTATAAGCAATGTACGGTTTTCTGTCTATGCAAAATCCCAATGCTTCTTTGTAACCGGGAATCCGCATTTCGGGAAATTTGGTTTTGGCAAAAATGGAAATAAAAATATCTTCCTGATAAAAATGTTTTTCATCACGGTTTTCCTGATAAAACTGAATCTCATTTTTCAATTCTTTTACAATTTTCAGCATCATATCAGTTTTTCGCAAAGAAAATCCGCCGTTCCCGACTTTGAAAAAATGATGTGAAGATTTTTGTTTTTTGTTTACCAGATTCCGGATGTTTAACATCAGCTTATTCCAAAAATTTCTTTTTGACCCAATCCACGGCGCACCGATGTAATCGTAGTTTTTCTCACACCAATAATCCAATTCATCCCGGAAAACAAACACATCTGTCTGGCAAATCAAAATATAATCAACATCTGAAAAAGCTTCGTAAAAGACTTCCGAAAGCATTAACTGATTATAACCATCAATATTTTTAAAAAAATGGGTCGGAAAACGTTTTACTTCATATTCAACATTCAGAAATAGTTTTTCAATTTCATTTACTTCCAGATTTTCAGGACAAATGATGCTGAAAAAATGTTCATTCAAAACTTTCAAATTACGGTTAAGGCTCAATAATTCCGTTTCATTCAGGGTGTTTTTATAAACGGGAACGACGATTTTTACCTGATTCATGTCAAATTAATGCGTTGCATGATTAATATTCACAAAATTACTGAATTAAATATCCAAGTATCCTTATTTTTGCCACAAATATCAAGGATGATTTTTGAGGTAAGCCCTGACTTTAAAAACTTAGCGAGCAAAATCCAATCAGTTTTTCAGAATTTTGACGAAGAAGGGACTGATTATATAATCGGCGAAAGAAATATTATCAAAATTTTTGAAGTTGATGCGTTGAAGATCAACGTAAAATCTTTCAAAATTCCGAATAAACTGAATCAATTCGTTTACAAATATTTCCGGAAATCCAAAGCACGCCGTTCGTTTGAATTTGCCAACATCCTTTTGCAGAAAGGGATCGGAACGCCTACTCCGATTGCATTTCAGGAAAATTTCAATGGTTTGGGATTGCAGAAAAGTTTTTACGCGAGCATCCACCAGGATTATGACCTGACCTTTCGCGAATTGGTAGAGATCAAAGATTTTCCCGAAGAAGAAGATATTTTACGGCAATTTACCCGTTTCTGCCACAAAATGCATGAGGCCGGAGTTGAATTCAAAGACCATTCGCCGGGAAATACACTGATTAAAAAAACTGCGGAAAATCAATATGAATTCTATTTAGTCGATCTGAACCGGATGAATTTCCATGATTCTATGAACATTGAATTACGAATGAAAAACCTTTCGCGGCTTACACCCAAAAAGGAAATGGTGAAAATCATGGCGGATGAATACGCAAAAGTTTCGGGTGAAAATCCAAATGATTTATTTGAACTTTTATGGGATTTCACTTCAAAATTTCAAACCAAATACCATCGGAAATTAAAAGCCAAAACTAAGCTGAGGTCTATGTTAAAATGATAAATCTTACCATGAAAACTTATTTATTATCTCTCATATTTTTATTTGTCACTGTGTTAAACGCACAGCTTAACCCCAATACAAAATGGGGAAAAGTTTCTCAAGAAGAAATTGATTATAAACAGGTTACATTTGAAAAAGAAGCGCCGGCAGTGGTTCTTTATGAAGAAGGAAAAACAACCATTTCGGGTGCGTTCCGGAATTCAGTTTACAGGCGCATTAAAATCCTGGACGAAAAAGGGATTGAATTTGCCAACCAGGAATTGCCGTATTATTCCTTCAAAAACCTTGAACAGTTCGGGAACATAAAAGCGCAAACCATCAATATAGAAAACGGAAAACCGGTGATTCATCCGGTCGATAAAAAAGATATTTTTGACGTAACGGTCAACGAATACTACAATTCCAAAAAATTTACTTTTCCCAATGTCAAAGTGGGTTCCATCATCGAATTCGAATATGAAATGCAGGATGAAAAACTGTATCTGATCGACGCATGGCGTTTCCAGCATGAGTTACCGACACTGTACAGCGCTTACAAAGTTTCCAATGAATCAAATCTTGACTACACTTCGCTGATGATCGGCGAAAAAACGGTTTCCTTTTCCAAAAAGAAAAATAACAAGGATATTAACAACTGGATACTGACCAACATACCCAGCTTCAAAACTTTGTCTTACCTGTATAATCCGGAAGATATGTCGGAAAGAATTGCCTTTCAGCTGGTTGGTTATTACGGAACCTCGGGAAATTTTTATGGTGGCTCCACTTACAAAGACGCCATTAAAAGCTGGAAAGACCTGTGCAAAGAAATGGAGAATGATTACAAATCCTATTCAAATGAAAGTTTCGTAAAAAATTTATCGGCAGCGATTCCGCAAGGCAAAGATGAACTGGAAACACTCAAAAATGTTTATGATTATTTCAGCCGGAATTATAAATGGAACCGGTTTATGTCCATTTATCCCCGGATTTCAAACCGTGATATGGAAAAAGAAAGAAGCGGAACCGTTGCGGATTTGAATCTGATGCTGAATTCATTCCTGAAAACCAAAGGATTTGATGCCAAACTAATCCTGCTCAGCACGCGCAGCAATGGTAAAATCATCACTTCCTATCCGTATCTGGGACAATTTAACGCCGTCATCAACCTGGTTACTTTGAGCGACGGTTCAAGCTACCTCATCGACGGTTCGTACATGAAACATGATTTAGGCTTTATGCCGCTGAGGAACTACAATCATTTCGGATTGGTTATAGGGGAAACCGGGGAATTCATCGGTTTAAAACAACCGGTTTCCGAGTTCAATTCCGTTCAGCTTTATGCCATGAAAGACGGGAAATTCAACCTGGTAAGAACTGACAAAATCAACGGTTATTTCAAACAAACAGACAAAGAAGAAACGAAAGGCGTTGCGGAAATAAATCCTGTTCTGAATGCCATGGACATACTGATGAATGAAACCAAAACCGAAACTAAAAATTCGGACGGATTTGAAATGAATCGTTCCACTTTTGAATCCAGCCCTTTAAACAATGTCCCGTTCATCAATATTGAAAATCCGCTGAAACAAATACTTCAGCAATATACATTTAGCGAAGAAATACGGGAACGGAACCTGGAATTCAACTTTCCTTTTTATTACAAAACCGATATCGTTATCAATATTCCTGAAGGTTATTCGGCAGAAATTCCGGCAAATTTTAAAGCTTCGAATGAAGTCGAACCGAAAGAATTACTTTATTTCCAAAAAGCTGAAATAAAAGAAGATAAGCTGGTTTTGCATGTGGAATTTTATATGGGGAAAGCTATTTTCTCCGAAAAATATACCGAAATCAAATCCTTTTTTGAGAAATCCAATTTAGACGCTTCAAAAGCGATTTTGCTGAAAAGGAACTAAATATCGGAAACCATCAGGTTACAGCCGCGAACGTCCGAATGATCAAATCTTCCGAGGATTTCAAAAGAACCGTCATAATGAATTTTCCCCAGATCGTCGGTTGCGATAAAACTGCATGAATTCAGGTTGGCCAGGTCAATGACATTGATTCCGCCGGTCTTTTCTTCGTTTAAAAAAGTCAAAGGGTCTTCCGTATCACGGATCAGGATTTTCATCCAGTTCGGTGTTTCAAACCTTGAATCTCCTTTGGAATAAGCCTGCGAAAGCAATTCGGTCATGCCATATTCCGAATGGATTTCATTCACGCCAAAACTTTTTTTCAGAATTTTATGCAATTCTTCGCGTGTGATCTCTTCCTTCCGGCCTTTCATTCCGCCGGTTTCCATCACGATGGTGTTTTTTAACTCCAAATTATAATTCTCTGTAAAATCCAGCAGTGCAAAAGAAACTCCGATCAAAATCGCCTTTCTCCCCTTCTCTTCATTTTGAATTAAATCTTTATATAATTCTTCATGATTGTAAAGATAAAATCCGCCTTTTCCTGATTTTTCCAGCCAGAATTCCACCATATCGATCAGGGACGAACCTTCTCGTTCCAGATAAGACGGCAATAATGCAAAAACCGTATAATCCTGAAAATCACCATAAAAATGACGAAAACTCTGTTCCAGACTTTCTCTGTAAAAATTCAAATCGGAAACAAAATGTTTACTGGTTCGGCTTCCCGTCGTTCCGGAACTTGTAAAAATCTTTTCGGGTTTTTGATTTCGGGAAATGATTTCGTGTAATTTAAAAAAACGAATGGGCAAAAAGGGAATTTTTTCTACGGAATGAATTTCACCCGGATTTATATTCAGGAAACGTAAAAAATCGGCATAAACCAAATTATTCGTAGCCTGAAACCTGAAAACTTTCAAAGCAATTTCATTGAATTCGTCCTGATTCTGAATCGAAAAAATTTCTGACTTGGAAATCATTCCGCAAAAATACGTTGAAAAGAATACAGAACATAGAAAATAGAGAACAGACCATCTATATTCTATTTTCTATGTTCTATTTTCTGTGTTCTATGTTCCATTCTCTATTTTTTCTATTTTCCGAGCGCTTTATTCGCCTGATACAAATGGTCACCGATCAATTCATAATTTTGAATCAGTTCGGTATAATAAAGTGCGCTACGCGCCGAAAGTTTTTCTGACTCAATGGCCCTGAGCAACGCATCCTCAGCCTTTCCGAATTTTTTGTCAATGGATTTTTCAATCTGTTTGGCTTCAACCAGATTCACTTTGCCTTGTATTTCATTCAGATTCTGAACCAGATTTGTAGTAGCCAATGAAAGAGAATCCTGTAAATCCTGCAATAATTCGCGCAATCTCGGTGTAATAAAGCTATTATTCTTACGTCTTTCCTTATGGATCAAAGCAATTTTCAATGCCAAATCGCCGATGTTTTCCAAATGATGGCAAATCTCAATCAGCCGATGAATATTCAGCGCCACTTCACCCGACATTTCATAATGATAAATCGAATTCAGGTAATTCAAAATATCTTTTTCCAAATCGTTGCTTTCCTTTTCCAGCGCATAAATCCTTTTGCGTAATTCCCTGAATTTTTCATCGTCGCTTTCCGAAATCATCCGCCCTAAATTACTGACAATCTGACGTGTAATTCCGGCAAATTTCACAATTTCACGGTTGGCTTCATATACATACATTTTAGCCGACGGCCCGAACGGCCGGCCAATTAATTTTAAAGAAGATTTTTCTTGTGAATGTGAAAGAAATTTTTGACCGGCCCAGTCCGCAAGCGGATTCAGAAAAGGTAAAATCAACAAGGCCGAAACAACATTGAACAATGTATGAAACGAAACCAGAATGATCTCACCATCAGACGAAATGTGATTCTGAGAAAAACGGACAATCAACGGAACAAAAAAGAAAAATAAAACCGCTCCGGCCAAATTAAAAAAGAAATGAAACCAGGCCACGATTTTAGATTCCCTGTTCCCTATTACAGAAGCGATCAAAGCCGTGGAAGTCGTCCCGATGTTTGCCCCGATTATCATCATAATCGCCTGTTCAACCGGCATTCCTTTGGCAACCAATACTGCACAGAAAAGTGTAAAAACACTGGAGGAATGAAACAAGAACGTAACGATTGTCCCGATGAGAACGAACATTATCGAATTGACAATTGTGGTTTCCCCCGTATATTTTTCGATCAAACCATGGAAAAATTCATTGGCTGAGAAGTCAGGCAAAATTTTGTTCAGGAAATAAAAACCGAGAAAAATCAGTGCAAACCCCATCAGAAAATGTGCCCAGTTTGCTGTTTTCTTTCCGGAAAAAAATAAAAAAGTAACTGCAATGGCAATCAGTGGAAGCGCAAAAGATTCCACATCCCAGACGAATCCCAATGCAATGATGAACCAAAGTTTTATGACCGTACCAATGTTAGCACCGACGATGATGGAAAATGCACGGCGAAGATTCAGCAAACCTGCGTTGACAAAGCTCAATGTCAAAATACTTACAATGGATGACGACTGCAATCCGATGGTAAAAACAGTTCCGGCAAATGTTCCGGAAACCGGGTTTTGAGTCATTTTGTTCAGGAAAACCTGCAACCGGCTTCCGGCTGAACGCTGAACGCCTTCACTCATCACCTTCATCCCGAACAGGAAAAGCGATACAGCACCCAGTACATCCAAAATCAGCAGAAATGTTTGCATACGTCGGTTTAAGAATGCAAAATTACTCGGTTCAATGTAAATTGATTGTTAAGGATTTAGTAACTATTTGTTCAGCTCTCCAGGCAAAGTGATTAATAGATAAATCAAAAACATGGCAATATTGGTCAACAAATTGGCAATTAAAAATGCCTTTACTAAATTAGAAAAATCCTTTTTTCTTTTGACCGCCAAAAAAACAATAGGAAATTCAATCAACAAAGTGGCTATAAAGGAGCTAATCATTCCATAATAAAACCCCATCATTTCATATTCTCCCAATCTGGTTTTGCCTCCCCAGAAATCTTTATTACCACCCACTTCAGAAAAATAGGGTGCTATAAAATACAACCCAACAAACATCGAAATATAATTAGCGGCAATAATTAACCATTTCCTATTTTCAAAATCAAATCTTTTTAAAATTTCACTTTCCGCTATTCCAATTACAAAATTAATAAATACCAAGTGCAACATACCTACCCACATCATTGGTGAGCCTGCATTTGCGTATACGAAAGAACAGGTAAAGCAAATAAAAATCACAAATAAAAGTTTCCTTTTCATAATCAGAATTTATAAAAAACCCTTTCCGCTTCCAAAACGCTTTCCGGACGACCTACATCGACCAGAATTCCACCACTATGGTCAAAACCCAGAATTTTTTCTGTTTTCATCAATTCCATATAAGTTGTCATAATCGAAAACTTTCCCGAGGCCGGCATCATTTCAAAAATCTTTGGGTTTATAATATGGATTCCGCTGAAAGCCAGTTCGGTTAAAGGTTTTTCGGAAGCAATGATTTCTTCGCCTGAACTCAGGTTTTTCCATCCTTTCAGTTGGTTATTATCTTCAAATAATAATTTCCGCGAACTTTTTCTGTCGGAAACCGCCAATGTTACCAAAGGCTGATTCTCAAAATGAAATTTCATCAGTTCTGAAATATTCAGATCGGTCAGAATATCGACATTCATCACCAAAAACGGTTCATTTCCCAATAAATCTTTGGCTTTGACCAATCCGCCGCCGGTTTCCAGCACCTCATCCGATTCATCGGAAATCCGGATGTTCACACCAAAATTTTCGTTCGTTTCCAGAAAATCAAAAATCTGACCGGCAAAATGATGAACATTGATGACAAAATCCCTGATTCCAAAAGATTTTAGATACTCAATATTTCTTTCTAGTAAAGTTTTCCGGTTTACAATTGCCAAAGCTTTGGGATGGTTATCGGTAAATGGTCTCAGCCGGGTTCCAAGGCCGGCGGCGAAGAGCATTGCTTTGAAGCCTCCCCTAAGCCCTCCAAAGGAGGGGGATTTCTCCATCATTTCTCCATCATTAAAAATTATATCCATAAACTTTGTGTCCTTTGCGAAAAACTTTGCGCCCTTTGCGGTTAAAATTAGTACGGTTTGTTTATCCAATTCTTCGCCTCCTGCTCAATATGCTCCACATTTACCTGAACCTCCGGGAATTTATCCAAAATGTGTTCCGCCATTTTATCGGCAGAATAAACCGAACGATGCTGTCCGCCGGTGCAACCGAAATTGATTTCAAGATTGGCAAATCCTCTGTTCAGATAATTTTCAATCGAAATATCCACCATTTTAAAAGCAGCTTCCAAAAATTCGGCGATTTTTGTTTGGATTTCCAGGTATTCGATTACTGCTTTATCCCTGCCCGTAATCGTTTTGTATTCCTGAATTCTTCCCGGATTCAGGATTCCCCGGCAGTCAAATACAAATCCGCCGCCGTTACCGGAAGTATCCTGAGGAATTCCTTTTTTGTACGAAAAACTTCTAACGGTAACCGTCAATTTCTCCTTCATCAATTTTGTTTTTAATTTTTGTAAATGTCTCGGTTTCCGCTAATTCTTCAATTATTCTTTTCATTTCCGGATAATTTTCAAGCGACGCCAAATCTTTTATTTCATTCAGGTTTTTCAGTGCAAATTCAATACTGCCGAGAAAATGCGGTTTTCTCTCATAAATTCCCCGAAAACCATAAGTTCCCAAAACCTGTAAAAGCCGCTCCACCAGACAGAAATCGTAACCTTCCCGGAATTCAAATCCATCCAGATCCCTTTGGGTCAAATCAATAAATTCTTTTACATAAATTTCATATAATTCTGATTTCCAGTCATTAGATAAATTTGCTTTTGCCTGCCAAAGCAATGAAACCAGATCATATTGCACCGGGCCTTTCATTCCGCCCTGATAATCAATGAAGAACGGTTCATTTTTATGCACCATAATGTTCCTTGATTGAAAATCACGATATACAAAATACCGATGCGGAATTTGTTCAAAATCCAGTGCAAACCTTTCAAAATCAGCTAATAATTTCCCCTGGTTGAATTCAACTTCCGACAGATTCAAAAAATAATTTTTAAACGAAAACAAATCCCGTAAGACCATCAGGTAATTGAATTTCGGATAACTGAAACACTTTGAATAATCCAGATTTTCATCACCCAAAACCTGCATTCCGGCCAGCTTCTTTACCGATTTTCTGTAAACTTCTTTGGCGTGAACAGTGTCTTTTTCCAGTAAATTCATCAAGGATTGATCGCCTAAATCGGATTGGGTATAAAGCGAAAAATCATCTGAGACTTTATCAATTTCAGGAAGATTGTTTATGGCTTTTGAGAAATGTTTGGTGAAATAAAGAAAGGTTTTGTTTTCTTCGACATTGTCGCTTTCCGTCAGGATTAAGGATTTTCCTTCGAACAAAAAACGGTAATACTTGCGTGAAGAACCGCTTTGCGCCAGTAGTTGAAGCGAGTCAATGGCTTGCTGGCCGTAGTTGGATTTTAAAAAAGTCTGGATTTGAGAGTTCATTTTAAACTTTCCCCAAAGTTAGTATTTTAAAAGAAAAGACCTGCCAGGTTTTGAAAATCTGACAGGTCTGAAAAATTTATCTTAAAAAATTATTTCCTAAGTTTTTCTTTCAGATTTTCCAGCATCGCATCGGTCATTTTTGCCAGATCAAATTCCGGTTTCCAGTTCCAGTCTTTTTGCGCCACCGAATCATCGATGCTCGCCGGCCAGGTGTCCGCAATCGCTTGTCGGAAATCCGGTTTATAGAAAATTTTAAATTCCGGAATATATTTTTTGATTTCATCCGCGATTTCTTTCGGAGTGAAGCTCAACGCATTTAAATTATAAGAAGTCCTGACCGTTAATTTATCGGCATCGGCCTGCATGAGTTCAATGGTCGCACGGATGGCATCATCCATATACATCATTGGTAAAGCGGTATTTTCAGAAAGGAAACATTCGTATTTCCCTTCTTCCAGCGCCTGATAATAAATATCAACTGCATAATCCGTCGTTCCTCCTCCCGGACGGGTTTTCCAGCTGATCAGTCCCGGATAGCGGATGCTTCTTACATCAATTCCGAACTTTTCGTGGTAATAATTGCACCAGAACTCTCCTGCTCTTTTTGAAATCCCATAAACCGTAGCGGGAATTGCCAACGCGTTTTGTCCTGTATTATTTTTCGGTGTATCGGCACCAAAAATCGCGATGCTGCTCGGCCAGTACAATTGTTTGATTTTTTTGTCCTTTGCCAGATCAAGAAAAATCAGCAGAGAATCCATGTTCAGGTCCCAGCCTTTTTTTGGAAACTTCTCGGCAGTGGCGGAAAGCATGGCGGCCAAATGATAAACGATGGTAATCTGATGTTTTTCAACAATTTCCGAAATTTTTCCGGCATCCATCACATCCAGCTTTTCATAACACGGGTCATTCACATTCTCTTTGTCCTGAATATCAGTTGACAATACATTTTCAACTCCATAAATTGCCCTTAAAGCCAAAGTAAGCTCAGAACCGATTTGCCCCAATGCTCCTGTCACCAAAATTTTGTCTGTCATGCCGGATTTGTCTGTTTTCGGATAGCAAATATACCAAATTCTAGGTAAAGAGAAATGCGAAAAATGTTCTTAGATTTGTAACGATAATAATAGGAATGTTGACAAATTACACAAAATTCAAAAAAATGAAAAAATTATCCGTTTTAGGTTTGATTTTGGCCGGAATCTTTTCTTTCGGCCAGGACAATCAGGCCATTAATAAGGAATTTATGGACACAAGCGTAAGGCCACAAGATGATTTTTACAATTTCGTAAACGGAAATTGGATGAAAACAACCGAAATCCCTTCTGACAAAGCACGTTGGGGAAGTTTTGACGAATTAAGGGAAAATACCGACATTGAAACGTTGGAAATTTTAAAACGGCTTTTAAATGAAAAGTACGCCAAAGGAAGCGATGAGCAAAAAATCGGGGATTTGTACAAATCCTATATTGATTTCGATGCAAGAGACAAAGCGGGCACTCAGCCGATTCAGCCTTATCTGGATAAGATTGAAAAAATCCAATCCATCAACGATCTGGAAAAATACCTGACCGAAGTAACGCCATTAGGATTAAATCCTTTCTACGGATTCGGCGTTGACGCGCATCTGAAAAATAGTTCCCAAAACGCGGTTTATTTAGGTTCCGTAAGGCTTGGCCTGGGGCGTGCATATTATCAGAAAGATGATGAACCCAACCGCCAGACTTTAGGGAAATACACCGATTACATCAACAAAATTTATCCTTTTGCCGGCCAAAAAACCAAAGATTTAAAGGGACCTGGCGTGGTGAATTTTGAAAAAGAAATGGCTTCGTATCTATTGACCGTTGAGGAAAGACGTGATGCGAAACTGATGTTCAATCCTTATTCGGTAGGCGATCTGAGAAACCTGTCAAAAAACATCGACTTACAGAAATATCTTTCCGATTTGGGTGTAAAGACAGATTCGGTCATCATTACAGAAAAAAAATATTTTGAAAATTTAGACAAAATTCTGAACGAAAAGAATCTGCCTCAGATCAAAGAATTCATGAAATTCCAGCTGATCGACAGCCAGTCCGGCCATCTGACAAAAGAACTGGACGAACTCAATTTTGATTTTTACGGCAAGCAATTGCGTGGCCAGAAAGAACAGCGCGCGTTGGATAAAAGAGGTTTGGGCTTTGTGAACGGCACCGTCGGAGAGCTTTTGGGTAAGATTTATGTAAAGGAATATTTCCCGCCGGAAGCCAAAGCCAAAGCGCAGGAAATGATCAATTACCTGTTCCGGTCATTCGATATGCACATCAAAAATCTGGAGTGGATGTCGCCCGAAACAAAAGAAAAAGCGCTTGCAAAACTGAACAATTTTACGGTGAAAATCGGTTATCCTGACAAATGGGAAGATTATTCCAAAATGGAAATCGTTTCGCCTGATACAGAAGGCGCATTCTACCAAAATTTAATCAACGTAAGGAAATGGGCTTACAACGATATGATGAGCAAAATCGGTAAGCCGGTTGACCGTACAGAATGGGGAATGAACCCGCAAACCGTGAACGCTTACTACAATCCGTCCAACAATGAAATCGTTTTCCCGGCGGCTATTTTACAACCTCCGTTCTATAATTACAAAGCCGATGCGGCCATCAATTTCGGAGGGATCGGAGCAGTAATCGGACACGAAGTTTCTCACGGGTTTGACGACCAGGGAGCGCAGTTTGACGGCGACGGAAACCTGAAAAACTGGTGGACCGAAGATGACTTTACCAAATTTGACGCTGCAGGAAAAGCTTTGGCCGAACAGTTCAATAAATACGAACCTGTAAAAGGTTCCTTTGTAAACGGCCAGTTTACTTTGGGTGAGAACATCGGTGATTTAGGCGGAATCAACGTGGCTTATGACGCGCTTCAGCTTTACCTAAAAGACCATGGCGATCCGGGAAAAATTGACGGGTTTACGCAGAACCAACGGTTTTTCATTTCGTGGGCAACCATTTGGAGAACAAAATCTACGGACGAAGCACTGGCCAACCAGGTAAAAACAGATCCGCATTCACCCGGTTATTACAGAGCCATCGGGCCATTGGAAAATGTCGAAGGTTTTTATGAAGCATTCGATGTGAAGGAAGGAGATAAAATGTTCAAACCTAAAAAAGACAGGATTATCATTTGGTAATTATGATTGTTCCGAAATTATTCAGATGGTTATTCTTTAGAAAAGTTATAAAAATGACAACAATAGACGCGATCAAAAATCCGAACGCAACTTTAATCGACATCCGCGAACCTTATGAACTGGAAATTGACGGTTCGGTAAACGGTGCTGTCAATATCCCGATGGGTGAAATTCCCGAAAAAATCGGAGAAATCAAAGACATGCCTAAACCCATTGTGGTTTTCTGCCGTAGCGGCGGGCGCGCTTCTTCCACACTGAATTTCCTTATAGAAAACGGATTGGATGAAGTTTTTAACGGCGGTGGATTCAATGATGTGAATGGAATTTTGAATTCTTAAATTATTTAATCAATTAACCTTGCCAGGGTTTAAAACCCTGGCAAGGTTTTTCAATTAAACGAAATGACAAAAAAAGAACGTGCGGAATTTGTAATGGAAGAATTGGAAAAACTCTATCCAAACCCGCCCATTCCGCTTCATCATTCAGATGCTTTTACCTTGCTGATTGCCGTTTTACTTTCCGCGCAATCCACCGATAAAAAGGTCAATGAAATCACACCGGAACTGTTTACCAGAGCCAATAATGCGAAAGCAATGAGCCGTTTGGAAACAGATGAAATCAAAGAACTCATCAGGCAAATCGGTTTGTCAAATACCAAAGCCAGGAACATTAAAAAGTTATCTGAAATCCTGGTTGAAAAATATAACGGTGAAGTTCCTTCTACTTTTGAGGAACTGGAAGCTTTGCCAGGCGTAGGCCACAAAACCGCTTCCGTTGTGATGTCGCAGGCATTCGGGCATCCGGCATTTCCGGTTGATACGCACATCCACCGGCTGATGAACCGCTGGAAACTCAGCAACGGAAAATCGGTCGAACAAACCGAAAAAGACGCCAAAAAACTTTTCCCTAAAGAAAGCTGGAACAAACTGCATTTACAAATTATTTATTATGGCCGGGAATTTTCGCCTGCACGGAGCTGGAAATTAGACAAAGACCCGATTTCCTCCAAAATTCTTGGGAAATAAATGATTTTCAGGATTTATTTATATATTTCATAACTTTGCCCATCAAATTACAATCGTTATCTTATGATTAATTCTGTCATTACCGGTTCCGGGCATTACCTGCCTGAAAGGATTGTTAAGAATTCAGATTTTCTGAATTATGAATTTTACGATGAACAAGGTGTAAAAATTGAAAAGCCGGCCGAAGAAACGATTGCTAAATTTGAAGAAATCACCGAAATCGCCGAAAGGCGTTATGCAAACCCTGAATTATACACTTCCGATATTGCTGTAATCGCTGCCGGACAAGCTATTGAAAAGGCCGGAATTGACAAAGACGAGCTGGATTATGTAATTGTCGCGCACAATTACGGAGATATTGATCCGGTTTACCGGCAAGCCGATATGATGCCTTCCATAGCTACAAGAGTTAAACATAAATTAGGCATAAAAAACAACCATTGCCGTCCTTACGATATGCTTTTCGGCTGTCCGGGATGGATTGAGGGAATGATTCTCGCCCACCAGCTGTTTCAGGGAGGAACAGCCAAAAAAGCGCTGATTATCGGGGCGGATACGCTTTCGCGCGCTACCGACCCGCATGACCGAACCGCGCTGATTTTTGCTGACGGCGCGGGAGCCGTCATTCTGGAAGCAAGAGAATCTGACCAGAAAGAAGGTATAATTTCTTATGAAACGGTGTCGGACAGCCTTGACGAAATGACTTATTTACAGAGCGATAAATCGTTGAAAGAAGGATATGAAGGATCCAAACTGAACATCCGCATGAAAGGCAGGAAAGTCTATGAATATGCCCTGAGAAAAGTTCCTGCACTGATGAAACGCGTGATTGACAAATCCGGATTGCAGATAAATGATATAGACAAAATCCTGCTTCACCAGGCAAATGCAAAGATGGATCATGCGATGATTCAGCGATTATTTAAACTTTATGACAGCGAAGCACCTGAAGATGTGGCGCCTATGACCGTCCAAAGATTTGGGAATTCATCTGTGGCAACGGTTCCTACTATGTTTGACCTGATTTCAACCCATCAGCTGGGCGATCATGAATTTCATCCGGGTGATAGAATTATATTGGGTTCCGTTGGTGCGGGAATGAATATCAATGCGCTTGTGTACAAGTTTCCGGATAATATAGACAGATAATCTGCCTGAAATTAATTGTGTTAATTTTTCAAAACTGTTCAGAATTTTTACGAACTTTAGAAAACATTCCATATAAATAAATTCACAGCTTAATTTCGGGATTTGATTCTATATTAAAGGAACAACAAAAGATTTGACTTACAGCATTTTGTAAGGTTCTTTGTCACATTGAGATTAAAAAAGCAATAATTTGAAACTCAAAGTTTTAGATTTAAAATATCTTAACACCCACCTATTGTTTTCATTTGACTTGCTTAAACATCTCTAACCCTGTTAAACTTGAGAAACTTCAGCTTAATGACCCTACCAATTCTGAAAATTAGGCTGGAAAAAGGCTGCCGGGATTACCGGCAGTTTTTGTTTTAAAAATTCCTGATTGTTAAGGAAAACTTAACGAAGTTAATATTTTCACAAAATCACTCGTCCGGCAATTTCTTTTAAACGATTCCAGTTAGATTTGCGTTGGTCAAATAACCAAAGAGGCATTTTTTACTAAGTTGGGAAATCAATGAAAAGGGGCAATCTATTTATTTTTATACTATTCTCTGTTCTCACAATATCTTGTGGCTCAATGATTTCCACTTCTACTGCAAAGTCAAGCTATATGCCTTTGGATCGTTCTTATTACGCGGAAAGTTCCATCATCAACAAAAAACTTTTTGCCGAAAGAAAAGCGGACGAGGTAAAAGCCGTGAAAGTGGAATCTTCAAAAACCGCTTTGGAGGAACTGAACGAAATCCACAATATGGCCATGAATTCATTTGTATTCCAGGTCCTTTCAGAAGCCGAAACCTATCTTGGCGTTCCGTATCGTTTTGGCGGAACTACCCGGAGCGGAATCGACTGTTCGGCATTTGTGCAGTCTGTATTTCAGCTGTTTGATTTTGAATTACCGAGAGTTTCCGCCGCGCAGGCCAAAGAAGGACGCGAAGTAACAAGAGATGAACTTCGCGCCGGCGACCTGGTATTTTTCGCCACGCATGGCAGAGGAAACGTTTCACATGTCGGCATCGTACACAATGTTTCAGACGACGGTGAAGTAGAATTCATCCATGCCTCTACTTCACAAGGCGTTACCGTGACTCCGCTAAGCACTCCTTATTGGTCGAAAAGATTTTTGTATGCCAAAAGGATCATTGACTAATCCCTGATTTTTTTATCCATTCTTCTGCCATTTTAAACGGACTGACGTCCGGTGAAATTTCTATTTGTTCATTCCTGAAATTATCAAGTACCCGGTGCGTGATTTGTTCCTTTACATATTCCCTTACCCTGATTTTCGTTTGCAGCTCCCGGTTTCTAAACAAATATCCGTTTGATTCCACCAACCTGAAATATTCTTCAATCGTATCCCAGACCTCTGCCAAGCCCTTTGAATTCAAAGCCGAACCCAGCAAAACTTTTCTTTTCCAGCCTGAGTCTTTTGATGGTAGGAATTGCATGGAACGTGCAAAGGTAACTTTCAGCTCTTTTGCTTTCTCTAAACCAAAATCATCCACCTTATTGACAAAAATCAAATCTGCCATTTCCATAATTCCCCTTTTAATTCCCTGCAATTCATCGCCTGCGCCGGGAATCTGCAGAAATAAAAACATATCTGTGATATCATTGACCAACGTTTCAGACTGCCCTACTCCAACAGTTTCAATTAAAATCACATCGAATCCCGCAGCTTCACACAAAAGCATCGCCTCATAAGTTCGCGAAGCAATTCCTCCTAAAAACCCACCTGTCGCAGAAGGGCGAATGTATGCGTCGGCATTGCGCGCCAGGTCTTCCATCCGCGTTTTATCGCCCAGAATGCTTCCGCCGGAAAGCGTACTGCTCGGGTCGATCGCCAGCACCGCCACTTTCAATCCTTTTTGGGTCAACAGTTTTCCAAAACTTTCAATGAACGTACTTTTCCCCACGCCGGGAACGCCCGTAATGGCAATGCGTTTGGATTTCCCAGTGAGCGGCATCAGCTCCTGGATTAACAAATGCGCCTGTTTCTGGTGTTCCGGCAATGAGCTTTCAGCCAACGTAATGGCACGGCTTAGCAGAACTCTGCTGCCATTTTTGATTCCTTCCGCTAATTCTGCAATTGATTCTGTTTTCATTGCAAACAAATGTATGAAATTGACAGAAGAAGTCAGAATTTAGATTGCAGAAGTTAGAAGTCAGATTTTAGATTTCTTCCATCTCCCACCAAATTCTTTTTTCATATTTTTATTCAAAATTTCAATTTGAAACCTGAATTTCTACAACCCAACGACAAAGTAGCCATTGTTGCACCTTCCGGACGTGTCTTTAAGGAAGAATTGCAGGACAATCTGGACTTCTTGAATTCTATGGAACTGGTTCCCGTTTTCGGAAAAAATTTGTATGCGGATTTTTACAACGGTTACCATTATGCCGGAACCGTTCAGCAACGACTTCATGATTTTCAATCTGCACTGGACAATGATGAAATCAAAGCTATCTGGTGTGCACGCGGCGGATATGGAGCAGTTCAGCTTCTCGACCAAATCGACTGGGACAAATTTTTGCAGCAACCCAAATGGCTTATTGGCTATTCCGATATAACGGCTTTTCACAACCACCTCAACAACTGGGATATTGCGACTTTACATGCTGTAACGGTCAAAAAGTTAAATTTAAACTATAACGAATTGACTTTCCAAACACTCAGAAAGTCGCTTTTTGGTGAAGAATTAAACTACGAAATCACAACACATCCGTTTAATATAACCGGACAAGCCCGAGGAAAATTAGTAGGTGGAAACTTATCAATTATTTATAGTTTAAGCGGAAGTTTGTCTGCTTTACAAGGTGATAACCTGATCCTTTTTATTGAAGACTGGAACGAAAACTGGTACCATTTAGACCGGATGCTGATGAACCTGAAACGCTCAGGATTGCTCGGAAAAATCAAAGGTTTAATCGTGGGAAGCTTTACCCGGATGGACCTGGAAGAAGAAAATCCTGATTTTTCAGCTGAATATGACGAAACATCTTATCAAATCATTCGTCAGTTTATGGAAAATTACAACATTCCCGTTTGTTTTGGATTTCCGGCGGGGCATATCGGTGACAACCGCGCGCTGGTCATGGGAAGCGAGGTTACTTTGGAGGTTAGGGAAAATATTGTATTTTTAAATTTCGAAAATCAAAGCTAATTGCATCGTATGTCAAAACTCACCATTATAAAACACCCGCTTATCCTTTCCAAAATGACCCAGATCCGGAGAAAGGAAACACCGACCAAAATGTTCAAAGAACTGGTCAGTGAAATTGCCTCGCTTATGTGTTACGAACTCACGCGCGACCTGGAAACGGAAGAATTTGAAATCGAAACGCCCGTCAGCAAAACCACCGGATACAAAATCAAAGGTGAAGATCTGGTTTTGGTTCCGATTCTGCGTGCGGGACTTGGTATGGTAGAAGGAATCCAGAACCTGATTCCCAATGCCAAAACGGGACACATCGGTATTTACCGCGACCATGACACCCTGCAACCGGTGGAATATCTTTGTAAACTTCCGCCTCACATGGAAACCCGTGACATCATCATCCTTGATCCCATGCTGGCAACGGGCGGTTCAGCGGTGAAAGCCATTGAAATTTTGAAATCATACAATGTAAAATCCATTCGCCTGGCTTGCCTGGTCGGTTGCCCGGAAGGTGTCGGATTTGTCCACAAAAACCATCCGGAAATCCCGATTTATCTGGCCGCGATGGATGAAAGATTAAATGAAAACGGTTACATAGTTCCCGGGCTGGGTGATGCCGGCGACCGTTTGTTCGGAACACAATAAAATGGCAAAGCACTATGAATTCGGGAAAGAAGCAGAAATAAGGGCCGCAAAGTTCCTGGAAGAAAAAAATTATGAAATCCTGAAAAGGAGCTGGCGTTACCTGAAAGCCGAAATTGACATCATTGCCAAAGATTTGAATTCCAATCAAATCGTCATTGTAGAAGTAAAGGCGCGCAATTTCAATCCATTGGTGGAACCGGAAGAAGCCGTGACCAAAACTAAACGGAAACTGCTGATCCAGGCAGCTGATCAATTCATCGTTCAGAATGAGACCAGGCTGGAAACGCGTTTCGACATTATTTCTATCCTGAAATCCGGGAACGACTGGAAAATCCGTCATATCCGGAACGCATTTTATATATTTGACTGAACCGTTGATAATTATTCTCTTTTTATCCAAAAAAACCATAAATTAGTCTGATTCAAATTCCAAATTATGAAAAAAATGTTTTTTGCCTGGATGGTGTGTTTTGCGTACACATTTAGTTACGCACAGTCGCCTGTCGGAATATGGAAAACAATTGACGACAAGTCGGGAAAAGAAAAAGGATATGTAAAAATCTATGAAACCGAGAACGGAAAATTGCAGGGAGATGTAGTAAAAATCCTTACCCCCGGCCGTGAAAATGCCAAGTGTACCGAATGTGAAGGCGACCGGAGAAATAAGCCGATTATAGGAATGACCATTATGTGGGGCTTGGAAAAAGATGGAGACGAATGGGCCGATGGCCATATCATAGATACCAGTAGCGGCAAACAGTACAAATGCTATATAAAATTAAAAGGAAACGACCGGCTTGAAGTCCGGGGTTATCTCGGTTTCGCTTTACTGGGCAGGACACAGGTTTGGGAACGCGTAGAATAAATATGCACAAATCCGTTATAAAGATGCTTTCGATTAACGTTGAAAGTGTTTTTTGTTTAATTTTGAAACATGAAAAGACTTTTGATGCTGGCTTGCTTCAGTGTTATCCTGGCAGGTTGTGAAGAAACCGATATACTTAACGAAACCGGAAAAATGCAGGTTTCGGATTTCAATCTTCCTGAATTGCCATCCGGATATTATTACGAAGGATGGCTTCTGGTGGATGGAAGTTATGTTTCGGTTGGGAAAATCACCAATGATTCCATATCCAACGGCATCGCGCGGTTCTCAAAAATTGAAGCAACGGACCTGGCGACCGCCCAGTCATTTGCGCTGACGGTTGAAACAAACGATTCGCCCGCTCCGTCAAATTATGTTTTACTCGTTGGAAATTTTGACGGAAATACCGCAAGCTTAACCTCATCCGGGGAAACCGTGAATGGCGTTCTGAGCCTTGCCAACCGGATTTCAGCTTCCTATACTGTGCAAAATGCCTCGGTTCCGGATAGCCTGGCGGGTAATTATCAGGAAAACGGTGCCTGGTTTTTCAAAGGAACAGGCGAAAATAAAGAACCTACGCTTCATCTGGATTATAATGGGGTCAGTTACCAGGCCTGGCTGCAGAACATTCAAAACAATGTTGAATGGTACCTGAATATGGGCGTAATTGCATCCGATACTATTGCGGATAACTGGAAAAGCTTCACCTTATACCAAAATAACACACCTGAATTCCCGGGAGAAGATTTCCTTCAGCAACCTTCGGGCGGAACTGTTTTCCCGGAAGGATTTTTCCCCCTGAATGTACGGAACTCAAAAATCATCATCACACCTATTCCGTCCAATTATAACAGTACAACCGTTCCGTTTCCGGTTTTCCTGCTGGAAGCAACCATACCCGCCGATGCCGTAAAGGATGTGAACCTGACACGTGAGCTGAATATCAATACCAACTTCGGGGCAAAAGCCACCAAACTTTAAGCAAAAAAGAATTACCTTTGCACCGTAAAACCAGAAAGGGGTGCTTTCCACCACGGCGGAAGGCTGAGATTATACCCAAAGAACCTGGGCGGGTAATGCTGCCAAGGGAAGTTGTAAAACTTTTCCCTGTTATTTTTGAAGGATTTAATGATTGAATTTTCCGGGGATTCAATTATAATTTAATTCATCTTCGGGGAAATCTGCAAGGGTAAATCCACCTTTCATTTAAAATAAATTAAAATGAAAAGTAGGATTTTTTTATGCGCTGTATTCAGCGGGATTTTATCGTTTGCACAGGTTGATGAGCAAAGCGATTCAACTTTAATTGAACTTCAGGGAACCGAAATCATTCAGAAATTGCCGGTTACTTCAGAAAAGATTTCGAAAAAGGAAATCAATCAAAAAAATTTAGGGCAGGACATTCCGGCTTTGCTGCAAAACGCGACTTCGGTCGTCACAATGTCTGATGCCGGAACCGGGATCGGCTATTCGTCGGTACGGATAAGAGGTGTTGACCAGCAGCACATCAATATCACAATGAACGGAATTCCGCTCAATGATCCCGAATCACAGGGCGTTTTTTGGGTAAATATGCCCGATCTGGCTTCGAATTCCGGTTCGGTTTTGATTCAGCGCGGTGTCGGGACTTCCACTTCCGGAACGGGCGCGTTTGGCGCGATCATCAACATTGATTCTTCCAATCCGTCTAATAATTCTTTTTTGGAAAGCTCCGATTCATGGGGAAGTTTCGCGACGCAGAAATATACATTGCAAGGCGGAACAGGCACAATCCTGAACAACAAATTAAGAATTGACCTGAATGCTTCGCTCATCAAATCAGATGGTTATATTGACCGCGCTTCGAGTGACTTATATTCGTATGGAATGAATGCGAAATATGAGCTGAATGAAAATACAAGCTTCCGTTACTGGACATTTTTCGGGAAAGAAAAGACCTATCAGGCATGGAACGGGATTGACGCAGAAACAATGAAAACGAACCGAACTTTTAATTCGGCCGGTGCAATTTATAATGATGACTGGACAGAAGTCATTGGTTATTACGATAATGAAACCGACAATTACCAGCAACATCACAATCATTTCATCTGGGAACAGAAATATGGAAAAGGCTGGAAATCCAATGCCACTTTGTATTATACGCGTGGAAAAGGTTATTATGAAAATTATAAACAAGGTGCGGAATTAATCGAATACAAAATAGAAACTTCTTTGGAATATTCCGATCTGGTTCGTCAAAAATGGCTGGATAATCATTTTTACGGATTGAATTTCAATCTGGAAAACCAGCGTTTGGGCAAGCTTAAATTTTTCACGGGAATTTCGGCCAATCAGTTCAAAAATGAGCATTACGGAATCGTAACCTGGGTAAAAGATTTTGAAAATCAAAATATGGATTGGGAATATTACAGAAACAAATCCACCAAAAATGATTTTTCCATTTATGCCAAAGCGCTTTTTGATCTAAGCAAATTTGAACTGTTCGGCGATTTGCAATACCGTAATGTAAATTACAAAGCCGAGCCGGTTCCGGGCGGTGACAATGAATATGAAGATTTTTTTCCGTTCGAGGACAATTTCAATTTCTTCAATCCAAAAATCGGATTTAATTTCTATGCTTCGCCAACCAGTGTTTTGTATTTCTACTACGGAATGGCGCATCGTGAGCCGATCCGTTCCGATTATCTGGACAACGGAAAAAAATTAGATCCCGAAAAACTACACGATTTTGAATTGGGTTATAAAAAATCAGGGAGGCTGAATCTGAATGCCAATTTGTTTTATATGTACTATTTAGACCAATTGGTCGCGACCGGGCAATTGAATGATGTCGGGGGTTATGTACGGACAAACAGCGGGAAAAGTTATCGGACAGGAATTGAGCTAAATGCAGATTTCGGCATCATTCCACAAAAATTAAGTTTGTTTGGCAACCTGACTTACAGCATTAACAAAAATCTTGATTACCATGAAATCGCATACAATGAAAATTGGGATGAAATTCTTGTCGAATATGGTGATACAAACATTTCCTTTTCCCCGGATTGGATTGGTGTAATCGGGTTACAATATAGTCCTGTTAGGGTATTAACACTCAACGTCAGTAATAAATATGTGGGAGAACAATTCCTTACAAATACGGAACTAAAGGAAGGGAAATTAGACAGTTATTTCCTAACTGACGTTTTAATTAACTATGCACCGAATTGGTTCAATCTGAAAAATCTTGAATTTTCTTTGTTGATTAACAATGTTTTCGATGTGGAGTATGA